>Ga0209881_1000030_pt1 | contig 40020 bp, 34 predicted proteins | sample PersoiDNA2013193_FD_185804 | JGI IMG/M metagenome (GOLD analysis project Ga0209881, IMG submission 185804) | Permafrost soil microbial communities from the Arctic, to analyse light accelerated degradation of dissolved organic matter (DOM) -... | ecosystem: Environmental > Terrestrial > Soil >... | reverse complement strand
GCTTGCCACCCTGCGCGCGGACCTTGCGGTTCTGCAGCAGGAGTTCATGCTTGCTCACGATCTGGTCGGTGAAGAATGTCGTATCGCCCGGGTCGACAACCTTCACTTTCTTCAGCATCTGGCGAATGATCATCTCCACGTGCTTGACATTGATATCGACACCCTGAGAACGATAGACCTTCTGGACTTCCTGAACCAGGTAGCGGGCTGTCTCCTCGACGCCCACCAGCTCAAGGAGACCCTTAGGATCGATGGAGCCCTCGGTAAGCTGGTCACCCACGCGCACGTGCGCTCCATCCTTGACACGGAACCTCGTCATTGGCAAGACTTTGAACTTAGCTTCGACACCCGTCTTGGGCGTGACAACAATCTGCTTCCTCTCCTCGAGGTTCTTTTCTTTCACATCGACGATGTGCAATACGCCGTCCATCGTCGAGACGACCGCCTGCCCCTTTGGTGTACGTCCCTCGAAGATCTCCTCAACGCGAGGCAGACCGGTTGTGATGTCAACGACCGCGATGCCTCCTGTGTGGAACGTGCGGAGGGTAAGCTGCGTACCGGGTTCGCCGATGGACTGAGCCGCAATGACACCGACCGCCTCCCCGACCTGGACATCATTGCCAGTGGACAGGTCACGGCCATAGCACATAGCACAAACGCCATTCTCACTTTGGCACGTAATGGCAGAACGAAGGCGCACGCTGGTGATACCAAACTGCTCAATGGCAATCGCTACTTCGTCACGGATGAGGCCATCCTTGGGAACCAGAACGATATCTTCGTCCACGACCACCTCGATGGATGTGATGCCGGCGCGTTTCGTTGCCGCAAGCACCTTGTCGGTAAGAGGGTCGCCCTTCTCTGCAAGAGTCTTCTTTCCCTCAGCAGACACGACGTCTGTCGCAACAGGTCGATCGAGGATACGTTCGAGCGTCGTCTTCGACCAGGCTGGGTTCACCTTGATTGTCGATGCACGAAGGACGATGTCATCGGCTGCGTATCGGCCAGCTACCTGTTCGCGGAGACCGACGATGACAGCACCACCGTCGACGACAGGCTGAACGGTCAAGCCACCAACATACCGCTGGATCTTCAGGAACTTGAGGCCGAGGGCTTCCAGGCGTTTCGCCTGTTCCCACGAGATCTCCTCACCGGGCTGGATGATGGTCTCTCCGGTCAGAGGATTCACGACCTGTTCATCGGCGATTTTGCCCGCTAGCTCCTCCGAAAGGGAGGACACCACTAGGTTGCCAATCTTGATCTCACGGGCCTGAGAGTGGGTGCAATCTTCTTCGCGGACCACCAGTTCGTGCGCGACATCGACAAGACGACGCGTCAAGTAACCCGAGTCGGATGTCTTGAGTGCCGTGTCGGCCTGTCCCTTGCGGGTCCCGTGTGTCGACAGGAAGTACTCGAGGACCGACAGACCCTCACGGAGATTGGACTTGATGGGGAACTCGATGATCTTTCCCGAAGGGTCCGACATCAAGCCTCGGATACCCGTCATCTGTACGATCTGCTTCTTGCTTCCACGAGCGCCGGAGTCAGCCATAATACGCACGGAGTTCTCTTCGGTAAGGTTGCGGAAGACAGCCCGTTCGATCTCTGCGCCCTTCTCCTGCCAGACCTGAACCACCTTGAGGTAGCGGTCGTTGTAGGAGAGAAGACCCTCATCGTAGAACTCATTGATCTCACGGACGGTTCTGTCGGCGTCATCGAGGATACGCTTCCGCTCGGGCGGTACTTCCATGTCGGACAGGCCTATAGACATGCCCGATTCGGTCGCATACTTAAATCCGAGTGCCTTGATGTTATCGAGAAGGACGTTGGTCTTGGACACGCCAAACTGTCGCGAAAAGTCCAGGATCATCACCTCGATCTCCTTCTTGGGCATCGTCTTGTTCTGAAAGGGGAAGTCGCGATACTTGGCCTCACCCTCAAAGATGGTTGCCCGGAGTTCATCGTTGAACACGACCCGACCTGCCGTGGTACGGATCTTCACACCACCAAGGCGAACAAGAACCGGGTCATGGACATGCAACTTTCCCGATTCGAAGAGATAGAGGACGTCCTGCTCGCTGTAGACAGGAACAGAATTCCACTTCGTCGCCTTCATCTTCTCCTTGATCTCATACGTGAGGTAGTAGGCGCCCAGCACCATGTCCTGGACGGGGCCGGCCATAGGGTTTCCGCTCGCCGGCGAGAAGATGTTGTACGAAGAGAGCATAAGCAAGCGTGCCTCCGTCTGGGCGGCAAGACTCAAGGGAAGATGGATGGCCATCTGATCTCCGTCGAAGTCAGCGTTGAACGGGGTGCACACGAGCGGTGAGATCTGGATAGCCTTCTCATCGATGAGCACGGGTTCAAAGGCCTGGATCGACAGACGGTGAAGGGTCGGCGCACGGTTCAGTAGAACAACGTTGCCCTTGACGACCTTCTCGAGGATGCTCCACACTTCTGGTGTGGGCTTCTCGACAATGTCCTTGGCAACCTTCATACTGCCCACGACGCCTTCACGCATAAGCCGGTAGATGACATGCGGCTTGAACAGTTCGAGCGCCATTTCCTTGGGAACACCGCACTGACTGATCTTGAGCTGCGGTCCTGAAACGATGACGGCACGACCGGAATAGTCGACACGCTTGCCCAGCAGGTTCTGACGGAACCGCCCTTCCTTTCCCTTCAGCTTGTCGCTGAGGGAGCGGAGAGGGCGCCCGTTCGCGTTGACCACGGGGTATTGGCGCTTACTGTTGTCCAACAGAGCGTCCACAGCATCCTGGAGCATGCGTTTCTCGTTCTGGAGCAGGATCTCCGGAGCACTCTCGTCAAGCATCTTCCCCAGGCGGTTGTTGCGGTTGATGACCCGGCGATACAACTCGTTGAGGTCATCGGAAGCAAACCGGCCTCCCTCCAGTTGAACGAGGGGCCGAAGGTCAGGTGGAATCACCGGAATACGAGTCAAAATCATGTCCGTAGGCTTTCGACTATTGTTGATGAGAGCCGTGACCACGTCCAGCTGCTTGACTGCCTTTGCACGGTCCTGACGAGACTTGCCTTTGATCCGAAGAAGGAGGGTGTCGCGCATCTTGTACAGGTCGAGGTCCTTCAGAAGTTCGAGGAACGCCTCGGCACCCTTCCTGGCGACGAACTTCTCACCCTTGATCTTGCGATCGCGGAACTCTTCATCAGTCACAAGTTGTTTGCGCACAAGTCCCTCGGCATTACCTGGGTCCAGGACAAGCCAGCTGCCGAAATAGACGACCTTCTCGACAGCCTTGCTGGGCATCTCCAGGAGAAGCGCGATGTAGTTGACAGCGTTGCGGAAGTACCAGATATGTGCGACCGGCGCGTGGAGTTCGATGTGCCCCATGCGCTCGCGGCGAACGTTGGAATCGGCTACTTCGACGTGGCATTTGTCACAGACCTGCCCCTCGAAGCTTTTTCCCTTGAGCTTGCCACAACGGCACTGAAAACTCTTAGTCGGCCCGAAGATGATCTCACAGAATAGTCCATGAGGCTTCGGTTTGCCACTCCGGTAGTCAAGCGTCTCAGCTTCAGTCACCTCTCCATGTGACCAGCTGCGTATTTCCTCCGGTGAAGCCAAGTGGAGGGATAGAGCCTCGATCTTGTTGTTTCTCAATCTTCCTCCCTTCGAACTACTCTTCTTCCTCAGCGACCATGGTAGCCTTCGCGTTGGCAATGATCTTCTCAGCAATACGCTCGGGCACTTCCTCGTAGTGGTTGACTTTCATCGAGTATGTACCGGTTCCCTGAGTAATGGACCCCAGGTCGATACCGTAGTTCAACATCTCTGCAAGTGGGACAGACGCCTTGATGATCTGCCTTCCCTGAATATTCTCCATGCCTGAGATCTTGCCACGCTTGCTCGTTAGGTCCCCCATGACGTCGCCCATGTACTTCTCGTCGACAATGGTTTCGAGCGCAACGATCGGCTCCAGCAGAATGGGGTTGCACTGCTCAAATCCCTTCTTGAATGCCAACGATCCAGCCAGCTTGAACGCCATTTCTGACGAATCGACGGGGTGGTAGGACCCATCAACAACGGTAACCTTGATGTCCACCGCGGGGTATCCGGCCAGATGGCCCTTGTTCATAGTCTCCAGCATACCCTTCTCAATAGCGGGAATGTACTGTTTCGGGATTGCTCCTCCAAACACCTTGTTCTCAAAGACCCATCCACCACCGCGATTGTTTGGTTCCATCTCAATCCAGCAATGACCGAATTGGCCATGACCACCAGTCTGCTTCTTGTGCTTGCCCTCCACGCGTGCCTTGCTCTTGATCGTCTCGCGGTATGGCACCCGGGGCACTTCCAGGTCGATGTTCACCCCGAATTTCTTCTGAAGACGCTCCACGATAACCTGAAGATGGGCTTCACCCAAGCCGCTGAGGATGGTCTCATGGGTCTCTGCATTCTTGTCGATGACCACGGCGGGTTCTTCTTCTTTGAGCCGGCTCAGGGTGGAGCTCAGCTTGTCGTCGTCAGCCCTGGTCTTCGGTTTGAGAGAACGCATGAGGAGGGGTTGTGAAAACACGATGGGCGCCAGATCGAGAGTGACATCTTTTGTCGAAATCGTGTCGTTCGTCGCACTATGCACCAATTTCGAGATGACCAGGATGTCCCCGGCGACTCCTTCGTCCGCTGGTTCCTGCTTCTTCCCAATCATGTGGAAGAGGCCACCGATCTTCTCTGAGACATCTTTCGTTCCGTTATAGATTTCGTGACCGATCTTCCCGCTGTAGACGCGTATGAACGACAATTTGCCCACGAATGGGTCCGAGGTAGTCTTGAACACAAGCGCCGCAACATGCGCTGCCGGATCAGCCTGGAGCTCCACGGTCTCATCGGTCCCCTTACGAGTCGCCTGGACCGAAACCTCTACAGGCGAAGGAGCGTAGGACGACACGAAATCCATGACGTAGTCGCAACCGACCCCTTTCAGGGCAGACACGGCAAGGACTGGGAATACCTGGCGTTTCTTGAAGGCCTTGGTGAAGACCATCACGAGCTCGTCCTGAGTCAGAGCTTCTCCCCCAAGATACTTCTCCATGATGACGTCATCCGATTCTGCAACAGCTTCCGTGAGAGCAACGCGCGCCGACTGGTAGTCGGACCTGACAGCATCAGGAATGGCGTCGGACACACTCGCCTCGTCTTTGCCGGCCGTATACGTGTAGACCTTGCCAGTGAGGACGTTGACAAACGAAGAGAAAGCAGGGCCTGAGACAATCGGGATCGTCAGTGTGGCGACCTTGTGTCCGAAAGCATCCTGTAACTCAGCAACCCGGGCATCGAAGTCGATATTCTCCAAATCGACCTTGTTGATCACAAATGCAACGGGAATATTCTGCGCTTCGCACAAACCCCAGAAACGGGGGGTCTGGACTTCAATACCAGCCCCGGCATTGATTGCGAGGAATGCGGCGTCAGCTACCCTGACCGCTTCCTGTGCTTCTGTCATGAAATCGGCATATCCCGGAGTATCAAGCAGATTCAGCCGAACCCCTTTGTAGTCAAACTCACAAAGGCCAATACTTGTACTGATGTGACGTTTGATTTCCTCATCCAGGTAGTCGGAAACGGTAGTTCCATCTTCGACACGGCCAACTCTCTGGCTCGCGCCGGCACGGAAAAGCAGGCGCTCTGTGATCATCGTCTTGCCAGAGCCGCCTTGTCCAACTAGCGCGAAGTTCCTTATGTCACTCGGGCTGAATCTGCTCACCTTTTCCTCCCCTAGAGAATGCTATTCGTTGTCTTCGAGCACTACCTTGGTACTCTTCGCATGCGTGTCCCCTGCCTTCGGCAGCGTCTCCAAGTCCAGCCCCAGCCCACGAAGTTCCTTCACGAGAACATTGAACGACTCTGGAGAACCCGTTTCAAAGAGGTTGTTTCCTTTTGTGAGACGTTCGTAAGCCACACGTCTGCCCTCAAGATCGTCCGATTTGATCGTCAGCATCTCCTGCAGTACGGTCGAGGCACCATACGCCTCCAGGGCCCACACTTCCATTTCTCCAAAGCGCTGGCCACCGAACTGTGCCTTGCCACCGATTGGCTGCTGGGTAATGAGAGTGTAGCGGCCGGTCGAGCGCGCGTGCATCTTGTCTTCGGCCAGGTGAATCAACTTGAGAATGTATGCTTCTCCTACGGTAACCTGGCTATCGAAGTACTTGCCAAAGACCCCATCTCGAACGTCCTCCTTGCCGCTGTCGCTAAGTCCAGCCTTGCGCAGAAGAGCTTTGATCTCTTCCTCGGTAGCACCGTTGAACACGGGCGTCATGGCGCGAACGTTCAACATCCGGGCAGCCATGCCTAGACTGGCCTCAAGAAGCTGGCCGATGTTCATGCGTGAGGGTACGCCAAGCGGACTCAGGATAACATCAACAGGTGTTCCATCCTGCAGGAACGGCATGTCCTCCTCTGGCAGAATGCGCGTAATGACACCCTTGTTTCCATGGCGTCCCGCAACCTTATCTCCGACGATGATCTTGCGTTTCTTGGCGACATAGACTTTTATGATCCGTTCGACGCCGACGGGAAGAGCGTCACTCGTGTTGTCTTTCGTGATCTCCTGCACGTCAATGACGACTCCGTCCTCTCCGGGCGGCACTTTGTAGGATGTGTTCTTGTAGTCACGGGCCTTGTCATGGAACAAAGCGAAGTAGACCCTTACCTCGGGGGACTCCTCCTGTTCAGCGCGTGGCGTGATCTTGCCCACCAGAACATCCTCGGCCTTGACGTGCGCTCCGACCTGGACGACGCCACGCTCATCCAGGTGGCGCGCGAGTTCCTTGGAGACGTTGGGTGGATCGCGGGTGATTTCCTCTTTGCCGAACTCTGTCGACCTCACCTCGATCTTGTGCTCTTTGATGTGAATGGACGAAAGACTATCGTCGCGTACAAGACGTTCGCTGACAATGACGCCGTCCTGATAGTTATACCCTCGCCATGGGACATAGGCAACCAAGAGGTTCTTGCCCAGGGCAAGTTCCCCTTCCACAGACGCATACCCGTTTGCGAGAAGATCACCGGCGTGTACTTCATTTCCTGTGGAAACGGCCGGGTGCTGATTGATACACGTGTCCTGGTTCGTCCGCTTGAACTTCTGAAGCTCGAACACACGAGCCCGGGGCACAGACACATGGGTCACTCCGTTCTTCGCCATCAGAATCAGATCGTTGCGAGTCAGCTTTCTCCCAACAGCCAGCTTCTTGATCTTGGGCTTGCGAAGCTGTACGTCCTCAGCAAGTGTCTGACCAGCAAGCGATCCGTTGACTCGGAAGAGCTCGTAGCCTGCTGCCTTGGCCGGATCATACGTCAGGATACTGGCGTTCTTGTCTTTGACAAAGAGGTCGCGGAGACTCTCCTCGGCGACCGTGCGACTGATATTGGAACTCAGGTCCTGCACCGATGTCACACCCAGAATCCGATGGCCGAGAACCTGCTGCCCAATGGGAGTCATGGTAAGCGTCTGTAGTTCGACCAACGTGGTCTCGTTGCCTTCTTGTATAGGAAGGGAGCGGATTTTTGCATTGTTGATGACGCGGCCAAGCAGAGTTTCCGTAATCTTTGTGCCGGCTTTGTGCACCTTGTTCTTGCCTTCCTGCACATCCTTAGCCAACACTTTCCCGACCAGACTATCATTGGTCAGCACATCAAACAGGTCAGTCAGCGAATTTTGAACGATCGAACCTGCGGGAACGTATTGAAATGATTCGACTCCCTCATCCGAAAGAGTCTCGACTTGCTCGCGTGAAATCTCCAAGCCTATTAATTTGAGAATAACCTCTGGAACACCGACAGGCGCGAAGGAAATGGGCACCATGCGGACATCGCCAAGAATACCGGGCTCGTTTGCATCTGAGGCGAGCATGACGGGAATGACATCCACCGGAATGTTGCCGGCCTGGAGGTCTGCCACGTTGACCAAAGGCGAGATTCGGATCTGCTCGGCATCCACATATGAGACGATCCCATCCACATCGCTGAGCACGAGGTCACCGTTGTCATGAACAACCCGTCCTTCCATGGCAGTCGAAACGCGGGCGCGATCGGGACGTACCAGCGGCACTGCCTGTCGCTGCATGTTGCAGCCCATGAGTGCGCGGTTTGCGTCGTCATGCTCAAGGAAGGGAATCAACGAGGCCGAAATGCCAAATACCTGCGACGGCAAGAGGTCAATGTAGTCGACCTTGCTGGCAGGAAGCTCTTTCGGGAGGATTTCGCCACCTTCGCTGCGCTGCCGGGCGATAACCGTCTTCGAAGTCAGATGGCTCTTCGCATCGACAGCAGTATTGGCTTGGGCGATCGAATGATGCTCCTCCTCCTCGGCGTCCATATAGACCACGTTCTTCTCGTCCTTGCGACCATTCGCGACTCTGGCATACGGCGCGGTGATGAATCCGAACTGATCAAGTTTGGCGTATGAACTCAAACTGTTGATTAATCCTATGTTTCCGCCCTCTGGAGTCTCGATGGGGCAAATACGACTGTAGTGGGAAGAGTGGATGTCACGGACTTCCACGCCCGCCCGCTTCCTGTTCAAACCGCCCGGTCCGAGAGAGCTTAGACGCCTCTTGTGCGCAAGACTCGACAACGGGTTGATCTGTTCCATGAACTGGGATAACTGGCTCTGTCCAAAGAAATTTCTGATAGAAGAGATGACTGGCTTTGTGTTAAGAACATTCTGGAGGTTCATCATCTGCTCTGACGAGTAGATCGTGACCTTGTCACGGGTCGCCTTGGCCACCTTTAGCATGCTATCCTGAATTTCCTCGGCAAGCAACTCCCCCACACGCCTGATACGACGGTTCGCCAGACTGTCGATATCATCGAAGTTGGCTTTGCGTTCGCGGATGTCAATCAGGTGTCGAATAATGGAGACGTAATCGTCTTTGGTCAGAACGGCGGAATCGCTGTCTGTTCCAAATCGTTTGTTGATCTTGTACCGACCAATCGGCGCGAACGTATTGTATGCGTGGTCGGTCAAAAGGGTCGAGAGCAGACTCTGCGCAGCCTCGAGCGTAAGGCGCTCCTTCGGTTGCATCTCCTTGAAGATCTGCTTCACCGCGTCTTCCTGATTCGTGGTCTTGTCGGCCTTGAGTGTCTTGATAATCCAGCGGTCAGGCTGCCTGCTGCTGACCAGAAACGAGCTCGCGCGATGATTCTCGAGAAGGCTCATTGCTTTCCGAGTAATCGCAGCGCCTTCCTTGATGATCTCTTTGCCCTTGGAATCCAGAAGTGGCTCGACCGCCGTATATTCGGCCTGATCGAACACCAACCGAAGCTGTTCGGTGGATAGACGCTCGGTCTTCTCGATGGTGAAAAGGCGCTCGATCTCCTCGTTGGACTCGATGCCGAGAGCCTTGAGCACGAGAGTCACGGGAACCTTGCGAGCCTTCTTCCGAAGACGCGTATAGATGACATCGTCCTTGCCAGCCTCAATTTCCATCCAGTTTCCCCGGTCAGGAATAAGGGTCACCATGTAAATCTGTGCGCCGGACAGCTTGTCCTTCCCGCCCTCGAAATAGACGCCAGGCGAGCGGACCAGCTGAGAAACGATCACGCGTTCCGCGCCATTGATGAGGAACGTTCCAAATGGCGTCATGAGCGGAACCTGTGTAATAATAAGTGGCTGTTCCCGTATCTCGCCGGTTTCCTTGTTGATGAGGCGAAAATTGGCACGAACCATCGCTTCAAAGCTCAGCCCTGCCTTGCGGCAGTTCTCCATCAACTTGGCCGGCTGTTCGATATCGTGGTTCACATATTCGATCCGCAGTTTGGCGGTGTCGATGGGAAATACTCTCGCAAAGATCTGAGCGAGTCCTGGTCCCAGAAGCCAGTCGTAAGACGTCTTCTGGAGCTGGAGGAGGTCGGGCATCGCGTAACTTGATTTGATTTTGGTAAAGTCTATAATATTCCCTGCCACGCGCATGGCTCTCCTTTCATATCGGTGTGGAAAAAAGCGGTCAAATTAAAAGTTTACTCCCTTTTGTTTGGCAGTCAACTGCGCTCTCTCCACGATTTTTGGGGCCTTCGCCAATCAGCCTCTCTTGTCAGGGAAATATGTCTTCACATTTTCATCTCCCGTGAATACCCACGCAGCCAGGGAAAAGGGGCTGCAACTCCCTCTCGTCTTCACATTGTCCACTCGAAAACGGTCCGCGCTCATACAACCGATCAACCTACCACCTGAACAAACCGTATCGCACAAGCACCCCGACAAACCTGAGAGTATCAGTGAGCGTGTTGATTTTGCTCCTTGCCTCCGTCCGGTAGATGGTCCGAGTCGGCACCCAACCTATCCGATACCCTGCCCTGCCTACCTTGAAGATGACCTCAGTCTCCAGGTCATACTTGTTCGCCTTCAGCCGCAGAGAGAGGACCGAAGTCAGCTTGTAGTAGCGAAAACCATTCTGGCTGTCACGGACGTTCTGCCCAAGGAACAGGCTGACGAGGAATGAAGAGGCATGGTTCGCGAATCTTCGGATGAAGGGCATCGTCGAGACATTCGACATCCTGTTGCCGATGACCATGTCATAGCCTTGTTCAGCCGCAGCGATGAACAGCGGAATCTCAACAGGGTCATGCTGCCCATCAGCATCGATGGTTATCGTGCCATCATAACCACTATCCATGAGATACCTGAATCCTGTCTTGAGCGCAGCGCCCTTGCCCACATTGAACTCGTGGCGAAGGACAATGGCTCCTGCGGCTTCCGCAGCCCCAGTCGTATTGTCGGCAGAACCGTCGTCGACGACCACCGTGGCGGTCACAAATGGACGCACCCCTTCCACGACAGCCGCGATGTTGTGTTCTTCATTGAACGCAGGAATGACCGCAGCGATTCTCATGGGACGGTGCTCCAGAAATCGAAGAAATTCAGAAACTGTGTGGGATCCTGGTCAACAATAGCCTCGTACTGCTGCGCGAAGTCCACCACAAAGGCTCGCACCCAGGACCGCTCGTCTGAAGTTTCCGGGTTGATTGACCGGCCAAACTCCAGCAGAAACCGGCCACTTGGCTGTCGTACAAGAAATCCAGGAATTCCAACGAGCTTCCTGCGAAAAGAAAGCAGTGCTGCCCCACGGGGAAAGCGGACAGGATGCCCAAAGAACTCTACTTCCTCGCCACCGTTCGCATAATCTCTGTCGGAGACGATAGCCGGCACTTCGCCCTCTGGTAGATGTCGGAGGAGCTCCCTCAATCCGAACCGAACGTCGTGGGCAGTCAGTCCAAAACGCACACGGAGCGACTCATAGAGCCGCTGGACGACCCAGTTGTTCTGCGTGAGTGCAATCGCATGCGTCCTGTAGCCGCCAAGGCCAAGCATCGCCCCAGCCAGTTCCCAGTGGCCATAATGCCCGGTAACCAGGCAGAAGGGCCTGCCACCGGATCGCTGGTCGAGGAGCAGGTGTATGTCTGCAAAGTTCATGATCATCGATTCGATGCGAGCATCGCTGGTAGACAGTATCCTGAAGAAGTCGACCAGGTTCATGCCAGCCTGATCGAACGTCCGCAACACCAACCGTGACAGCTCCCGATGGCTTGCTTCAGGCCGCATGATTCTCAGGTTCGCGAAGACCCCTCGCCTCTGCCTCGTGTTGAAGACAAAGTAGCCCCACGCAATGAGCCTGGCAATGACCCGTCTGAGCCAGACGGGCAACACGGCAGCAATGCGGAAGACGACAACATACCAGAAAGCCATCATCTAGTTGCCCGCCAATCCTTCGAACGCAGCATACCAGAGCAACCCAATGAGGGTCTTTGCATCATTCATGCGCCCGTCGCGGCATCGTTCGATAGCTTCGGTGACAGGCATCAGAACCGGTCTGATGAATTCGTCGGAATCCATCTCGGTGGAACCATGCCGAAGACCCCTCGCAATGTACAGCGTCAGCCGTTCATCGACGAAGCCGGGGCTGGGCCAGAATTCGATGCACTTCTTCCAAGACCCCGCAATATACCCGGTCTCCTCACGGAGTTCCCGGCGTGCGGCGGTGAGGAAGCGTTCGTGCACGCTGTGGCGGCGGCCAGCTGGGATCTCAAGCATGACCATCTCGGGTGCTGGTCTGTATTGGCGCACAAGCACGACGCGATTGTCGGCGGTCAATGCCACGACACAGACAGCTCCGCCCGCATATGTTACGACGTCCCGATGAGCAACGCGGTCGTCCGGCAATCGGACGACCTTGTCCAGAACCTCTATGGACTTCCCGAGATACGCCTGTCGACAGGACAAGACCGCCTCGAACATCCGTTGATATGTCCTCAATGAGACCGGATCATCTCCTTGATTTTCAGAAGCCTCGTGGTGTTTGCCCGTTCATTCTCGTCCAGTTTCGACGTAATGAACCGGATCGTCTCCTCAAGATTGGGGATCATGACATACTCGAGGGCATTCACCCTCCGCCGGGTTCGCTGAATTTCCTCCGCCATCAGACGTATGCTTGCCTCAATCTGAGCCAGCTTCACGATAGACGGCATCAACTCGTACAACCTCAGAAGGGAAGCTTCTACCCCGGCTCCCTCCAACCCGGCGAATGACGGAGACTCGAAATCCGAGATCGAGAAGGACAGCACAGGCAAGGCTACATTCATGACGGTCTTGGTTCCCGCTTCGATATCGAGACGAGTAGAGACTGTTCGCGAGAGAAGTTCCACGACGACCGCCGGGTACGTGGCGGTTTGACCCTTGAACGCAGCCAGTGCATCCGGCAGTTCGTGGTCAACGTGCGCCCGATAGTCACCATACTCCTCTGCAAGCCTGATGAACGTCTTCATAAGACCCTCGAGCTTGTCCTTGAGAAGCTTGTGACCCCGCCGAGCAAGAACAAAACGCTTCTGCAGCCGCAGAAGTTCCATCCTGGTCGGGTTGACCTTGAGGATCATCGCTCTGCCTATGCCGTACGCTTCGGCATATACTTCTCTATCATGGCTGGCGAGACACGCTTCAGTTCCTGCAGCGGTAATATCGAGAGGAGCTCCCACCCGATGGACAGTGTTTGTTCGATCGACCGATCCTCGTCGCGCCCTTGCTGGACAAAACGATGTTCAAACTCATCTGAGAATTTCACGAAGGTCCGATCCGTCTCTGTGAGCGCCGACTCGCCCAGGACAATTGCAAGTTCCTTTGCATCGCGTCCTCGGGCATAGGCGGCGAACAACTCGTTGAGAAGGCCAGCGTGATCCTCGCGCGTCTTGCCCTTGCCGATACCCTTGTCCTTTAGCCGCGAAAGCGATGGAAGCACATCGATTGGCGGGTAGATGCCTGCCTGATGCAGTGACCTGCTCAGGAAAATCTGTCCCTCGGTAATGTAGCCTGTGAGGTCCGGAATCGGATGCGTCTTGTCGTCTTCAGGCATAGTCAGGATTGGCAGCTGAGTGATCGACCCCTTCTTGCCCTTGATGCGACCAGCTCGCTCGTAAATTGTGGCCAGATCTGTATAGAGGTATCCCGGATAGCCACGTCTGCCCGGTACCTCTTTCCGAGCTGCAGAGATCTCACGCAGAGCTTCACAGTAATTGGTCATATCGGAAAGGATGACCAGAACGTGCATTCCGAGTTCGAAAGCCAGATATTCGGCAGCGGACAGTGCAAAACGAGGAGTCGCTATGCGCTCGATGACCGGATCATTTGCCAGGTTCATGAACAGAACCGACTGGTTGATTGCACCACTCTTGCGAAAATCAGATATAAAATAGTCGGCTTCCTCGAATGTGATGCCCATCGCGCCAAAAACGACGGCGAACTCGTCAGTTCCGGAAAGCACCCGAGCCTGCCTGGCAATCTGCGCGGCGATCTCGGCGTGAGGAAGACCACTGCCCGAAAAGATCGGCAGCTTCTGACCCCGAACAAGAGTATTGAGTCCGTCGATTGCAGAAATGCCAGTCTGTATGAACTCGTCGGGATAGTCGCGCGCATACGGATTCATGGGATCGCCATTGATGTCCAGCACTTTCTCAGGGAGAATCGGAGCAACTCCATCGATCGGTGCTCCGAGTCCGTTGAACACCCGGCCCACGATGTCGCGCGAGACCCCGAACTGCAACCCGTGTCCAAGGAATCGAGTCACTGTCTGACCGCGATCCATTCCCGACGAACCCTCAAAGACCTGAACCAGAACCGTGCCACCGGAGACCTCGAGCACCTGGCCATGTCTCAGCCCCGAGATCGTGCGCAGTTCGACGAGTTCACCATATTTGACATCCTGAGCCCCATCCAGAAGTACTAGCGGCCCCACGATTTCGCGGACTGTTCGGTAATCCCTATTCATGGTACTCCTCCCGTGCAGTCGTGTCCATTTCTGACAGAGCCTCAAAACCCTTCTTTATCGAGTTCTCAAGCGTGTCGAATGCAGCAAGGTTCGTCTCGGGAATGCTCTTTGAGCGAGCGATCTCGATTCTGACCGGCATTGCGAGAACAGCACCGAGTGGTACGCCCCCCGATGCAGCCTTGCCCGCCAGATGGCTCCACAACATGATGACGTCAAGCATTCGCAACTGCTTGCGGAGAGAGGTGTAGCTGTCGCCCTCGGTGAAAGCTCCCTGCTGCAGGAAGTCCTCACGTATGGACTTCGCCGATTCCAGTACCAGGCGGTCCAATACAGACAGCGCGTCGACACCTACGAGACGAACAAGCTCCTGCAGCTCCGCTTCCTTCTGAAGCAGAGCTCGAACCTCGCGAATGTCCTGACTCCAACGATCACCGAGTTCCTTGTCATAGAAACGCTCGAGCAAGTTGCTATACAGCGAGTAGGACTGAAGCCAGTCGATTGCCGGGAAGTGCCGTGCGTATGCAAGACGGGAGTCGAGTGCCCAGAAGACCTTGACTGCCCTGAGAGTAGCCTGAACAACCGGTTCGGACAAATCGCCACCAGGAGGAGACACGGCCCCGATGACGCTCAGGCTGCCTTCTCTTGGCTGGCTGCCAAGGCTCAGGGATCTCCCGGCACGTTCGTAGAATGCGGCCACTCTCGATGCAAGGTAGGCCGGATAGCCCTCTTCACCGGGCATTTCTTCCAGTCGTCCCGAAATCTCACGCATGGCTTCTGCCCATCGCGACGTGGAGTCTGCCATCAGAGCGACGCTGTAGCCCATGTCGCGGAAGTACTCGGCTATTGTGATGCCAGTGAAAACCGAAGCCTCGCGAGCTGCGACTGGCATGTTGGATGTATTGGCGATGAGGACTGTACGATTCATCAGAACCTCGCCGGTCTTCGGGTCCTTGAGCTGCGGGAATTCCTGCAAGACGTCCGTCATCTCGTTTCCACGTTCGCCACAGCCAACATAGACAATGATGTCGGCATTCGCCCACTTTGCCAGCTGATGTTGGATAACGGTCTTGCCGCTGCCGAAAGGCCCGGGAACACAGGCCGTCCCGCCTTTGGCAACAGGGAACAGGGCGTCAATGACGCGCTGCCCGGTCACCAGCGGAGTATCCGGTGCCATGCGCTGCGTATAGGGCCTGCCATTACGAACTGGCCACCGCTGAATCATGGTCATGGGTTGCTCTTCGCCCGACTCGGCTCGCAGGACTGCAACGGGTTCCTCGACAGTGAAGTCGTTCTCTGCTATCGATACGATCCGACCCGCCAGGCCCTTGGGGACCATGATCTGGTGCAGGACGGCTCTGGTCTCCTGGACCGATCCGATGATATCTCCTTCGACGACTACGTCATCTGCCTTCACGCATGGAACAAAGTGCCACTTCCGGTCACGAGGCAGTGCAGGAAGAGCCACACCACGGGGAATAAAGTCACCATACTGCGCACGGATAGCGTCGAGCGGTCGCTGGATTCCGTCATAAATCGAAGTGATGAGGCCCGGCCCGAGTTCGACAGTAAGAAGGCTCCCCGTCTGGACGACAGGTTCGCCCGGCCCAACGCCGCTTGTCTCTTCATACACCTGGATGCTTGCCATCTCTCCTCGAAGCTCGATAATCTCACCAAAGAGCTTCGCATCGCCGACGCGCACCAGTTCATACATCTGCGGATTCGTCAGATCCTTGGCGACGACGAGCGGTCCGGCAACCTTGACGATCTCACCGTGTGTCATGGCTTTTCTCCTCCATCATTTTTCCAACTAGGTCAATGCCTACTGCATTCTCTATGAGATGCCTCACGGCAACAGTCGCTGCGCCTGAAGCTGATGAAGTTACTGGGATTACCAGCACCACGGGTACCACAAGTCTGCGCGCCGCCGCCGACCCAGACCACACATCGGCCACATCGGACGTCAGCAGGACCAGCCCGAATCTCCCCGAACGAGCAATCGATTGAACAGCCTGAGATGCTTGAAGACCATCCTCGACAACAGTGCCTACAAAACCCAGCGCCTCAAATGCCCCGACGGAGTCCCGCGTCGTCACAACCGCCGCTTTGCTCACAATGCCACTCCTGGTCCATCAACACGCGGCCTCGTGGACGCTGCCGCTTTCAGAAGCCGCCGCAGTGACCAGACTTCTCGCCTGAAGTCCATTAGATAGGCAAAGACGACTCCAACTCCATATGGTTCAAATCCCGTTGCTTCCGGGCGTCCGACAAGCCACGACTCCAGAGCGTCCTCAAGCATCTGTATCCGCTCTTCAGGAGTGTATCGCCGGCCGACGGCGAGTACGTATGCCGAAGCTTCCGGAACGAGATCCGCCGGCTGGAGCGTATCCCACGGTATGCCCTGGATGCGTTCCACAATCAATGCGAGCGACACTCGTATCTCTGGCTTCAGGAAAGGCAACAGCCTCTCGAGAGGAGCTCCAACGCCGGCTGTGCTGCGAAGCTTCATTTTCAGCGCATGTCCGGCTAGCATGAGCTTCAGCAGGCCATCCATGTATGCCATGACAGCAGGATGTCCATAGATCCTCGCCAGACCATCCAGGGTCGTCTCGAAGGAAAAGTCGAACACTGTCTGGGCGTCGGAAGCCGAGGCTCCCGCTTGCGCCGCCTCCAGCCCCTCTGAGAGTGAAATCCCAAAAACCGATTCCGTAAGCAGCCCAGGGGAACTTCCCCCCGTCTGGATGCGCGCGCAGTACGCTGCGTACTCCCCGCTTGTTCCATCAGTGCGTGCTCCGGCATCCCCACCAAGAAGAGCTTCGGCCAGACCAGCCTTCGCGTATTCTTTCTCATCAAGCGTTGCGAGCAGGTATGGAAGAAAGCTCTCCGGCAGATCATGCGTCGCCTGTGCCAGAAAGGCCTGCCACGTGCTCTCGACCCTGGCCAGGACCTCGCCTGCCGACATGTCGTTCCCAATGGGCGCGTAGACACTGCGATTGAGAGCTGCCAGCAGAGACTCGGCCTTGCCTGCTTGTGATGCACGCCGAAGTTCCTGGACCGGGAGGAGCAACCCTCGCCTGACAGAAAACGCGCCCGAGGCGTAGGCGTAGTCACTCGAATCAGCCTGATGTGGGATGAGCGGAGCGATCATCTCTTGTCGCCAAACAGCACTTGTGCAGCCTCAACGAGCGTGACTTCCCGGAGGGCAATGGATGCCGCCGACAGGGTCAAGTCGAGCTCCGCCTCGGCAAAGTGGACAATGAAACCTCCATTGCTGTCGGCGAGCACCGCATCAATGCGTACTCCCTTCCACTTCCCACGTTTGGGCAACAGTGTCCTGATGATGGGCTCGTCTTGGCTTCGGCACTCGATGGAGACTGGGATCTCTTGTCCGATCTGTTTCACCGCTCGCTCGAGATACTCACCATAGAGAGCATCATCGTTCCTGACTTTCTGTTCGAGCTCCTGGTAGAGTCCTTCAAGCAGCTCCTGCTTACGTTTGAGGATGGCGTTTCTCAACTCGATCTTCAGCGCAGCCGCTTTCGTTGTGACCTCACGATCCCGGAGAGCGCGATGCTCCGCTATCCGGGCATTGGAATCTTCCTCCAGCTGTCGCCTCTGACCATCGACAAGTTGTGAAGCCTCAACAGTGGCGGCCTCGATGAGGGCGGTCGCCTCTGCAGTCGCCTCCTGGAGAACCGCAGCTCTAAGTTCCTCGGTTCCCATGTGCAAAACGTCCTAGAAGACTGCCTGAGAGATCCAGACGATGAGCAGAATGCCGGAGACCAGAGCTATGACTGCATAGGTCTCAACGAGAGCAGGTATGAGGATTGCTTGACCCGAGCTACTGGGCTGGCGCCCGGTCAGGCTTTCCGCCGCAGCCGACGCCTGTCCCTGGAGAACGGCGGACAACCACTCAACAAGGCCGACACCGATTCCGACTGTCAGAAACGCAAGACCCTTCGCGTTGGAGATGACCGTTCCCTTGTTGAGAACACCAGATAGTACAATCATCATGATTCCGCACACGAAGCTATAGAATCCCTGTGTGCCTGGAAGAGCCATCATAACAAACATCTTGCCAAAAAGCTCCGGCTTCTCGGAGAGTACTCCAGCCGCTTGGGATCCACTAATACGAATTCCTATGGCAGACCCGAGACCACCGAGAGTGATGACAAAAACTGCTCCCATGAATATCCAGAGCGAACTCAGCGATGTCATCGGCGTGTTCGAGAGCTTAAAGGCGAACGCCGCCCCAACAGCACTGAGCGCCGTTACAAGAGCTCCGACGAGAATTGACCACAATGCTTCAATACCCATGATGTACCTCCTATTTTCCCCGAACAGTCGATGTGTCGACAATCTTGACAACTTCCGACGAGAAGCCAAAACGATGGAACCGAGGTGCTCCCCCCTCGTAGAACCGTCCAAAGAACTCGAGCAGAATGAGACGGGCAGAATGGATGAACGCACCCATGGCACCCATGAAGTAGTTCAGCAGATGCCCAAACAGAAGTACCAAAGCACCCACGATCAGACCAAGAACAGGGACCTTCACGAGAGACCCAATCATGTTGAAGGCCGAGCCAAGCATCGAGGTGGTCAGTCCCAATGCCAGCAGGCGCGAGTATGAGAGTACATCGCCCAGGAACGAACCAGCGCCATAAGAGCTCTGGATACCGTAGAGGTTCACGAGAGCCGTCAGCACCTTGCCCGCACCCTTACCCTGTCGCGCTCCCCCAAGAAGAAGGAGCACAAGCCCTGTCGTCAAAGCGATGAGGTATCCGGACCTGAATGCAGTGCCCCACTTGGTCCCTATGAACAACAGCGCTGAGATGGCCGGGAGAAACAGCAGCCAGCCGACACAATCATAAACGATGGAGGCGTAATCGTGCCTCCGCGCCGCCTTGTAAATAGCCAGACCAACTCCATACAACTGGTTCAACGCGCCGATGATCCAGGCGACCATCAGGAACTGGAACGCGGACTGAAGAGGATCTATGATCCTGAGCGATGTAACGAACCTCGCGATCACATTTCCCTTCCCCAAGTATGTCTCTGAGATAAGGTCTCCTCCCCAGCTGCCAGTGAGCGCACCTGCGATCATTGCGGCAACGCCGCCATACAGGAATACCATCATGAAGTTGTGTACGCCCGTCGACTGCCTGTACTTGCGCATGAAGTAGAGGCAGATCCCTATCTGGATGGCCCCGTACAGAACATCCCCCAGACAGAGAGCGAAGAAGAGGAGAAACGGAATGGCCAGAAAGACTGTCGGGTCAAACGTCGAGTAGACTGGAAATCCAAACATGTTGATCAGGATCTCCATGGGCTTGAGCCATTTGTTGTTGGTAATGGAAACGGGAGTGCTGTCTCCCCCAGTGGGATCCCCCGTCATGCAGACGATGCCACCGAAACCTGCGCACAACTGCTCCAGAGACTCCACCTCGACTTTTCGAACGTAGCCGGTGACCACGCTGCAGCGCTCGGTCCGGGTGATGTCATGCGAAGCCTCCAGACGTGTTCGTTCATTCAAGAGATACTCGCGATACACAACGATCTCCTGTTTGCGGGCGAGGAATGTGGCAACCTCAAGCTGGAGTGCTGCGATCTTTTCATAAACCACTCGATCCTCTTCCGTCATACGGCCGATCAGAGACGCTACGGTACCAGTGGTATGCGACAAGTCCTGCTCGACAAAACCCTGCGACGCCAGCACGGCGCGAACGTCATCCGTCTGGGTACGCAGGTACGCAACGACCACGTTACTCGTGCTCTTCGTCTCAGATACCGCATCAACTGCAACGACAGTGCCATGATCCAAAAGACGCTTGACAGCTCGCGCCATGTCCAACGGCGATATAGTACCTGCAATGAGCGCGATCCGTTGCCACCTGGCAACCTCGCCGAAATCCACTGGCAGTGACGACCACGGCAACAGCATCGCCCGGTCCTGCTCAAGCTGGTCAACGCAATGACGCAGTTCCGCCAGCTGGACTTTCAGTGCAAGAATACTGCGCATCATGCCTGTGTAGCCATTACTCATAGCCGTCGAAGCGGTCTTGCTCATGTCGGCGACATTGACATACACTTCGTCTGGGAAGAAACTTTGAATGAGTCCCTTGGTCACGGGGTCTACTTCGGCGAAAAACGAGAGCGTTGCGCTGGCAAGCTCCAACTCCTCGGCGACATGGCTCAACGACCGTTCCCTCTCCAGACGACAGATGTCCAGCGAAGACAGGACAGCAGTATCAATTGGAGAATCATCTGATGGGGTGTAGGAAGTCAGGTGTAGCATTCCCGCGCCGAACAAGCAAGACAGAACCTGGTCTTCCCTGTTGTGCGGAAAGGCAAGAGCGAACTCACGTACTCTGTCGATCGCCATCCTAGCGAGCGGTGAGTCTTGACAGAAGCAAATCCAGAGTCGCAGGTCTACGATCCTGCGCCCGGTCCTCGAGGTTCTCAAGCTGTTCTTTGAGATCTCGGCGAAGCTGATCCTCGGCAAGTTTCATGTGCTGGTTCGTTTCCTGATCAATTGCGTCGAGTCGCCGCTGCAGCGACAATTCTACAGAAGCTCTGACCTCGGCGAGAGAAGACTCGGCATCACCCTGGATCGTCTGAACTGTCTCTCTTGCGACCTTGATGACGCCTTTCGCCTCGACCTCAGCCTGCTGCAAGCTCTGAATGAACTCCTCGATCATATTCGTACCCCTCCGGTTTGGATAATTGCTGGTCGGGATGGTGGGATTCGAACCCACGACCTCTTAGTCCCGAACCAAGCGCTCTACCAAGCTGAGCCACATCCCGACAAATAGTGGTCGGGGCGACAAGATTCGAACTTGTGACCCCCAGCACCCCATGCTGGTGCGCTAGCCAAACTACGCCACGCCCCGACTATTTGTTCTCAACCAGCTTCTTCAGCTTTCCGCTGGCCCGAAAGGTCACAACACGCTTCTCCGGAACGTTCACCGCTTCACGCGTTTTCGGGTTCACACCCGAGCGAGCCTTTCTCATAGACACACAGAAAGCCCCAAAACCGGTCAGGGTAACCTTACGACCTGTCCGCAACTCCTTGCTGGAAGTGCTCAAAGCCTGGTACAGCACGTTTTCCACAACCACTCTGGAATAACCCGTCTTCGTTGCAACCGCTGCCACCAGATCCGACTTTGTCACCTGACCACCTTTTCGAACTTATCTGCTAGAACTCGCTTTTCGTTTCCCGGCTCATCAGGCGCTGGAGACCAACCAGAGGCGTGACGCTTCCGGCGACGATCCCGTGCAGCTGGTGGACGATAGGCAAATCAATGTTACTCAGTTCAGCGATTTTTGCAAGAGCCTCAAGGGTTGGGAGTCCCTCAATGACAGTACGCTGGCTAGTTTGAAGCTCAGAAGCAGGCGTCCCCCTGCCAATCGCTTCACCCGCCATGCGGTTGCGGCTCAGCCTGCTGAAGCTGGTTGCAACCAAATCCCCTGCTCCAGCAAGTCCATTAATCGTAGCCGGGTCTGCCCCAAGCGCCGTCGCGACCTTGACCAGCTCATGAAGGCTGCGGATAATCAAGGATGCTTTCGAGCTGTCACCAAATCCCAGTCCGTCCGACAAGCCTGCCGCGACAGCGTACACGTTCTTGAGCGCCCCACCCAGCTCCACTCCCACCAGGTCCGCACTTGTGTATGCCCTGAGCGAACCGCCCGAGAGGAGTTCCTGAAAGTGATGGCGCATGCCTGGTCCCCGGCTGGCGATGACGGTGTCCGCCGGCAGGTTTCGAGCAATCTCAGGAGCGAAATTGGGTCCGGATAGAGCGGCATAGTGATCATAATCGCTGAGTTCCAGATCCTCACAGAGCAGTTGAGACACCCGGAGATGTGTTTCAAGCTCCAGCCCCTTGCTGAGATTCAGCAAGGGAACACTCGGTCGGCGTAACTCGGGAGCCAGCTTGCGAAACATCGACCGCAGTCTCTGTGTGGGTACCGCCAGAATGATGGCATCAGCCGAACGCCAGGCGCTCAGGAGATCGTCGGTCGGCTCAACGTTGTCCCGCAACCGTACGCCAGGGAGATAGAGAGTATTCTCTCGGACATCGCGCAGCGTCATGAGTGTGTCTTCTCCGTGTACCCAGAGGGTCACCGTGGCCTTGACCGCAGCCAGATTGGCTATTGCAGTCCCCCAGGCACCCGCACCTACAACACAGACACGGGTCATGCGTCCACCTCCAGGCGAACATCGGGACAGACTTGTCTCAGCCCCGCCATGACTTGGTCGATTGTTGCCTGGGGGCAAGACGTGCCGCTTACGACTCCCACGACATCCACACAGTTCAGCCCCCCCTCAGGCAACATGGCCGCGTCCTCTATAAGATACGTCCTCGGACATGCAGAGACGGCTACCGCCACCAGTCTTCTGGTATTGGCACTGGAACTATCTCCCAGGACCAGCATGACCGTGCAGCGCCTGGCCAGAGCGACAGCACCGTCCTGCCTTCGCAACACCTCCGGACACAGCGTCATCTCTTCGGCAACCTCGATTCCTCTCCGTCGAAACCATGCCAGGACCAACTGTCTGAACTCACGAGACTGTGTCGTCTGGTAGACGACCCCCACACGGGAAACTGATATCTCGAGAGTGTCCAGGTCCTGCTCCGAAGCCACGATCCTGAGCAGTTGACTGCCAGCAGCCTCCATGAGATACCGCGTCTCTCGATGCTCTTTGTCTCCGACGACAATGACAGGAACACCAGCATCTGCAAACCGGCTTACGGCGTCGCGGGCCCGGTTCACGATGGGGCAGGTCAGATCCCGTACGGCTCGCGCGCCGGCAATCCTTCCAAGGTGCTCCGACAACGTCGAACCGTGAGCAGGCAGGAGAACCGTCGCAGCACCCAGTTCCTCGTTGCTCAGCAGTTCCACAGATCGCAGCCCCATGGAACCAAGCCGGGTCATCTCACCGGCGTTGTGAAGGAGCGTATCTGTCACCGCAACCGTTCCTTCCGAGCGCAAGGCCGTCTCAGCAGCGTCAATCGCTCGCCGAATGCCCGAACAGTAGCCCAGCTCGCGTGCCAGCACAACGCGCATATCAGACATGCCCCTGTTCCTGCAGCGTCCGAATGTGGCCCATGATGTCCATGCTGATTGCCGTCAGGTCTTCTCTGCGACCCTCGCGCTCCGGCGGGAGGTGATACGTGACCGGCTGACCTATCCGCACGGTAATGCGACCAGTTCTTGGGACTCTCCTCTGCCTCGGCCAGCACTCGTATGAACCTATGATGGCCATGGGGACCACCGGTGCTCCCGACTTCACTGCCAGAAAAGCCGCCCCATTGTGAGGGTCCTGCAGACATCCGTCTGGTGACCGCGTTCCTTCGGGATAGATCATACACAGGTCGCCGTGGTCCATGATCGCCAGCACCGTCTGGAGGGCACGCTTGTCGGCCAGAGACTCCCTGTCGATACGCACACCACCCAGACGGCGTATAAATGGCCCCAGCAGCGGCTGCTGGTAGATCTCCTTGCGAGACAGGCTGTAGACCTTGCGCGGAAGCGCGAAGGCGGCAAGCATGGGATCCAGATAGCTGCAGTGGTTGCCACAGACGAGTCCTGATCCGTGCCTCGGTACATTCTCAAGCCCGATTACGTGGAGTCTGAAGAAAGTCTTGAACCAGAGCCTTCCTAACGGGATAACCAGCTCATACAGCATGCTCAAGCCTCCTGCGGTACTCAGAAAGGACCACCTGGACGACGCCATCGGGGCCGTCATCAGAGTTGTCCAGCTTGATGTGCTCCTCTGTGCATCGAAGAGGCGAGTCGTCCCGGGACGAGTCTATCGAATCACGCTCCTTGATGTTGGCCAGCACAGCACCGTAGTCGATTGGCATGCCCTGTCGCTCCAACTGGGCGACTCGCCGCCTGGCACGAACCTCCGGGTCAGCCGTAATGAACACTTTCAGAAGCGCCTTGGGAAGAACCGTCGTTCCTATGTCCCGGCCAACCATGACAACATCCTGGAGCAAGGCGATGCGTCGCAACTCCCTGTTCACTGCTGTCCGCACCTGTGGCACTGCACTGACAGGCGACACGAGACTGTCTACTCTCGGGTCGTGGAGAGACAACTGAAGAACACGCCCGCCAAACAGAACCGTACCACCGGGCTCGTAGCTTATACAATGCTCGAGGATATCCAACAAGCGATCACTCCGCAGACAACGGTCAGATGGAAACTGCTCCGCATATGCAGCAGTGAACACCCTGTACAACAGCCCAGAGTCTACCAGCATGAGACCGAGCTCGTTGGCCACCCGGAGACCCACCGACGTCTTGCCGGATCCAGAAGGCCCGTCGATGGCAATATCACGTCTCACGGAACCTCCTCCGCAAGCGCCGCAGCCACGTCAGCAGAGGAGATACTGCCCTCGCGCAGCATGGACCATGACCCCGCTGTCAATCTCACAACTGTCGATGGTCGACCTTCCGGACGCCGTCGGCTGTCCAGGATCAGATCCGCTTGCTCTAGCAACGCGGCAGCCCCGGGCGCATCCAGACTCTCAATGACACTCTCGCCACTCTCATTCAGGCTTGTCTGCGCCATCAGAAGGCCGCCGGCAAGCAAGCGACGGATCTCAGTGTGGCGAGGCACCCGGAAACCAATGCTGGATGCTTCTGGGTGGGGCAGGGGCTGTGTGTGGAGACCACTGCCCAGAACATCGACAACGATGGTAAGCGCCCCAGGCCAAAATAGGCTGGCAAGACGCTGGGCTGTCGCACGTGCTGCGGGCTCGACCCACGGCAGCACACGACCGATATCAGGTACAAAAACCGGCAACGGCTTGGCAACATCGCGATGCTTTGCTGCGAACACCCTGGCAACCGAAGACATGCACGCCGCGTTACAACCAATGCCATAGACGGTGTCCGTCGGGAACACTGCGACGGCTCCCGCCGCAATACGCTCGGACAGCCGGCGAATATCGGCATCTGAACAGGTGTCCAACAGGACAATCTCAGGCCGAGTCATCTACCTCCTCCGAAAATAGGACCGATCAAGTTTGGGTTCTTCCCCAGCCATCAACCGACGGATGTTTGCGGCATGCCGAACGATTCCGAGCACAGAAAGCAGGACATAAATCAGAACAAGTTTCGGCGGCTGTTTCAAAATAAGCGCTGCAATTGGAAGAGTGGCGAACGCAGCCACTGATGCGAGAGAAACGGTATTGCGGAGCACCATGACGACAAGCCAGATGCCCAACTCCACTAAAACGACAGGCCAGCTCAGAACAAGCACGACTCCAAACGTCGTAGCAACACCCTTTCCTCCCTTGAACCCGGCAAGAACGGAGAAATCATGGCCCAGGACCACGGCAACAGCCGCGACAAGCACTGTTTCCCGAGACATAGCCGGAAAGAATCTTATCAGCACGAGCAGAAGGAGTACTGCCTTCAGAAAGTCTCCAGCAAAAGCGAACACAGCTGGAACAGGGCCCGCAGTGCGCAACACGTTTGTGGCCCCCATGTTCCTGCTGCCCTCCTTTGTGATGTCCACACCCTTGACCATTTTGGCGAAGATGTAGCTGAAAGGCAGAGAGCCGACGAGGTACGCAACGCCAAAGACCGCAAGATCGCGCAAGATATAATTGAACGTGTTCATTCTGCTCGACGTGCCTCCGCATAGCGCGGCAACCCTCTGAGGTCGGGCGACCAGCGTCCGCCCTGCAGTCCATACCGCTCGAACAGGTTCAGAATACCCTGTTCCAGCCCATCGTCAATCTCCAGCAAGAGAAGACCGCCAGGTCGCAACCAGTCACGAGCCTGTGCAATGATCCGTTTGTAGAAGACCATACCTGATGCGCCGCCATAGAGTGCCCCGACCGGTTCAAGGGGCGAGGACTTGTGGGCCGGCAACAGACGCTGCTCACACACATAGGGAGGATTGCTAACAATGACATCAGTGCGACTGCGGAAATCAGGGAGGGTAAGACCCCACGCCACCAGCACGTTGCCCTGGACGAACTTGACCCGCTCTGACAAACCCGCATCCAGGGCGGATTCGCGGGAACATGAAACAGAGATAGGGTCGAGCTCTAGTCCCACAACCGCTACCTGTGGCAGTCTGGCGGCCAGTGCCAGAGCAACAGCCCCCGAACCGGAGCAAAGATCCAATACGATGGTGCTGGGACGATCCTCCTCAATAATGAAGTCCCCAGCCATCTGCACCAGGCTTTCCGTCTCCGGGCGAGGCACGAGAACGCCCTCCCGCACTCGCACGAGGATGTTACAGAAAGCGGCATAGCCGGTGAGGTACTCCGCAGGGTATCCATCGGCCAGTTGTTGAGCAGCATGCTCCACAAACATCTGTATGTCGGCATCAGCAGGTAGATCCAGCCTGATGAGCAGATCTGAACGGCTCCATCCTCTGCTTGCCGCAACAACATACTGTAGCTCACCGTGTTTTTGCGACGAGAGCTGTGCATGCTCCTCAACGTGCGCAAGCACTTCTCGCAGAGTCAATCGTCGTCGTTGCCCTGCAGAATGGGCGTCTCAAGCGTTCTCTCCCGGGAAGCCCGGTGGAGAGCGTCGACTACTGGATCGAGGTTTCCCTCCATGATCAGAGGCAGGTTGTACAGGGACAGACCAATCCGATGGTCAGTTAGACGACCTTGAGGGAAGTTGTAGGTACGGATACGCATGTTGCGCATGCCACTGCCGATCTGGGCCCTGCGCTCATCGATCATCTCGCTGTCGGCCTTCTCCTTCATGAGCTCATAGACGCGAGATCGCAGCACCTTGAGAGCCTTCTCCTTGTTCTTCAGCTGAGACCTCTCATCCTGGCATGACGCAGTGATGCCTGTTGGAATGTGCGTCATGCGAACAGCCGTCTCTACCTTCTGAACGTTCTGCCCTCCATGTCCAGACGCATGAAACAGTTCGAGCTTGATGTCGTCGTCGTCGATATGCACGTCGACATCTTCAGCTTCAGGCAGCACCGCTACGGTCGCAGTGGACGTGTGAATGCGTCCAGAAGCCTCCGTCTCAGGGACACGCTGGACGCGGTGGACGCCACTCTCGAACTTGAAGAGCTTGTAACTTCCTACCCCAAGCACCGAGAAAACAACTTCCTTAAACCCCCCGATCTCGGTTGGGTGACTCGAGATGACCTCTATCTTGAGGCCATGCTGTCCTGCGAAGTACGAGTACATGCGAAACAGATCAGCGGCGAACAACGCCGCTTCGTCGCCACCGACACCTCCCCGGATCTCGACGATGATATTCTTGTCGTCATCCGGGTCTTTGGGAATACGTTCTTCCTCGATCTGAGCGTGGACAGCTTCCAGTTCCCGTCGAAGTCGGAGTTTGTCCTCTTCGATCATGGCAGCGAACTCGGAATCCATTCCCTCTGCGAGAAGCACATCGTTGTCGGCAAGCTGAGTCCTCAGAGATTCTTCGCGACTAAGCAGCTCGAACAGAGAATCCATCGTGCGTCGCTCCAGAGTGAGTTTCTGGATTTCCTTCTGATCGACATCGTAGCGCAGGTTGGCAACTCGCTCGTCGATCTCATGGATTCTACGTGCCAACTGTTCTGTTTCCAGGCTCATCGGCTCTCTTTCTGCCTCAAATTAGGCGATCCCTTTCCAGTACCCTCTCTGGTCGACCTGGAACCACATGGTGCTCACGACAACGTGCTTCATAGCTCTCGGCTGCACCCACCATCACCACCGGGTCGTCATACCGCGCTGGACGTCCATTGACGATGCGCTGGGTACGCGTCGCCGGCCTCCCACATACCATACATACGGCCGTCAACTTCGTCACTTCTTCCGCGAGCGAAAGCAGTTCTGGCATAGGTCCAAACGGCTCACCACGAAAGTCCTGGTCAAGTCCGGCGAGAATGACGCGAACGCCCTTGCCCGCAAGATACTCTGCGACCTCGATAATCCCGGGATCGAAGAACTGCACCTCGTCGATGCCGACGACTTCCACTTGCCTCTCCTCGACGATCCTGACCACGTCAGAAGGAGATGCCACGATAGCTGATTCAAGGCGAATTCCCGAATGGGACGTAATCGTCTCAAGCCCGTAGCGGTCATCGAGAGACGACTTGAGAGCGATGACCTTCTGCCTCGCAATCTGGGCCCTCTTGAGGCGTCGAATCAGCTCCTCGGATTTCCCCGAGAACATGCAGCCGGCAACGACCTCGATCCTGCCGGAAAGGCTATCCATGATACCTAGCGTCCAGCGCTGTCCTGCGCGACGATGTTGGCCAGGAACTCCCGATTGTTGGCAGTTCTCTGAAGCATGGCGATGAGCTTCTCAAGACTCTCCGTCGGATCCTCGTTGCCGATGAACTGTCTGAGAGCCCAGATCTTACGATACTCCTCGGGCGTGTACAAGAGCTCTTCGCGCCGTGTGCCGGACTTCCGGACGTCGATGGCGGGGAAAATGCGACGCTCAGCCAGCTCGCGATCCAGAACAAGCTCCATGTTGCCGGTACCCTTGAATTCCTCGTAGATGACCTGATCCAGGCGGCTGCCTGTCTCGATGAGCGCTGTTGCGATGATCGTGAGACTGCCGCCCTCGACCATGTTCCGTGCGGCTCCTATAACTCTCTTGGGGCCACGAATTGCAGTTGGATCGAGACCGCCCGACAGAGTCTTCCCAGACGAGGAACTGATCAGGTTATAAGCGCGTGTGAGCCGGGTGATGCCATCCATGAGGATGACGACATCCTTCTTGACCTCGACCAGGCGCTTTGCGCGCTCCAGGGCCAGCTCAACGACTCGAATATGGTTCTCAGGAGGCTGGTCGAAAGTCGAACTGATCACCTCGCTCCGAATCGACTGCTTCATGTCTGTGACTTCCTCGGGTCGCTCATCGATAAGGAGTACCATCAGCGTAACCTCGGGGTGATTGTACTCGATGCTCTGTGCAATGTTCTTAAGGATGGTCGTCTTTCCAGCCTTCGGTGGAGACACGATCAGGCCACGCTGACCCTTGCCGATTGGAGCAACGAGCTCAAGGAGGCGCACTGCCATGCTGCAGTTGGGTGTTTCCAGCTTGAGATGCTTGTTGGGAAAGATCGGTGTGAGTGACTCAAATTGCGGCCGAGCGAGCACGTGTCCTTCGATGCCAATGCCATTGATGCTGCGGATGCGCATCAGTGAGGAGTACTTCTCCTTGTCTCCACGCGGCAGATGGACGATACCCTCGAGCCAGTCACCGGTCCGAAGACCGAACCGCCGGATCATAGGGGGCGAGATATAGACGTCCGACGAGGAAGGGAAGTAGTTGGAACGCATGAACCCATATCCCTCTGCGAGGATTTCGCACAGGCCCGAGGCAGTGAACTCCTCCCCGCCCGTTCGCGGAACCTCTCCGCCATGACGTTCAGACGAACTCGAGATGGCAGCCCCGGAAACGACGTGCTCCGGTACACGGTCCTGCTCGATGTCGAGGTGCTCAGTCACTACCTCAGGCTTGTCATGGTTCTCGTAGGGCCTCATGGAGCTCATGGCAGACCCCTCCTGATCGTTAGCATCCTTACCCCCAAGTTTCAACAGCTCCTCGATGAGTTCCGGCTTCTTGAGCCGTGTATAGTTCCGAACATGCAGTACTTTCGCAATCTCGTACAATTCCCGGGATGTCTTTTCCAGCAACTCTTGTTCAGTGAAGTTCATAATCCTCTGCCTTCTTTCGCCAAGTGGTCATTCAATAGCCAGCAAGCGCCCGATAGAATCCTTGAACGAGCCCAACACAGCAACACGCGTCTGACACTGCTGAACTGTCACATGCGTCTCATCTTTGAAGACAGGATCTCGCAGATATGCGAGATTGACGTAAACGTTGGCAATGCCTCCGGCATAGGCAGCCTCGAGCATTGCGGCGCCGACATACAGGTCGGATGCAATATCCTTTGGCGCATCACAAAACGTCGCGACGAGAAGATCAGCAAAATCGCACACGCGGCCGGCCAGCGCGAGAGGAACTCTCGTCGAACCCTTAAGTGCATCCTGCATGGCCACCCGTCGCACAAGTTTCTCGTTATCGGTCGTCTTGGGCAACTTCATGGCAGTCATGTAGCCCTCGAATGCTGCGCTGTCCTGGTCCATCATCGCAACAAACTCCGCCCGTGATGCTTCGCACCTATCGACAAATGGTGCCAGACGGCTCTTTTCCGACTCATCACGCGCAGCTACGACATTGGCGACCATTTCGACTAAAGCTGCCCCCATCGCCGCGGCAAGCCCGGCAGCACTACCTCCGCCGGGAGTCGGATTGCGCGATGAGAGTTCGGTCAAAAACCCATCTAAGGATTGGCTCTTAAACATCTCGACCTCGTGGTTGACGATTGGAATGTATCGACTAGTTCAGACAAATAATACCTGCTCGCTTGGAAAATGCAAGCATGAGCGTCCTCAGAAGAGCCTTGCCCCTACAATTGTAGTATAATGCAGCCTACTTAGTCCAACTGGAGGTCGTTATGATTACCAAGGCAGTCCAAGACGTCGAGGAGATTTCCGTCACTGAAGCTGGAGCCCGTGGCACTACGATACGCTGGATGCTCAACCGCTCGGACGGAGTCCCTACGTTTGCGATGCGATACTTCGTCGTCAAACCGGGTGGGTCTACGCCGCGCCACGCTCACCCCTGGGAACACGAGATCTTTGTCATCAAGGGAACCTGTACTGCTTTTTGCGAAGGTGAAACTCGTCATGTCGGCCCAGACCACGTCATCTATGTCGAGCCAGAGGCAATTCACAGTCTCGCCAACAATGGCACTGAGGACCTTGTCTTTCTGTGCATGATACCGATCCAGTAGCCAATGGATCTTGCTCTGGCAGGAAGAACGATTGCCATCGCAGGCAGCACAGCCGGCATCGGCTTGGCACTCACGACCTCGCTTGACCGGGAGCATGCCCGCCTCCTGCTTGTGGGAGGGCGCCCTGAACGTCTGAACGCTCTTGCGCACATCTTGTCCCCTGGTGCACTGATTGGCATCGTCCCCGGAGACCTGCGCAGGGAATCGGACCGCAATCAGTGCACAGCCGCCCTTCGCGAGTCCACCGAACTTGCTGGCTTCGTGTTCCTACCGGCAGAACTGCGAACCGATGTTTTTTCTGAAGCTCGCTCCAGCGAATTCCGGGAGACATTCGACGTCAACGTCTTTGCCGCCTTCGAGTTTGCCCAGGCTGCGCTGTCTGGGGCCTCTTCCTCAGCAAGCTTCGTGTTCGTGTCCTCGATCGACGCTCACAGGCATCCCCATCACACGCCCTCAGCAAGCTATGACAGTTCGAAACGCGCACTGGAGAGCATCTCCGAGTCCATCGCGGTCGAGGCCGGCTCTCGGGAAATACGCTCGAACTGCATCATCCCAGGCCTCATCCGGACGCCCATGACAGAAGACTTCTTCGGAAAGGAGTTCGATGCCGAGCGTCTGCGGTTTCTCGGCGCAGTCCCGCTTGGCAGACCGGGCAGTCCTGAGGATATCGCCAACCTCATCATGTTCCTTCTGTCTCCCGTCGCTGGATACGTGAATGGGACGTCCATCCCTGTCGATGGTGGGTTCCTGTGTCAGGGGCTCTAGACAACGAAAAAGGGCGCTCGCGCGCCCCGTGCTCTCATCTTCAGGAAGAACGACCCTACTTGCGCCTGCGCGCAGCAATGGACTTCTGCTTGCGTTTCTCGCTTGGCGCCATGAAGAAGCGACGCTTCTTGAGTTCGCCGAAGAGGCCATCACGGATACAGTCCTGCTTATAGCGCCTCAGCATGTTCTCCAGCTGAGCGTCTTCGCCCTGAGGTTCAGTCCTGTCTTTGTTCCGATCACGATAGTTTCCCATCATTCACCCCTCCTTTCGTCAAACCATTGCCAAAGGGGTTGATAAACAACCAATTAACTATACCGGAATTGCGTCTTCAGTCAACCGGCTTCTCCGTGACGTCCTCAGGCTCTGACCGGAGCAACTGGGCACTCTTGATGATCTCACGGACAAAAACGGCAACAGGGACTGCGACCAGGAGCCCAAAGAACCCTGCAAGCGTGCCGCCTGCCAGGAGTAGCAGGATGATAAATTCTGGTCTGAGCCCAGTTTTGTGAGATATGAGTCTTGGGGCGACAATCTGACTCGTCGCAGCCTCGACAACGCCGAAGATGATGATCCACGCGATGAGCTTCCCGGGACCCGTCACAGCGGCAAAGAACGCTCCCAGCAACGCAACCACAAATGGGCCTACATAGGGAATGAACTCGCCGAAGAAATCCACGACGCCGATTGTCAGAGCGTAGTTGATCCCGAAGAGCCCACTGATCCCGCCCACGAACAGCGCAGTGACCAGCGCAATGAGGGCAAGCGCCTCGATATATCTCCTGGTGCTTGCAGCGACCTGCGCAAGCGCGATCTCTGCACGGTCCTTCTGTGTATGGATAAACGGCAGCGACAGAGATATCTCGTAGTAGCCATGAGAGCCACTCATGAAAAAATACATGAGCACGAAAAACGGGAGAAGTGCACCAAAGCTCAATAGTCTCTTGGACGATGCGGTGACGATGTTCTGTCCGAATTGGATCGCAGCTTTCTGGACTACGTCGAGAATGGCCGCGATGGTGTCCTTCGCCGACCCCAGCTGATAGCGATCCAGCCATGTCGAGAGTCTGGAGAAGTATCCCTGAACCGTCTTTGCGTAATCAGGAAGAGATGTCACGAGCGACCTCGTTTCGCGCACAAGAGGAGGAATCGTGACCGCCACCAGGCCGACGAATACGGCCACGATTCCCAAGACAACGATGGCACACGTGATACCCATGGGAAGGTGGGTCTTCCGATTGAGCCACTGTGCAATTGGCAAGAAGAGAAACGCCGCGAACGCCGCGGCGATTCCCAGAGATACGATGCTACGAAGGCTCCACAGGAGCCAGACGGCCCCCGTGGCCACAGCGATGCTCAGGACCGAGAGAAGAACAACGCGAAGAGCACTGGTTTCCTTACTGCTCAGCCTCATCTTCAGCCTCCGCTGGGGCGACCTCCTTGATAATTGCTTCCGCAGCGATAACGCCGCTGCCCTTGGACTTCAGCCGGATCACTTTCACGCCCGAAGAAACCCTTCCGAGCAGGGGGAGCCTCTCGGCAGGAGTACGAATCGTCTGGCCCGTACTCGTGGACACGACGACATCCTGGTCGGCGGTTCCCGTCGTAAATGCCGCCAGTGGACCGGTTTTCTCGGTGACACGATAACAAATGACACCACCGGACCCTCGGCCAACCAGGCGAACCTCGTATGGGTTCAAGCGCTTGCCGTGGCCATGTTCCGTGATGAGTGTGAACGGCACGTCGGGCCGAAGCACTTCCATGCCGACGACGAACCTGCCTCCGCGTGATAGGCGCATTCCGCGCACGCCACGGGCAGATGCCCCCATGGCACGCACAGACGTCGACCGGATCCGGACAGCTCGGCCGGAATCGGAGGCAATGAGGACCTCCTCGGTGTCCTTGACAGGTCTTACAGCGACCACAGAGTCCCCTTCAACAAGTTTGATGAACGTCTTTCCTGTACTACGTATGGTAACAAACTGCGATGTGACCATTTTCTTGATACGCCCACGACGGGTAACGATGATGAATGACACGCCCTCCTGCACGGCGGGCAGCGCTGTCGCCTCGGTGACGAGCTCGTCCGCTCCCATACCGAGGAGAAGCGATAGATTTTCCCCTCCACCCTGCCGTTTCTCTTCAGGAAGACGGTATGCTGGAATCGAGTACACGCGTCCTTTGTTGGTGAAGAGCAGCATGCGCTGCTTCGTGCGGACGGTGAAGTACTTGCTGATATAGTCGTCCCGCTTCAGGTTCATGCTCGCGACTCCCAGTCCTCCACGACCCTGAACCTTGAACGTCGAACTTGGGATAATCTTCGCGTAGCCGTTCTTGGAAATGACGACCATGACCTCTTTATCCTCGATGAACTGTTCGTCATCGTCCTCCCCACGGCCATCATCCTTCAGGATCTGGCTGCGTCGTGGGTTTCCATATTTGCGGGCAACCTCGACAAGCTCATCTCGGATGTAGACACGGATCCTGTTGGGGTCTGCCAGCATTGCAGAAAGTCTCTCTATCTCTGTCTTGTTCTCTTCAACCTCTTTCGTCAGCTTCTCGACCTCGAGCGACACCAGGGACCGCATGCGCATCTCAAGGATCGCCTCCACCTGCCGGTCGTTGAGCCCAAAGCTCTGGACGAGGCGAGCTGATGCATCATCAATGGAAGAAGACGAGGTCAGGATTTCCGTCACTCGTTTGATGTTTCGAATGGCGATGACAAGACCGTTGAGAACGTTCAGGCGTTCCTCGTGCTTGCGGAGCTCCAGGGCGAACCTCTTGCGAAGCGTTGCCTCGCGGAAGTCAAGGAATGTAGCCAGAACATCGCGCAGAGGGAGCGTGCGCGGCACGCCGTACAGGATTCCGAGCATACTGACGTGGAAGTGCTGCTGGAACTGAGTATGTCTGCGCAGCAACAGTTCAACTCGCTCCGGAACCGCATCTTTCTTCAGCTCAAGCACGACTCGGATGCCCTCACGGCTGGATTCGTCGCGCAGGTCAGACAGTTGGGTTAGTCGCTTGCTCTTCATCAGGTCGGCGACCTTCTGGACGAACTCGGCCTTGTTCACCTCAAACGGCAACTCAGTAATGATGAATCGCGTCTTGTTGCCGTCCTTCTCGATCGTGTACTTTCCTCTCGTGACAACGTTGCCCCGACCGGTGGCGATGTATTCGTCGATGCCGTCCGTGCCAACAACGAGGCCACCACCTGGAAAGTCGGGACCCTTGACAAACGACCGGATCTGGGCAGGGTCCTCAGGTTCATTGCTGTTCCGGCAGTCCAGCATGTACTTCAGGGCATCGATCAGCTCGCCGAGGTTGTGAGGGGGGATATTGGTAGCCATGCCGACGGCGATTCCACTGGAACCGTTGAGCAGAAGCTGCGGTACTTTGGCTGGAAGGATGCTCGGTTCCTCCAGGCTGTTGTCAAAGTTCGGCGTGAACTCGACGATCTCCTTGTCCAGCTCGTCCAGCATGAGCGCAGAGACAGGAGCCAGCCGCACCTCAGTATAACGCATGGCCGCAGCAGAATCGCCGTCAATGGATCCAAAGTTGCCGTGGCCATCGATCAATGGATATCTGAGTGAGAACTCCTGCGCCATACGGACCAGCGAATCGTAGATAGCGATATCACCGTGAGGATGGTACTTGCCCAGGACGTCACCAACAATACGGGCGCTCTTCTTGTACGGCTTGTTCCAGAAACACCCCAGCTCATACATGGCGAAGAGGATGCGGCGATGCACGGGTTTCAGGCCATCGCGGAAGTCCGGCAACGCTCGCCCGATGATAACGCTCATGGAGTACTCGAGGTAGGACTTCTTCATCTCCTCCTCGACGTAGACGTTGAATACTCTATCGTTTTCTAACATCAGTGTCCCTCGCTCCGTCAAATGTCCAAGTTGTAGACTTCACGCGCGTGATCAATGATAAACTTGCGACGAGGCTCCACCTTCTCGCCCATGAGCAGCGTGAAAATGCGTTCAGCCTCCTCGGCTTCCTCCAGCGTGACACGTCCCATAAGTCGAGTAGCCGGGTTCATCGTTGTTGACCACAACTGCTCAGGGTTCATCTCTCCCAGGCCTTTGTACCGCTGGACATCAGGCTTGCCCTTCGTTTGGGACAGCAGTGTCCGAAGTTCGTCGTCAGAGAACGCATAGCGCGTTGTCTTGCCATCGAGGACAGCAAAAAGTGGAGGCTGGGCAAAGTAAATATTCTGGTTGACAACGAGCGGGCGCATGTAGCGGTAGAAAAAAGTGAGCAGCAGTGTCCGAATATGCGCTCCATCAACATCGGCATCCGTCATGATAACGATCTTGTGATAACGCAGCTTTTCGAGCTTGATGTCATCCATGACCCCCGTACCAATGGAAGTGATGAGGGCCTTGATTTCCTCATTCTCGAGGGCTCGTTGGATACCGACTTTCTCTACGTTGAGAATCTTGCCCCTCAGGGGCAGAATCGCCTGGGTACGCCGGTTCCGGCCCTGCTTGGCACTGCCGCCTGCGGAGTCACCCTCGACAATGTAGAGCTCTGATTCAGCCGGGTCCTGGGATGAGCAGTCTGCAAGTTTGCCCGGCAGGCGCCCGCCGTCCAGCTCGGTCTTGCGCCGGACAAGATCACGTGCCTTGCGCGCCGCTTCACGCGCAAGCTTCGCACTGACAGCCTTGTTGGCCATTGCCTTGAACTCATCGATGTGCTTGTCGAGGTACAGCTCCACTTCTTCCTCGACCGCAGCCTCCATGGGCCCCTTGAGATCAGCATTTCCGAGCCGCGTCTTGGTCTGGCCCTCAAACTGCGGATCAGGGATGCGGAGGTTGATGATGACCACCAGACCTTCACGAATGTCCTCGCCGCCGAGGCTGTCCTCAGGCTTCATCAACTTTATCTGTCGCGCCTTCGCGTTGAACAGGCGCGTGTAGGCATTCTTAAAGGCCAGTTCATGGACGCCACCGTCCACCGTATTAATGTTGTTGACGTAAGAGATCATCTGGTCGTTGTAGCCAGTGTTGTACTGGAAGGCAACCTCAAGAAAGAAACCTTCCGTGTCTCGCATGAAATGTACGGGATTCGGCGGTACAACTTCACTGCCTTCGTTCATATATCGCACGAACTCAATGAGTCCCTTGTCATACTTGAAGACCTGAACCTGTTCCGTTGCGTGGTCGACGAAGTCGATTTCCAACCCGGAGTTCAGGAAAGCCAATTCGCGCAGACGCTTGGCGATGCGCTCAGGATCAAAGATAAACTCACCGAAAATCTCTTCGTCTGGAGTGAAGCTCACGTATGTGCCTGAAACGCCAGCGGAAATCCCTTCCTCCTTGACGCGGAGGTGATAGACGGGCTTGCCGCGACTGAACTCTTCCTGGAACACCTTTCCCCACTGAGTCACTTCGACGTAGAGACGGTTCGAGAGGGCATTGACGACGGAGACACCGACGCCATGCAAACCACCGGAAACATGGTAGCTCTTCTTGTCGAACTTGCCGCCTGCATTGAGGCGCGTCAAAGCTACCTCGACACCCGATATGCCCAGGACGGGGTGCATGTCGGTTGGTATGCCGCGGCCGTTGTCACGCACATCGACGGTTTTGTGGTCTGCGCTGAGCCCAACGTCAATCTTGGTGCAGAAGCCAGCCATGGACTCGTCGATTGCGTTGTCCACGACTTCCTGCACCAGATGATGCAGACCCCGTGAGTCGGTCGACCCTATATACATTGAAGGTCTGGTTCGAACATGTTCCAAGCCTTCAAGTACTTTGATGTCTCTTGCAGTGTACTGGAAATCCTGCATGCGCAATCCTCCTGTTTTCTGACTACTACATGGTATCATGGAACAGAGGAAATGCAATGCAGGAACAAGGGTTCGGACCCTTTCCCCACTCGCCTATGTCAAGTATATTTCTGTCAGACGCCCGTTGGAAACTAGGACAGTCGGTCAAACGCCTCCCAGACAGCCTTTGCGACCTTCCGCGACTCTCGTTCGAGGTCCTCCCTGTTCACGCCCAGGACACGGTGTCCTTTCACGGCGACATTTCCATTGACAACGACAGTGTCGACCAAGTCCGCCGACATGCCAAAAAACATGTGACCAAAAGCATTCTCCGAGGTCAACGAGGTAGGACTCGTGTAGTCGACAAGAATGAAGTCTGCAGCTGCCCCTTCTTCCAGCCGACCCACTGTGCAACCCACGCACCGCGACACGATGTCGGCATTCGTCTCGATCTGAGCCTTTTGCACCTCATTCCAGAAACCGGCCGGATCCTCGTATCGGTGCCTGAGCCCCACAAGAGTATTCCGGAACTCCTCGAACATGTTTGCTGTATAGCCATCGGTCCCTATGCCGACCTGTATGCCAGCCTCCAGCATCTCTCGAACGGCCGGAAGACCGACCGCATTGTTCATGTTGGACATGGTGTTCACGACGACAGACGTTTCCGACTTCGCAAGCAATTCCCGCTCTGACGCGTCGATGCCGACACAATGTACCGCAATCGACCGGGGACCGAGCAACCCCGCATCGTCCAGACGGGTCACGATACGTTTGCCATACTTTTCGACACTGTCTTCCTCGTCAACGGCACCCTCAGCTACATGAACGTGATACCCGACCTTGCGTGACCCGACTCTCTCGCGCAAAGTGGTGAAGGTAGCGTCTGAGACCGTGAACGAGGCATGCAGGCCAACCATGCCCGAAGCCAGCCCTTCCCTCCCCCGAACCTCGTCGAAGAAACGAATGTTCTCCTCGACACCTGCGACTGCCCCCTGTATTCCGTTACGATCGGTGATCTCATAGGAAAGCACGTGCCGCAAACCGATCTTGCTCAACGCATCGGACAGCGTCGACAGGCTTCCTGTGATGTAGCTGGGTGAAGCATGATGGTCGACGATTGTCGTCGTTCCAGAGCGCAGAGAGTCCATCCCGCTGAACATTGCGCTCATCCAGCAGGCATCCTTGAGCAGGGAACGGTCAAGGCGCCACCAGAGGTCCTGAAGCACGTCGAGGAAGGTATGGGATACACGCCCAGTGCCGATGCCTCGCGAGTACATCGAATACAGATGCATATGCGTGTTGAGCAGCCCCGGGAGCAACGTCATGCCGGCGGCATCGATCTCCTGCCTCCATGCAACCGGCCGAGCGACATCCACTGGAACGTTCCCCGCGGCCAGACCAGAAATGACGCCGTCCCGCGCCAACAGCCATCCTCGGTCAATGACAAAACCCCTCGTCGCTGGGTAGACAATGCGAGCATTCCTGACGAGAAGTTCTGTCATCCTCCGCCCCTACTTTTTGTTGACGAAGTTGACGCCGGCCTGCAACGCCTTCTTGTTGACCTCGATGAGAGCTGCCTTCTTGCCCGTCAGGAACACTGACAGAGCCCCATAGACAGATGCCATGCTGATGGGATTGACCTTGCCAAGATAGGCACCCAGCAGCACCATATTGGTGAATTTCGCGTTACCCAGTTCCATCGCGATGTCCGTCGCAGGAATGTACACCAAGTCCAGATCCGTACGGGAAGACTTCGTGTCAATCACGGTTGAGTCGACGACGAGCAATCCTCCCTTGTGGATGACAGGCTCGAACTTGTCGAATGACTGCCGATTGAAGACGATCGCTGCCTGTGGCTCAGTCACGAGTGGAGAGGCAATCGACTCGTCCGCGACCACCACAGCACAGTTGGCCGTTCCGCCACGTTGTTCTGGACCGTACGAGGGCAACCAGGTGACTTCCTTGCCCTCGTCCATGCCTGCGTGTGCCAGAAGTTCGCCGATGAGCATGACGCCCTGACCACCAAATCCTGCGATGACGACGTTGTATTCCATCACAGCACCCCCTCGACGACCTTGAACTCACCAAGCGGGAAGTAGGGCATGACTTCTTTACGGATGCGTTCCATTGATTCAACAGGTGTCAGCTTCCAGTTGGTCGGACAGGTCGACAGACACTCGACCATCGAGAATCCAATACCGCGCACCTGAGCATTGAAGGCCTTGCGCATGGCACTCTTCGCCTTGCGGATGTTGACTGGCGAGTCCAGAGAGACGCGAGCGATGTAGGCAGGCCCATCAAGCTGGGCGAGCATCTCGGCTACACGGATAGGAAAACCGTTGGTCTCTGGAGTACGGCCAAGAGGACTCGTCGTGGTCTTCTGGCCAAGGA
>Ga0209881_1000027_pt1 | contig 41922 bp, 40 predicted proteins | sample PersoiDNA2013193_FD_185804 | JGI IMG/M metagenome (GOLD analysis project Ga0209881, IMG submission 185804) | Permafrost soil microbial communities from the Arctic, to analyse light accelerated degradation of dissolved organic matter (DOM) -... | ecosystem: Environmental > Terrestrial > Soil >... | reverse complement strand
AATATTAGAAGATGCCTGTTTTAAGACCGTAGGGGTGAGCATGATGGCCGCCAGCCAGGCCGACGAGAGACTGCTGGCTCAGCTGCGGGACCGGGCAGGGCGGCGGGTGACCGACTGGCGTCCCGGCGCGAAGGTGGCCGGCCTGTCCCCGCTGACCGGCGGCACCTCAAGCCTGACCTTCCTGGTCGACCTGGCCGGCGTGGCCGCGGGGGAGACCCCGGTGGTGCTCAAGGTGGCGCCGCCCGGGCTGCCCCCGGTCCGCAACCGTGACGTGCTGCGGCAGGCGAGGCTGCAGAAGGCGGTCCAGGGGGCCCGGCGGCCGCTGGCACCGGACGTGCTCTTCTCCGATCGGGGAGAGCCGCCGGAGATCCCGCCGTTCATGGCGATGAATCTGGTCCCCGGGGAGTGCGTGGAACCGGTGCTTAGCGATGACGGCGAACGGCCCCCGGCCGCCCAGGTGCGGGCCCGGTTTTTCGACGCCGTGCAGGTGCTTGCCCAGTTGCACGGGATCGTCCCGGCCGCGGTCGGGCTTGGCGACGAGCCGGCCGTCGGGCTCGCCGACGAGGTTGACCGGTGGACCCGTGCGTTCGCCACGCTGCCCAGCGACATGGCGGGCGACTACGAGCGGGCCGCCAAGGCGCTGCGGGCGAGCATGCCAGCGGCGCTGCCGCCGGTGATCAACCACGGCGATTTCCGGCTCGGGAACACCCTGTGCGCGGGGAGCCTGATCAACGCGGTCATCGACTGGGAGATCTGGTCGGTGGGCGACCCGCGCATCGACCTGGCCTGGCTGACCTTCTTCACCGACGACGCCGGGCACCCCGCCGTCGCGCCTGGGACGGTCGCGGGCACCCCGGCGGGCCGCGAGGTCGTCCGGGCCTACGAGGACGCGCTTGGCAGGAGCGTGCCAGAACTCGGCTGGTTCGACGCGCTCACCAGGTACAAGGAGGCCGGCGTCACCGGGCTGCTGCTCAAGCGCGCGATGAAGCTCGGCCGGCCGGTGAAGGAATCGATGGCGCGGATGCAGCCGGCACTGCCCCGGCTCGTCACCGAAGCCATCCGCATGGTGAGCGGCTGACGCTCACGGCGCCGACAAACCCGATGTGCCCAAGCTTGCCGTGCCGCAGGCACCAGAACGGCTGGAGGTCTCATGTCCGATGCCGCTAACGGATCCGCGCCACGCCCGCCTCAGGGCGACTGGCTGGGCACGCCCTACCTGAGGTTCGAGCGTCATCCCCCGTTCGCTCACCTCACGGTCGACCGCCCGGAGGCCAGGAACGCGCTGACCCAGGCGATGTATTTCGGCATCCGCTACGCGGTCCGCCTGGCGGACGCGGACCCGGACCTGGCGGGCCTGCTGATCACCGGCACCGGTGACGTGTTCATCCCGGGCGGCGACCTCGGCAAGCAGGCCAGCGATCAGTGGGCCGACTTCAACGCGGCGCCGGGAGCGTTCGACGTGCTGCCGTTCGACGTCCTGCGGCAGAGCGTCAAGCCGGTCGTCTCCGCCGTCAACGGGATCTGCCAGGGCGGCGGCCTGCTGATCGCGATGTGCTCGGACCTCGCGGTGGTGAGCGAGCGCGCCACCTTCCGGGTGCCAGAACTGCTGCGCGGCATCTCCGACACCTACTACGCGCAGCTGCTTGTGCGCCTCATCGGACCGGTCCGCACGCGCGACCTCATGTTCACCGGCCGGCGCCTCACCGCCGCCGAGGCGCTCGACTGGGGCCTGGTGAGCCGGGTCGTCCCGCACGACGAGCTGATCAAGACGGCCACCGACGCGCTGGTCCAGATCGTGCAGACCGCGCCAGAGGCCCGCCGGGACATCAAGCGGGTCCTCGACCAGTACGTCGGGCTGCAGGACAGGATCGCGTTCTTCGACAGCCTGCAGCGTCCCGAGTCCAAGGAGGGCTTCGCCGCCTTCATCGAGAAGCGGTCGCCGAACTGGGTGCCTGAGGCGCTGCGCCGCGGCACAAGGGCCTGACCGGCCGGCCGCCGACGGGCTTGCTGGCAATTCCTTACTAGATAAATTAGATTACTGATACCTGTGAATCAGCCAGTGGATCGCGAGGAACTATGACCACAGCCGTCATCGTCGATATCATCCGCACCCCCTCGGGCAAGGGCAAGCCCGGCGGCGCCCTGTCCGGCGTGCACCCGGCTGCCCTGCTGGCGCAGACGCTGACTGCCCTGGTCGAGCGCAACGGCCTGGACACCGCGCTGGTCGACGACGTCATCGCCGGCTGCGTCGGGCAGGTCGGGGACCAGTCGCTGAACATCGCGCGCACCGCGCTGCTCGCGGCCGGCTTCCCGGAGAGCGTGCCGGGGACGACCGTCGACCGGCAGTGCGGTTCCAGCCAGCAGGCGGCCCATTTCGCGGCCCAGGGCGTGATCGCCGGCGCCTACGACATCGTGATCGCCTGCGGCGTGGAATCGATGAGCAGGGTGCCGATCGGGTCGTCGCGGGCGGGCCGCAGCCCGGTCGAGCCGCTCGCCGCCCGTTACCCAGAGGGCCTGGCCAACCAGGGGATCGGCGCCGAACTGATCGCGGCGCGGTGGAAGCTTGACCGCCAGGCGCTCGACGCCTACTCGGCTAGGTCCCACGCGCGCGCCGCCTCGGCCGCCGCAAGCGGCGGGTTCGATGGCGAGATCATCCCGGTCCTGCTGCCCGACGGGAGCTTGCACACGGCTGACGAGACCGTGCGGCCCGGCACCACGGCCGAGGGGCTGGCCGGGCTGAAGCCCGTCTATTACACCCCTGCCTACGCCGAGCGCTTCCCTGAGATCGCCTGGCATGTCACCGCCGGGGGTTCCTCGCCGCTCACCGACGGCGCTTCCGCGGCGCTGATCATGAGCGAGGAGAAGGCGGCCGAGCTAGGCCTGCGGCCCCGGGCACGGTTCCACGCCTTCGCGGTGTCGGGCAGCGACCCGCTGCTGATGCTGACCGGGGTGATCCCCGCCACGGAGAAGATCCTGCAGCGGAGCGGTCTCACCATCGACGCCATCGACGCCTACGAGGTCAACGAGGCGTTCGCGCCGGTCCCGCTGGCCTGGGCGCAGGAATTCGGCGCCGACCCCGACAAGCTCAACCCGCGCGGCGGCGCGATCGCCCTTGGCCACCCGCTCGGCGGGTCAGGTACCAAGCTGATGGCCACGCTGCTTAACAACCTCGAGGCCACCGGCGGCCGTTACGGCCTGCAGACCATGTGCGAGGGCGGCGGGATGGCCAACGCCACGATCATCGAGCGGCTGTGACGGTACGCGGGCTCGAACCTGGGCAACGGGCGGCGCTGGTCGTCAACGAGATGCAGAACGCCATCGCCAACCCGGCCTACGACGACACGCCGCTGGCCGGGCAGGTGGCCGCGCGCGGCATCGTCGCGCGGATCAACATCCTGGCGGCGGCATTCCGCGCGGCGGGCGCGCCGGTGATCTTCTGCACGATCGCCGCGCGCACCCCGGACTGGGCCGGCTTCCGTGTCAACTGCGCCCTGGCGGCCAGGATCAAGCGCAAGGGCAAGCTCGTCGCGGGTACAGCCGACGCCGCGGTCCACGACGACCTGGTCGTCGAACCTTCCGACATCGTGAGCAACCGCGCGCACGGCATGGCGCCGTTCACCGGCACCACGCTTGACGCCACCCTGCGCGGCTACGGCATCGACACGGTGGTGCTCAGCGGTGTCTCGACCAACATCGCGCTGCCCGGCGCGGCGACCGAGGCCGTCGCGCTCGGCTACAGCGTCGTGCTTGCCGAGGACTGCGTCTGCGGTGCCACTCAGGTGACGCACCAGATGCAGATCACCATGCACCTCCCGCTGCTGGCGACCATCACCGACGCGGATTCGGTCATCGCGTCGCTGCGAGCAGCTCAGCCAGGCGGAAAGTGACGGCCCAAATAGGTATGATTATATATTTAGTGATACGATTCAGCCCAAGCTGAGGCCGGGAGGACGCATGAGGGCAGCGCGCTGCGAAGAGTACGGCGGTCCGGAAAACGTCGTCATCCGCGACATCCCCAATCCGGTGGTCACCCCGGGTCACGTGCTTGTGGACGTGGCCGCGGCGGCGGTGAACTATACCGACCTGCTCTTCATCGCCAACCGCTACCAGGTGGCTGCCCCGCTGCCGTTCACCCCAGGAGCCGAGTTCGCCGGCCGGGTGGCGGCCGTGGGCGAGGGGGTGACCGGGCTGTCGGCCGGCGACCTGGTCTACGGGTCGGTTTTCACCGGCGCGATGGCCGAGCAGGTGCTCGCGCCGGCCCGCTCGGTCTCGCCGGTCCCCGCTGGCTTGTCGCTGACCGAGGCGGCCGCGTTCCGGGTGACCTACCTGACCGCCTACCACTCGCTGGTCACGGCCGGGGCGCTGCGGCCGGGGCAGTGGGTGGTGGTCCTCGGCGCCGCCGGGGGCGTCGGCTCGGCGACGGTCGACGTCGCGGTCCGGCTGGGTGCCCGGGTGATCGCGGCCGCGTCCTCGCCGGAGCGGCTCGAGGTCTGCGCGAAGCTGGGCGCCGAGGCGGGCGTCGACTACGTCACCGAGGACCTCAAGCAGCGGATCAAGGAGATCACCGGCGATGGCGCCGACCTGGTGATCGACCCGGTCGGCGACCGCTGGGCCGAGCCCGCGCTGCGGGCGATCCGGTGGGGCGGGCGCTTCGTGTCCGTCGGGTACGCCGGCGGGGACATTCCCCGGATACCGCTCAACATCGTCCTGCTCAAGAACATCACCGTCCGCGGGATCGAGCTGCGGACCTGGACCGAGCGGCTGCCGGAGGAGACGGCGCGCGCCAGGGAGGCGCTGACCGAGCTGGTCGCCGCTGGGCTGCGGCCGGTCGTGTCCGAAGTGCACCCGCTGGAGGACATCGGCACCGCGCTGCGGCGCGTGGCCGACCGGATCCCGACGGCCAAGGTCGTCGTCCGCGTGACGCCCTGACAGTGACGCCCTGACAGCAGGAGGAGACGAATGGCAGAGCCAGTAACGGTCGAGCGGCGCGGCTATGTCCAGGTCATCACCATCAACCGGCCCGAGGTCAAGAACGCGCTCGACGGCGCGGCGGCCCGCGCCCTTGCGGCGGCCGCCGACGAGCTCGACGCCAATGACGAGCTGCGCGTCGGCGTGCTGACCGGGGCGGGCGGTGCGTTCTGCACCGGGATGGACCTCAAGGCCTACCTGCGCGGCGACAAGCCCAACATCGAGGGCCGCGGCTTCGGCGGCATCACCACGACGCCGCCGCGCAAGCCGCTCGTCGCCGCGGTAGAAGGCTGGGCGCTGGCCGGGGGATTCGAGTTGATGCTGGCGTGCGACCTGGTGGTGGCGGGACAGAGCAGCAAGTTCGGCGTGCCAGAGGTCAAGCGCGCCCTGGTGGCCGGGGGCGGCGCCGCGCTGCTGCTGCCCAGGCGCATCCCCTACGCCGTGGCGATGGAGCTGCTGCTCACGGGGGAAGCGATCACGGCCGAGCGCGCGGCAGCACTCGGGCTCGTCAACCAGCTCGTGCCGGACGGTACAGCGCTCGACGGGGCGCTGCGGCTCGCCGGGCAGATCGCCGCCAACGGGCCGCTGGCCGTGGCCGTCACCAAGCAGATCGCTCGTGAGCAGGCCGACTGGACGCTCACCGAGGGTTTTCTGCGGCAAGCGGAACTGTACAAGCCGGTCTTCGACTCCAAGGACGCCCGGGAGGGCGCCGCCGCCTTCGCCGAGAAGCGGGCACCGGTCTGGCGCGGCATTTAATTCAAATCAGTCAGCAGGTACGTCAGCTCAGGGAGTGCAGCGAATGGCTGTGAAGTTTCGTGCCGGGCAACAGCTGGTCAGCGCGGTCGACAGCACCGCGGTGATTATCATCAGGGCGCCCGCGGGGGAGTGCACGCTGACATGCGGCGGCGTAGTGATGGCGGCCCCCGGCGAGGCCGCCCCCGCCAGGCAGGCCCCAGGCGCGGCACCCGATCCGTCGATGCTTGGCGGCACCCAGATCGGCAAGCGTTACGTCGACCAGGCGGACACCATCCAGGTGCTGTGCACCAAGGCGGGAAGCGGCACCCTGGCGCTTGACGGCGAGCCGCTGCTGATCCAGGCGGCCAAGCCCCTCCCGGCCTCGGACTGACTGCGGCCACGGAACGATCGGAGACTGGCCGGTGCGCCTGACCCTGCTGCTCGATATGGCCGCCGACGGGTTCGGTGATCGTGTCCTGGCCGGACACCGGTCCGGACACCGGTCCGGCGGGATCACCGCCGCCGAGCTTGCCAGCCGGTCCCATTCCGGGGCCGCGCTGGTGCGCGAGCGCGGCGCCGACGCCCTCGTCTACCTGGATGCCAACGGGCCGGCCTTCCCGGTCGCGCTGTTCGCGGCCGCGCGGGCGGGGGTGCCGCTCGTCCCGCTCAACTACCGGCTGGGGCAGCGGCAGCTCGACGCGCTGCTCGCCAGGCACCCGAAGGCACTTGGGATCGCCGGCCCCGGCGCCCTCGCGCACTTCGAGCGGGCCGGACTCGACGCGATGACCGCCGACGCGTGGCTGGAGCAGACGCGCGCCGGCAGTACCGAGGCAGGCAGTACCGAGGCAGGCAGGGGAGAGGCCAGCGACGCCGGCCAGGGAGACGAGGGAGACGAGGCCGGCGAGGAGAACCCGGTCGCCGTCGTCATCTACACAAGCGGGACCACGTCCGAGCCCAAGGGCGTGCTGCTGCGGCACGAGAACCTGGTCTCCTACGTGCTGGGTTCTGTCGAGTTCGCGTCGGCCGGCGAGACGGAGGCGGCGCTGGTGAGCGTTCCCCCGTATCACATCGCCGCCGTCGCCAACGTGATCACCAACCTCTACGCTGGCCGCCGCACCCTCGTGCTCGAGGCCTTCGCCCCCGGTGAGTGGCTGCGCACGGTACGGGAGGAAGAGGTCACAAGCGCGATGGTGGTGCCGACCATGCTGGCCAGGATCATCGAGAGCGGTGAAGACCTGTCGGTGCCGTCCCTGCGGTCGCTTTCCTACGGCGGTGCCCCCATGCCGGCCGCGCTCATTGAACGGGCGCTGCGTGAATGGGCCGGGGTCGATTTCGTCAACGCGTACGGGCTGACCGAGACCAGCTCGACGGTCGCGCTGCTTGGGCCGGGCGATCACCGTGCCGCCCTCGCGTCGGGGGACCAGGCGGCGCGGGCGCGGCTGTCCTCGGTCGGCAGGCCGCTGCCGGGGATCGAACTCGAGATCCGCGGCCCCGGCGGTGAGAACCTCGGCGCCGGGCAGGCCGGCCGGATCTGCGTGCGCGGCGCCCAGGTGTCGGCCGAGTACGCGGGCCTGGGGCGGGCGGTCGATGACCGCGGCTTCTTCGACACCAGGGATGACGGCTACCTCGACGCCGACGGGTACCTGTTCGTCGGCGGGCGCGCCGACGACACGATCATCCGGGGGGCCGAGAACATCGCTCCGGCGGAGATCGAGGACGTCCTGCTGCGGCACCCTGCGGTGCTCGACGCAGTGGTGTTCGGCGTGCCCGACCAGGAGTGGGGGCAGCGGATCGAGGCCGCCGTCGTCCCCCGGCCGGACACCGACTTCGACCTGGCCGAACTGCGCGACTTCACCATGCGGGCGCTTCGGTCGAGCAAGACCCCGGACCGTTTCTGGCTGCTCGACGCGCTGCCGCGCACCGAGACCGGCAAGCTGCTGCGCCGCATGGTGCCCGGCCTGATCGCGCGGGACGAGCGGTAAGCGTCATTCCATCAGCAGCGTCATTCCATCAGCAGCGTCATTCCAGCAGCGCAGTGAGCCGCTCGTAGTGCTCGGCGGGCGCGCCGTAGAGCATCTCGTTGACCTTGGCTCGCCGCAGGTACAGATGCAGGTCGTGCTCCCAGGTGAAGCCGATGCCGCCGTGGGCCTGCAGGGCCTCCCCAGCCAGCGCGGCGACGCCGGCGGTGGTGAACGCCTTGGCGACGCTGGCCGCCACCGTGGCGCCGGCCACGCCCGCGTCAAGCGCCATGGCCGCGTAGTAGGTCGCCGCCCGGGCTCCCTTGAGCGTCGTCAGCATGTCCGCCACCTTGTGCTTCACCGACTGGAAGCTGCCAAGCGGGCGGCCGAACTGCTCGCGCACCTTGACGTACCCGACGGTCATCTCGAGCAGCCGCTCGCCCGCGCCGAGCGAGTCGGCCGCGCTGAGCACCGCCGCCGCGTCGGCCAGCCACTGGATGTCCGCCGCGCCGGTGGCGACCACGTCCGCGGCCCTGACGCGGACGCCGTCGAGCACCACGTCATACCATCGGCGGGTCTCATCAAGCGTCCGCCTGGGCTCGACCGCGGTCCTGGCCCGCTCGACAAGCACCAGGCGGCCGCCCTGGCCGGTGGCCACAGTCACCAGCAGCCAGTCGGCCGTGGCGGCGGCCTGCACCGCCGTGGCGCGACCGCTCAGCACCAGGTCGCCCTCGTCGTAGCGGCCGGCCGCCGGTCCGTGGCAGGCCAGGCTTGCCTTCAGGTCGCCGGCGGCGAAGGCGGGAAGCAGCTCAGGCTGGCCGAGCCTGGCGAGGGCGAGGGCGATCAGCGCGGTGTCACCGAATACCCCGGGAGCGGCCGCGCGGCCGATCTCCTCGGCCACCAGGCACAGCTCCACTAGGCCCTGGCCCGCGCCGTCGTGCTCCTCGGGGACGGCGAGGCCGGTCCACCCCAGCTCCGTACCGCGCTGCCACAGCTTGTCGTCGACGTCCTTGCCGGAGTTCGCCAGCGACCGCACCAGCGGCGGCGGGCAGCTTACGGCGAGCATGCTGCGGGACACCTCGCGCAGGGCGGCCTGTTCCTCCGTCAGCTCGAAGTCCACCTGGGCCTCCAGAGATCTCGTCGGGTTGCTTACGTTTAGGTGTGGCGCGCGATCTCGACCGCGAGCAGCTCCTCCAGGGAGTCGGCGGGCGGCGCGGGCAGCTCGACCGTGCGCTCCCTGGTCGGCAGCAGCACGACGGCGCTGCCCGGGGTGGTCTGCTCGCCGCGCTGATTCCAGCAGCTCACCTCGAGGTGGACCTCGTTGCGGCCCTCGGCCTTGACCTTATCTACCACCGTGCCGCGGACCCAGGTGGTGTCGCCAATGTAGTTGAACTTGCGATGCTGGCAGCGCAGCCGCAGCAGCCACCCGTCGTCGCCCATCCACTCGGTCAGCGCGTGGGTCAGCCAGGTCTCGCGCATCGCACCGTAGTCGTAGCTCATCGGGATGCCGAGCTCATGGGCCCGGGCCGGATCCCAGTGCAGCCGCTGCACGGTGTCGGGGATGTTGCGCGCGTTGGCCGGGTACAGGCCGGGTGCCTTCCGGCGGATCTTGCGCGCTATGCCGAACGTGCCAGGCGGCGTCAGCTGCATGCCCCAGCCCAGGTGCCAGACGACCAGGTCGGTGACCACCAGCGGGCCCTTGACCCGCGGCTGGATCTCCTCGCCCACCTCGACGTCCTCGAAGTACCTGGTCCGCGGGCCGCGACGGGTCTCGGCGTCGTAGGCGGCGTCGATCTCGGCGATCTGGTCGTCGGTGTACGGGTCGAAGGTGACCGGCTGCTTTTCGCCCGACCGTTCACCGGAGGCGTGCCGTTCCGCGTTGATCCAGGTGCCGCGCTGGACGGTGACGATCTGGCCGTGGCCGTTGGCGTACAGGAAGCCGTGCGTCACGTGCGCGGTGCGGCCGCCGAACCGGCTCGGCTTGTCCGCCACGCCGACCTGGGCACGGATGACGTGGCAGCGGTCCCCGGCGGTTAGCGGGCGGTAGTACTCGAACTCCATTGCCGCCTGGTACGAGCCAAGGCCGGCGAACGGGTCGCCCTTGAGCAGCTCCTTCTGCGCGGGGGTCGGCGGCGCCGCCGCGTTCTCGCCCATGCAATAGGTGAAGTTCGGCGGCGCGATCAGGCCGCCCCAGCGGGTGTTCTTGCCGTACTGGGGGTCGCGGTAGAGCGGGTTGTCGTCGCCGTACCCGTAGGCGAAATGCCGGGTGGCGTCGGCCGTCACCTCGGTGATGTGGGCGGGGCTGATGCGCATCGGGACACCGATCCTCCGGCGCGAGCGTTCGAACGACTCGTCTGTGAGGACGCCGTACCCGGCCCGTTCAGCGGTCATCAGGCTCTCCTGTCGTCACCGTATCGGTAGGCGATGCGCCGGGAGCCTCGGCGGCACCGCGGGCGGTAAAACCGTCGAAGTAGTGCTCGCGGACCAGTGCGCGGCTGATCTTGAGCGACGGCGTCCGCGGCAACTGGTCCACCACCTTGATCGCGACCGGCCGCTGGTACCTGGTCAGCCGGCTGGCGAGGTACTGCATGAGCTCCTCTTCCGTGGCCGGGCTGAGCAGCGTCACCGCTGCCGCGGGCACCTGTCCGAGCCTGACGTCCGGCAGGGCGACGGCCGAGGCCTCGTCGACGGCCGGGTGCGCGGCCAGCGCCTCCTCGATCACACTGGGCGGGATCTTGAAACCGCCGCGGTTGATCGCGTCGTCCGCCCGACCGCGGATGAACAGGAACTGGTCGTCGTCGATGGTGGCGAGGTCGGTGGTCCGCAGCCAGGCGCCTTCCTCTCCGGGCAGCTGACCGCCGCGCGCCTCCAGCAGGCCGGTCGTCCCATTGGGCAGCACGTCGCCGGTCTCCGGGTCGACGACGCGCAGCTCGATGCCGTGATGGGCGCGCCCGACGCTGCCGCGCTTGCGCGCTCCCCACTGCCTCTTGTTCTTCAGCGTCCACCCGGCGATCGCGCCGGCGAACTCGGTCGCCCCGTAGGTGCCGAGCACGGGGATCCCGTAGCGCTCCTCGAATGCTTCCGCCAGCTCCGGCGGCAGCGGCGCGGTGCCTGAGCCGACGGCGCGCACACTGTCGAACGTGTCCGCGGGCACCCCGGCCTGCAGCACCATCCGCAGCGCGGTGGGCGCCAGCCGGACGTAGCCAGGGCGGTGCCGGCTGACTAGCTCGACCCACGCGCCGACCTCGAACTTTTCAAGCAGTGCGACGCTGCGGCCCTCGACCACGTGCGCGACCGCGAAGTACAGGCCGCTGATATGCGCAAGCGACGCCCACAAGATGTCCGTCCGGCTGCGCAGGTGCGGTTGGTGTGCCTCATCGAGGACCAGCCCGGCCGCACGGAACGCCGCCGTCATCCGGTCGTAGGTCAGCTCGACCCGCTTGGGCCGGCCGGTGGTGCCGCTGGTCATCATCAGCACGGCGACATCGCGCGGGTCCTGCAGGGACGGACTTGGCGACCACGAGACGGGCTGCGCCGCCAGGCCCCGGTCGGCCCCGGTCCGCAGCGCGATCGCGCCGACCGCCTTGGACGAGGCCAGCACCGCGTCGCGGGCCCAGTCCTCGTCCTCGGCCACGATCACGTCAGGGGCCAGGTCGACGATGTCCCTCTCCAGGCCGATGTCCCCCAGGTGCGGGCTCAGCGTCACCACCTCGAGACCGGTGCCGAGGGTGGCGATCAGTGCCGCCAGCGGGCCTGGCCGGTTCCGCAGCACGATGCCGACCCGCCGGGCAGCAGGGTACGCGGCGAGCAGCGACGCCAGCTCGGCGACCGCATCTGAGTAGAACGACCAGGAGAACGTCAAGCCGTCGAAGAACAGCGCGGGCGCGCTCGGATCCAGGGCCACCATCTGGCAGATCCGGCGCGACAGCAACGAGTCGGACACCCGAGAGCTGTTGTCGATCATCCGTCCGGTCCTCCAGGCGGTTAGCGGGGTTGTGCTCTCATGCTCCGGCTGCTGGCCGTCATGAGATCATAAGGTTCAATCATATTACTAAACAAACAGAAATGCCGTCTACTGAACTGGGGGTCCGGTTCGGGGAGGCGGTGGCGGTGGCGGAGAAATGGAAAGCGCTGAAGATTTGACCGGCGATAGGCGGTCAAATCTTCAGCGCTGACGCAATCCTGCGTCTGATGCGGACAAATCGGGCGCGAGTGCCCGGCTACGTCCAGTCGGCCAGGTCGAGTACGGAGTTGACCAGGGTGTACCCGGCCGGGACCGGCGCCTGCGGCTGGGACGACAGCAGCCGCAGCTTGCGCCGCGCGATGCGCCACGTTCCGCCGTCCTCGCGCAGCCGGTCGCGGAACAGCACCTCAGCCCGGTTGATGGAACCGGGCTTGTCCTTCATGGTCCACCTGATCCACCCGTAGCAGGTGCCCCAGATCCCCTGGCTGTCCTCGCCGACGACGTGGTTAGTGATCTCGTGCACGGTCCACGCGCAGGTGTCGTGGAACGGGATGAAGTTCCCGAGCCAGTCCTGGATGCCGTCGAACACGCCGTGCGGGTAGTCGGCCCGCACGTCGGGGGTGAACACGGTGCGGAAAAGGTCCCAGTCGCGGGCGTCGATCGCGAGGGCATACCCGTTCTGCAGCCGCATGGCCTCCACGGCGACCCTGCTCAAATCGCTGGCCTGCATCGCGAACCTCCTGCGTTCAGCCCGCGGATTCCTCGCTCAAGATGGCGGTGCCGACCGGGCCGAACGCGCTGCGGGCGGACAGCATGTAGTGCTGGGTGACGGCGCGCGCGTCCCGCATCCGGCGCTGGAGTGGGCACGACTCGAATAGTCCCGTGGTCCCTGAGAGGCCGTAAGCGGCCTCCACGACCGACGCGGCCACCGATGCCACCCGCGACAGGCGCGCGCGCCGCAGGGCCGTCGCGGTGTCATCCGGCGGGCCGAAGGGCACGCTTGCCTGGTCGTCGCGGCCGACCTGGTGCAGCAGTGTGCGCGCCATGTACAGGTCGGTGGCCAGTTGCCCGACCAGGTACTGGGCGACGGGGTCGGCCGCCAGCTTGCTCCGCGAGGTGGCCGGCACCTTGTTGCGGGCGATGTCGGTGATGTCATCGAGGGCCGCCTGGGCGATCCCGATGGCGACGGCGGCGAACTCCGAGCCGAAGCGGGCGCCGAGCGGCCGCCGGTCGAGCGGGTGCCTGGCGATCGCCGGCAGCTCCGCGAAGTTCCCCGTCCACTCGTCGGGTACGAACAGGTCGCTGACCACGATGTCGTTGCTTGCGGTGCCCTTGAGCCCGCTCACGTGCCAGACGTCCTCGATCCGCACCTCCCGGGCGGGGACCACGCCGAGCCGGGTACCGGGCGCCCCGCCGGCCTGCTCGCCGTCGAGAATGCCGTGGATGCAGATGTAGTCGGCGTTGTTGGAGCCGCTGGCGAACGACCAGCGGCCGCTGAACCGGTAGCCGCCCTTGTCTCGCACCGCCTTGCCGGTCGGGTTGATCACGCCGGAGTGGATGACATCGGGGCCGGCCGCATAGATCTTGTCATAGGTGTCCGCGGGCAGGTACGAGTAGAAGCTCGGCCCTTCGGACCCGACCGCCGCCACCCAGGCGACCGACGCGTCGGCCCGGGCCAGTTCCTCGATCACGGTCAGGCCCTCGTCGGGCCACATCTCGTCGCCGCCGTGCGTGCGCGGCACGTACCTGCTGAACACGCCGGCCAGGCGCAGCTTATCCGCGAGGTCACGCGGCACGGCCCGCGCCTGCTCGATCTCCTCGGCGCGCGCTTGGATTTCCGGCAGCAGCGCCCGCACGTTGTCGAGCACGGTTGTTTGCCGCGGCTCAGATGCTGTGATTTCGCTCATGCTCTTCTCTCATCGCCGGTCACGCTGAACCTGTCCACCTTTCGCGAAAGTATCGCGACGGCTCGCCCCTGTCACGATGACCGTTCTGCTGGGCGGGACGGCGTTGGCCGGGCCCCGGCGCTCATTAGCTTTATACACCACGTCAGCTTTACACCACGTCAGTGCATTGCGGTCGTCGGCCGACTGTCCCTATTATGTACTGACCAGTCAGTGAAGACCGGAGGTGAGCAGGTAGTGGCTTCGCTTCAGCACCGCGTTGGCTCGTCCGCCATCCGGGGCGGCAACGTCCACCCGATCGGGAATGCAGACGCATGCAGAGAGGAGGACGGCCAGGCGAGCACGGTCGTGGGCAGGCTCGAGGCCATCCTCGCATCATTCGACGGCTGTGACCGTGCCCTGGGTGTGAGCGAGATCAGTCACCGGGTCGGCCTGCCCAAGTCGACCGTGCACCGGCTGGCCAACCAGCTGTGCGCCGTGGGCTGGCTGGAGCGGAACAGCGGCGGCTACCGGGTCGGCCTCAAGCTGCTCGAACTCGGCAGCGTCGCCCTGCAGCGGACCGGCCTGCGCGAGGCCGCCTACAAGCACCTGCACTCGCTGGCCGTGCGCACCGGCCTGGTCGTGCACCTGGGCATCCTCGATCACGGCGAGGTGGTCTACCTCGACCGGGTGACGACGACCCGGGTCTCGCTGCCTACCCGGGTGGGCGGCAGGGAACCGGCCTACTGCACCGCGCTCGGCAAGGTCATGCTGGCGTTCGCGGACCCGGCCAGCCAGGCGGCCGCGCTGGCGAGTTCGCGGCGGCGCACCGAGTTCACCATCATCGAGCCGCGGGCGATCCAGTGCGCGCTCGACAGCGCGCGGCAGACCGGCGTCGCCTACGACAGGGAAGAGGCCTACCGGGGGCTCGGGTGCGTCGCGTCCCCCATCCGCAGCGGTGACCGGGTCATCGGCGCGGTCTCGGTGACCGGGCCCATCGCGCGGATCCGGGCGCACTCTCTCGTCTACGAGGTGCGCAACACCGCCGTCGCCATCTGGTCAGGTGACGTTGTACCGCTGCCAAGGCCGCTGGCGAGCGCGCGCTAGGCAGGAAAGATCAAAGCGGTTGTACCGAACGGACGCGTGCTCCGACTCTCGCCGCACCGGCTTCCGCACGACGCGGTGGCGCTGCCGGAGGAACCCGCGTCCGTTCGGGCTCGCTTCTAGGACCCGCCTTTATCTCTTGACCTTGGCGAGGCCGACGGCGATCTCGATGAGCTGGTCTTCCTGGCCGCCGACGAGCTTGCGGCGGCCGGCCTCGATCAAGATCGCGGCGCCGGAGACCCCGTATTTCTTCGCCTGGATTTCCGCGTGCTTGAGGAAGCTGGAGTAGACGCCGGCGTAGCCCATGGTGAGGGAGAGCCGGTCGAGCGCGGGCGGGTTGGTCAGCACCGGGGCGACGATCTCCTCGGCGGCGTCGATGATCTTGAGGGTGTCGATGCCGGTCTTGATCCCGAGCCGCTCGGTGACGGCGGCGAACGCTTCCACCGGGGTGTTCCCCGCGCCGGCGCCGAAGCGGCGGGTGGAGCCGTCGATCTGCTTGGCGCCCGCCCGGGCGGCCAGCACCGAGTTGGCCACGCCGAGGCCGAGGTTCTCGTGGCCGTGGAAGCCGACCTGCGCGTCGTCGCCTAGCTCGGCGACAAGCGCGGCGATCCGGTCGCTCACCCCGTCCATGATCAGCGAGCCCGCCGAGTCCACCACGTAGACGCACTGCGCGCCCGCGTCGGCCATGATCCGCGCCTGCTTGGCCAGGACCTCAGGCGGCTGGCTGTGCGCCATCATCAGGAAGCCGACCGTCTCAAGTCCGATGCTGCGGGCCACCTTGAAGTGCTGGAGGGAGATGTCCGCCTCGGTGCAGTGGGTGGCGATCCGGCAGACCGAGGCGCCGTTGTCCGCCGCCTGCCGGATATCGTCGGTGATGCCAAGGCCAGGCAGCATCAGGAAGGCGATCTTGGCCTGCTTGGCGGTCGCCACCGCGGCGGAAATCAGGTCCTGGTCAGGTACGGCGCTAAAGCCGTAGTTGAACGATGAGCCGCCAAGGCCGTCGCCGTGCGTCACCTCGATGACCGGCACGCCGGCCTCGTCGAGCGCGGCGACGATGCTGCGCACGTTCTCGACCGTGAACTGGTGCCTGATCGCGTGCGAGCCGTCGCGCAGCGAAGAGTCGGTCACGCGGACGTCGAGTTCAGCGCTGTATGACATGAAAGGGTCTCCTGTCCGTGAACTAAGCGCGCTCGGCCAGGATCCGCTGGGCGAACCCTTCCCCGACCCGGGTGGCGGCGGCGGTCATGATGTCGAGGTTGCCGGAGTACGGCGGCAGGAAGTCACCCGCCCCTTCGACTTCGACGAAGATGGCGACGCGGGCCAAGCCGCCGCTCATCGGCGTGGGGTCGTCGAACTGCGGCTCGGTCCGCAGCCGGTAGCCGGGCACGTAAGCGGCCACGTCGACGGCGATCTCCTTGATCGAGGCGGCGATGGCGCCGGTGTCCGCGTCACCAGGGATCGCGCAGAAGATCGTGTCCTGCATCAGCATCGGCGGCTCGGCCGGGTTGAGGATGATGATGGCCTTGCCGCGCTGTGCGCCGCCGATCGTCTCCACCCCGCGGGCGGTCGTCTTGGTGAACTCGTCGATGTTCGCCCGGGTGCCGGGCCCGGCCGACGGTGATGCCACGCTCGCGACGATCTCCGCGTACTCCACGGGAACGATCCGGGAGACCGCGTAGACCATCGGGATGGTCGCCTGACCGCCGCAGGTGATCAGGCTGACGTTGGGCTCGTCGACGTGTTCGCCGAGGTTGACGGCGGGCACCACGGCCGGGCCGATCGCCGCCGGGGTGAGGTCCACCGCCTGGATGCCGAGCTCGGAGTAGCGCGGGGCGTTCACCCGGTGCACGTAGGCGGAGGTGGCCTCGAAGACCAGGTCCGGGCGCTCGTTGGCGAGCAGCCAGTCCACGCCCTCGGCGGAGGCGGTCAGGCCATGGTCCGCCGCCCGCTTCAGCCCGGGGCTGTTCGGGTCGACGCCGATCATCCAGCGCGGCTCGATGACATCGGAGCGGAGCAGCTTGTACAAGAGGTCGGTTCCGATGTTGCCAGAACCGACGATCGCGGCGGTGGCCTTGGTCACGGTGTCATCCCTCGTCGATGTCTTTATTCGAAAGATGCGGTTACGGTCCCGAGCCCGGCGAACTCGGCGCGGAAGGCGGTGCCCGGGCTCGCGTCGATCGCCCGGGTGCAGGACCCAGGGAGGATGAGGTGCCCGGCCTCGAGCTTTACCCCGAAGCCGGCGACCTTCCTGGCCAGCCAGGCGACGCAGGCGGTCGGGTTGCCGAGCACGGCGCTTGTGTTCCCGCGGGCGATCTCGTCGTCGCCGGAATAGAGCACCGCCTCGATGTTCGACAGGTCGACGCCCTTGGCCGCCAGCTCGGCGGGGGTCCGGCGGGCCGCGCCGAGGATGACGCCCGCCGAGGACGCGTTGTCGGCGATGGTGTCGGCCAGCTTGATGCGCCAGTCGGTGATCCTGCTGTCGATCAGCTCGAAGCTCGCCGCGATGTACTCGGTCGCGGCGAGGACGTCGGCCTCGGTGCAGTCCGCACCAGGCAGGGCGGACCCGAGCACGTAGCCGATCTCCACCTCGATCCGGGGATAGCAGTAGCCCGCCGCCGGAATCGGCGCGTCCTGGCTCAAGACCATCGCGTCGAGCAGGTGCCCGTAGTCGGGCTCGTCGACGCCCATCATCTGCTGCATCACCGGCGAGGACAGGCCCACCTTGTGACCCCGCACCCGGGCGCCGGCCGCGATCTTGCGCCGGATGTTGATCAGCTGGATCTCGTAGGCGTCCACCACGTCGATGCCGGGGAACGTCTCGGTCAGCGGGGCGATCGGCGCCAGGTCCCGCTCCGCCGCCCAGAGCAGCTCGGCCGCCGTCGAGCGCTTGGTGCCATCGAGCATCGCAAGTCCCGTCTCATTTGTCGCGGTGTGGCGGCCTCAATTTAGCCCGCAGACCAGGGGAGGGAAATGGATATTTTCCACTCAGTGGGACGTCCCGGTCATTGGAACGGAGCACTTGCAGGCTCGCCCGCCGTCGCTAGGCTGGCATAACTTACCTAACTGCATGGAGGCGTCCAGTGTCGGAAAGCGCCGCGAGAGGGAATTCCGCGCCCGGAAATCCGAATTACCAATGGGACGAGATCTTCGACGTGGTCGTGGTCGGCAGCGGGGGCGGCGCGCTGACCTCCGCGATGGTTGCCGCCCGGGGCGGCGCGAGCACCGTGGTCGTCGAAAAGGACCAGTACATCGGCGGCACCACTGCCGTGTCCGGCGGCGACATGTGGATCCCGAACAACCGCTTCGTCAAGGACAGGGACAGTCGCGGGGACGCGCTCGCCTACCTCACCCGGCTGTCCGACGGACGGGCCGCCGACCCCGAGATGATCGAGGTCTACGTGGACAGCGCCCCCGAGGCGCACGAGTACCTGCTGGAGACCACCGGGTACGACTCCGAGCCGCACCTCACCCTGAACGACTACTACTCGGTGATCGGCGAGCGGATCCCCGGTGTCCGGCACTTCCCGCGCACCTGCGCGGTCAAGCCGTACCCGGCCGGCGCCGAGCTCGGCTTGGAGCTGGCGCGGAAGGTCAACCGCGGCCCATGGGTCCCGCCGGCCGAGGTCAGCTTCCCTGAGCAGCGACGCGGCGAGGTCGGGCCTGAGGAGCTTGCCAAGCGGGAGCGCGAGGTGTGGCGGGCCAAGGGCGGGGGCCTGATCGCCCCGCTGCTCAAGGAACTGGTCGACCTCGGCGTCGAAGTCCGGACCGAGACCCGGGCGGTCAAGCTGGTTGACGATGAGGCCGGCGCGGTGGTCGGCGTCGTGGTCGAAGGGCCAGGCGGCAGCCGCCGGCTCGGCGCTCGCCGCGGCGTGGTGCTGGCCTGCGGCGGGTTCGAGTGGAACGCCGAGATGGTCAAGACGTTCATCGGGTACGAGGTCAAGCCGATATCGCCGTGGGCGAACACCGGCGACGGCCACCAGATGGGCATGGCCGTCGGCGCCAAGCTGGGCGCGATGACGTCCTTCTTCGGCTACGGCGTGGTGTACGAGCTGTGGGAGAAGGGCCGCGACGGGAACCCGCTGCCGCAGATGATGATGGGCCTCGGCTCGGGGTCGATCATCGTCAACCAGCAGGGCAAGCGGTTCATGCACGGCGGTTACACCTACAACGACTTCTCCCACCCGTTCGGCTTCTTCGACCAGCGCAACCCCGGGTACACCAACAAGCCCCCGGCCTGGAACATCTTCGGCGCCGCGACACTCGAAAACGGCATCTCGGGCTCCAAGCCGGGCATCTCGATGATGCTGACCGGGCCAGAGGGCGAACAGACACCCGACTTCATCAAGCTCGCCGGGTCGATCCGCGAGCTGGCAGGCAAGATCGGCGTCGACCAGGACACGCTGGAAGCGACCGTCGAGCGGTACAACCAGTACGCGGAGAAGGGCGAGGATCCCGACTGGGGCGACCCGGCGCAGACCTACGTGCTGACCGGCCCTGACACGGTGAACCGCAAGCCGGTCACCGGCCCGCCGTACGGGGCGATCCAGCAGTGGCCTGGCACGCTCGGCACCAACGGCGGGCTGCGCATCGACCCCGACGCGCGGGTGCTCGGCTACCGGGTGCCGATCATCGACGGCCTGTACGCGGCGGGTAACACCTCCGCGTCGGTGATGGGCTCTGTCTACGCGGGCGGCGGCAGCTGCATCGGCCCGAGCGTGACGATGGGCTACCGGGCCGGCCGTCACCTGGCGGGCAAGCCGTCCAGGGACATCGGGGCAGTGCCATCAGGGACCGGGGCGGCCCAGTGAGCGAGATTACCTTCGAGTCGACGAGCAATTTCGTCGACACAGCCAAGGGGAAGCTGCACTACCACGTGACCGGCGACGGGCCGCCGCTGCTGCTGCTGCACGGGTCGGGACCCGGTGTCAGCGGCTGGGCGAACTTCCGCGGCAACCTGCCGGTGTTCGCCGAGCACTTCACCACCTACCTGCTCGACATGCCGGGCTTCGGCAAGAGCTACTCACCCGACGTCAACCCGATGCTGGCGGCGCCCGGGGCGGTGATCGACTTCCTGGACGCGCTCGGGCTCGGGCCGCTGCCCATCGTCGGCAACTCGATGGGCGGCGCGGTCGCCGCCAGGATCGCGGCCGACCACTCGGAGCGGGTGAGCCGGCTGGCGGCGATCGGCGGCGTGGGGCTCGGGCTGCTCAGCCCGAGCCCGCCGGAGGGCATCAAGCGGCTGGTGGAGTTCGTCGAGAATCCAACCCGCGACCTGCTGGTGAAGTGGATGGAGTCGATGGTCTACGACACCGCCATCCTCACCGACGAGTTCGTCCAGATGCGCTGGGAGTCGGCCAACGACCCGCGGACGGCAGCCGACATCAAGAAGCTGTACAACCAGCGGATGCTCGAGGGGATGCGGACCGGCCGCGCGTTCAGTGCCGCCGACGCGGTCGCGACGATGACCAAGATCAAGGCGCCGACGCTGGTCATGTTCGGCCGCGACGACCGGGTCACCCCGCTCGACGGGTCGCTGGCCGCCATGCGGCTGATCGCCCGGTGCGAGCTGCACGTCTTCTACGACTGCGGGCACTGGGCGATGATCGAGCGGAAGGACGAGTTCGAGAGCACCGTGCTCGCCTTCCTGCTGCGGGATCACAAGAAGTAGCGAAACGCGGCGGGGCGGCCCCGAGGGGCCGCCCCGCCGCGTTTCGCCCCCGGGTTTAGCAGGCACTGCCTCAGCGCCGCACCCAGCCGAAGTCGTACCAGACGGTCTTCAGCTTGGTCACCGGCACGCCCCAGGTCTCGATGTAGGTGACGCCCTCGGGGCCGGCCGTCATCGTGTAGGGGGTGCCCGCCCGGCTGGTGAAGAAGCAGCCTGGCTTCACGGTCACGTACTCGCCCTTGGCCGGGTCGCCGAACTCGATCTTGTACTCGCCCTTGAAGACGATGATCGTCTCGTCGATGTTGTGCAGGTGCCGCGGCACGGTGAAGTTCGGCACGACCTTCAGCGGGTTGCGGTAGAACGTCATGAACTGGATCGGCTTGGTGCTGACGAACATGTTCTCGGCGAAGGTCGCGTCGAAGTCCACCGGCGCGTCCTTCAGGAGGCCGCCGTCCTCCCAGTAGTAGGTCGGGCTTTCCTGCTGGCCCTTCAACGACATGGGGATCCATCCGTCGTCGGTGACCAGGCTGTCTACAGAAAATGGCATACGGTCAATATAGGAGGCATCCTTCTTTTCTGTCACCACCCGCGTTCTATTATTCGGGACGCAGAACACGCAGGTCAGGACTCGTCCCGCCTAGTGGAACGCACGTATTGACCAGCGCCGTCCGCTGGACAACCATGGTCACGTGCCTATTTCTTTTTTCGACCTCCTCGCCGACGATGGCTGGGAGCCGCTCGACTTCGTTCAAGGCGACCCGACATTCTATTGGAATGACGGCGGATTCATCGCAAATGCACCGGTAGACATCGCCGCCACCCTTGACGGTGCGGTATCGCGGTCGACCAATGTCGAGGCCGCCTTTAAATGGCAGGGCCGGCGCATTCGCCCGAACTTCACCGTGCCCAAGCGGCACGTGAACCGTCCCCAGCTCATGATCGTCTCCGGCGGGCAGCTCACCGTTGAATACGGCGCCAACGGCGAGGAGACCAGGCAACTCGGTCCTGGCGAGTTCTGGACGGCCGACGCAGGGGTTCCCTTCGTGATCACCTCGGGCCCCGAGGGCGTGACCTACCTCGAATGCTGGGACGAGCCGCTCTCCCTCATCGAGACCACCTGGCACGACAGCGACCACTGGAAGCGCCGCGAAAGCGCGTCCAGTAAGTTCCCCCAGCCTTAGCCGCCAATCGCTAGGAGGATTCACAAGTGCCAATTCTCTCTCTCGGCTACCTCAGGCTGGAGTCGACGGATCTCGAGGCGTGGAAGACGTTCGCCGGTGACTTCCTTGGGCTGATGCCGGCCGCCGCCGACGGCGACGAGTCGCTCCGCTACCGGATGGACCACTACCCGCCCCGCCTCGTCGTCTCGCCAGGAGCCGAGAGCAGGGCGACCGCCATCGGCTTCGAGGTGCTGAACGAGCGGGACCTCAAGCGCACCGTCGCGGCCGTGGAGGACGCGGGCATCAAGGTGATCGAGGGGACCGTCGCCGAGTGCGACGAGCGCCGGGTGACGGGCTTCGTCCACTTCGACGACCCGGGCGGCAACCCGGTCGAGCTGTTCTACGGCCCGATCCTGGACCACAAGCCGGTCGTGCTGCCCACGGTGAGCTCCTTCGTGACCGGCGACATGGGCATGGGTCACGTCATCGTCACCGCCGAGGACGGCAAGGCGCTGAAGGACTTCTACATCGACGTGCTCGGTTTCTACGAGCGCAACACGATGGGCGGCCGGGAGCGCACCGTCTGGTTCATGAGCTCAAACGACCGGCACCACACGCTCGGCGTCACCTCGATGCCGGGCCGCGGGCGGCTGCTCCACCTGATGGTGGAGGCGTCGACCTTCGACGACGTCGGGCTGGCGCTCGACCGGCGCGAGAAGTACGACATCCCGCTGATGAACAGCCTGGGCAAGCACACCAACGACGAGATGACGTCCTTCTACGTCTACTCGCCTGAGCGGTACGCGATCGAGTTCGGCTACGGCGGTCTGGCGGTGGACGGCGAGCGGCCCACGTACGAGATCACGTCCGGCGCATACTGGGGTCATAAGTTCTTTCCCCCGCCCGCCAAGTAGTACCGGAGGCTGTGATGACTGACCTTAGCGGTCTCGGCCTGCCGGCCCTGGACTGGGGCGAGGTGTTCCACATGGGGATCCGCGTGGCGGACCTGGAGGCGGCACAGCAGGAGCTGACCAAGGCCATCGGGGTGCGCTGGACGAAGCCCGCGCAGATCCCGATGAAGGCGTGGGCCCCTGGCCAGGGCTACAGCACCTACGACCTGACGATCTCGTTCACGGTCGAGGGGCCGGTCCACATCGAGCTGCTGTACGGGGCGCCTGGCAGCTACTACGACGTGCGCAACGGCGGAGCCGGACTGCACCACATCGGTGTCTGGGTGGACGACGTCACCAAGGTCAACCAGGACCTGGTCGGCCAGGGGTACACCGTCGAGCTGGCAGGCGCGTCACCCGAGGAGGGCTATGGCGCCTTCACCTACGTCCGCTCGCCTGGCGGGGTCCTGTTCGAGCCCGAGTCCGGGCTGCACGGGTCCAAGGAGCGGTTCGAGCGGTGGTATGCCGGTGGAAGCCTCTTCTAGCGCCTTCCGCGAAGCCATGGCGTCGTTCCCAAGCGGGGCGACGATCGTCACCACCAGCGACTCAGACGGTCGCTGGTGGGGCTTCACGGCAAGCTCGTTCTGCTCGGTGTCGATGGACCCGCCGCTGGTGCTCACCTGCCTGGCCAACACCGCCCAGTGCTTCACCGCGTTCGCCGAGGCGGCGCGCTGGAACATCCACGTGCTGCAGCACCGTCACGCCGACCTGGCGATGCGCTTCGCCACCCGCGGCGCGGCCAAGTTCGACGGGGCGGGCTTCCAGCCCGACTCCGACGGCCTGCCGCTCCTCGAGGGCGCCAGCATCTCGCTGCGCTGCGCGACCTACTCCAAGGTCGACGGCGGCGACCACGTGGTGCTGATCGGCCAGGTCGAGGAGGTCGGCCTTGGCGAGGAGATGCCGTTCGTCTACTTCCGCCGCAAGTTCCACTCGCTGGCGGCTGGCGACGACAGCGCGGCGGGGAAACCGGGGTCGGCTCCGGCCCGCGCCAGCATGCCGGTCGTGATCGAGCTGGACCTAGGCTGGATGTTAGCGACAGGGAGACCGGCATGCTTGAGGGCAAGCACTACCAGAACGCGTACGTCACGCGGAACCTCGACCAGGCGGTCGCGCACGTCACTGCCCGCGCTGACGTGCGGAGCGCGGTCACGTTCGAGGGCACGACCGAGGTGCTGACCGCACTCGGCAGAAGGCCGCAGACCGCCAAGATGGCCTTCATCTGGATCGGTGACCTGCAGTACGAGTTCATCGAGCCGGTTGTCGAGGCCGTTCCCGTCTTCAGTACCATGCTGCCGGACGACGACCTGCCGCGGTTCCATCACAGCTGCGTGCGCGTGCCCGACTGGGCAGACTTCCGCCGCCGGGTTGACGAGCAGCCTTACCCGGTCGTCATGGAGGGGGAGAGCGGCGACAACCTGAAGTTCCTCTACCTGGACGCGCGCGGCCTGCTCGGCCACTACCTCGAATACACCTGGATGACCGACGCCTGGTGGGAGCGGCTCGGCGGGCGCGCGTAGGCGCGATCAGTCCGACACCGGGATCACCAGCGCGGTCACCGCCCCGGCGAGCGCGGCGGCGGCGCAGATCGCGAACAGCGTCCGGTAGGCGGCAAGCGACGGGTACACCTGCCCCGCCAGCGTAATCGTCTGCGAGGTCAGGACGGTGCCGCCGAGCGCGCTCGCGAGCGAGGACCCGGCCGTGCGGGCCAGGGAGTTCAGCCCGTTAGCGGCGGCCAGCTCGGCTCGCGGCGCGGACCGCAGGATGAGGCTCGGCATGGCCGCGTAGGCGATGCCGGTGCCCGCTCCGGCGATCGCGGTGCCGAGGACGACCTCCCACAGGTGCGCGACGAGGAAGATCCGCAGCAGGAACCCGGCCGCGACAACGGCGGCGCCGAGGGCCAGGGCGACCTTGGGGCCGAACAGGACCGAAATTTTCGCGGAGACCGGGGACAGGATGAGCATGAACAGCCCGGAGGGCAGCAGGCAGAAGCCGCCCACCAAGATGGAGGATCCGAACCCGTACCCGGCGGCACCGGGCGCCTCCACGAAGTTGGCGGTGCCGATGAGCACGGCGAACAGCGCGAAGCCGACCGCGAGCGAGGCGATGTTGGTGAGCAGCAGCGCCGGGCTTGTGTTGACCGCTATGTCGACGACCGGCGAGGCGAGCCGTCGCTCCACGAAGATGAACGAGCCAAGCAGCACCGCCGAGGCCGCGAGCAAACCGGTCGTCTTGACGTTTCCCCAGCCCCAGACGCTAGCCTGGGAGAGCGGAAGCAGCAGCGCGGTGAGCGCGGCCGCCAGCAGCACCGTGCCTGGCAGGTCGAACCGGCCGTGTCCGCTGACCGGCGGCTCGGGCACCAGCGCCATGGTGCCGGTCAGGGTGACCGCGCCGCCGGCGACGCAGATCCAGAACAGCACGTGGTAGTCGGCGTGCTCGGCGATCACTCCGGCGAGCGGGAGACCGAGCGCGCTGCCGACGCCAAGCATCGCGCTGATGAGCGCGATGCCATGGCCGGCCCGGCTGGCGGGTAGCACCGTCCCGACCAGGCTGATGCCGAGCGGTATGGCCGCCACCGACAGCCCGGCGACGGCGCGGCCGGCGATCATGACGCCGATGTTGCTGGTGAAGGCGCAGATCAGCGAGCCCGCGAGGAAGGTCACGAGGGAGACGACGAGGATTCGCTTCTTGCCGTAGAGGTCGCCAAGACGGCCGAGGACCGGCACGGCCACCGCGCCCGTGAGCAGTGTCGCGGTGAGCAGCCACTCGGCCGACGTTGCGGAGGTATGCAGCTGCGCCGCGAGCCGCGGAAGCACCGGGACAAGCAGGGACAGGGACAGCGACACCATGAGGCCCGCGGCGGCGACGAACACGAGGGTGACGGTCGCTTTCCCTGCGGCCGGCTCGGCGCTGGCCTGCCGTGCGTTGACCTGCACCGTCCACTTGTAACTGCCTTCGCGACCGGCGCGGCTCACGCCCAGGCCCTCCCTGCGGTCGACTATTTGCTTTGACCTTAACAAATAAAGCGAGTGATTGTCTGTACTGACCAGTTGATCTATATTCGTGGCTATGGACAGCGCCGGAACGCCCGTGATCTCCTGCGTGTTCGCGCCGTCGCTTGACACCCCGGCCCACATCGAGCTGGCCGAGCGCCTAGGGTACCGGCGGGCGTGGTGCTACGACTCGCCGGCCGTATACGCCGACCCGTGGATGGTCCTGGCGCTGGCCGCCTGGCGCACCCACACCATCGGCCTTGGGCCCGCCTCCCTGGTGCCAAGCCTGCGCCACCCCGTGGTCACCGCCGCGGCCCTGGCGACCCTAGCAGGGCTCGCGCCCGGCCGGGTGAGCACGGCCTTCGGCACCGGCCTGACCGGCCGCATGCTGCTCGGGGAGCGGCCGATGCGCTGGGCCGAAGTCGAGGAGTACGTCCGGACGGTCCTGGCGCTGCTTCGCGGCGAGGAGGCCAGCTGGAACGGGAGCCCGGTGCGGCTGTCGCAGCCGCCAGGCTTCACGGCCGACCGCCCGGCCGACGTCGCCGTGCTGGTAGCCGCCGACGGCCCCAGGGGCCGGGCCGTCGCCGCCTGGCTCGGTGACGGCGTGATCAGCACCCGGGTTCCGCGCGACGTGGCCGGCCCCGGGGGCCGGCGGCAGGTGCTGCTGGCCTTCGGCACCGTCCTCGACGACGGCGAGGATCCGGCAAGCGCCCGCGCCGTCGCGGCCGCTGGCCCGGCCCTGGCCGCCGCTTACCACGCCATCTACGAGTCGAAGGGCGCCGACGGCGTGGACAAGCTTCCGGGCGGCCGCGAGTGGCGGGAGGCCGTGGAGGCGGTCGAGGCACCCCGGCGGCACCTCGCGGTCCACGACGGCCATCTGGTCGCGCTCGGCTCCCGCGACGAGGTGCTGCTCGCCCGCGCGGTGTCGCTGCTTGGCAGCTGGACCATGACCGGGACCCGCGCGGACATCGGGGCCCGGCTGCGCGCGCTTGCCGTGGCCGGGATCACCGAGGTCGCCTATCAGCCGATGGGCAAGGACATCCCCCGCGAGCTGGCCGCGTTCGCCGATGCGGCGGGCATCGCCGCGGACGCCGGCCACGGCCGCTGCGGGACGGAGGGCGCATGACGACCCTGGTCAGGCTGGCGAAGCGGTTCCCAGGCAGCGGTATCGACGACTTCCGGCGCCAAGCGGACCGCGCCAGCGACTGGTCGAGCGCCGTCCCGTACGGGCTGCGCGGCGCGACCCAGGCGCTGACCCTGGCGGGCGCCTACCGCCGCGGCGAGCCCGCCTGCGACGTGATCGACGAGCTCGCGTTCGATGACGAGGCGGGCGCCGTCCGGTGTCTGTCGGATCCCGCCTTCCGCCGCGCCTGGGCGGGCCCTCTGGTCGACCCGGCCTCCGTCGCCAGCCTGGTCGTCGAGGAGCACGTGGCCAAGCCGGGCCCGGTGCCCGCCTCGTTCGTGAAGAACTACGAGCTGGTGACCAAGCGGCCGGACATGGACCGGGCCGAGTTCGACCGCTACTGGGCGCAGGTCCACGGGCCGCTGGCGGCGACGATCCCGACGATCAGGCGCTACGTGCAGGCCCACCTGTCGCCCGGGACCCGGCCAGGGGGAATGGGGGGCGGGAGCCCCCTATGCGGGAAATCAGCGGGGACGGCGCCCTACGATGGCCTGGCCATCACCTGGTTCGACGACGTCGCCGCGATGCGGGCTGGCGCCGCCACCGAGGCCTACGCCAGGACCAGGGCAGACGAAGCCAATTTCCTCGCGGGCGAGCTCCCATTCGTGATCACCACCGGGCGGACCACCTTCCCGCGTTCCTGACCCCTGGGCTGGCGTTTCGGCGCGGGCGCCTGCTAGTTTTATTATGACCGGACGGTACAAAGTAGTAAGGAGGTCAGCCGTGGCGAAGCGATGGGTACAACGGCCAGAAGGCTCCACGTGGGGTGACTGGGGCGAGGACGACGAACTCGGCCGGATTAACCTCATCACGTCGGAGAAGGTGCTCGAAGGCGTCAGGGAGGTACAGGCGGGCAAGAGCTTCTGCCTGAGCCTGCCGCTTGACTTCCCCGGCGGCTCCTCGCTGAACCAGCGCCGGTACCCACCGATCATCCGGCCGACCGAGGACCTGGCCTACAAGCCGGACACCTTCTACAACGTTGTCGCTAAGGACTCGATCTCTCCCGAGTACATCGACATCTGGTCCGATGACATGGTGACGCTCTGGACGCAGTACTCGACCCAGTGGGACGCGCTTGTGCACCAGGGCGCGCTCTTCGACGCCGACGGAGACGGAGTCGATGAGCCGCTGTACTACAACGGCTTCAAGCCGCACGTGGACATCATCGGGCCGAAGGAGGACGCCAAGGGCGACGGCAGCGGCAGCGTCGCCTTCGCGCGGCACCTCGGGCTCGAGCACATGGCGGCGCACGGAGTGCAGGGCCGCGCGGTGCTGATCGACGTGGCGCACCACCTGAACAACACCGAAGAGTGGACCGCGGTCCCGATGAAGACCGTGCGGGAGATCATGGCGGCCGACAAGGTCGAGGTCAGGCCGGGCGACATGGTCATCATCCACACCGGGTTCACCCAGAAGATCCTCGAGTGGGACAAGAACCCCGACGCGTCGCGGATCCAGGCCATGTACCCGTACCTCGACGGCGAGGACCCCGAGGTACTCGAGTGGATCACCGACTCCCAGATGTCGGCCCTGATCGCGGACAACTACGCGGTCGAGGGCTGGCCGGCGCCGAACCCCGAGCCGCACACGCTGATTCCGGTGCACAACCTGTGCCTGTTCAAGCTCGGCATCCCGCTCGGCGAGATGTGGTACACCCAGGAGCTGGCCACCTGGCTGCGGGCAAACAGCCGCAGCAGCTTCCTGCTGACCGCCCCGCCGCTGCGGCTGCCGGGCACCGCGGGCGGCCCGCTGAACCCGATCGCGACGGTCTGACCTGGCCCTGACGAATCGCGATAGAGTAGTCTCCTATCCGATAGTCAGCTATCCATGGAAAGGCCGGCGTGGCTCAGAGCGGCGACACGGACCCGATCCTCGAGGCATACCATCTCTGGAACTCCAACGGCTGGGAGGACTGTGCCGCCGGCTGCACAGCCGTGACCTCGCTGATGCGTGTCCACCAGGTGCTGACCAGGCGGGCCGACCAGATCCTGGCGCCGATCGACCTCACCTTCGCCCGGTACGAGCTGCTGGTACGGCTGTACTTCAGCGGCCGCTCGCTGCCGCTTAACCAGCTCGGCAGGCAGCTGCAGATCCACCAGACAAGCATTACCAGCCTGGTGGACAAGCTGGAGAAGCAGGGCCTTATCAAGCGGACGCCGCACCCCACCGACCGGCGCAGCATCATCGCCCAGATGACGCCATCAGGCCGGGTGCTGACCGGCAAGGCGATCAAGCTGCTTAACTCGGAGCTTTTCCGTGACCTCGGCCTCACCGGCGGCGAGGCGCACCTGCTCATCGGCCTGCTGATGAAGATGCGCCGCTCCTGGAACGACATCGAGAACCCCGAGGGCTGGGAGCCGTTCGAGGTCGGCCCGGACGCCCTCAGGTAACGGCGGGCCCCGCGTGCCCATGGCGGGCTTACTCGGCGGTGTAGCCGCCGTCGACCGGCAGCGCCACCCCGGTTATGTACGACGAATCGTCGCTGGCGAGGAACACAGCGGCGGTGGCGATCTCCCGCGGGCTTCCGTAGCGGGCCATCGGGACCGGCATCTTCCTGGTCGGCGGCGGCTCGGAGTTGTCCGCCGGGGCGCCGCCCCTGCCGGTGTAGATCATGCCGGGGCAGATGCAGTTGACCCGGATATTATCGGCGGCGAAGTCGAGCGCCGCCCCCATGGTCAGCGACACCACGCCGCCCTTGGTACCGCCGTAGGCGGCGATGCCTTTGCGGCCGACCAGGCCGGTGGCGGACGCGGTGCTGATGATCGACCCGCCGCCGCTGGCGCGCAGCACAGGGACGGCGTACTTGATGCCGAGGAAGACGCCGCGCAGGTTCACCGCGACCAGGCGGTCGAACAGGTCGTCGTCTGTCTCGTCGAGCGGGTGGTGGGGGGCGTTGAAGCCCGCGTTGTTGAACACCACGTCCAGCCGGCCGAACGCGTCGACCGCCGCCGCGAACATCGCTTTCACGTCGCGAGCCTGCGAGACGTCGGCATGCACCGCGATCGCGTCCTTGCCGATCTCCGCCGCCGCCGATTCCTCGTGCCCGCTCACGTCGGCGCAGACCACCTTGGCGCCTTCCTCCGCGAACAGCAGCGCCGAGGCCCGGCCCATGCCGGACCCCGCGCCGGTGACGACGGCGACCATGCCCTCAAGCTTTCCCATGACTCTCCGTTTCCTGTTGACGATCTCGCAGCACTCACACCTTGACTCTGCCGCTTGGCGAGGTCAATACTTTTTTGTGCTAACCGGTCAGTAAACCTTATGCTGGCTGCCGTCGCGAGGAAGGGACGCCGATTGAGCGAGCCACGGATTCCGCCGAGGCCGTCCGCCGACTGGGACGCGGAGGCGCAGGACGCGCTGACGGCCTTGCGGCCGCCGGGGAGCGCCGGCCGGCCAACGGAACCGCGGCGGGAGCGCCCGGTCTCTAACATTCTCGGCATTTTCTCCTGGCATCCCGCCTTGGCCAAGGCCTTCTTCGCCTTCAACAACCACCTGTTCCGCTCCACGCTGTCGGCGCGGGACCGGGAGATGGCCACGGTGCGGGTTGCCTGGCTGCGGCGCGGCGAGTACGAGTGGGCGCAGCATGTGCGGATGGCCAAGACCGCGGGCCTGTCGGATGAAGAGGTCGACGCGATCTCGGCCGGGGCGGACTCCCCGGTCTGGGGGCCGCGCGACGCGGCCCTGCTCCGGTCGGTGGACGAGATCGTCGCCGACCGCTACGTCAGCGACGAGACGTGGAAGCGGCTGGCCGAGCACCTCGACCGCAAGCAGTTGATGGACCTGGTGTTCACCATCGGGGCCTACGACCTGCTGGCGATGGCCATGAACACCTTCGGCCTGGAACTCGACCCCGGCCTTAGCGGGTTCCCGCCAGAAAACGCGGACGGCGGCTAGCGCAGGGCCGGAAGGACGTCCGTGCCATGCAACCTATTCCTATGCACTCACTAGTTGAACTATTTAACCTGATGATTCAGGATACTCTCATCAGGGACGCTGCCCCGCGGGTCGGTGAGACCCGGCGCCTGGGGCTTGCGCCATGCCCCGCCCGCGAGTCATAGTGGACCGACCGGTCAATCATATTGTCATAGGGGACGAAATTGGCAGTGGCAGCGCAGCGCCTCGACCAGCAGGTCGACATGGTCATCGTCGGCGCCGGGATCCTGGGCATCTATCAGCTCTACCGCGCCGTCCAGGCGGGTTACTCGGTGCGACTGCTCGAGCAGGGCGATGGCGTGGGCGGGACGTGGTTCTGGAACCGCTACCCGGGATGCCGGTTCGACTCCGAGAGTTACACCTACGGTTACCTGTTCTCCGAGGAACTATGGCAGGAGTGGGACTGGTCGGAGGAATTCGCCCCGCAGCCGGAGACCGAGCGGTACCTCAACCACGTGGTGGACAAGTTCGACCTGCGCCGCCACGTCCGGCTGAACAGCAAGGTCACCTCGGCCGTGTGGGACGAAGGCTCCGCCTCCTGGACGACAGGGACGGAGGACGGGCTCGAGATCCGCTCCCGGTACCTGATCGCCGCCACCGGCGTGCTGTCGGTGCCGCAGTACCCCGATGTGCCAGGCCGTGACGACTTCCTTGGGCAGTCTTACCACCCGGTGCGCTGGCCGAAGGAGCCGGTGGACTTCCGTGGCAAGCGCGTCGCCGTCGTCGGCACCGGCTCGACCGGCGTCCAGATCGGCCCGGCGATCTCCGGCGAGGTCGAGTCGCTGGTGATCTACCAGCGCAGCGCCACCTGGGCGACACCGCTGAACAACCATCCGATCTCGGCCGAGCAGCAGGCGTACCTCAAGGCGAACTACGCGCCGATCAAGGCCGAGCTCGATGTCTCGGTCGGCGGCTTCCTGCACAAGCCCTCCGGTAAGAAGTGGGCCGAGGACGCCCCGACCGACCGGCAGGCGTTCTACGAGGCCGTCTGGAACAGCCCCGGCTTCGCCAAGATCAGCACAAACTACGACGACCTGCTGTTCAACACCGAGGCCAACGCCGAGTGGTGCGCCTTCATGGCGGACAAGATCCGCGAGATCGTCAAGGATCCGGTGATCGCGGACAGGCTGATTCCGAAGGATCACCTCTACGTCGGCCTGCGCCCCCCGTACGTCATCGATTACTACGAGATGTACAACAGGCCCAACGTGGAACTCGTCTCGCTGCGTGACACCCCGATCGTCAAGGTCGCCGAGACCGGCATCGAGACGTCGGACGGGCTGCGCGAGTTCGACGTCATCATCTGGGCGACCGGCTTCGACTTCGGCACCGGCGCCATGGCGCGGATGGGCATCGTCGGGGCCGGCGGGCTGACGCTCGGCGACTACTGGGCCGACGGGCCGCTCACCTACCTGGGGATCATGGCCCACGGGTTCCCGAACCTCTTCTTCCCCGGCGGCCCGCACGGCGCGGCGGGCAACAACCCGCGCTACGGCGGCCTCCAGGTCGACTTCACCCACGACCTGATCGACTACGCCCGCGCGGAGGGCGCGCGCCGTATCGAGGTTCCGAAGGAAGCCGAGCAGGCCTGGATGGACATGATCGCGGAGCTGTCGGCCTACTCGCCGTTCCAGCAACGTGGCCAGTACTACGGCGCCAACACCCCGGGCAAGGCAAAGGCGTTCCTGCTCAACCCGGGCGGCAGGCCGAAGCTCGACGAGTTCATGGCCAAGGCGGTCGAAGGCGGCTACCGGGGCTTCCTGGAAGGAGCGGTGTGATGAGCGGACTGCGGCTAGACGGGCGCGTCGCGGTGGTGACCGGGGCGGGGCGGGGGATCGGCCGCGCGTACGCGCTGCTGCTCGGCAAGCTCGGCGCGAAGGTCGTGGTGAACGACCTGGGCGGATCGACCCTCGGCACCGGCGGGGACGAAGGACCGGCCGACGAGGTGGCGAAGCAGATCGAGGCGGCCGGGGGAGCGGCGGTCGCCAACTACGCCGACGTGTCCACGGTCGAGGGCGGCAAGTCGGTCATCGCCACGGCCGTGGAGCGCTTCGGCGGCATCGACATCGTGGTGAACAACGCGGGGAACATGGTGTGGGCGTCGCTGCCCGAGGCGACGATCGAGACGATCGACGCGCACTGGGCGGTGCACGTCCGCGGGTCATTCAACACCCTCCACGCGGCCTGGCCGTACTTCCTGGAGAAGGACTACGGCCGGGCCATCCTCACCACCTCGGTCGGCATGTTCGGGCTGATGGACAACATCGGCTACGCGATCGCCAAGGCGTCCATGATCGGCATGGCCAAGAGCCTGACGGTGGGCAGGAAAGACGCCAACATCAACGTCAACTGCATCGCGCCGAACGCGCTGACCCGGCTGGCTGCCCGCACCGAGGAGGAGCAGGCACAGCTTGATCCGCCGTCGGCGGTGATGGACTCCGACAACGTCGCCCCCATGGTCGCCTACCTGGCCCACGAGTCGTGCCAGGTCAGCGGTGAGGTCTACGTGGCGGGCGCCGGCCGGTTCGCGCGCCTGTTCGTCGGGGTCACGCCTGGCTACCTGCACCCCGGCCTGACCGGCGCGACCGTGGACGACGTCGCGGCCAACTGGGCGGCGATCAACGACGAGGCCGGCTATTACGTGCCGAGCACGCTGATGGACTGGGCCGGCCACTACCTGTCCCACCTGAGCAGGCAGGCGCCGTGACCGGCATCCTCTCCGGGAAGACGGCCCTGGTCACCGGCGCCTCGTCGGGGATCGGCCGGAGTACCGCCGTCGCTCTCGCCGCGGCTGGGGCGCGGGTGGCGCTGGTTGCCCGCCGGGCCGAGCGGCTGAAGGAGCTGGCGGCCGAGGTGGAAGCGGCCGGCGGCCAGGCGCTCGCGCGGGCGGCCGATGTCACCGACGAGGCCGACGCCACCCGGGCGGTCGAGGACGCGATCGGCCACTTCGGCGGCCTCGACATCCTGGTCAACGCGGCCGGCATGACCCAGGTCGGCCGGGTGGAGAACGCGAACCTGGCCGACTGGCGGTACGCGTTCGAGCTCAACTTCTGGGCCGGGCTCTACACGTCGCGGGCGGCGATCCCGGCGCTCAAGGCGGGCGGCGGCGACATCGTCAACGTCTCCTCCACCGCGGGGCGGCGGGCGGTCGGCGCTGCGTTCGGCCCGTACGCGGCCAGCAAGTTCGCGCTGACCGCGTTCAACGAGTCGCTCCGGGCGGAGGTGACCCTGGCCGGCATTCGGGTCTGCATCATCGAGCCGGGCGCGACCGCCACCGAGATCCACGCCGGCATCAAGGACGAGAAGGTGCGCGAGACCACCAGGCAGCACCTGCACAAGGACGGCGCGATGCAGCCGGAGGACGTCGCCACGGCCATCGTCTTCGTGGTCGGCCTGCCGCCCAGGGTGAACGTCTCGCAGCTGGTGATCCGGCCGTCCGTCGACGTCCGCGTGCTATGACCCCGCCCCCTTCCCCGGAACACAAGATCAGGAGCAACGACGTGGACATCGACAGCATCGACTACACCGACCCGTCGCTCACGTCGGATCCGTACCGCCTGCTCGGCTACCTGGCCGAGCACCAGCCGGTCTACCGGGAGCCGCATCACGGGGTGGTGATGGTGACCGGGCACGAGGAGGCGATCGCGGTGCTGCGCTTCCCCGACGTGTTCTCCTCCGCCACCCTCATCGCCGGGCCCGACCCGTGGTCCCTGTTCCCGGAACGGCCGGAGGGCGACGACATCACCGAGTACGTCAACTCCCACCGGGAGTACCTGCCGCAGAACGACCAGATCGTCACCTCCGACCCGCCCAGCCACACCGCCCAGCGGGCGCTGCTGATGGGCCTGATCACGCCCAAGCGGCTGAAGGAGAACGAGGAGTTCATCTGGCGGCTCACCGACTGCCAGCTGGATGCGATCTTGCCCCTCGGCACGGCCGAGATCAACGCCGACTACGCGCAGCCCTACACCCTGCTGGTCATCGCCGACCTGCTCGGCGTGCCCGAGGAAGACCACGCGATGCTGCTGGCCCGCCGGGGCATCCGCCAGATGCCCGGCGCTATGCCCGGTGCGGCAGACGCCCTGCCCCCTGTGGCCAGCAGCGAGCGCGCGGCCGGCCACAACACGCTCGAGATCTTCTACGACTACTTCTCCGAGAAGATCGCCGAACGCAGGCAGCAGCCGCTCAACGACGTGCTGACCGGCATGGCCAGGGCGCTGTTTCCCGACGGCAGCGTCCCCGAGCCGATCGAGGTCGCCCGCATCGCGTCCAACCTGTTCGCCGCCGGACAGGAGACCACCGTGCGGCTGATCGCCACCGCCCTGCGGCGGATCGCCGACGAGCCGGAGATCCAGGCGCAGCTGCGCGCCAACCCCGAGCTGGTATCCCGGTTCATCGAGGAGACGCTGCGCACCGAGGGCCCGATCCTGGGCGAATACCGGCTGGCGGTCAAGACGACGGAGCTAGGCGGGGTGCGCATCCCGGCCGGCACCCAGGTCTTCCTGGCGAACGGCGCCGCCAACCTCGACCCGCGCCAGTTCGAGTGCCCGGCCGAGTTCCGGGTGAACCGGGAGAACGTACGCCGCCACGTCGCCTTCGGCCACGGCATTCACACCTGCCCGGGAGCGCCGCTTGCCCGGTCGGAGGTGCGCATCACGATCGAGCGGCTGCTCGACCGGACGACCGACATCCGCATCAACGAGGCAGCGCACGGCCCCGCCGGCAGCCGCCACTACGACTACCTGAAGACGCACATGTTCCACGGCATCGCCGCCCTCCACCTCGACTTCACAGTGCGAGACTGAGCCCATGGCCGAGACCGCCCACCGCGAGATACGCGTCGACCGGAGCCTGTGCATGGGCTCGGGGCAGTGCTGCTGGTACGCCCCGAACACGTTCGACCAGGACGACGAGACGATCGCCATCGTGATCGACCCCCAGGGCGACCCGGAGGAGGCGGTCAAGACCGCCGTCGACTCCTGCCCGACCCGGGCGATCTCGATCAAAGAACAAGAACAGTAGGAGGAACGGACGCGGCTGGCTCTTGGCCCGCCGCGTTCTCGCCCAAGCCGCATTGACCTATTTTTGGTTTTGTTCCGAACGGTCAATCTATTAACTCTGCTCAGCCAGTTGACTGGGACCCGCCAAGGGCGCATCCTTATGACCAACCGGTCGGTACAGAGATCTTAGGACAGGGATGACAGCGATGAAGCGTGCAGCCTTCGTATCCGGCGGAGCGTCGGGTATCGGGCTGTCCATCTGCGAGCACCTGGCCCGGGCGGGACACAGCGTCACGGTCGCGGACTGCAACGGCGACAGTGCCGAGGGCGCGGCCAAGGCCATCAGGGACAGCGGCGGCCGGGCGATCGCCGTCCAGGTCGACGTCAGCGACCGGTCCCAGGTCGACAAGGCGGTCGCCGTCGCCCGCGGCGAGTTCGGTCCCATCGCCATCCTGGTCACCAGCGCCGCCGTGTCGCGCAGGGAGCCCTTCGAGATGGTCAGCGCGGAATCCTGGCAGCAGGTTCTCGCCGTTAACCTGACCGGCACGTTCAACTGCGTGCAGGCGGTGATCAGCGACATGACCGAGGCGGGATGGGGCCGCGTGGTGCTGATCTCCTCCTCGAGCGCGCAGCGCGGCGGCCCGGGGATGACCCACTACGCGGCGTCGAAGGGCGGCGTGATCGCGTTCGGCAAGACCCTCGCGCTCGAGTTCGCCAAGCGCGGCGTCACCGTCAACAACATCGCGCCGTCGGTCGTCGAAACGCCCATGGTGGAGCAGCAGCGGGCGGCGGGCACGATGCCGTCGAGCGAGGCAATGGCCCGCGGCGTGCCCGTCGGCCGCATGGGCACCGGCGACGACATCGCCGCGGCCTGCATGTACCTGGTCTCCGAGGAGGCCTCCTATTTCACGGGCCAGACCGTGAGCGTCAACGGCGGATCCTTCGTCGGATGGTAACGGCACGTCGGGCGGCGGCCAATGGCGGTCGCGGCCCGCGCGGGCCGCGGCAAGAGCGTCAGCTGAGGAGTTGGTTAAGGGTGACTGATATCCGGCAGGTGCTTTCCCGTGAGCGCACCCGCAACACCGTGGGTGCGATTGTGGTCGCGGCGCTGGTCGCCGTCATCATTCAGCAGTCGTGGAGCGGGCTGCCCGTCACGGGAAGCAGCATTCTCGGGTTCCTCATCACCGGAGTCGCGCTCGGTTCCATTTACGGCGTCGCCGCGCAGGGCCTGGTCGTCACCTACGCGACGTCGGGCGTGTTCAACTTCGCGCAGGGCGCCATCGGCATGTTCCTGGCCTTCGTGTACTGGGAGTTCCGGGTCGACATCGGGCTGCCCACCATCGTCGGGATCCTGCTGACAGTGCTGGTCGCCGCCCCCCTCATGGGCGTGCTCATCGAGCGCCTGATCATGAGGTTCCTCACCGATTCCTCGATCGTTGCCCAGCTGGTGGTGACGATCGGCCTGATGCTCGGCCTGATGGGCCTTGCGGCGTCGGTCTGGAACCCCAGCACGCCGCACACCATCCCCACGTTCTTCGGCAGCAGCGGCTTCAATATCGGCAGCACGTTCCTGCCTTACTACCGGGTCGTCACCATAGCGACCGGCATCGCCATCGGCCTGCTGCTCCGCTTCCTGCTCTACCACACCCGCCTGGGCATCACCATGCGGGCGGTCGTCGACAACCGGGACCTGACCATCCTGAACGGCGCACGGCCGGCGTCCGCCACCATGATGGCGTGGGCGCTCGGCTCGTCGATGGCCGCGCTGGCCGGCATCTTCCTCTCCGAGGAACTGAGCGCGCTCGACCCCTCGACGCTGACGCTGTTCATCGTCGACGCCTTCGCGGCGGCCATCATCGCCCGGCTGCGCAGCCTGCCCATGGCCTACGTGGGCGGCCTGATCATCGGCCTGACCCTGTCCTTCCAGGAGAACTTCCTGAGCTGGACGGGCCGGTGGACGTCGGCGCCGCAGGCCATCCCCGCCGCCATCTTGTTCATCGCGGTCCTGTTCGTCAGGGACGCGCGGATCAAGGGCCGGTCCAAACCGCGGCAGACGGCCGACCGCATCCCGTCGACCCGCAACGCGCTGTTCGGCTTCGGCGTCCTCATCGTCATCGCGGTCATCTGCGCCGCCACCCTCAGCCGGCCGAACCTCCGCGAGGTCATCCTCATCGTGCTGACCGCGTTCGTGATGCTGTCCCTTGTGCCGCTGACCGGCTGGGCCAACCAGATCAGCCTGGCGCAGATCACCCTGGTCGGCTGCGGCGCGTTTGCCATGGTGGAGTGGGGCTTCAACGGCAACGTGCTCGGCCTGCTCGTCGCGGCCGCGTTCGCCGTGCCCATCGGCATCATCATGGCCGGGCCCGCGATCCGGTTGCAGGGCATCTACCTCGCGCTGGCGACGATGGCGTTCGCCCGCATGGCCGAGTTCCTGTTCTTCGACCAGCCGGCCGTGTTCGGCAACGGTAACCGGCAGGTGCCAGGCCTCTCGGTGTTCGGCCTTCACGTGCAGAACCCCTTCCGCTTTCTCGGGATCTCGTTCGCGCAGGATGGCGGGTTCCTGATCTTCGCGGCGATCCTGTTCAGCATCGTCGGCCTGATCGTCATCACCGTGCAGCGGCGCAGCTTCGGGCGCCGGCTGGTCGCGCTGCGGGACAGCCCGGACGCGGCCTCGATGCTCGGCATGAGCCTCACGCTGACCAAGCTCAGCGTGTTCATGTTCTCGGCCGCGATCGCCGGCCTGGCCGGCGGCCTGTTCGCCATCTACTACAGCTCGGTCGGCACCAGCGACTTCCAGCTCACCGTGGGCCTGCCCTACGTGCTGCTGCTTGTGGTGGGCGGCGTGTCGGTCGTCGGCGGCACCATCGTCGGCGGAATTATCCTGGTGCAGTTCGCCTGGTTCAACCAGGCATTCCCTGACAACACCTTCCTCACCTGGTTCAGCAACCTCGGCCCGGGCCTGATGGGCATCGGCATCGGGCAGAACCCGGAAGGACTCTGGGAGCACCAGGTCCAGAACGTAGTCAAGCTGCGCAACCGGATCAGCGGCGGTCAAGCAGGTAAGGCCGGGCAGGCGGGTACGCCGGCCGAGCCCACGCTGTCGGAGGTGCGCGAGCTGACCAGGCTGCCGTCGGCCGCGCCGCGGACCGCCACCGACCGTCCCGCGGTCGAGCTGCGTGAGGTCAGCGTCCGGTTCGGCGGCCTCCAGGCGGTCAGCAAGGTCAGCCTCGACCTGCAGGACGGGCAGATCATCGGCCTCATCGGGCCGAACGGCGCGGGCAAGACGACGCTGTTCAACGTCGCCACCGGCATGCAGGAGCCCAACCAGGGCCGGATCGTCGTCGACGGCCGTGACGTGACAGGCGCGCGGCCGCACCAGTTCGCCAGGCTCGGCCTCGCCCGCACCTTCCAGCGGCTCGAGGTGTTCGGGTCGCTCACCGTGCGGGACAACATCCGGGTGGCGGCGGAGCTGCACCGCAGGCGATGGGCACGGACCGGCGGCGGGCGCCCCGACGTCATCACCGAGACGATCATCGAGCACCTGGGCCTCCAGGCGGTCGCGTCGACCCGGGCGGAACTGCTGCCGACAGGAACCGCCCGGCTGGTCGAGGTGGCCCGCGCGCTTGCCACCCAGCCGCGGGTGCTGCTGCTTGACGAACCGTCCTCTGGCCTGTCCGCGTCGGAGACCGAGACGTTCGCCACGCTGCTGCGCGGGCTCGCTTCCGCCGGCATCGCGATCCTCGTCGTCGAGCACGACATGGGGTTCATCATGAACCTCTGCCACCACATCGTGGTGCTCGACGCGGGCGAGGTGATCGCGGTCGGCACCCCGGCGGAGGTCCAGGCCGACCCGAGGGTCCTCGAGGCCTATCTCGGCACCGGCGCAGGGGAAGCCGAGCGTCCTGCGGCGGCGGCCACCGCGTCGCCGGACTCCGCCCGCCCCGTCGCCCTGGTCACCGAGCTGGCCGGCCCGCCGCAGCCGCGGCCGGTGTCCGACGTGCCCGCCGCCGTCCAGCTCGACGGCGTGTTCGCGGGATACGGCGGCATCGACGTGCTGCACGACATCAGCCTCACGGTCCGCCGCGGCGAGGTCTGCGCGGTGCTCGGGCCGAACGGCGCGGGCAAGTCGACCGCACTCAAGGTCATGTCCGGGCAGCTGACGCCGACCAAGGGCACGGCGTCGGTCAACGGCCGTTCGATCGCCGGCGTCGCGACCGAGCGCCTGGTCCGCGACGGGCTGTGCGTGGTCCCCGAGGGGCGGGGGATCTTCCCGAACCTCACCGTCACAGAGAACCTCAAGATGGCCAGCTTCGCGGGAACCCGCTACGCGGACATACTTGAGAAGTCCTTCCAGTACTTCCCGCGGCTCGCGGAGCGCCGTAACCAGCTGGCCGGGAAGCTCTCCGGCGGTGAGCAGCAGATGGTCTCGATGGCCCGCGCCCTGGCGGTGAACCCGTCCGTCCTGCTGGTCGACGAGCTGTCCATGGGCCTCGCGCCCAAGATCGTCGAGGAGCTGTACGAGTTGCTGGCCGGCATCGCCAGGCAGGGCCTGACGATCCTGGTGGTGGAGCAGTTCGCGGCCGAGGTGCTCAAGGTGGCCAACTCCGGCGCGCTGCTCATCAACGGGCGGATCACCTACCACGGCACGCCCGAAGTCGTGGGCGACATGATCAGCTCGGCCTACCTCGGGGGCGAGCACGCCGCGCCCGCCCCCGAGCGGGTCCGCGAGGCGAGCGGGCCCATTTCCGCCAACTGAGAGCAACCGCGATGACCGCGGCCCGGAACAGGAAGTCGCCATGACAAACGCTCGCCGCGATCCGGCGGATCCGGAAGCGCGCACCACGGCCGGCCGGGTGCGCGGCCGTCGCGAGGGCGGCCTGGCCGTCTTCCGCGGCATCCCGTTCGCGCAGCCGCCAACCGGCCGGGCGCGGTTCGCCGAACCGCGGCCCGCGACCGCGTGGGACGGGGTGCGCGAGGCCTTCTCGTTCGGCTCGCCGCCCCCGCAGTCCAGCACGTACGGGCCCGCTCCCCAGCCGACCGACGACGACTGGCTGACCGTGAACGTGTGGACCCAGGCGGCCGATCCGGCGGCCCGGCGGCCCGTCATGGTGTGGATCTATGGTGGAGCCTACAAGGTGGGGTCGGCCGACGCCCCCGGCTACGACGCCGGACGCCTGGCACGCGAGGGCGAGCTCGTGGTCGTCACCTTCAACTACCGCACAGGCGTCGAGGGCTTCGCCCAGATCCAGGGAGCTCCGGCCAACCGCGGCCTGCTCGACCAGGTGGCCGCGCTCAGGTGGGTTCAGGACAACATCGCCGCCTTCGGCGGCGACCCGGACCTGGTGACCGTCTTCGGCCAGTCGGCCGGCGCCGGGTCGGTCGCCTCGCTGCTGGCCACTCCGCTGGCCGCGGGCCTGTTCCGGCGGGCGATTGCGCAGAGCGTGCCCGGCATCTACTACTCACCGCTGCTGGCCGCCGACATCGCCGGGGCCATCGCCGCGGAGCTCGGCCTGCGGGCGACGACGGACGAGCTGTCCGGCGTGGACCCCATGCGGCTGGTGGCCGCGGCCGACGCGGTGGACCGCACATTGAGCCAATACGAGAACCGGTGGGGCCAGGTCGCGCATACGGCAACCCCGTTCGCGCCGGTCGTCGACGGTGAGGTGCTCCCGGCGACGCCATGGCAGGCCCTGGCCGCGGGGGCCGCGCGCCAGGTGCCGTTGATCGTCGGCCATACCAGGGACGAGTGCCGCCTGTTCCTGGCCATGGGCGGGCAACTTGGCGCGATTGGCGATGAGCAGGCGGCGCGGACCCTGCGAGCTCTCGCCCCTGGCCCGGACGGCGAACAGGCCTACCGCGCGGCCTTCCCCAGCGCGTCCGCCGAGAGCCTGTATGAACTTGTCCGCAGCGACTGGCTGTTCCGCATGCCGACGCTGCACCTAGCGCAGGCGCAGGCGGCCGGCGGGGGAATCGCGTACCTGTACGAGCTGGCCTGGGCCGCCCCCGCCAACGGCGGGATCCTGGGCGCCTGCCACGGCCTTGACGGGCCGCTGGTGTTCGGCAACCTGGACGAGGGCTTCGCCGCCCGGCTGATCGGCCCGCCACCGTTCCCGGCCGCTGAGGAGGTATCGGCCCAGTTTCGGAGGGCGTGGACGCGGTTCGCCGCCACCGCAGACCCGGGCTGGCCCGCCTACGACCCGCGGATGCGCCGCACGCGTGTCTTCGACCTGCCACCCGCGGTGACCGCCTACCCGGAGGAAACCTCCCGGCGCCTCTGGCAGGACCACTTCCCGCCGCTGCCGCTGCCGCTGACCTCCTAGCGCAGGCAGACAGTGCCACCTAATCGAGTGCAGGAAGGCCAATGACGAAGCGGATCGAGATACCCGACGAGTTTCCCGCGGTCGGTGGCGTCAGCGGCAAGCGCCTGGT
>Ga0209881_1000024_pt1 | contig 43294 bp, 68 predicted proteins | sample PersoiDNA2013193_FD_185804 | JGI IMG/M metagenome (GOLD analysis project Ga0209881, IMG submission 185804) | Permafrost soil microbial communities from the Arctic, to analyse light accelerated degradation of dissolved organic matter (DOM) -... | ecosystem: Environmental > Terrestrial > Soil >... | reverse complement strand
GAGCAACTCCGCACGGCGAAAGAAGAACTGGAAGCGCTGAAGGCGGGCGACGCTGGAGCACGGATGCGTGCCGCCGGCGGACCCGAGGACCGCGTTCCATCGAATGGCGCGGGCTCGCGCTATACATCACTGGCCGAACTCGAAACGGCCTTTGCCACCAAGGCATTTACCGGCACGATGGCGGAATTCAAGAGGCTCCGAAAGTCTTTCGAGCCCGCACAGCGCCGCATATAGAGGAGCACTACCATGCCAGTACCCGGAATCACCCTGGCCGGGACGAATCAGGCGCTCGACAACAGCCTGAACACAGTCATTAGCGAGTTCGCCACTCTGCGCGATGAGACCGGCGTCGTCCGGGACTGCGCTGATATGGCGACACTTAAAGAACACACCGGCACCGCGTTTCTTAAGGTCAACTACGGTCGCGTTCTCATGCAGTCCGTCTCTGACGGCGCTGAGACAGCGGCCCAGGTGCTCTCTGACGCGCTGACCGCGTACACCCCCGGCGAGGTCGAGGGCAAGGTCATTCTCGCTGGTTCCACGATTCGCCGGTCCGCCGACGTTTCGCTGGAGAAGAACACGGCGATGATTCTGAACAACGCCTACGACCTTAAGGAAGACGCTGACGGCTGCGCTCAGTTCGCATCCTTCACCACGTCCGCGCTCGGCGGCACCGCTGTCTGCTCGCCTGGTTACGGCGCAGCGGCGGCTTCCGGTCTGCACGTCGGCAACAACACCGCCTTCCCCGAGCCCGCGCCGAAGCCGTGGTTCTGGGTGATCCACCCGCAGTCCGCAGTGCCGTTGTTTGGTCGTCTCGTTCCGTATGCCTTGACGCCAGGTGGCGCTAGCACGTCCTACGGCGCTACGGGCGGCGTTCACGTTGGCACGACCCGTGGCGTGGGCGGCGGTGACGAGCCCGGTTCAATCGGCTACGACGTCATCACCAAGGGCATCGAGCAGATCGGCTACACGTTGGCGGGGATGGACGTCCGCATGGACGCCAACATCACCGTCACCTCGTCCAACGCCACGGGCGCAGCGTTCTCCCGCAAGGGGCTGCTGTACGTGTCCGAGGTCGAGCCGCAGCCCTACGTTGACGAGATTCTGTCGAAGGCGTTGCGTGGCGCGAAGGTGTACGGCATGTGGGGCTCCTACGCCTGGGGGGTGTGGCGCGCAGCCGCTTACGGCATCCCGACAACCTTCGACGCATCACTGGCAACAAGCTAATCCGGGAGGAATCCCTCATAACGACCTCGATCCAGACCGGATCGGACAGAGAGTAGGAGAATAGAAATGGTCTACAGTCCGTTTAACATCTACATCCCGGACGGGGAGCAGCACAACGTCTACGCCACGACGGACAAGCGTTGGCCGTTCGGCGCGACCGGCTTCACTCAGGATGGCCGCAAGTACCGCTTCGCCTCAAATGGCGTCGCGGGCGTCACCGTCGTCGGCACTCTCTATCAGGGAGCCATCGGCATCACCAATGACATTGGTCGCACGGCGATCGCTACGCCGCTCGGCGGACGCGCGCCAACCGTCACTGTCGGCACTTCAGTTGTAGCCAACCAATACGCCGAGGGCTACTTCTGCGTAGACGTAACTCCGGGCGAAGGTCTGTACGTCATCGACAACCACGCCGCAGCTACGACTGGTGCGAACGCCTACAACCTGGCGCAAGGTCAGGCGATCCGGCAGGCGGCGCTGACGACATCCTCGCGGGTGACACTGATTCAGAACCCGTACAGGAACATCATTGTCTGCGCCGCGCCACAGACGGCGGGGATTGCGGGCGTCTGTGTGTCCGTAATGGTGGCGACGGGCGGTATGGGCTGGGTGCAGACAGGCGGCCTGGCTTTGGTGCTGGCCTCGGGCACGCTCGTTGTCGGCAACGCAGCTGTCACCTCGATCGGTGCAGGGGCACTGGGGCCGGCGGGTGCTGCGTCTACCCTCATCGCGCAGGAAACGGTTGGTCAGGCTGTCCGCATCGGCGGTACGTGGGCCGAAGTTCGGCTGGCAGGAATCGACTAGTCATCTTGGGCGGCGGCGGGCGTCGTCTCGCCGCCGCCGGGATGGGGAAAGAGAGAACAAGAAAATGCCTATACCGTCTTTCGACAAAGAGAACGATCTGGCAAACCAAGCGCCAACGCCAAGTAACCCGACAAGCGATGTCTCAAATGTCATATCGCCGAGTTTTACCGGCGTAACCGGCCATGAGACGGGCGCAGTGAACGACCCCAATACCCGCAGAGATGGTTACCACCTCGATCCGGCAACGGGCACATGGGTGGCGAACTCAACGCCAACTCAGACTCCGGCAGACACATCGGGCACTTTTACTGGTGTGTCCGGCCATGAGCATGATCCAGCGTTCAGTACGGACCCAGATCCCACGTCAACAAGCAGACTCACAGACGGCATCCCCACCACGGCTTCAGTGGCCGCAGAGGAAGCCGTTGACGCGAATGCGAGTCCTGCCTTCGCCCAGGCGCTCAAGGACACAGATAGCGCCGTCGGGACGAATGACGACGCGAAGATTGAGGCGCAGCGCACGGCGGTGGCGAATCTCGCCGGTCACAACGTGCATCCGATTTTCCCGCAGGGCTATGAGGCAACCGGCAACGCGAGCGGCTCCACTCCTTCGAGAATCGTTCATGCCGATGGGGTCATCACGAATGACGAGCGTGCCGCACTCGACGCCAAGCTGGTAGCGGCGCTTTCGACTACGCCGAAGCCAGAGAAGACCACGCCAAAGTCTGAGAGGATCACAACGACGACAGGGACGACAGGGACGACAACGACGAAGCCCGCGCCGTTCACACAGACGCCGCCATTTACACCTACTCAGCCACGCGACACAGAGACGTTTTCGTAGATGAGCGACGGCTTTAACCCGAACCTCGTTCAGACGGGCGACCTCAAAGAGGGCGTTGGCGTCGGTGTGCGCGGGCATTACCTCGACTCAGTAACGCCCGAGACGTGCCCGTGCTGCCATCTGACGCACTACTACGAGCGAGGTTTCGGGCAGGTCTTGGGGCGCAGGGGCTACGAGGTGCATATCTGCGCTTACGCCGACCATTGGCTACAGGACGAACTCGGGCGAGTCACCTGCCCGGATCACAAGCTGGAGAAGATCAAGGACGGCCTCTTCGGTGCGCTGCCTGGTAACTTTATGACCCCGGCGGGTCTCGCGGTCTACAAGAAGCCATCTGAGGGAGCGGCCACGCCCATCGTCCATTCCCAGAAGAGACGAGGCAAAAGATGATTTTCGAGCGAGACAATTGCTTCGAGGTGTGTTTGGACACGCCCGCGACGCGCGACAGACCGACGTTTTTCGCGCGAGTATTTCTCGCCAAAACGGACTTCGCTCGCTTCTCACGTGATTGGTTGTTGGTGATAGCAGCTTCGATCGTGGCTTTTCGTCAGCCGGTAAAGGTTAGCCGATGACGCCTGCCGTAGATAAGCCTGTCGTCCCGAACGAGGCTGCGCGGCTACACGAACTGTACGACACCGCGCTGGCCGCCGCAGAGATACGGTTTGTCGCCAAGGCCGGCACAACGCGCCAGAAGCGAGAGGCGCGGCTAGCCGTGGAGCGCCTGCGGTTCGCGGGAAGGATGCTGCCGAAGTGACCTACGTCCCTGAACTCCTCATCCCCATCGGGACGTACATGCAGCCGCCCGGTGCCTTGCGCGGCAAGGCCGTCGGCGTTGGCGACCCTACGAAGATCGCGGAGGCGTTCGGGCGCTCCTACAAGCCGCAACTGCCGCTGTACCTGGTCGGCCCAGACAACCGCACGATTCTCATGGTCTATGGCGCTGGTGTCGCCGACGCCGCTGAACTTGAGGACTGTGCGCTGGCCGCGCTCGATCGCGAGAAAGATAGCGACTGGCGGGCAAGTCGGGAGGCTAGAGGGCTCCCGCAGCAAGAGACCATGATCGACAACCTCCGCAACCTCGCGGAAGACACCATACGAAAAGTCAAACAGAACCGGCGCACGGCAGTCACAAAAAGCCGTGACCGTACTCAATGGCAGGGAGGCATCTCGGAATGACCACCGAACAAGCGACACAATTAACCGATACCGAACTCGCTGAACGCGCAGCCGTCGGCGCGCGTCTCAAAGCGGGCCGCGAAGAGGCTGCGCGTAGGCGCGCCGACGCGGCCGCGAACGCGCCGCCCGTGCTCGCTTCGATGAGCACGGCGACCCAACCTAACCGCCCGACGCGCATAATGAGCGAACTCGACCACTTCCGAGCTGAACGCCAGCGCAAGGCGGTTACCGAGTCTGACATGGAAGTGCCCGAAGACATGAAGGGCAAAGCGTCGGGCAACATGGCCTACACCGCGCCGCCGCTGGTCCGCATGTACAAACTCAACCGGATGGGCAACTACGATCCCGTGCCCGTCCCCGAAGGCAACGTCGAGATGTGCTGGAAAAATGGTTATCTCAGCGCTTGCCCGGACTGCGGGACGACGGACTGCGGCATTGAGGCGGACTGCACGGCACGGCCCGCGCGTTTGCGCCGTATCTGCCCAGTTCCGAGTTGCCGCAAAGTGTTCCGCGACGAACCGATGGTGGGCGACAACGAGGGCGGTCCGGACGCGGGCGACCCCACCGTGATCCAGGACGACGCCTACGCCGTCTCGAACCCAGCCACACGCACAAAGGCGATGCTGGACATGCACATGATGTACTACCACGCGCAGGAGGCGCTGTCGCTGGCTCCGCACTTGCAGCCGATGATCGCGGCGAGAATGGCCGAGGCGAAAAAGCCATGAGCGTCGCTGGAACGGCATTCAATATCGTCGGGATGCAGCAGATCACTTTCGCCGCCGATGCTGCCGTAGGCCTGACAGTACCGACGGCGGCGCGGCACGCATGCATCGCCATCACGACGTTCGGCGTCCGGTTGGGAAGCGCAACGACCGTACCCGTGGCGGGCACGTCAGGAGTGACGCTGGCCGCCGGGGGGTTCGTCAATTACACCGACGCTTCGGGCGACTTCCGGGGCGTGCTGATGCAACTCATGCTTTGCAACGCGGTAGCGGGGTCGAACGCCGTGGTCGACATCATGTACTTCAACTGATGGCTGACATACTTCAGGCCCCAAGCAACAACGTACAAATCTTCAACGCGCCTACAGGCACGTTCACTTTCGACGGCACCGGCGGCAAGGGCAAAGTTGGCGCTGGGCCGGTCATCTGGCAGATTTCGCCGGGGGGCGTCGTGTTGCTGCTCTTCACGTCGTTTCAGGCGACAACGAGCCTGGTGCTGGGCGGCGGTAGTATCACGATCGGATCGGCCAGTTCTACCGGCGGTATAGTCGGCACGGCCTCGGCGGCCACTGCGCCACAATACCTATTGTCCTCTGGGGGCCAAGGAGCATTGGCGGGGATTCTGAAGCTTGTAGACGCAAGCAACGGCACGGATCCGCTCCTGGTTAACGAATCCATCCAAACCTTCCACACGACTGCTGACACCACGGCGGGCGTGATCGTCTGCAACGCGCTCTACGTTCCGATTACAGCGGGTGCGACGCTCTCGCTTTCCACTGGCGTTCTGCAAGTCGAGACGGCCACCATTCATGAGACAGCGCCCGGCGTGCTCGTCGCGGGCAACATGACGGTGACCGTGACGGCGGCCAACTCGCCTGCACTGGCCGCTGGCAAAGCGATCACCGTTGGCGTGACAACGAACCAAACCGAAGCGCAGGTTGCAACGGCGGTCAAGAACGCTCTCAACGCTGATGTGGACTTCGCGGCCTTCGCTGTCGCCACCAACCCCACGACCGTCACTGTCGCCATGACCGCCCTAGCGGTGGCGCTGGACGACTCAAGCATGAATATCGCCACGGCAGATGGCACGTCGATCGGCATCGCCACGACAGCCACGTCGGCCAACACCACATTTGGGCAGGCAGCTTACGGCTAAGGAGAACAATCATGGCATCAGCACGCGGCAACGCACGCGGCAACGCCTGGGCGCAGGCGATCACCGGCCAGACGCCGAGCCTGGGACAGCGCGACTATTCGCAGGTGAGCGTCCCGGCGCATACACGGATGCGGCCGGTCACGGTCAGCGGCGCGCACAGAGGCGGCGAGACGGTGCTGGCGGCCAAGAAGGGTCTGCGTCGCGCTAAGGCAGCGCTGCCCGTCATGCGGCCCACAGCGGCACCGATGGGCGGGATGCCCGGTCAGGGCGCAATGTCGAACATGCCGCCCGAAGGCCCCGGCGGCCAGCCGTTCCCTGCCAAGAAGGGCGCGAAGACCGTCAAGGTGAAGGCGGCTACAGGCGCGAAGACAGTTACCCGCACACCGGCGCAGACAGCCAACATCGCTCGCGTGGACGCACTGCAGAAGACGCAGAACGCGGCCATCCAGCAGCGCAACACCAACACGGCTAACGCTCAGCGCAACGCGAATGCCACGGCGGCGGCGCGCAACAAGGGCCAGCAGGGCGCGGTACAGCGCAACGCGAACGCGGCGAACGCGGCGGCGCGGCAGAACGCGGCGACAGCCGCTACGGCAACGCGACAGAAGGCGCAGCCACCCAATACGCCAGGCGTCAACACCAGTTCTGACGCTTTCGGCAACTCCGTCGGTGACACATGGAACCCCAACATGCAGCCAGCGCAGAGGGCCGCGAAGGCGCTCTACGCAACGAGGGCAGCGCGAAACGGCCCGCAGCCTGACGGCACCAACCTGAACACAGCGCAGGCCGCCGCCTCCAAGACCACGCAGCCCGTAGGCAAGGTGCAAGCGCAGACATTGAGCACGGTTCAGCAGATGGCAGCCAAGCGCGGCGAGAAGACCGTTAAGACGAGCGGATCGTTCAAGGGCAAGTCGAACAAGCTCGGCCACGGCGGACGCGCGGCGCAACTGAAAGCTGCTGGCGTGCCCGGCGGTGTAATCGGCAACCTCGCACGCGCAGCAGGCGCGGCACCCGGCGGCCCCAATTTCCACGGAGCCAAGAAGGGCGTCATGGTCAGCAAGGCATACGGGAGATAACCGTTGCCCACGGCCACCACGCTGGCTCAGGTAATGCGCCAGCTTTGCACCGAACTCGGGCAGACCATTGGCCAGGTGCCCACGACGAACACGACGACCGCCATCGGCTCACCCACAACCCTCACTGACACGACGCTGACGCTGCCTGACAGTCCTGTGAGCCTCATGGATGGCTGTTGGGTCAGGATTGACTCGCAGGTCGCCTCTGGCCCCGCTCCAGGGCTTGCACGCATCGTCCGCAAAGGCGGATTCGCTGGCGGCACAGGCGTGATTACGGTCGCGGGTTTCCCGCAGACGGTGCAATCGCTGACCGACTATTCGATTTGGCGCAGTATGCACCCGGCGCGTGTCCTCCTCTTCGTCCAGCAGGCTTGCCGCCTGATGCGGGTGCGCGACTTCTACCCGCTCTCATTGGTTACTAACCCCGACTTCGCGGATGTAGTCTCCGGTTCGGGCGCAACCGGCTGGACGTACTCGAATTGTACCGTTACCACGACCAGCGGCTACACGACGCTGAAGGTGCGCCACGGCCAGTACGCCGCGCGAGCGCTGCTCTCAGCCCCCGCAGGCTATCTCCAGTCGAGCACCGTGGACGTGGTGCCGGGTGGGACGTACTTCGCCTCTGTGACGCTCCGTGCCGATGTTGGCACAGGCGTCCTCAGCGTCTACGACGTCACCAACTCGCAGACGTTGCTGGCTACAGCTGGCTGGGCGAACATCACCTGGGCCGGCCGGCACTACGTTGAGGCGTACTCGCCACGTTTCTTCATTCCGGTCGGCACGCAGCAGGTCGCTCTCCGTCTAGCGGGGACGAATACAAGCGATGACATCAACTTCGATGACGCCGTTCTTTGGCGCTACGACCGGCGCGACTATTCGCAACTGCCGACGTGGATCGAAGATCCCGCCGACATTGACGACATCGGCTACTTCGTACAGGGCCGCGCCGCCTACTCGAGCTCGGCTAATCCCTACGTTTACGACGTAGACCAACGCGACTTCGTATCGGTTAAGTACGAGACGGAGGTTGACGAGGGCGTCGGCAACGCCGGGACGCAGAGCCCGTTCCGGGTCCGGCTCACCGAATACTCACAGCGCCCGCTGTACATCTACAGCTCCCGCCCGATGCCCACACTGGTCAACGACACCGACTCGACCACGGTTGACCGTGAGGTGCTGGTCAAGACGGCGCTGTGGCTCTGCGTGAACGACCTGGTGATGACGGCGACCGCGCAAGGCAAGGCTGACGAGAAGGCGTCATGGCTCGAACGCCGGGAGAACATCGGGCGCGACGCACGTCTGGCGGGGGCGCTGAGCCGCCTGACGGCGCGGCACTTCCACGCTGAGGGTATGCGCCCGGGACGCTACTGATGAGCGTCGGCGGGGGCGAAGACACCCTTAGCATCGGCGGCGAGTCTTACTGGCTCTCCAAAATACAAGGCGCGTCGCCCGATGGCACGGCGAAGGTGCTATTCGCGTCCAGCACGCGCATCGCACAGACAGTACCTTCAGACGACTTCGACGTGTCGCTGTTGGATAAGGCGTCCTCGGGCATCGGCATCGGCGTCCACGACTACAATCAGGCACAACCGCTTTTGGCGACAGAGCCGGACGGGCTGCGGCTTCCGCCGACGGTGACGCGGCCTACTATGCCGGCGACGCCCAACCTACCGATCCGCTACTGGTTCGAGACGCAGGATACGAACGGCAAATGGCTTCTGATCGCCGTCACGCCACGCCACATCATCACGATCGACATTGACGCTACGGTGCCAGTTGTGCGGCGCGTGGACGCGGCCAGCGTCATCGCTTCGGCTAACGATTTCTTCGGCCAGCCGATCTATGTGCTCTCTGACGCCAGCGCCTCGGGCACGGTCAAGGCGCGCTGGTTGATCCCCTGCAACAACGACAACCGCATCATGGAACTGACGACGGTTGGCACCGGCGGGGCAGTAGGCTCGACTATCTCTACATGGACGGTCTTTACAACTGTCACCAAGGGCGCGTCTCATTTTGACGCCCTGCCGGATGGGCGGTATGTCAAATGGAACTCGTCACACTCAGCCGGGGCGCTGCTGGCTACGCCGCGCGCCGAAGTCTCGATAATGGCTTCTGTGATTGCGGGGCGCGGTGATCTGGATGCATCGTGGAGTACCGGTTTTCCCGTTGGTCAGCAAGGAATTTACGGCACGTCGCTCACTCACTACGGTGATTTGATTATCACGGGCAAGCAGGACGGCTACGACGCCGCTATCTCGAACGCCAACGGGACGTTGACATGGAGCGATTTGCTCGATACGAAGTTTCAGCAGACGGGCGACCCAACGACGCTCAAGGTGCATAAGCCGATGCTCTGGGGCGGCGAGTTGTTCTTACCTATCCCGACAGGTGGAGTCGTGCGGACGGTTCCAGGCGTGCGTTCCAAGCCAGTAGGACTCAACGCGATCAAGGAGAACGTAACCTCCGACGCTTACTCAACGATGATAAAGCAAGGTACGGTAGCGACCGGCGAGGCATGCGACAGATGGGCCTACTTCCCCCACGCCGACCCCGCTAACTCCAACTCTTACATCATGGCGGTGCGGCGCAGGGAGTCCGACGACGCGCCGGGAACGAATGATCTCTGCTGGGTCGCCGTGGCGTCGTGCACCCCTCAAAACGCCGCGACTCCGCAGGGCGTCCACCGGCAGATCAACGGCACTTTCGGCGTCAGTACTACAGGCGGCGGCCGGCTGTTCTTCGGCGACAACACGAACGGCGGCGACATCTCCTGGATCGCGCTGGAGGCCGACGGCGCGCCGGTGATGATTGGCACGCAAGGGGATGCTTCCTTCGGGAATAGCGCGACGCTGTACTATGCCACGTTGATGGAGCAGGACTTCGGCGGGCCGGTGCTGTTCCGGGAGTATGAGTGGTACGTCAATCCGTCCAGCCCAGTCTGTCTTTGGAGTGTGATAGGCGTTCCCGGCGGCAACACATCGGGTGTCCAAAGCGGCAAGGCGTGGGCTGTGGGCTCCTCTACTTCTACGCGTTACCAAATCTTCACGGTCCGGGCGACAACGAACGGCTCATCCTTTGCTCATGTTCCCATCGCCAAACGCCTACAGTGTCGCGGCTCCTACATTCCCGCAGTCGAGGACGACCTGGCGTTCACTATCGACCTGATGCGCACAGCCGGCGAGCGCACATCCACGGTCGAGGCTGTGTTCGCCGAACTCGAAGCGTTCCGCAGCACGGCGCAGGCGTACATCGACCGCTTCGGCAACACGGGGCAAGTGCTCATTCGCACCGTCGATTCAGCGTTGCCACTGTACGGGCAAACCCATTACGGGCTCCCAACGACTGTTCAGGGGATGCCTGGTGCAGGATTTGCCAGCATAACAGCTACTTTGCTCAGGTATGCTTGATAATGCTCTCGTTTCCACGCTTTCAGACATGTTTTACAGGTTACCATGCCTAGCGACGAAGAACGTATCGCCGCGCTGGAAGCGCTGACCGGCAAGTACGGCACGACCACGACGCACACTCGCATTCATGGCTCGGAGGTTCACCTGGCCGCGCCTGGCGGCGGTACGTACCTCCTGACCACCGGCTCGAACTGGATCATGCCCTACACTAACGGCACCGGCGCTACGGTCGAGCTCGCCGTGGGCGCGGCCTCGACCGTCATGCAGGGTCAGGGCGTCACCGCAGCGCCGACCTGGGAGACCATCCCGCATCTGTCGGGCCTCGCCGACATCGGCGCTACGCCGCGCGTCACGCTGAACACGGCCTCGCCGCACCTCACGCTGACCGGCGACGTGAGCATTACCGGGGCGCTGACGCTGGCCAACAAAATAATCGGGCCTGATAGCGTAACCCGAATGACGTTGAGCGCTGGTTCGATAAGCGGGACAGCTGATGCCGCTGTCACCACAACGACCACAACTCTTACCGATACACGGCTGGCGATGGTGATCAATGCGTACGTGGGTTTAGCCGTTTTCTGCAATGGGAAGAGTCTGACCGTCACAAGTAACACCGCGACAACTTTCACGGGTACCAGTTGGTCTGGCGGCACTACCCCCGGAAATGGCTTTGCGTGGTTAGTGACAGGAACCGTACCGATCGCTCTGACCGGCAACGTACAGGGAAGCACGTCAGGCGTGGCGTGGGGCGTCAACGCTGCCGTAAGCGCCAACTCAGCACTAACCGTCGGCGCCTACGACCTGACGGTAGCAGCCACTCAGACTATTCTCAGCATCCCGGCTGCTACGGCGGCATTCCTTCCAACGGCGGCGTCGGCGCTGGTCACAGTGTTTGCCGCCAGTGCTGCGATGAGTCCTTCGGGGACCGTCACTGCCGGCAGCATTCTGGGCATGAACTTCGGCATGGCAGCCAACTTCAGCGGCCTTGCCAATAGCGCCACGGCCACGATGGCGGCTCTCACGGGCGCATCAACACAGGTCGCGGCGGGCAACCTCGTCTCGTCCTCGTCCAGCCGTACTCTGAATATCACCGCGATGACCGGCTACGCGACGAAGCTCACGTTTCAGGCTGGCGGCACATCCTCGACCTCTGAAGCGCTGGCGGTCACCACGGCTGTCGGCTACCTGGTAACGACTCCCACTTTCGTGACTTCCGGTACGACGCCGACGATCGTGGTGACCACGCTGCTGGGGATCGACATTCAGGCCGTCGCCAAATCGCTCGCCAGCACAACGGTGACCACCGCCATTCAGCTTCGTGTGGGGGACATCACTGGAAGTTCGTTTACCGCTGCCAACAACCGCATCGTGCAGTTCGGCAGCGCGACGCCGACGACGACAAGCGGCCTCTTCGAGGTGATGGCGAACTTCGCAGCGGGGGCGAACCTTTCGCCGCTATTTGTCTCAGAAGGTGCTACGCCAACCCGCCGGCAATTTCAGACGTTCAATCCCGGCCTCGCGGGCGTCAACTTCACCAACGGGCAACTTGTCTGGATAGCGGTATAGGAGGAACGATGGCGACAACACTTACGAAAACAGGGATCACCTTTCCCGGCCTGCGCCTATCCGTCGTCCTCGACCCGGACGGCGTGACGCTGCACTACTTCCTGGCCGTGGGCTACGACGTGCAGACCGCGCAGGGGGAAGTGATACACCGCGACGCGCAGACGGAGATCATCGGGGCGCTGCTGACGGGGGTAACCAATCTGTTCACCGCTGTAACCACGATCATCAAAACAAAGGAGGGCTTGTGAACCTGATACTCGCCGAACGCATCATCATCGAGAGCATCCTACCGCCATCCGGCTCCTACGCCGACCTCAAGATACTCAGCGACCTCAGACTCGACCTTGCGCCAAACGAAGCGGAGATCGCCGAATCGAACTTGAGGGTCGAGAGCGTCGGTGCTCAATCAGTCTACCGATGGGACAAGGACGCGCCGAAGGATGTAGAGATTGGGCCCAGGGCCGCCACGATCATCAAGGAGGCGCTTGTAGCCCTGGACGCGGCCAAGACGCTGACAGTGGCGCAGGTGCCCTTGTATGAGCGATTCGTGCTGGTTGACCGGGCAGCGAAACGAAGGGCCAAGAAGTGAGAACGATCACTCTTCCTGTGCTGAACGCTGACTGGCCGCGCTCTAAGCTCTACGGCGTTTACATCGCCAGCCACTCCAAGGCCAACAAGGCAGATTACTATCGCAAGTTGGCAGCGGCAGGCGGCGAGATCAACGTCGTGATGCCTTGTGGCGAATCTATGGCGTTTGTCGATGGCATGAGTCTAGACGGTCATCTGTCCATGGACATCAAGTGCTCTTGTTGGCAGGGGCTTCGCGGGCGGCACTACTTTCTGAAGTGGGGGCGCAAGTGACGCTCGAACGCTGGCCTGACGCCTACACGGCGGTGAGCCCCGCGCAGTGCAACCAGATGCTCGCTGACGGCGCTACGGGGCTCATGGTAGGCGTCTGGGGCGGCGGGTACGCCGGCAAGGGCAACGGCGGCTTGTACGACACGATGCAGGCTAACGCACAGAACTCGCTTCGCAATATGCGACAGGTCGGCGGCCGCACAGCGATCTACACCAACGCCGGGCCGCGTTGGACGTACCCTTGGGGCACGATTGGCCCCGCGAACTGGTGGGAGGAAACGCAACGCGCAGCAGGAGCCGAACTCGCCAAGGTGTCGTTTATCGAGTTGGACTTCGAGATCAGCGATAAGGGCGGCTTGTACATCCAAAGCGACGACATGCTGGCGTTCGTCGCGGTTCTGCGGACTGTAGCCGTGCCGGTGATTGGCTACAGCTCGCCGTGGTTCACGACGCTAATGCACGCCGCCGGCCAGCGCTACGACTACTCAACCGTGCTCGACGGTTACAACCGCGCCGACTACGCCGACATCCGACCAACGCTTGAGTGCGGGTTGGGCTTGTGTCCGATGCACCCAAAACTTGTTGGACACCAGTACAGCGGCGGCACGGACGTTCACGGCGTTAACTGCGATCTCAACGTAATCGACGGGGCTCTCTACGCAACACAACCAGCAGGAGGTAACGACATGACGCCAGAGGAATGCAAGGCCGTGGTGGACGCGGCGCTCAAGCCACTCGCCGACGACCTGGCGACAGTCAAGAAGAACGTCTCTGACCTGGACCAGTGGTTCTTCGACCAGGGCTACTACGCCGACGACAAGGACTACGGAAACAACGCCAGCGCCATCCACAAGAGGGTGAAGTGACCGTGGATCTCGGCGGGCTGCTGGTGCTGATCCTTGTGATCCTGCTTATCCTCTGGCTGGTGAGACGGCTGTGACGCAGCCAGCCAACGGCGGCCGTGAGCAGGCATGGCTCGACACGCTTTCGGAAGCCGAGCGCAGTCTGATCCGCTACACGCGCGGCATGACGGCGGATATGCGGGAGTCCTGGCTCGTGGTGAAAGTCGCCAAGATCGAGAGCACGCTAGATAGCTACACGGCCAAGGCACTATTGGCGCAGTCCACAGCCACAAACACAGCGATCGCCGCCGGCGTGCCAACACCCGGCAACTGGACCGTGACGCAGGCTCAGCGCTCGTTCTGGATGGCCATTGGCGTAGCCTTCGCCACTGGCGTGCTCATTGCCGGCCACGCAATGGGGTACTGGTGATCTGCTTGTTCGTGATCGCGTGGTGGCGCGGGTTTACAGAAAGCGCCCGCGAGTCCTACAACTCCGGGCGCATGACACCGAGAGGAGCTTTCTCCCGATGCAAGGCCAGTTTACCGCAAACGATCCAGATTTGGCCCGCAACGGAGCAGTGGGATGCTCACTTTTGAGCAACTGGACATCATCGCCCGTGAGGTCGCGGCCACTGCTCCCGTGTGGCAGCGCTGGGACGTTTATCAGGAGGGCTGGTTGCGGTTTCTCCGGTATCCGCCGCGAACTTTTGGCGGGGCGCATCTGATGGCTCGCCACGCCCGCAACGACCTTTGGCGGGGCGAACGCCGTCACGCTCATACCGACATCGACGACGTACCCGATGAGGCTTTGCATGATGGCGGCGATGATCCGACAACGGATACGGCCATCGTTCGGGCGCTGATCGCCGCCGTGCCGCTGGAAATTGCGCGGATAGCGATAGCGAGCGAACGCGGCGCGAAGCCGGAACCCGCCGGAGTGTGTGTCCGGGACCGTGTACGTCTACACCGATGGCGAAAGAAGTGTCAAGTTCAAGGAGGGAAGAAGAGATGAGTAAGACTTGGGTTTGCGTGGCGCTGGCGCTGATCGCCGGCGTGCTGTTTCTGCTGGCCGGATTCCAGGAGCCAGCGCAAACGCTGAAGAGCTCGGCGTTTGACGTTGACATCGGGCTGGCGCTGGTAGCGTTTGCGCTCGCCGTGAGTTGGGCGCCGGCATGAATAACCTACTTCTGGGACTGAACGTGCCGCCGTGGGCCGTGGGCGCTGCTCGAGCGATTGTGCTGGCCGTGCTCCTCGCTGCGATCGGCGAGGCGCAGCACCAGGCGGGGATCTTGGATTGGGGCCAGTTCGCGTTTGCTGCGCCGATTATTCTGGGCCTGCTGCGAACGGCGGAGGGCTTCTTCGACCAGATGAACGCGCCGGCGCAAAACGCTGTGCCGTCGGTGTTCCCTGTACCGCTACCGCCTGCGCCGCCGGTGACGTAGTATGACGACATGAGCGACAAACAGCTAAGTATCTGCGGGATCAAAGTACTAGAGCGCGACTGGATGCCAGAAGGCATGGCGATGATCGTAACGCCACCCATCGTCATCGCGCTCACGAACGCGCGGACAGGCGAGGTGACCTACTCAAAGCCAATGTGGCCGCCGCCGCCCGCGCCGCCTGTACCGCCGGTGCCCGGTAGCGGCCAAGCCATGCCGCCAGCGCCGCCGGTGGGGTGATAAACTCTAGTCGCCGCATGGAGCAGCAGCAGCTCGCCGGGCTCATAACCCGGAGGTCGCGGGTGCGAGTCCCGCTGCGGCTACCATCGTCCTTGTAGCTTAATTGGCAGAGTCCCGGTGGATCCCTTGAGGTGAAGCCGGGGGATGTAGGTTCAAGTCCTACCGAGGGCGGCTCAAACGTAGAGCTTCGAGGCTTCCAGCAGCAGCGAAGCCTCGCGCCCGGTGACGCCTGGGATGCGTCTTTTGAGGATGGCGATCGAGAGCGTCGCCGGGTGCGCTTGGCGTAAGGCGCAGGCCATCAGAACTAGGCAGACGGCGCAGTAGGGGCCGATGCCGTCGCACGTGCAGTCGATGGGGCGGTACTTGCGGCGCTCGCCAATGGGCTGGATGTGTCGCCGTGGTGCGCCCATTGCACCCTGTTGATGATCCGCCAATGTCGATCGTTGCATTTCGTATCTGGAAAGTGTTCGCACTATAACTGAAGTGTTTCCCGTTATGTCCGCGCTAGTCTATCTAAACTGCGCGTTATGTCAGAATCACTCAGGCAGTGCGAACACGTCGCGGGTTCAGGGCTTCGCCGTCCTCGGCTTCAACCATATCGGCCCACAGCATCTGCTTCCATTTCCGGTCAGACACCGCGAACGCTTTGCGTATGGTCTGCAACGAGTGTCGGTTGGTTAGGCCCCGCTTGCCAGACAGCCACAGCGATAGGGTGGACTGCGCCACTCTCTCGCCGGACTCGCGCTCTATGAAGGCGAGCATGTCTTCCTGGGTGCGGAACCGTGACCTCTGCTCGCGCAGATAATCTCGAACGCCCATAACCACGAACAGTCCTTCCACGTCGCCAATCTTCGCACCCTGTTAAACGCTTGTCAACAATGTATTACGCGCTGCGATAAGGGTTCACGCCCTGCAATATTCGCGCGATTGCCCCTTGCAATATCATTTTGCAGGGTGCAATATTGCGGACAGCGATATAGCAGGAGGCAATAAATGACCGAGACATCCCGCACCTCGTACATCGGACTCCGGGTCCCGACCGCAATGAAAGACCGGCTCGAAAAGATGGCCGAGGCCGACCATCGAACGCTCACTAGTCTCATCATCAAGGTGCTCTCGGATGAGATGGCGACGAAGAAGGTCGCAGCCGTTGCCTAGCGTGACGCGCTGGGGGAAGACGCCGGAGCAAGAAGCGGCGCATGTGGCCGTGGCTCGCGCCATGAAGCGTGGCGAGATCGTCGTGCCCGACATTTGCGCGCACTGCCACGACGCCTGCACGCCCGTTGCCCACCACGACGATTACGCTAAGCCGCTGGACGTGCGTTTTCTTTGCCGTTCCTGCCACATTCGTTTCCACTCGCGGCTGAGCGGGCGGCCCTTCACCGAGGCGCTCGCATGACCGTCACATCGCACGACGCCATCGACTGGGTGTACCCCGACAACGGTTGTCCGGACGTCTCCGATTCGTGTTTCACTTGCCCGCTGCCGATTTGCCGCTACGACGTGCCGGGCGGCTTGCCGGTGCTGTACGCGGCGATACGACGGCGGAAAGAACTATTGGAACGACAGGTCGCAGAGGTTGCGCGACAGAGCGGGAACGTCTTCGCGGCGCAGATCCTCGTGGAGGAAGCGGCGCTTGGCGGCTGTACGGTCGCGGACGTTACCGGGCGGGCGCGACGCCAGGAATATGTTTTGGCGCGGGATCGGGCGGCGCGGCGGATGCGGGACTCGGGAATGATCTTGAAGGCGATTGGGCATGAACTCGGCGGCCGCGATCACTCCACGATTATTCACTCACTCAGCAAGACGACTACTGGGATGTCTAGCGATCCATTTAAAGCTAGCGCACTACAAAGCATCAAGCGCACGAACGGCGTGACGGCATGAAGACGTATCGCGGCGACAAGTGGACGAAGGCGTATCAGGCGAGCGCGATCCCGGTGGGCGCGGCTGTAGCGATTGTGCGGAACTTCCCGCGTCGGCGTGTGCTGGTCGAATACGCCGGCCGCCGGGTGCTCACATTCCAATGGTGCCTGCGCACGAATGGCGTGACGGCATGACGGCGCGACCGCTGGCGCGCTGCTACGGGCGCAAATGGATCTGCCTCGCACATCCGATGCTTAGGCGTTGCCGTCAAGCCAATGTCAACGTCGCACCCGTCGCACACGAACGCTGTCACGCCTGTCCCGGCTGCAAAGACTGCACGGGCGACCGGCCAACTCTGAACCGAGTGGACGCATGAGCCATAGGAGCACGGCGGTGCGCGCTGCGAAGTTTCACACGCTGTTAGTGGGGCTCCGCGGCCAGGGTTGGCTTCTGCGCGAGATCGCCGATCTGACCGGCCTTAGCGAGCCGAACGTCTTCAAGCACCTACACGGTCAGTGTCGCTGCGTCACGCACGACGGGCGGCAGGAGAACGGTACCAACCGAGATAACAAAGTGCCCGCCGTGATTAGCGACGGGCGGAAAGAAGAGGCCGATTATGGCGACCCCATCCATCGAGACTCAGAATAGCATGGCCCCGGCGCGCTTCTCCCACTGTCCGCGTTGCGGCGACGTGCGCGAGTGGCGCAGCGCTACCGACTGGTTTGAGTGCGAGCCAGCGTGCGGCTACCGCGCCTGCACACATTGCCATCCAGAGATGCTGATAACCCCAGGCCGGGGCTTGGAACGGCTACTCGCGGCGGTGTACGAACCGGGCGATTGTACGTGCAGCCCGCAAGCCGAGGAGCCATGCGAGTGGCAGGCCTGCATCATCGTAGACAAGCCGGTGACGGCATGAAGCGTGCGCCGTTACTCGGAACTCACTGGCATTTCGCCGCTGGTACGGACGTGCCGAGAATGAACTTCGGCGCTAAGCAGAAGCTGATTGCTGGCAAGACGTACAGCATCAAGGGACAGCCTGTGCCGTGTGAGCGTGGCTTCCACGCCTCAAGGCGGGCTATCGACGCCCTACGGTATTCGCGGGGCGCTTGGGTGTCACGGGTATCGCTGAGCGGCATTATCGTCCCGCACGGCGGCGATAAGGAGTGCGCTCAAGGCCGGACGCATCACGTATTCGCTGACGCGACGAAGACACTGCATGAATTCGCCTGTTGGTGTGCCGAGCGAGCGTTGCGAGCCGAGCGAAAAGCGGGTCGTGAGCCTGATCCTAGATCGTGGGCGGCGATTAAGACGAAGCGCGCGTGGCTGAAGGGCAAAGCGAGCGATAGCGAGCTTGACGCCGCCAGGGACGCCGCCAGGGACGCCGCCTGGGCCGCCGTCTGGGACGCCGTCTGGGACGCCGCCTGGGCCGCCACCTGGGCCGCCGCCAGGGACGCACAGAATCGCAAGTTGGAAGCGATGCTCGGTAAGTTGCTCGCGGAGGTGTCGGCATGATCGCGCGAGGCTGCCAGGTTTATGACGGCTGCTCCGATTGCGTCGCCGAGGGGATCGTCGAACAGGAAGCCGACAGACTGGCCGACATCGAGGCCGAGAACGCACGGCGCGCGCAGTGGGGCGACCCGCCTATCGGCTGTGCGGCGTGTGGGGCGCGTGACCTGACTTACAACGATTACGTGTACGGAGCTGACGCCGACGGCAGGCGGGGCGAGCGGCAAAAAGAGTGGGAGTGCAACATGTGCGGCTCGGCGGTGCGGGCGTGAGCGGCCCCAAGCTCGGCTGTAAGTGGCCCCTTGAAGCATGTCGTTTTGAAGGGCAACGCGAGCAATTCGCCCAACTCACCGACGACAACGCCGCGCTGCGAGAGGCGCTGAAGTGGATCGCCCATATCGGGAGCGATTTGGGCCGTGATACCAGCGCTATGCTTCACGAAATCTCAGAGATCGCCGACGCCGCCATCAAGGTGTCGCCATGACGCCGCGCAAGGAATCAGTCAACGCGGCCAGGACGATGACGGCGCGCAAGACGCCCGCGAAGCCGCAGGGCGGCGTGTCGAAGGCCGAGGTGTGCGAGATGATCGCGGAGGAACTGCTGGCGCACTCCAACGCTGCGATGCACGATGACGAGCGCATTCGTCGCCGGCATGTCATTCTTCACGACGCCACCGGCTACGCTGGCCTCGGACCCGGCGCAGTGGCGAATCCGCCGCGCCACGCTTGGAGCTGGTTGCGATACGTCGCGTGCGTGGCGATTGTCGTGATGGCGCTGGCGGTGGGCTACGCGGCGGGGCAATTGTTCACGCCGGGCGATGTTTCGGGGTGGCTGCCATGACGATTGATCAGAAACGCACACTGCGTAAGACCATCCAGTACCTGACGAATGTGGCGGCTTACCCGCAAGTACCGGCGCGTGTCGCTGCGGCTGCCCTCGAGGTGGCCCGTGAGTTGGGTGTCGTCCTGGGCGCTGAGCGATGACGGCGCGCAAGACGCCAGCGAAGCCGCTGCGCCCGACGCTGGACGTGCCAGTGCGGACGCGACCAAAGGCGCTGCTCGAATCGTCGCCGCTGAAGGTGACGCCGACGTACACCACCGTCCCACCGTTGACGTTCGCCGACTTCGAGACGTGGCACAACCTGAAGCACGCGACGCCTACCGCGCCCAGCTGGGACGCGACGTGGCTCGTCGTGGCGCTGATGCTGCTGGCGTGCCTGGCGCTGGGTGGCGTTGTGGAGTGGCTGGCATGACGCCGCGCAAGATCGGCGATCTGATCTGGCACCTGCACCACGATGTTCTGTGCGAGCCGCTAACGGAGTCGCTGGCCAATCGCATCGCCTACATCAAGAATCATAAGCCGAAGGCCGAGGTCGAAACACGGCTGCGACTGATGAAGCCGATACGCGGCAAACTGCCGGTTGAAATTACGAAGGCGTACGTGGCCTGGCTGAAGGCGTACGTGGCCTGGACAAGGCCTGAACTACCGGAGCTGTACGTGGACTGGATAAAGGCGGACATGGCTGGGGCGAAGGCGCTAAGCGATTACAGGCCGGAGGTTGAGGCGCTGCACGCTATCGAGTGCCCGGACTGTCCGTGGACTAAGCACCCTGGCTCAATCTTCGGCAAGGGGCGGGCATGAGCGATTGTACGAATCTCGAATGCGCTGCTATTGCGCTGGCTCTCGAATCGGCCATGAGTGATCCGCCAAAGGCATTAGCGGCACTCACGACCATTGAAGCTAAAGCCGCCGAGGCGCTAATGGGACGCATCGCTCAACTTACCGCCGATAACGCCGCGCTACGGGAGACGCTGCGCGTCCACTGGCTCGCGGATATCGGCTGCGACTACGAAGAGCACACAGACAGCCCACGTTGCGCTTGCTCGCTAGTCAATCTCGGAACATACACGTCGGTAGGCGCAGCGGTCGAGGCGTGGGCTAAGCACGTCGAGAGCATTGCGAAGGAGACGCCATGACGATAATCGACGCATACCTGGACGATATGAGCGACGACGCGCTGGCCGAGATCGCCGACTCGATGCAGCGGGAAGCGGCGCGGCTATCGCAGATGTCCGGCAAGGCGCGGCACATGCTCGGGGCGCGTCATCCCGGAGCGACAAAGATTGATACAGAGCACTGGACCGGCACGATCCTGGCCGGGGCGTGGGAGATCGTGGACGATAGGGCGCTGAGGGCAGACCCCGATGTCCTCGCTCGCTGTTTCGTCATCCCGCAACCGCGTCCACCCGTAGGCCACTGGGATAACCGAGCGCTGAATGAGATGCACAAGCTGGGCGGCGTGATCGCCACGATTATCGACGCCAGCCGCAGACGCGGCGAAGGGACGTTGGTCCTAGAGCGTAAGAAGGAGGCTGAACATGCGCAATCTGGTTAAGTTTTCCGCCCGTGTAACGAAGGTGCTCGTCAAGGAGAAGACGGTTAAGCACGGCAAGGGCGACGGCGTGAAGGCGGAACGGGTATGACGCAGGCAGACGGACAGACGACGGCGGTACAAAAGGTGCCTCCGGCGTGGGTCGCTGGGATGCCGCAAGACCTGATGGCGACGGCGGGCATGGTCGCCGCGTCGGGCTACTACCCGGACATTACGAGCGTGGCCCAGGCCGCGTTCAAGCTGGCGGTGGGGCGGGATATGGGCTTCGGCCTGGTGGACTCGCTCAACTACATCCATGTGATCGTGACGAAGGACAAGGACGGCAACCCGAAGCCGCCGAAGATCCATGTAGGCTACGTCCTGCTGGCGGCGCTTGTGGACCGGCACCCTGACTACTCGTACAAGGTCGAGAAGAAGGAAGACGACGAGGCGCGGGTCGCGTTCTTCCGGCGCGGCCATCTGCTCGGCGTCTCGGCGTTCACCATCGAAGACGCGCGCCGGGCCGGGCTCGTGAAGTCGTACGGCAACTGGGTGCAGTGGCCGGGCACGATGCTGTTTGCCCGGGCGATGTCGCACGGCGTCAAGACGTACTGCCCGGCGGTGCTCTGCGGGGCCGACGTGCGCGACGAAGAGCCGTACATCGAGGGGCACGTCATCGAAGCGCCGATGGAGATACACGCGCCGCCCGAGGGGCTACCGTCGCCCTGGGCGGGCTTCTGGGCGCGCAGTACGGAGCGTGGGCAGTCCCATGCGTTCGTCCATGACTTCGCGGGCGTCGGCCCGGAGGACGGGGCGCTGGCAGCGTCTGTGGCGGCGAAGGCGGAACGCGAGGGGAAGACGCTGGCCGAAGTGCTGGCCGAGCTCGAGGAACGGCTGGTACTGCTTGCCGAGGCGTCGCGCGCCGAGCCGCCAGCAGACGCAACGCCTGTAGCGTCTCGCCCGGGTGACGCAATGTCCGAAGAGTTGGCGACGCCGAGGCAACGTCACATAGCGACCCACGCCGACGCTTTGGGAACAGACGCATCCGAGCCCGTCCACGAAGCCGACCCCTACCCGCCGTTCTGGCGCGACGTCGAGGCGATAGGCGCTGACGCGGCGTTCGTGTGCCGCGTGGCGCAGGTGCGCGACATGGCGCAGTTGCACGAACAACAGCGCAGCCTGTCGGCGCGATCGAAGGCGAAGGGCGGCAAGGCTCCGCGTGAGGTGGCTGACCTGCTTGACCTTCTCCTCTTCCGCGTCAACGAGGCGTGGGGCGTTGCCCACGAAGCACCCGACGACGGCGAGCTGGGCGGCGTGGGCGCGCCGGTCGAGCAAGGGCGGATGGCGTGAAGTACCCACCGACGATCTGCCTTTGCGGACATGGCTATAACTACCACAATTCCATCGGCTGTACGGGGAACAGATTCGACGGCAAGCCGTGTCGGTGCAAGGTGACGTCGTGAGCCGCCTACGCGAGAGGCTGGAGGCGCTGGTGGAGGAGTGGGAAGGGAAGGGTAAGCAGAATGTTGCGGTCTATTGGTGGAGAATGGCCGGCCAGCTCGCCGACGTGCTCGCTCAGCCTGATGAGCGCGGCGAGTGCAAGGGACGCCGGGCGCTGCGCCACGAATGTTGTGATGCAGTCGAGGATTGCTGCGAGAAAGACATGAACGGCGAGTGCATCGAACTGACGGGTGCCTACTGCCGTGCAGAGGACGCCGAGGCCGAGATCGCCGAGCTAGAGGCCGAGAACAAGCGGCTGCGCGCGCTGTTGGCTGAGGCGTGGGTAGTGGCGGATCACGCTAGTGGAGAGCGAGCCGAACGGCTATCGGCGGCGATTGGCGCGCTTGATTTAGGGAGCGAGTGATGGCGATAACGAAGGAACAGTGCTTGGAGCTTTTGGGCGGTCATTGCTGGACGGGAACCTGGGAGTATACGTGCGGAGCCGTTACGTCCAACCTTTCACAGGACCCCAGAACATGCCGGCATTGCGGACTACATCAGACGGCAGTCGCTCACGTTGAGTGGCGCGACGCCGAACCGGCGGCGACCAGCGGCGGTAAAGCGAACTGAATGGATGGCTGGCTGCGCTGGGCGCGGCGGTAGCGGCAATTCTGATAATCGGAGGAACAAGAGATGTTCGGAACGGTAACGAATCAACTGTACTGGCGACTGGTGCCGGTGGTGCATCGGGGCAGGAACGGACTATTGACGGTGTTCTGGCGGGCGGTAGCCTAGATGGCTGCGCTACTCCCCTACTGGCCCCTAGCGCTCCTCCCTGTGCTGCTGTTGTGCCTGTGGTGGACGTTGCCGCAGTTGCTACGCCCGTCGTCGCGCAGCCTGGTCCAGCGGCGGCTACGCAGCCTCAGCCCGCAGTCACAGACGCCCCGAGCGTGGTGGCCGGGAGCATCGAAACGGGCTGTTCGACGCTCCTCCCAATCGTCCAACAGTGGAGCGACTGGGACTGGACGTGGGCGATGGCGGTGATCTACCGCGAGTCAACATGTCACTGCGATAGCGTCAATTCACAGGAGGTGGCCGGCGGCAATCGAGCGATGGGGCCGTTTCAGGTACTCGAGCCGATGCACGCTGACATCACAATTGGCGACCCGCTGACGTGCCAGGGCGGTATCGCTACGGGCCATGCGCTTTGGCTGGCAGAGGGACGCGCGCCGTGGGGATAAAGGAACAGCAAGCGTTGACCAAAGCCGCCGAGGCGACGATCGCAGCTCTGCGGGCAGAGGCGAGGCGGCTGCGGGAAGTGGCGTATGCGTTGGCGAGCCGTGAGCACCAGCGGGACCACGAGGCGTTGCCGGCATTTGCCGATTGCCGCTTTGCGCCGTGTCCAGAGCATCGTGCCGCCCTCGCCGCGGCAGCGTCGGAGCCGGATACGCGCTGTGGTGGTTGCGGCAAAACGCAGACGCCTACGCACAAGTGCCCGGCGCGGCCGTCTGGATCCGAGAACCCATCGGATAGCGCGCCGTGGCAGTCATGAGCACGCTGGAAGACCGGCTGGCGGCGGCGCTGAAGTTACTCGCTGATGCTATCGAGGACTCCGGGCAGGAGATGAACGGGCGCACCGAAAACGAACTGAAACGAGCAGCCGCCTTGCTCGCCGAATACGACGCGAGCAGGGAGGCGTGCAAGTGCGATCACACACATCGCGGCTCAGGTCATGAGCACAGCGGCAACTTTCACACCGATCATTTGCACATTCGCGCGCACTGCCAGCCAGCGGAGCCGGCGCTGTGAGCGGCGAGACGGCGGTGCGGTTCACTGTGCCGCGCCTGCCGGTGCCCTGTCCCCGGCCGCGCGTGCCACGCATCGGTAAGCCGTATTACAGCGACCGCTACAACGACTGGCGCGGCGAGGTGATCTTGTGGGCCAACCGGGCCCGCCCCCGCGGCTTCTCGCTGCTCACCTGCGACCTGCAGCTCACTGTGACGGTCTACGGCGCGAGTCGGCGGGGGGACTGGGACAACATCGGCAAGGGCGTCTCAGACGCGCTACAGGGCGTGCTGTACGCCGACGACAAGCAGGTCAGGGACGGACACGTGATCCTGGTGGACGGGCCGAAGCGCGAGCGGCGCACCGAAATCGTGGTCGAGGTGCTGGCGTGACCGTCGCCGGTTATATCATCGGCGCGATCTGTCTATATTATGCGTTATTGCTTTGGTTGCATTGGAATGGCCGCCCCCGATGGCTTCAGTGCTTCGATGAGTGGTGCGTAAAACAGATTGAGCGTTGGCTGTGAGACTGCTCGACCTCTTCTGTGGCGCTGGTGGTGCGGCGATGGGCTACAGCCGCGCGGGGTTCGACGAGATCGTCGGCGTCGATAACCGGCCGCAGCCGCGCTATCCGTTCGAGTTCGTGCATACGCCCCTGCACGGCCCGGTGCGCGTCGATAACGTACTCGGTCACTGTGCAGGGGCTTTCGTTTGGGAAAGCGAACGGGCATAAAGGTGCCACGCATCCGAGCGATTAAACCAGGCTTTTTCACTAATGACGACTTGGCAGATTTAAGCCCATTAACTCGCCTCATGTTCATCGGATTATGGACAGTAAGCGACCGCGAAGGCCGCGTTAGGGACCGTCCACGGAAGCTAAAGGCCGAGATCATGCCATTCGATGACATAGACTGCGAGGCTGCGTTGGCCTCCCTTGTCGCATCCGGGTTCATAATCCGATACGCCTCTGGCACAGACAGGTATATTCAGGTGATTAACTGGCCTAAGCACCAATTTCCGCACGTCAATGAATTACCGAGCTTAATTCCAGCACCAGAGGGCTATAATCCTGCTCTCAGAGTAAAACGAGAGCAATCCGCCGGTAACATGGGGAATGGGGGCGGTAACACGGTTAATGGCAACACTTCCTCCGGAAGACCCCCTAAATCCCCCTTGACAGGGGGACGGCCTCAAAGACGAAGAAACGGGCGGGGACCCATGACCGACGACGCGCTCACACGAATCGAGGCCGCACATGCAGCGAAGACGGGAGGTGATTGAACGCGCAAAGGTATAAGCGTATAATCCAATGCGTATGAACGACGAGCACGCACATGAAACGTGGGAACTCGGCAACGTAGCGTTGCACAGCCACCTACACCAAATCGAGCATCTAGTAATCCGCATACTCAGAAGGGATTGGGAAATTATGGCGACAGAACAAGAAACCCTAACCGCAATCAACCTGCTCAACGCAGCGTTCGATAGCAATTCGAAGAGCATCGCACAGATCGCGACGGAGACGGCGGCGATTCGCGCGGCGCAGGTTCCGGGCGCGATTCCGCAGTCCGTGACTGACGCGCTGGCGGGCCTAGCAGCCAAGGACAGCGCGATCCAGGCCGCTCTGGACGCTGAGGTGGCTGCTGATACCACTCCGGCCCCAGCGCCTACGCCAGCGGCTCCTGCTGGCCCCTAAACATAGGCGTTCCTCCAGACGCAGAGACGTCCCGCTGTTTAAGTTCTCCCTTTTCAGCGGGGCGTCTTGTTGTGCGTTAGGGGCGCGTTAGGGCTTTTTGGCGCGCCGTCAGCTCTTTGATTCGCAAGGTAATTTCGGCCAGCTCTTCTTTAGTTGTCGCTTCTAAATTTCTCGCGCTAAGCCTGGCAATCGCGCCCTGAATCTCTATAGCCTCGACTAGCATTTTGGAAGATTCTTGAGCGCCAGCGTAACTGGCGCTCAAGTTCCTGCCTAAGTGCCTTTTTCATTTCAGTGCGTCGCCCAACAGAAGGCCAAGGCCAATGACAAGGGCGAGCAGAAAACACGCAAAGATTAGAGCCCAATCCTCTATGACGCCCATTATTTCCGATCCCAGTTCATGCTTCGGCACTTCGCTTGTGGGCAGCGTGCGGGCCGTGGTCCTGGGCGCCGAAACCAGGTCCAGCCGCAGTGTTGGCAGCGTGAGAGCTTACGCACCGGCGGCCTCGATGGCGGCGCGGGAAGGTCGTGGCTATGACTGTCCCGAACGTTGCCCGCGCTACCGTCATGCCGCACATCGTCAATCGGGTCATGCCCGCGTCGATGGTCTACACCGACGAATACAAGGTCTACGACCGGCTCACTAAACAGGGCTATGGGCACCGGCGCATCAATCACTCGGCGAAGGTCTACGTGAGCGGGGACATCCACACGAACACGATTGAGGGATTTTGGTCGCTCGTGAAGCGCGGCATTGGTGGCGTCTACCATTCGGTGTCCGCTAAGCATCTTCAGGGCTACCTGAATGAGTACGCTTGGCGGTACAACCAGCGCTATGAGGCTGAGACGCGCTTTGAGGCGCTACTTGGTCGGGCGGCGCTTGGGAGTTGAGCGCTTCGGGGGCTTCGCTACCTTGTCCAAGATCGCGTCGAAGTCCTTGCGTGTCGGTACTGGAATCTCGTAGCCCTTCGGGGTCTTCTGCGTCTTCTTGCCCACCATGATTTGAGTGTAACGCATGCGATTGCCTTCCTCTTGTAGCTTGCGCGTCGATCGGGCAGAGAAGCAGCTCGACACTCTCAAAACCGAAATGTCGGACTTTATCAAGGGAAACACCCACACTACGGGAACCGGCATAGACCCCAACACAGGAGAGAAGCTCATCGGCGTCTTCTTCCCAGACCCGCCGGACACCTTCACCCTGGAGGTGAGCGAGTTTCTTCACCACCTCCGCTCTGCGCTCGACTCCTTGATATTCAATTTGGCTGGCTGTCCAGACGACCGTTATAGCACCTTGCTGTTTCCCATCTTCCCGACCAAAGTTGGTTACTTCAAACATGAGCAGACTTATTTGAAGGGCGTTGGGGTTGAAGCGAAGACAGTCGTGCAGAGTTTGCAGCCTTACTACGTTCCGAAAGACTGGCATGGCGCGTGGCCTTATGACGCTGAGGAACAGCCCTTGATGTTTCTCCATGACTTCAACCGAGTTGACAAGCACCGCATGCTCCGCATCCTTCAACCGTCGGTCGAACACCTCAGTGTTGCTGCGCCCGAAACTATTTCCGTCGATCAAGTCCGGCTGGGGGTTCAAGAAGACGAGGCAGGAGTGCTGCGCGTTCCAGCAGACATGGACGTGCAAGTGCGCCCAACCTTCTCGGTAGCTTTTGAAAATACTTGGCCGACGCGGGGCGCTGAGGTAGCCACTTGCCTGAACGCTCTGTTGATGGAGGTAAGAGACCGTGTGCTGCCACGGTTCGCCCGCTTCTTCTATGAGTCGGGCATCCTCATCCCTGAATCCAAGCTCGGGCCTGTTCAAGACCCACCGCCCTCATAGGCACTTTCAGCGTTGACATCGCGCTGCCAGTGTACCCCAATCTCGGCAGTCATGGGATAGTTACCGCGGACATTAGCTTCGCCATTGTTCTCACCTTTCGCTCTAGGGGTTGCCTGACACTTCGCAGTATCCGCGTCTATGGATGGCAATGCAAGGGGTTTAGCGACGATTCGACTACATGAATCCTTCCGCATAGACGGATAGGCGACCGGCGCTTGTGCTACGATTGCAGGCATGAGCGACAAGCCGCGTTTCTACGATGTGCTCGTGAACGGCAAGTGGGTTAACCCGGTGACTCTCGGGCTGGAACTGTCCGAGACACGTAAACTTACCGCTTACGTGCTCCAGGTCAATCACTGGTACGAAGTATGAGCGAGCCCGACGACGAACCGCTAACACCAACACGCCCTGCTCTTAGGCTTCAGCGACTCGAGTTAACGCAAGCAGAACACGAACGGCAGCTGCAAGTTGAGCAACCGGCCTCGCGCGGAAGCGATACAACTTACAAGCTGGGCGGTGCGACTGGTGCGGGTTGGCTCCCAGGACAAACCGGCAACCCCGCCGGCAGACCTAAACGCGGTGAATCGCTAGCAGACAAGATGCGCGCGAAGGGGCAACAGCTGTCTAAGCTGAACCCAGGCTCACGCTGCGACGACGACATCGTTGAGGCGGCCTACAAGTTGGCGACCGCGAACGAAGCGCACTCGGTCCGGGCGTTGGAGCTATGGCTAGATCGTGTTGACGGCAAGGTGACACAGCCGGTGACCGTCTCACAGGTGCACCTAGTCGTCACTCAAGAGGACTGGGACGCGATCCCGTGATCCAGGTAGAAGCAACGGAGTGTCTCGTCGCCGAGATCGCATCGCTTCTTGCCGCACTTCAGGCTATCAAGGATACGACCGTTAACGGGATAGAGTACCGGGCCGCTTATCACGATATGCGCCGAATCGCTTGCGAGACTATCGCTGCCATCGAGGCCGAAGATTGGGACGCGATACCGTAAGCGCGACGCCCAAGCCTTAATTAAGACTCGACCATAAGATGTATAGTGCGAACATCCGTATATGAATGTATCTGTAGTGCTATAGTTAGCGCTATCTGCAACGACAAGCAAGCGCACTAAGTTAAGCACAATCACCATTGTTGACACGATCCGCAGGTACAAGCGCCCTACGTAGGCGCTGGCCCTGGTGCTGCGCCTCGATGCTGCTATCGGGCATAGGGTAAGGTAGGGTAGGGTGCCACGCCCCCTGGGTAGGGTGGGGTAGGCGGTGGGATAGGTGGCACGCCGTCGCCGTCAGCCTTCGGCCATGTTCGCGTAGGTGATATGGGCCTAGCACTGCGCGCACAATATTGACACCTACATCGGTTATCGATTACCGTAGGCGTATGGCTACGAAGCAGAAGACTTGGCGCTGTACTGTGTGTGGCGTCGGTCGGCCGGTCGAACCGCACGACGCCGGTTGCGGCTATGCCGACGTCACGCGGCATCCTCAGAAGATGTACGGGGTAAAGGCGCGGGGTTTCCCTATGTGGCGGATGGGGTTGAGACGACGTGGAACGCTACGCGGTTAAGGTAGGGAGCGTAAATTGAAAGGGTTTGGGGCGAGAGCGTTCGGAGTGATTGTCCCGAGCGTCGGCTATGTTGAAGTAGACGCTTAATTGTGTACGCATGTCAATAGATCAAGCTGAGTAAAATGGGGATATGAGGCGAGTGGTGAAGCTGACGAAGGCTCCGAACGGGGCGGATCGGGGGAAGTACAATGCGTACCAGCGGGAGTACAAGCGGCGGAAGCGGATGGCGCGTCGTGATGGCAACGGCGCTGTGGACGACTTACTACACGGTGTTCGCGATATTGTTCGTCCTGGGGCCGGTGGCGTTGATAGCGGGGATTGTGCTGGTGATAATGGGGTGGGACGTGAGACTGCCGAGTTGGGCGACGTGTCACGCTTGTAGGCCGCCAGGTGGCTAATTTGCAATACCGCTAACGTGAGCGCACAATTTAGCGTGTGACGCAGGCACCTGACGCGGGGCCCCGGCAGTGGAAGTTGCAGGAGAAGCAGCGGGAGTTTCTGCGAGCCAGTGAGGACGAGGTGCTGTACGGCGGCGCTGCCTGGGGCGGCAAGACGGAGGCGCTCTTGGCCAAGATGATCCTCCGGCGCGAGAAGTATCCAGGGAGCGCAGCGCTGATTCTCAGGCGTCACTTGACGGACCTGACGAAAGAGGGGGCGATGATCCCCCGGGCGATGGAAGTGCTCAAGGGGCGGGCGGCGTGGAAGGGCGACGAGCACAAGTTCACGTTTCACAACGGGTCCGTGATGAAGTTCGACTTCATGGATCACTCAGAGGACCGCTACCGGCAGCAGGGGACGGCCTGGGAGGACATCGGCTGGGAGGAGTTGACGCAGTTTCCGAACGAGGACGACTTCAACTACGTCAACGCCTTCTGCCGGAGCAAGATCGCCGGCTGCAAGCCGCTGGTCTCGGCGACGACGAACCCCGGCGGCCTGGGGCATGGCTGGGTGAAACAACGCTACATCGACCCACACCCGTTGGGCGGCTCGCACCCGATCACAATCACCCTGGCCGATGGCTCGAAGCTGACGCGCACGCGGCGATTCATCCCGGCTACGCTCGAGGACAACCCCATCGGCATGGCGCTCAACCCCGGCTACGAGGCGACGCTGTTAGCGATGGGCGGCGACATGGCGCGGGCGCTCAGATACGGCGATTGGGACATCGCCGAGGGAATGGTCTTCGCCGACGTCTGGCGGCGCGACCTGCACGTGATCCAGCCGTTCGAGATACCGAAGGACTGGACGCGGTTCGTCAGCGTGGACTACGGCTACATGGCCCCGTTTTGCGCTCACTGGCACGCTCGCCGCCCAGATAAGAAGCGCGTGGTGACGTACCGGGAGTTGTACGGCCCCGGCCATCATGCCACCGAACAGGCTCAAATGATCCGGGCGGCAGGCAAAAACGAAAGGATTTCGATGTACGTGGGCGACCCCTCGATGTGGCAGCAGCGTAAGGAGACGGTCGGCAATTCCGTGGCCGACGAATACCGCGAGGGCGGTGTGCCGCTGACGAAGGGCAACAACAACCGCCAGGCTGGCATTAACTTGTTCCGCAAGAACCTCCGGTGGATACGGGCTAAGGCGGAACACGTTGGCGATCTGGGCGAGTTGATTATGCCGCCGCGCTGGGTTTGGACGACGGATTGCCCCAACGCCATTCGCACCATTCCTAATTTGCCCAGGGACGAATTGAACATCGAAGACGTCGATTGCTTCGTAGCGGGCACGATGGTATCGACGCCGGACGGAGATCGCGCAATTGAAACATTACAGGCTGGAGAGTTGGTGGATACCCCCATCGGCCCCTGTCCCATCATCAAAGACGGTATTTCCGGCGACGCCCCGGTTATTCACGTGCCTCTGTCAGGCGGCCAGTTTCTCGAAGGCACTCTCGACCACAAGGTCTACGTGCGCGGTCACGGTCTTGTGCCGTTGTCGGCTCTGCGGAAGAATGATACACTGATGCAGAAGAACATCGTATGCCATACAAGAAACCGCAGTACCGAGACGTTCATGCCATCGTGGGCAAAGGGATTCCGCAGGGCTACCACGTTCATCACGAAGATGGCGACACATCCCACAACGAGCCGTCCAACTTCCATGTTCTTAGCCCCAGTGACCACGCCTCTCTCCATCTCGCTGCCCGCAACGCTAACCCAGTACAGAAGCGCGGTCTCCATGAGTGGCGAGGGACGGAAAGAGGCCGGAGGATTCTCCGCGCCAATGCCGTCAAAATGCGTGAACGATCCCCTGAACATGAACTGGCGTGTGGATATTGTCGAGTCACTTTTAGAACAAGACATCCTCGAAAGATTCTCTGCTCGCCCCGGTGCGCTTATCTCGACCGGGTGGCGCGACAGCCTGAACGGATTTGCAGTGAGTGCGCTGCAGCGTTTCGGACGATTGACGCGAAGACCACAACCTGTTCGTATCGCTGCGGCTGGGCACTCCGTAGGCGTCAGGCGGGTGTACAATCTGACCGTGAACGCCGCGCACCTGTATTACGCTAACGGCGTGCTTGTAACGAACACCGAGGCCGAGGACCATCCCTACGACTGCGACCGCTATGCTATGATGGCCGATAGCTACCGCTTCTCCGAACCTACCCACCCGCCCGATATTAACGTCAGAATGGAGTGGTGATGCAAGTTGATATGAGTCATCTCGAGCGAGTACTGGAGGCCGGCGCCCCTTTGCGAGAAATGGCTGAGCAGTATCCAGATTGGCCCGAGGCTCGGCGCGTTCTCACGTTTCTCGATGAACGCGAAACGGCAGTGCGCGACCTGATAAAGAAACTTCGGGAAACAACTATCGTGGTGACTGCGTGATACGGCGGGACCGCCCAGATTTCGACGGGCTTTGGGCGCAACTGATCGCGCGCCTGCGTCCTGAAATGCAGGCGCTATTCCGGTTGAAGGCGGAAATTATAGACGAGGCGACGCCTTACAATGAAGCGCTCACTTTTACGCCGACGGCGCAATCGGCTGGCAGTGCCAGGGCGAAGCGCAGAAGATTGTGACCGCTCTCGGTATGCTCGCCCAGGCCGCGCAGGGCATCGCCTTGCCGCCGCACGAGCACGCGCCGCCGATACCTAAACTCGACATCGTACGCTCCATGCCGTCAAACGGCAACGGGTTCTGAGATGGCTATGAGAGTTGAGCAAACTCTGGAGATTACATTGGGCGGCGGCGTTCCACCAACTTGCCGGGTGGTCAAGGAGGTGCGTATACCATTTACGCCTCCAGATGAAGCCCAGATATTTGAGCGCTTGGAAGCGCTGATAAAAGCACTTCGTGAGGAGTCCGGTCACATGAGTGGCTGACACGCCCCTCCGTCCCGACGACACAGAGTGGACTGACGCCCGCGTCAACGCCAAAGTCCGCGAACTCGAATTCGTCTGGCGCGACCGCAAGGAAGACGACAAGCGTCGCGTAGCCCAGTATCGGGGAACCGACGGCACCGAAGCGCCGGATCCCGAAGACCGCAAGGCGCTCATCGTCGACCCCAAGATCATCAAGGGACGCCGGGCGATGGAGATCATCAACTTCTACACCGGCGTCCTCGCCGTCAACTCTACCCGCACCATCGACTCGCACGGCGTCGGCGGCGACCCGCAAGCCGCCGCCGAGAACGCCTCCGATTGGCTCAACGCTATTGGTCCCGCAATGGAGTTTCAGTCCGGCGAGAACACCACGGCGCGAGTCGTCCGCGAGGCGCTGACCATCGGCTTTTCCGCCAAGAAGACCCTGCCCTACCCGCAGGCGTACGCAGACTGGCCGGAACTGCAGAATGGCCAGAAGGACGCAGCCTACACGAAGCAAGTCAAGAAGTACGAGGCCGAGGTCGGACGTATCCCCATCCGCGCCTACCACGTTCCCGCTATGACCTGGTTTCCGCTTCTCTACGGCCGCCAGGTGTTGTTGTCTATCGAGAAGAAGCGCGTCCCCGTCTCCTGGGTCAAGGCCCGCGCACGCAGTCTGTCCGCCGGCTGGATCGCCGACCCCACGGCCGGCTGGACAGCCAAGGACACCGAAGAGGTTGACTTCATCGAAGTCCTCGACCCCACATGGGTGGGTTACTACGTCAAGAGCGCAGCCGACGGCCCGATGACAGCGGTCAAGTTCTGGAAGCACGGCGTCAAGGTAGCGGACGGCCAATGCCCCGTGTCGATTTACGAGTGCAACGATACCAGCGATACCGAACTTAAGTGGCGCTGGCAGTCTCTCATCGAGAGCATCCGCGACCCGTTGGAACTGGAAGACTTCGTGCTCTCTCAGCAGGCCACTTTGATCCGTGCCACATATCAGCCGACGATGATTTTGGAGCTGCTGCAGAACTGGTCGGCGGACGGTTACGCCGAAGCGGCCCGCGATCGCAAATTTAAGCACGGCCAGACCAACATCGAGTTCAAGGGAGCCGACGGTACGGCTGGCGAGAAGTACCGGCTTTTCGAGTTGCCCGGCAACCTCCCCGCCACCAACCTGTTGCACGACTACGTTAACCGCCGCATCCAGTCTTTTCTGCCACCGTCTATGACCGGTGGCTCGACTCCCGGCGACTCAGGATTCAAGGAGCAGTTCTCCAGTGAGAACGCTGAACGCAAACTCAACCCTATCGCCGATAACTTCGCCCGTGCCGACGCCGACGGCGACCGGCATGAGTTCGCTTGCGTCGGCGCTATCGCCAAGACGCAGGGACGGCCTGACGCCCGCGTTTACGTCTACAAGGGCGCAGGCAAAGGAACCCAGTCCATCGGCGTCACCTGGCCCGAGGTCGAACCCTACATGACGCAGATCGAGACGCGCCGTGAGTACGTGCTGGAGACGGACTACCTGACGATGGCCGACATCGCCACCAAGATGCTCTCCGACCCGATCCGCGCCCCGCGTTCATGGGTGGGGCCGAACGTGCTGCGGTGGGACAACATCGGCGAGATGGACACGCAGCGAGAGGGCGAAGACCTCCAGCAAGATCCAGCCTTTCGTCAGAAGGACATTCAGAACACGCTTATTCAGATGGGCGTCAAGGCCGTCACCGACTTCGGTATGACGCTCGCCGATCTCTCCGCTATCCTCGCCAACGGCGGCATCCTGCCCCCGGGCATGTATTTGCCCAAGACGTTGACAGGCGTACCCACCGGCCCGTTCAGCGCACCAGCAGGCGCTCCGTCGCCGGAGCCGCCCGCTTCGCCCACGGCCACACCCGGTCCCGGCGTCACCGGCGCTGACCAGCCGCAACTCGAGTCGCCCGCAGCGAGTTCGCCGATCGAACCGCCGATGCCCGCACCCGACGTTCGTACCGCAGCACCCGCGCCGCCCACGCAAAGCGGGCGTGGCGGCAATGCCAGACGCCAGGTAGCGCGCCCCGCGCCGAAGCGCACGAAGGGCATCGGGAAATGAAGCAGATTACTTTCCGAAAGAAAGATATTCACAGCGTCTTAATTCAGATGGGCATTCGGAAGCTTCTCAAGAGCACCGGTAAATGAGTGATAGACTAAGGGCGCTCCGGGAGATAGCGCCTAACTGGACGCGCGTTGCGGTACGAGATAAGGACGCCGCTCTCCTGGAGACTTTTCATGCCGCGTAAGTTGTCCTTCGCTCAGCAACGCCAGGTGACCGCTATCGCCGCCGCCGCTGAGATCATGGCGCGTTCCCGTGACGTCGCTAAGTTGTTCGGCGAGGAGCCCTACAACTCGCCTCGGCTTACACCCGAGCAGCAGCAGCAGGCCTACGCCAAAATTCGCAACGACCCCAACTACCTGAACAACATCCACTCCGCTAGCGCCATGATGCACAACATCCCACAGGACGCGAAGGGGCCGGACGGCCAACCCGTCCTCGACCGGGAGGCGATCATGGGGCTCATGGCCGACGAAGCGAAGCACCGGCTGTCTACCGGCGAATGGACGCAGCAGCGTTACGACCAGGCCGTCCGGGCCATGAAGGGGGAATAGCGGGTGGCTTATAGTCGCTCCGATGTCTCCAGCCTGCTAACCAGCCGAGGAGCTACTCCGGCTGAAGCGACGACGCTCTCTGGCATCGCTATGGCCGAATCAGGCGGCAACCCGAACGCGGGTAACACGAACGATCCCTACGGTGGCTCCTTCGGTCTCTACCAAATTAACGGCGTCCACGGCCTGTCGATGACGACGATGACCGACCCGGTAGCTTCGACGGACTACGCGCTATCGCTTTACCGCTCGCAAGGCACCACGCCGTGGCAAGGCGACGCCTACGTCAAATCACTCGCAGGAGGCAACATTATGCAACCCTCAGACTCCGGTAGCGGCCCGACCAGCGGTGCCGGCGGCGGCGGCAGTCCGGCGGGATTACCCGCGCTGCCAGTTGGCTACGTCTATGTGTGGGATCCGAATGCGATCAGTCCCGACGGGGCCAGCTACGGCAACTATGTAGCGAAAACCGACCCGTCGTACAACCCCGGCACGACCCAAACGCAGACCGGCGGTACGTATGAAACGCAACTCCCCGACGGGCGCATTGCCGTCATGCAGAACACATCGAACGGCCCGCAGGTCATCACGACTTACACGCCGACGACATCGAGTAATCTTGGCGGCCCGACGCCCACTGGCATGCAGCCGGAGTACGACGCCAACGGCAAGATCGTCGCTTATATTCCCGACCCCAATTTTCTGTCTGTAAACACCCCATCGCCCTATGGCGGCGGGCAGACGCCGACCGGGATGCAACCTGTCTACGACAGCAACGGCAAGATCGCGAAGTATGTGGCCGACCCGTCGTACGTGGCTCCAGGGGCTTACAGCGGCCCCACGCCGACGGGGATGCAGCCGGAGTATGGCCCCAATGGCAGCATCATCGCTTACATACCCGACCCGTCGTACGCCAACCCGAACACTCCGTCTCCCTACGGGGGCGGTCAAACCCCTATCGGGATGCAGCCCGTCTACGACGATAAGGGGCATATCACCAAGTACATCGCCGACCCCAACTACAAACCGCCAGTTAACTATTACGGCGGCACGAAGAACATGGGTTCCGGCATTACCGGTATCACGGACACAACGGGCGGCATCGTCAGCACGCAGAACACTCCCGGTTATCTCTCGCCCGCTCAGATCGCCGCCGCTGACAAAGCGCTGGCGACTAACACCAGCGATCTCAAACTGTCGTTGGCCTCACAGCAAGCCATCGCCGCCGGGCAGGTTGGCGCTTCGTTGGCCGCGACCAACGCCAGTATCGCCAACACGAAAGCCCAAATCGCCTCGAATGACAAAATCGCCACGATGCAGGACGCCACGACCAGAGCTAACGCGATCATGGCCGACAAGACGAACCGGGACACGGCGACGCTTAGCGCTGGAGTCACGATGCGAGGACAAAACATCAACTACGCCTCGACCGGCCGCGGGCAGGACATCACTCAACAGCAGAACGTCACCGGCGAAGTCGGTCAGTATTACGGCACTGCCGCCGCGCTTTCCAACGACCCGATCCGCCAGACCGACATCCTGACCGGCGGCGCGGGCACCGGCACACCTGACGCCATCGCCGCAGATCAGTACCGTCAGTACATGCAACCCCTGATCGCCGCTGGACCGCCGCCGGTACAGGCTCAAGCGCCCATCTCATCCTTTCCCACGCCTACTCTCGGCGGCGGCGGCGGAACTCTTCCACCAGCGGTAGTATCCGGCCCCGCGACCCCTTTTAACGCCGCCTGGAATCAGCCGGGCGCTGGCGCATACGACATTCACGCACGTACAGGGGAGAAGAGCACCGGCCCCGACGAGATTGTCCTCGGCTCCGGTAAGAAGGTGAGCTTGACGCCCGGCCAGAAGATCCACGTCAAGGTGGGCGAGGCCGGCGACGAAGGGCTGCTCTTGCACGTGGACTACTCCGGACAGCCCGTCCTCGACCGTATCGTCCCGCACAACCTCTACCACGGCGGGAAGGTCGGCGCTGCGACAGGCGCGACGACATCCGGCATTGGCCCGATGGCGGCCAACACGCAGCCCGCTGGATGGAGCACCACGCCGGTCACTAGCAGTTCTACCGGCGGCAGTGCTACGCCCATCAACTACGGCCAGACTCCAAACGAGGCAGCGATGGGGCAGACGCCAGTGCCTACAATCACGCAGCGCACGCAGGCCATTGTCGCCGCCAAAGCCGCCACCGCGCCGCCGATGCAGCAACCAATGCAGACGACCGCTGGGGGCCGCGTCTGGAATCCCAACACCAACAACTGGGTTGTGACGCCGCCTACGCCAGCGTCTACACCTTCTGATCCGAACGCGCTGCCGTCATCCAACAGCCCGACGTCGGGCGGTTCGCCGCAGTACCAGCCTTTCGCCTGGAACATCTCGCACCCCGACGGCTCGCAGGTAAGCATCACGCCAGCGCCAACGGCCACGCCCACGCCCTCGGTGGACACGCAGCCTGTCGCATCGCCCACGATCTCCAGCGCCGATCAGGGCGTGCTTACCGCCGCCGGACTCGGCACGCCAACCGACCAGGCTTCGCTCGACGCGGCCAAGGCGAAGGTGACGACGCTTCTCGGCAACATCACAAGCGGCAACGTGAATGTCGCCACGAATCTGAACCTCCCAACCGTGTTCGGCCAGACGCTCGGCAACCCGCAGCAGTACGCAGCGCAGTACAACACCTGGCCCGACGCGACGAAGAACCTGCTGACCTCGGCCTACGGCGAGGCGATGGGCATGGATCCAGCTAGCGCAAAAGCATGGTTTGAAAAAACGATAGCGCAATATCAACCGACTTCGATGAGCAACGCGCAGCCAGTCAGTTACGGCTAAGCCATGCGCCTCACAGAAGGCGGCGGCGGCTTCGGCGTACAGTATCTGACGCCCGACCTCTCATCGGCCCTCGATCGCCAGAACGAACTGGAGCGCCAACGGCAGGCGCTCCTCGCCGCGCAGCGTGTCCTCGACCGCCAGCAGGCCAACATGGCGCAGCAAGACCAGGTGTTCGCACCAGCGCCTGCGCCACAACAAGGCCCACCTGTGCCTCCGGGTTTCGGCGCCCCATCGCCGGGTATCGACTACAGCGCGCAGCCCGTACAGGGGCCACCACTACCGCCCCATTTCAACGCGCCGTTGACCGGTTCGGACTTCCAGCCCTCGCAGTCTCCTAACGGCATCTTGAGCACCAACTTCTCTTCGCCGCCGCGCGCACCCTTCACTCCCGCGATAGCGGATGCGGTCAAGCAGTACGACGCCGGGCAGCAGTTGACGGGAAGCGACTTTCCGCCGTCGAACCAGCCAAACGGTATTTTCACTAGCGACATACACCCCGCCGCTGACATGCCGACCCAAGCGGCACAGTTCATGCAGCAGAACCCCGGCGTTCCGAACCCGAACCCGGCGGTTCAGACGTGGGCGAAGTCGATCCCGCAAGACGCCACGAACACCGACTTCCTGACTGGCGTCATCGAGGGCAGCGGTTCGGGCGCTTCCCCGGCCGGATTCGGTCAGGGCAACTTTATGATTCCCCAGAACCTTCATCAGGTGGTACAGGCCGGAACGCAACTGCTGCCATCTGTGTTGCCGCCAGAGGCGATTCAGGGCATTCGCAACGCTCTTCCCAGCGGTATCGGTGGTCCGGTCGCCGATGTAGTTGCCGGGGCGACTTCGCCCGCTGGCATACTCTCCGCTGGTTTCCTTGCGCCAGAGACAACTGCTGCCATCGCGGCTAAATCTGTGGTAGGCGGCGTTGCCGGCCACGCTATCGACTACTCGGGGATGCTGCCACGCTTGCCGCTCTCCTACCAGAACATCGGCGAGATGACAGCGCCGCTACTCTCCACCGAACCACTAACGGCTCGACTTGCCGCAGGAGCCAGCGATCCGGGCTTCGTCCACCCGCCTGTCGTGCCGCCGCTCACCGATATCGTGCCGGGGCTGACAGCGGCCACGCGCGTAGGTTCCGCCGTCCTCGACCGCGTACCCACGCCCAACCTCTCGCCCATCGAAGCGCCCGGCATCGCCACCGGCAACGAGAGCATGGGGCCGATTGTGCGTATGGGCTCGAGCGGTCAAGAGATACCGCACGCCGCCGTAGGGCCGATGGCGGGCGGGGCTGCGGACGTGCCGCCAACGCCGCCAGAGAATGTACCGCCACCGATAAGTGGTACAGTACCGGCGGAGGCACCCAATGTTGGAAATCCTGTACTACCTGATCCTGGCGCTGGGAATCCTAACCTTGCAGATAGCGGCAATGTTCCTAGTGGGGGCACTGAGCCTGCTAGCACTTCTGTCGGTGGGGTGGCTAATAATGTCCCTGGTGAACCAAGCGCACCGTCTACGGCAAGCACTTCACCGCTAGACCGTCCCGGCTACAAGCCGCTAGGAACGCCCGGTGGGGCTGAGCCGCCGCCAGATATTGGCGGTACGCCGCTTGAATCCGGCACGCGCAAGACTATTCAAGCGCTCACTCAGAGCCGTGAGAATATCGCCACAACCGAGGCTGCGCGGACTATTGAAAAGGGCCAGCGCATCGCAGCCGCTGACGCCGCCTCTAGGGCTGCTCTAGCTGCCGGCAAGACACCTGCTGAAGCGCAGGCCCTTTCGGAAGCCGCTTTAGCAGGAAAGTACACTGCTGGTATCGCCGCCGACGCCGCACTCACCCCAGAAGAAGTGTCGGCGATGGCGGGTAAGATCAATACTTTTGATTTCGGACGCGGACCGACAACCCCTGACTTCAATCGCGTGACCACTCAGCGGGCTTTGCTTAAATTGTTTGTCGGCCAGCCTTTGCAGAATGAAGAAGTGAATAAGCTAGAACAGGTCTTCGGTGCGGAGTTCGGTACTGCGATCCGGCAGGCTCAACGTGGGGGAACTAACCTCGGGCTACTCGGCAAGGCTTACGATGCCTCACAACTCATCAAACAACTCGCTCTTGCCGGTCATATTCCTCACCTTGCCGTAGAAATGTTGACGGCAGCGCCGACAGCGGGGCCAGTGGGTACATGGCAGGCGATTGCCGACGCGATCAAAGGCGGGTTCGGCGGCGATGCTGTCGCGCAAGGCATCGACCAGGCCAATCGCTTCAATCCAAAAGTCGTCAGTATCCTCATGCCGAACGGCGAGACGGTAGATTCCACGCTCGGTCAGGTCATGCAGGATTACGGCGGCTTGCGCTCTCTGGACGTGGCTTCGTCCGCGGCATCGGAAGAGGCGCATGGGCCACAGTTGATAACTCGTATTCCAATCCTCGGGTCTGCCTTCAAGGTGTCCAACCGGGCATTCGTTAGTTTCGACAACTCGCTTGGTACAGCCGCGACGGACAATCTACTGGAGCACGCCGCCTCTCTTTCTCCCACAGGCGCGATTCCCGCAGACCGCGTACAAGCAATCGTCAACCTCGTGAACAGAATGCGGTTGCGTGGGTCGATTGAGGGCGACATCAAGATTCCGCTCACCAACGTCACCCTCGACACCATCGGCGGGAACAAGTTGACTGCGGGCCTAGAAACGGTGATGTGGACACCACGCATGACAGTTGCCCCAGTCGAGAATGTGCTGCAACTTCTGCACCCGGACGGATTCATTCGCGTAGAAGCTGCAAAGCAACTCGCCAAGATGACGGCGGCAGGTGTGTCACTGATGGCGCTCGCCAAATACGGCCTCGGAGCTGATGTGGGACTCGCGCCGAATGCCGACTTCGGTAAGATCGTGGTCGGCAACACACATATCAACGTCTGGGGGCCACAGCAGCGCATCGCCCGCGCCATCTACCAGATCGGTTCTGGACAAGACCCCTCGACCATCGCTGGACGATTCGCGCAGGCCAGCCTTAATCCGCTGACCTCACTCGCCCTCGATCTCTTTCAGGGGAAGGACTATCTTGGCAATCCCGTGGGACTCAACAGCGCCGCGCACATTCAGCAACTTATTCAAGACAGAGCGCCGATTAGTGCCAAGAACATCTATGACGCATTCCATGCTGCGTGGCAAGACCCAAGCCTTACCAAAATTGGCGCAGCAGTAGGGACAGCTCCGTTGGCCGTGCTCGGCGGCCGTGTCGAGACGTACCCCAACCCGCGCGGCGATTTTAACTCAGCCTTTAAGGCCGCGACCGGCAACGACTACACCGGCTCGCCGTCTGACATCGCCACTGTCCACGCCGACCCGAAGCTACTGGCGATGCAGCAGGCCGCTCAGAGTCCGGGCTCGGTAGACTTCCACGCCAAGGAAGCGGCGTTGGAACAGCCGAAGACCACGACGAACTCGCAGGGCACGAACCTTACTGGTCTTGCGGCGGGCGTCATTGCAGGCGACCCGGCGGCGGCGGCAAACTTCAAGAAAGCTCTAACCCAATACTTCGACTACAAGCGCCAACTCACCGCCGACACCTATCCAGGCCAAGCGCCAGCGGGCACGAATCCGCTAGTGGATGCTTACTACGCGATTCAAGCCGATGATCCGAAGTACATGAACGCGACAACCGGCGTGATCGATTGGAACGCCTACAACGCTGATCGTGCAACGGCGCTCGCAGCGCTTTCGCCGACCGACCAGGCAGCGCTCCTGCATGGCTCGTACTTCAGCGATCCGGGCGTCCAGCAAGCCTATGACGCCAAACAGAAATCGACGCAGCTCCTACAGGCCGCACCGCAGGTCTACGCTGGTCCCGGCATAACGGCGGCGCGCTCTACGCAGATACAGGGCCTAACCGCGCAGGCCAGCGCCGTCTCGCAGGCCATGCTCCAGGCCGGCCTCGGGCAACCGTCTGATAATAACGTCGTGGCCGTGCTCGCCAAACAGGCAGGCGATCCGCGTCTGGCGCTGGACTACAAGAACCGCGCCAAGAACTACAATCCGGCCTACGAGACGTTCCTGTCCGACAATAAGTCCATACTCTCGACGTTCTATCCGTACTACTACGACTCGGCGGCGAAGCTGAGGTTGCAGGGCGTGGATGTGCCAACGCTCACCGGTGCGCCGCCGAAACCGCCTGCGCCGTCTGCGCCGCCGAAGCCGCCGACGCGCGCCGATCTCACGCAGCAGAAGGCGATCAGCGACTATCTGGCGGCGAACCCGCTGCCCTAACTATTGCAAGCGCATAAGCAATAGCGCACAATAATCCACAGGTGAGGCCCCGGTCAGGGGAACCTCACCTCCGCTGGCCGGGGCCTCCCAGATAGAGGAGGCCCAATGGTACAAGAGGCGGCACCACAGGTCGCGGAGGTTGCGCCGGTAACGGACGGCACCACGCCTGCGGGTGAACCTACACCAGAAGTAACCCTCGAATCCCTACAGGCTGAGATCGCCGTACGCGACGCCGCTCTGGTGGAACGTAATGCGCTTCTCGAAGCCGAGCGGCGGGGTTCAGCAGCCAAGGACAGGGCGCTTCAGCGAACGCGGGAAGAGCGTGACCGGTACGCGGCGGACACCGCTGCTGCGCGCGCTCAAACCGAGCACGACGCGCGGCGGGCGCAATACGCCGCTGCCGCTGAAGACCCGGAGAAAGCCGACGCACTCGTCAGGGCGGAACTGGACAGGATCAATAACCCTGCGCCGGTAGACGCCAACGCCATCGCCAACGAGCGGCTTATCGCGGCCAACATGGCCACGCACATGGCTCACAAGACGCGCCTAGCGATCACGGACGCCGAAGAGAGCCTTGCGTATCAGGCGGCGCTTTCGTGGGCTACCGACGATGGCCGCGACCGTCCTTCGTTTGAGGAGATGCTGACCGCTGAGTCTCATGTGGCGGCGCAGCGCGCTACGGCCCCGCTGGCCGAGCAACTCCGCACGGCGAAAGAAGAACTGGAAGCGCTGAAGGCGGGCGACGCTGGAGCACGGATGCGTGCCGCCGGCGGACCCGAGGACCGCGTTCCATCGAATGGCGCGGGCTCGCGCTATACAT
>Ga0209881_1000023_pt1 | contig 44320 bp, 29 predicted proteins | sample PersoiDNA2013193_FD_185804 | JGI IMG/M metagenome (GOLD analysis project Ga0209881, IMG submission 185804) | Permafrost soil microbial communities from the Arctic, to analyse light accelerated degradation of dissolved organic matter (DOM) -... | ecosystem: Environmental > Terrestrial > Soil >... | reverse complement strand
GACTTTGATGATATTGAGTAGCTGTCCAAATGACTTGGTGAAGATACCGAGTGCTCCGCCGATGCCGATATCTTTGGAGTTGATAACGGCAGCGCCCACCTGACCGAAATACGCAGGATCAACTTTCATTTTAGCCAAGTCAAACCCGGCTGCGGCAATCTTGTCGGCAAAACCCTGGAACACCGTGAGTCCGAATGCTCCAATGGAGGTGATGACGATGGTGGAAAGCATTCCCTCCATGAACATTGCGCCGTACCCTACAAACAGTCCACTCAATTCGTTATCAAGCTGCTTGGAAGTCGTGCCTGACCCGACGATAGAGTGGAATCCCGACAGGGCGCCACAGGCAATGACAAGCGGAACAGTGGGCCAGAACGGCGAAGGCTGCCCCGAAATGACTCTGGCTGCAAAACTCGTGTACGCGGGCCAGCTGAATCCACGGAACGCAAACACTGCTGCGATTGAAGAGATGATAATGCCGCCCCACAGGATGTATGAGTTGAGGTAGTCTCTTGGCTGAAGCAGGAACCACACAGGAAGTGCTGCAGCAAGGATAATGTAAATAACCTGAAACACATAGAGAAGGTTGATGTTGGGGCACTTGATGAACGGCCACAAGAACCCGACCACGATCGAAAGGATCGTAAGGGCGACGCCGATTGCTGACGAAAGCCAGAATGGAAGCTTCGTCTTGTAGAGCAGCTGCCCTTCAACGACTGCTGCAACCATGAACAAGACAGAAGCAGTAAGGATTTCAGGGCTTTTTGAGGCAAGGGCTCCAAATACGCCCATAAATGCAGCGACGATAAGGATCATCGTGAAATAGATATACACCTCGAAGATGTATTTTGATGATTTCCCCATCAACTCGCCCGAGACATGCTGGATGGATTTGCCGTCATAACGAACGGACGCCATCAGGGACAGGTAGTCGTGGATGCTCCCGATGAAGAGGTTGCCAAACCACACCCAGAGCAGTGCGGGTAACCATCCCCATACTACCGCGATTGCAGGACCAACGATTGGACCTGCGCCTGCAATGGATGCAAAGTGGTGACCAAAGAGAACGAATTTGTTTGCAGGCACATAGTCGACATCATCACGCAACCTTACAGCGGGTGTTGGCCTTGTGCCATCTGCCCTGACGACATTTCTCTCCAGGGACTTGCCGTACGTAAAGTAAAAAAAGATGTAGAACGCTGCAGCAAACAGGACAATCAATGCGGTCATCTTCTGATACCTCCTTCTAGATTCTTGCTACCTGCGACTCCTCTGATTCGCAAACTGCGTTTCCTTCTTGTTACACCCTTTATCGATGTCACCAGTGGCGACTCGCCTTCCTATCTAGAGTACGTCCTCTCATTTTTTTCACAATACCCCCCATTGACACACCAAAAATATTCTTATATGGGGTATCGTACTCCGCCTGCCTGCACGCAAGGTCTTCCCGGGACAGGGGCACTTGCGAATCTACGACAGCATATGAAATAGTGTCAGGTCCCGTGCCCGTCATCACCACAATACGGCGTCTCGGTTGATTTTTCAGGACCGTCAACATATACTTGGCTAGCACCACACTATGTGTCATGACGCTGCAACAGGAGGCCGCCGTGGAGGAGCGATCGGACAAGCACCTGGAAGGAAAGCACGACGACTTCTCCGCGTGCGCCGAGCCAGTCGATGCCATAAGATTCGCTGCGCACCAGTGGCAGGAGTTCCTGGAGTCCTCCCCCGACCCGATGTGGATCAAGGATACTCGGGGTCGCTATGTTGCGGTCAACAAAGCCTACCTGCGCGCAGACCCGGGACAGACACACGACGTTATCGGCAAGACTGATTTCGAGGTCCAATCCCGTGATAAGGCCGAGATGTACCTCGCCGACGACCAGGTCGCCATCCATGACGGCGTGTGCGAGCACGAGTTCAGCGCGGTGGATCAGGAAGGCAACCTGAAGTACTACAATACCAAGAAGACCGCACTGCATGATGCTGGCGGCCTGCTGACCGGCGTCCTCGGCCAGGCCCGTGATATCACCAGTCAACGCCGCCTCGAACTCGCGCTCACTCTGGAAAACCGCCGGTCCCGACTATTTCAGCGCATTCTCGAGGCAGCGGCTACAGCGATCACTGTCGGTTCGTTCCTTGCGGACGTCCTCACTATGGCACATGAACTGTTCGGCTACGATCGGGGTGGCGTCTATATGCTGAACCCCAACGGGAAAACGGCGCACCTGGTGTCCGCACAGGGAGACTCCCAGGCAGTGCAGGAGCAAGCCACGTCCGTCCCCACGGAAGAAGAACCCTTCTCTGGGGTATACCGGAATGCCGAGCCCTTCTTCAGCAACACATGGCACAACCCAGGGTCATCGGGCCGCCCCAATGACCCACCGCTGACACTCGCTGTCATACCCCTCGTGGGCATGGGACGTGTCATCGGTTCGCTCAACATGGCATGGCGTGTGCCACCGAAATCCGAAGAGAACTGGGAAGAGGCGCTGGCGGCCATCGCCCGCGAAATCACCATCGGCATGGACCACATCCAGACAATGACAGCACTGCAGGAGAACACGGCGAACCTGCAAGCGTTCTTCAACTCTGTGCAGGGGTTCTTCTTTGTCGTCGGACGGGATGGCAAGATCCTGGCTGTCGGGGAGCAGGGGGCCCGCCGGCTGGGACGGACACCCACAGAACTGGTCGGAACGGACATCAACGACCTGCACCCTCAGGAAGAGCGCGAGCTGTCGCGTATCATCCTGGGCGACATGATCAACGGCACAAGAACGAGCAGCACACAGACACTTGTGGCCGCGGACGGTACGCAGATCCCCGTCAACACCCTCGTGACGCGTGGCTCCTGGAATGGCGGCCTCGCGCTGTTCACCACCAGCCAGGACATCACCGGTTCGCGAAGGGCGACTGAGGCGCTGGCAGCCGACCGGAGGCGGGCGGGCGCCCTCTACGACATCATTGAGGCGGCAGGTAAGGCGCGGTCGATGGAGGAGTTCCTGCCCAAGGCGTTGGCCATCGCTCTCGAGGCCACACCTTTAGAGGGCGGCGGCATCTATATCGTCGACGGAAACCACGCCGTGCTCGCCTGCGCGACGGGCCTTGGCAGCGAACTCATCGAACGGGTCCACTCCCTTCCTGTGGACGACCAGCCCTATCGCACCGTTCTCCGCGAAGGGAAACCTACGGCCTTCACCGAACTCGACCAGCTACCACCCGACATTACCCAGCAGTACGGCGTCGTTTCCTTGATCTCCATCCCCATCGCGGCAGGCGACACCGTCGTTGGCGCCCTGAACCTCGCCAGCGCCCACGGCCACAACACGGAACTGCAAACGGAACTGCTCATGTCGATCGGCCGCACCATTGGCGAAGCCATCGTCCGCCTCCGCGCCGTTGAATCTGTGCGAGCGAGCCGACAGAATTTCGAGATGCTGTTCGAGGCCATGCCACATCTTGTGTTCATACTGCAAGAAGACGGGGCGATCGCCAGGATCAACACCTCAGCAGCAGAAAGGCTGGGGCGGAAAGCAGACGAATTGTGCGGGACATCGGTACTGGACCTCTGCCCGCCGGACCGACGAGCAGAAACCGCTTGCATTCTGGCCGACACGATCGCGGGCAAGACCAGCGTCTGCGCCCTCTCCCTCGTGAGCCACGAAAACGAGCTCATCCAGGTCGAGACGCGGGTCGTTCGCACTACGTGGGGCGGCAAGCCTGCCATCTTCGGGGTGAGTCGTGAGCTGATATCACATGGATTGGACGAACAAATCGTGCTGAACGACGAGCTGACCGGTCTGTACAGTGCTTCTGGTTTTTCCGCCATCGCTAGCCAGCAGCTCAAGATGGCGCATCGGGGACACATCAACGCAGCGCTGGTCGTCACAGAAATTGTTAGCGGGGCCGATGCGGGACCCCTGGAACCTCACATGCTTGCCGACTTTGCGGGCGTTCTTCGTCAGACATTCCGGGGCTCTGACACCATCGGGCGTATTGGCACGGCTCGATTCGGCGTATTGGCTATCCAGACAGACAACACCTACCTTGATCTCCTTGCACAACGCCTGCAGGAATCTGTCGCAACTCTCAATGCCCAGCGACCGGCCGGCAAACCCGAGCTCGTGGCGCACGTCGTGGTCATGCCGGTGGATGCCATGAGGCCCGCGGTTCTGGACGACCTTCTGTCTCAGGCTGGCGCGCAGCTAACCAGCCCTGACTAGTCTCTGCTGTTTACGATGAGCCCAGCACCCTTGCAGCACTCGTACTCGAACTGCAGGGTGGCGTGAGTGATGCCATATTTGTCACGCAGCAGTTCCTGGATCTGCTCCCTCATCGGTCCGGTGTCGCAGACCGAGATGTCGTCCACGTTGACGTGCCCCTCGAACATCGTCTCAGCATCGCTGAGCTGCCAGACATGGACATGATGCAGGTCCTTGACGTGCGGCAGCGCACAGATGTCGGCGTTCAGCCGCGCAAGATCCAGCCCCTCTGGTGCTCGTTCCATGAGGATACTCCCGGCCTCGCGGACGACCGAGAATGCTTCCTTCAGGACCCATGCTGCTACGAGCACCGTGACCAGCGGGTCCACCCACGTCACGTGCCACAGCGTGACGACAACGCCACCAACGACGACGCCGACTGACGAGAGCGTGTCCGACAGCAGGTGCAGGTAGGCGCCGCGGATGTTGAGGCTTTCACCGGCGGAGCGGTGGAGCAGGAGGACAGACACGAGGTTGGCCACCAGCCCTACCAGTGCAACGGCCAGCATGATGCCGCCCTTGATGGGGACCGGATGCAGGAACCGTTCGTATGCCTCGCGGAACAGGATGAACGAGATGACGGCCATGGCTCCGGCGTTGATGCCCGCGGACAGGATCTCCGCGCGGCGATACCCGAACGTGTAGTGCTCATCATGAGCACGCCGCCCCAAGCGGAGCGTCCATAGCGCCAGGACACCAGCCAGGGTGTCCGTCGCGTTGTGAAACGCGTCCGCAAGCAGCGCCAGCGATCCCGAGACGAGGCCGCCCACGACTTCCGAGGCGGTGATAATGGCGTTCATCAGGATGGTGATAAGCAGGTTGCGCCCGGTGGGCAGCTCGTAGTCGTTGTGATCACTCATGTGGCACTTCCTTTTCTGCAAGATGATCCAGCGCGAACCCGACGATAATGTCGATGTGCTTGTCGGCAAGGGCATAGAATGTGCGGCGCCCATCCTTGCGGGAACGGACGACGTTACTGTGGTGCAGGGCAGCCAGCTGGTGCGAGACCAGCGTCTGACTCAGGCCCGTCTGGCCGCAGATGCCGGCGACGTTGTCCTCGCCGTCGCGGAGGGCAAGCAGGATGGCCAGCCGCGACTCGTTTGCCAGCAGTTTGTAGAACGACGTCAGTGCGTCAAGTGCCGTGTTGGTTTTCATGATGCAATCATCATATGACACTATCATCATGTGTCAAGACGCAATGATCGCGGTCTCTGTGTTTGTTCCTATTAAAGACCAGCAAATGTGGCAAACGTGCCATTTTCACTCTGCAAGCTTGACCTAACTAGCCACATCTCTCTCGCAGTAAGATATAAACTGTGCTGCCAGTGAATCGTCAGCATTGTCACTCTCATTGCCGCCATCCGGGGTTGTGCCAATACCTAAGCCAGCCTTGGACAGAATCTCCCCGACGTGATGAGGATCTATGACTCTACACAGCATCTCATAGGAGCTAGAGTTCACCTGGCCAGACTGGCAAAATGACCAGATAAGAGCCATTGCCTCATCTACACTATCCCCAACACAATGTCTGACGTAGGCACACATGGACTCATGATCACCGAGTCTATCCCACGCCAGAAGCAGCGTCTCGGCGTCCAACGAAAGTCTTAGGTAGACCGGCGCGTTGTTCCGACACGTGGACACAATTCGCTCTAGCACAATAGCAGCAAGATCCTTCATGGTCTCAGGTTCAAAGAGTGGCCGTTGCCCATTCTTGTCTGGTCTATTCTGCAACCAGGTCAGACATTGGATGGCAAGAACATCACTTGGAATAGCGGAGAGCAGGTCTTTGGCGGCTACGTTCCTACCAGAACCAGCTTGTATCCGTTCGAGGAGGCTTACAGCAAGTCGGGCCACTTGCGTTGGATGCGATGCGTCATCAACGGAAAAACTAAGGGCCTCAGGCAGTCTGCTGCCGAATTTGTGGAACAGCAATGTCAAGAGATTCAGGGCAGCAGGAGAGTCAAGAGTTCCACTCTCCTCTGTCAGCCTGGCGACGAACACCCTGGAGTTCAGGCTTGTAAGGGCCGAACCGATCAGCGCTGCCGTCTCGTCCTCACTAGTCCCTGCTATCGCCAGGATCTGCACCACCGTTCGGTCCGGAATGTCATTTGGAGGAACGGCCTGGTGCGCATATCTCTCGAAGAATCGATTGGAAGCGACCCGCTGTTGCAGGGAATATGCCTCGCTACGATAAGCATCATCTTCGTCGAGCCCTGGGAATAGATCCGAGAGTAACCGACTTGCTGCCAAGCGAGCACTGTGTGGCTCGACTGTCTTGAGCCACTTCTCGACTGCCTCGCCCTGCCACTCTTTGAGATCATGCGAAACGCCTCGGGGCAAAACGGCCTCTGGTTCGCTCAGGAGCCCTGTATATAGACCTGGGTAGACGACTCTCATCCCCTCTAGCAGTACGGTGTCGACTGCATTGACCTCTCCTCGCAGGAGGATGAGTGCGGGACTGACGGCTGCCTGGATTCGCTTCGCAGTTCTCGGCGTCATGATGCCAGCGAGGAGCCCTCGGTCGAACTCCATTCGAAGGCGTTCACCTTCGTATTTGGTCAAGGATATTCCTGCGTACTTCAGTGCCGTCCGAATGCCATCGAGCGCAATCGTGGCCAGCTGAAACGAGTTGGGGGACGGTAGTCGAAAGGGGATTTGCACTATCTTCTCCAAGAAACTGCGCCCAGCTTCTAGTTCATCGGCGCCTGCGTATTTGCGCCCCACAGCACGGGCCACCATATCCTCATCGCACGCGAGCACATATGTCACATTGTCGAAGTCTGCGACCAACTTCACCAACTTGAGGAGAGCGCATATCTCCTCCTTATCGAGACGGTCAACATCATCCATGAAGACGACCACCCTCATTTCGCTCGATCTGAGAGCGTCGTTCAGCCTAGTCCTTCGCTCAGCCATGCTTGCCTCGGAGAGCCTCGCCAGGATTCCCTTTGCGCCTCGCAGTGCGTTTCCGGCACTGCTACCGTATGCGAGCTCAGCTATCGGCTCGGCATAGCTCAGTAGTGCCACCACCGCCTTTGCAACACGTCGTCCTCCACCTGTTTCGTGTTGCTTGAGCGCTCCGGCCATGGTTGCGAAGAACCCTTTCAGCAACAGTTCTTCGTTGCCAACCTGCCACGGGTTGAATTCCACCTGAACAACATGTACGTCTGGTTTGAGTAGCTCCTTGACAAAGTGCAGCAGAGTAGTCTTCCCTGAACCCCACGGCCCGTATATGGCAACGACCGTCGAGTCGGTAGAGCCAGGGTGAGCAAGGTACTCAGCCAGTCTGTGCGCGAGCTCAGACCTTCCCAGTTGATCCTGTGACAGTCTGCTCAACGGTGCATCGCTTGCTACATGTTGGCTGAGCGTTGTCTCCTCGCCAGATATCATCATCCCTCCTGACCGGTACTGACCTTACATCGTCGTGCAAGAAGCGCTGTCTTTCCAGACTAGCAGCTGTGCGACAATCGTACAAGAGCCACCCGTTTCGGTCAACCACCTGAAGAGGCTGACGAACGCAGTGAAGGCACCGTTCTCCAGTAGGATTGTCATGCCTAGCCCAGCGAGCACGACGGACACGATGGGATGTTCAAGCTTCTGGAGCGTTTCTCGCATGTACTTGAACCTAGCAAGGTGATTGCCGGTGAAGCAGAGGACGACAGCGCTCCAGCATTTCCTCACCGAATCCATGACTTCGTCCTCTTCTGACTCCTCTTCATTCTTGAAGATAACCATGAGGCCAAGAGCAATCGGGACGGAGCCCGCCTTTGGCTGCGATGGGAGAAGTGACGGTCGAACCGCCACTACTGGCTGTCCAGGATTGTTTTGGCAGTAGTGATGACTTTGGGAATATTCCCGGAGAAATTCATTTTCCCGTTGGAAAAACTCAAAGACTTTATATATAGGCTCCCATAGCCACCGCTCGTCAATCGCTCATAAACAAAACCTTCAAATGCACTTTTGGCTTGGCTATAAAGTTCTTTGGCCACAGGGATCTTCCCTATATATAACTCCGACAGATCAATATTGAGCTTGTTATTCTCAATAGATAGATTGCCTTTGATGTAAGCAGGAAAAGATATTTTCGGTATTTTGTATTTATCCATCCCCTTGGAAATAGCTTCGATCCCTTTTAAAGATACCCCAGTCGCCTCGGCGTAGCCCTTAAGCCTATCACTTCTGACTACTCCTGAAGCCTCGACCACGCCATTCTCCCCTATTTTTACCTGAACATTGGTAAAGGGATTGAACAACCAATCAGATTCCTGGCCAAGACGGGCAGTTATCTCTTTGTCGGTAAAGACATTCTTTATAGCTTGAGTACCTTTTAGAACAAAGCTGCTCTTAATGTCGGGTGCTGATTCTAGAACTACTCTTTGCACATGATTCTTAGAAGTTATGGACTTGAGATCTGCGTCTGTGTATGTTATTCCTAAATCCCTTGGCTTATCAGAACCAAGTATTTTGGAAACCCCTGGAACAAAACCCAAGTATCCCAGACCCAGAATGATAAGGATGACGATGACTATGAGCCCTACGACAAATCTCTTAATGAAGCCCATGCAGCACCTTCCCATATTCATCTCGTGCGAGATGCAACGTAAACGGGTTGTCTGTCATCTCAATGCCTCCATGGAACGACCGTCGCTCATGTCCGACGTTGTTGCGCGCAGTATAACCGCTTTCTTCCACCAGCATAATTCCCAATCGCAGCGACTGAGAAGCGTCTTCCGATCTGTCATTGCGTGGCACCAACTACTGCTCGTACCCCGAATAGTCAGGTTGGATAGGCTGCACCTCGCGACCACCGCTTGCCTCCGTCTTCTTTCTCGAAATCGTTTGAGTGCTGCTCAAAGCTGTCGCTCCAGCTTCGGAATCCTGTGAAGGGCACGTCAAGGGCTTTTGTGGCGCACGCGCCTCGATCGCTATTGAAGATGGCAAGCGTGAAGGGAATATTCAATGATGCATGGGGGTAGGGTCTTGACATGATATCGTATGTGATATAATTCGTGTTATGGGATTCCGAAAAATCGTCAAGCAGTTGATGCGGTACCCTCTGCCAACAGAAATGCCCTACGAGGACGTCCAACTCGTGCTAAAGAGGTGCGGGTATTCCCTGAAAGAGAACGGCTCAAGCCATGAGCCATTTCGGAAGACAGGGTACCCTCCCTTAAGTATTCCGAAATGCGGTGGTCAGATGGTCAAAGGAGGGTACCTGCGCGCTGTGGCTAAGGCGGTGCGTGACTGCTTGGATTCCCAAGGAGAGGAGTGCACATGATGAAGAAGAAAGCATCTGTCGGTCTCACGGTCGACAACTACATGAAGATGCCATATACCATTGAGTTGACCCCGGACGATGACTTGGGGTGGTTTGCCAGCATTCAGGAATTTCCGGGCTGCATGAGCGATGGCGAGTCCCCTGAGGTAGCAGTCTCGAATCTGAGGGAGACACAGCGTGAGTGGATTGCTGCAGCTCTGGAAGACATGGGGGCAATCCCCCTTCCGAAGACAACGCAAGAGTACAGCGGTAGGTTTCTCGTGAGGACAACCTCGCTGCTGCACCGGAGATTGACTGAAGTGGCAGACGAAGAGGGCGTGTCAACGAACCAGCTCTGCACGACCTTGTTGGCGGAAGGATTGGTCAGCAAAGCTACACAGAAACAGATGGAGAATATCGGCGCCAAGGTGGATCATATGTCGAAATACCTGGATGCGATCACGTCAACGATGAGTGTCTGGCGCTTGCCGTCCCCGAATCCCGGGAAAATCGTGTCAATGCCACTTGGAGACCATCGCAGCGCACAGGATTCCTGGATAATGGAGGACAAACGTGTCGACGCCTAGCAGTGTCAACTTCGTCCAGTTCTTCGACAGTCTCGAACTCGCTCGGATTGCCCTCATTCAGTCTTCTGCCTGGCGTTCGGAGGTTGTCAAGTTGCCTGCGAGTGTCCACATGGAACACGAAGTGTCGATCCAACAGGGCGAACCCGGTTCTTGGACAGCAACCTGCAAGTACGATTTTCAGGCAATTCCAGAACAGGGGTCCGAGGCTCAGTTGAAGATATCTGTCACGTACTCTGTACTCTACACTGCTGAAGGGGAACTGGACGATGCCATGCGTGGCGTTATGGCAGACAATGCCACGCTAGCTACCTGGCCATACGTCAGACACCTTGTTCGCTCCGCTACTGCAGACATGGGACTGACTCCTCTTGACATAGGGCTGTACAAGGTCAAGTTCAAAGCCAACAATCTCGGTGATTCTGCTGAAAAGACTCCTTCAGCACAGCCAAAGAAGAGCACGTCAAAGAAGAAACGTAGCAGCGGCTAACGCTATTGTGCAGTAGTGCGGGTGGACTCCTACCGTTCGTATCCTGTCAGTTCCACATAGGCGAAGCCGTCCAGTACCTTCCTGTCGAGGAAGCGGGCGCCGCCCAGATCGACTGGGGCCACGATCTCAGCGTGGACGGTGCACAGGCCCTCCCAGTAGTCGGGCGTGATCAGCGATGGCACGTGCTGTTCCTTGAGCGTTGGCTTCACGTACGCGGTCATGAAGGGATCCGGTGCTTCGGGACTGTCGAAGATCCGTATCTCCCAGTCGACGGGGTACGTGACGCCGTTCCGAGCCACGCAGACATCCAACGCCCGCACCTCGAACCGTTCGACACGCATCGTTTGCCCATGCCGGTATATGTTCCCGGCTCCATACGTCGTGCCCCACCGGTCAAAGTTGAACAGCATGATGTAGAGGTCGTCGGTATCGAATCGAAGCGAGAACCAGTCCCACTTCATCTTGACCGCGTTGAAGTTGCCCCATTGGTGATCGTGCCATGCAATCTGCTCCATAGGAAGGACATTGCAGAATGCAGTGGTCGCTACGCTTGCCCCCACAAAACGATGTAGGTTTCTGGTCTCGAAATTCCACAACTCTCATATACTATGGCGTCTACATCATGATATTCCTTACTACGGCAATGTCAGTGTACAAGACTCTCTTCTTCCGAGCCTGGTCGATCTGGCTTTCCTGCTTCAGAGATCTCTTTGAAATACTCCTGATAGATCTGGTTGCGCGCGAGCAGCGCCTCGTGATTGCCTTCATCCTCAATCCGTCCATTGTTCAGGATCAGGCAACGGTCTCCCCACAATAGCGTGGCTGACCTGTGAGCAATAACGATCACGATCCTGCCCTTACCATAGGTAGTAAGAACTTGCTCATACTTGGCCTCAAGAAAGGGATCGAGAGATGACGTCGGCTCATCCAGTAGGAGAATCCGTGATCCTTTGACGATCGCGCTGATCAGCGAAATGATCTGTTTCTGTCCCTGTGAGATACCTCTTCCTTCCCCACTTAGCTCCGTCTGGAACCCATCACCCAATGTTTTCATGAAATCGTCAAGTCCGTAGTCATGGACCCTCTGAACAATGTCAGCTTCGCTTGTTTTATTGTTTACCATAAGTAGGTTCTCCATGATGGTGCCGGGGAACAAGAGGGGTTCTTGGGGCAGATAGTCTACTAGTTTTCTCAGATTTGCGAGACTATAGTTCTGAATAGGATCTTCACCCAGTTTGATGGTTCCCTGAATTGGATCATAGATCCTCAGTAGAAGTTTGAAGATGGTGGATTTTCCACTCCCGCTTTTACCAACTAGACAAACATGTTCGCCTAGTTGTACTTCAAAGTCCAAACGCGAGAGAACGATGCGCTCCTGATCGGGATAGTGAAAGCCAACGTCAGCAAAAGTGATCTCTTGAGGAATCGCGTCATCATATTGTTTCTGAAGATTCTCTGGCCCCTCTTTGATCTTCGGTTCCTTTTCCAAGATCTCGAGCACCCTGATGCAGGCTGGTAGACTAGCCGATATCTGGGTGATGTTCGTGAACGCGGTTAGGCTACTTTCCGTAAAGATATTCGCCAGCCAGTTTACAGCGATCAATTCACCAATGGTCATGCTACCCTTCATGATATAGAAACCACAGATGACGTATGCCAACATGTAGAACGGTTCATCAACGATGGAGAATACGGCTCTCCAAAAGTCTTTCCACTTCTCCAACAGAATTTCCTTGGTATATGTCGATGAGGCTAGGGTGGAGAATCTGGAGATGACGTTTTTGTCGAGAGAACGCGACTTAATTTTCTCGGCTTCGCTAAAGCATACCTGCGCCCAGTCTGTTAACCTGGCCTCACTTTCTGTTGCTTCTCTGCTCTTTGCCTGTGTCTTCTTCTGAGGAAAGATGGCAGACCAGAGGGCTGGAAATATGGAGATTAAGAATACCAAACCTACCCACCTATTGATGTGGAGAAGGCTAATGATACCTATTATAGAAAGGATGATGCTCGAAACGATGCCTGCAAAGGAATCGATCATGATGTTTCTGAGTTGTACTACTTCCTGCATCCTGGCAAGGTAATAGCCAGAGCCCATTTTGGTGGAGTACCCTAACTCTGTCTTGAGAAAACGTTCCATGAAGCTCTTGCGCAGCTCAATAGACAACTTCTGTCTGTACTTCTCCGTGAAATATTGTTGTATGCTTCCCAAAATACTTGACAGTAGAATTACTGCCAGCAAGATCGTGGCCCAGTAGATGGCTTTCTTGAAGTCATGACCGTACGTTATAACATCAATAAAGTTGCTAAACAGGAATGGAATGGCGATTCTAACAAAGGGGGCGAAAAAGGACATGAGAAACACTGCTAACGAAAAACCTCGATAGATGAGGGCATAGCCAAGAAACTTCCTGAGGTAGTACGAATCCTTTTTCATTTAGTTAGCCTCCATTCCAGTACATTCGAGAGCTCCCCAAGTCCCATAAATGAGGAGCCCTCGAGCAAACGTCCCTAGAGTCTCATTTTCTCACTAGAACTATACCGTGAAACAACCACATCCGCAGATTCCATTGACCTCGGGACGCAAAATCCGACTATCGCTTGCTGCACGAAGAAGCATCATCTTTCCTCACCTCCTCCCCTGTCAAGAGTATCACTACGTGTCTCTGGGCATTTGTTTTGAAATACCGCTGGTTCTCGGAGACAATAGCCTCAGAGTCCACGGCCAAGATCCCTACACTGTCTTGCATCCGCGGCCGCAGATGGGGTTGAACTCTGGCAGCAAAATCCGACTGTCGTTTGACATGCGCAAGATTGTCATCTCTACTCACCTCCTCTCTTCTGTTTTTGAGATAGACAGTATAAATTCATAGCTCTCTTGGCTGTTTCCAAGGTGCAAAGGCATCCCCTATGTCCTCCAAGTCTTGCATTTGGACATCCGCCATGGCAAACAGGTAGGAGAACACAAGTCTTACACTCTGTGTCGTTTGCATACGAGTAGTCTCGCCACAGATCGATATTGTCGGTTAATGTGACATCCCCGGAACTCTCCAGATCCCCTATCCTGTCTTTCGGATTGAGTAACAACGTGCACTTATAAAGGCTGCCATCTGGTTTTATCACTAGAGAATTGGGCATTACTGCCGCGCAATATGCTGGCTTCGGCTCTGGAGTTGGAGAATAATAGTGCAAAATCCCATGTTCTAACGCCAAATCCAATACGTACGATATGTCGTCATTGATCTCGCTTCCGTTGGAGCAGAAGTTGATGCATTCGTCCTTTTGCGTCCCCGATCGATATATCGCAGCAAAGTAGAAGCTAAACCGACTATCATTCTTGAATAAGCCTTCAAACCACGAAACGAAATCCTCCGCTTCTTTAACGTTGTCTCTATCGAAATTCGAGCGAATAACGATTTGGTAGTCCGAAGTAAGTCTCGCAATGTCATTCAAATTGCCGGTTATGGTTTCAAAAGTTGCATCGCCATTTCTTAGCGGTCTGTGAGCATTGTGGTTTTTGGCGACACCATCAAGGGTTATTTGAAAACTAGAAACACCGTGTTCCACTAAGTCCAAAAAGGTAGTCCGATCTAGCAGATAGCCGTTTGTAGTTATGCCAGAAGAATAGGCTATTCCTCGGGATTGACAAAGCTTCTGAAAAGAGGAAGAAAGTCTTTCGATTGAGCCAAGATTGATAAGCGGCTCGCCTCCAAACCACGAGACTACCAGAGTCCTAATACTGGGACGCATGTCGAATTGTTTCTGTACGAGAGAAGTGATCATGCCTTCAACTTCCTGAGACATAGAAAGGCTATTCGAGAAGTCTTCATAGCAATATATGCATTGGAAATTGCAGAATGTTGTTGGCAGAATAGTGAGTTGCAGATAACCTTCGCCTTGCCTAAACGTACTGGCGACGGCTTGTCTTTCGTCGAGCGTGAATGGTGCAAGAAATCCCAGTTTGGCAAACTCGCTGACAAAACTCCCTTCTTTAGCCGCGCCGGGTTGTAGAAAGAAATCACTCAATTCGCATACGTGGTTACGGTCAAGAAGAACGATTGCACCTGTTCTCGTATTCCATACGACTGCGCCGTCATCCATTTCTGAAACGACGTTGTAGCAGGACCACTTTAGTTCTGCGTTCCTAAACTGATCTGCAACCGCAGCGAAGTTCTTCGGATCATCATTCATGCCCGCCCCCGGTTTCATGTTACTAAAGATCCTTAAAGTACACGATACTTATTATAAACAAATTCTATATCGTGTCGAGTCGATCTATAAGTACTGGTCAGAAGAATCAAAAGCTATCTTGAGATACAACATGGCGAAAACTGGAAGCCATATAAAACCCCTACGGTACCATGTATGGCATCCAGTACAATCATATCCCAGTCTTCTACTTGGGATAAATCGCAGGCGCGGAGATTGGTAGTCCGGTGGCCGGTCAATAGTCGTCACATGAGTCTGACACGACGCGTTCTACAGTGGCCAACCAAATCTTGGCCCCGGTTCAGGTTTCCGTTCCCTCCACCGAAAATAACGACGCAGACATTTGCTTCAGGAAGACTGAAATCGAATTGCAGGATCGACACAGGTGGTTGCCATTTCTGGTTCTCATGCTGCCTTCATCGGATGGTGTGGCTTGTTTGATGCTAGATAATTGCCCGTAAAGCCCAACAGACAACCTTCACCTGAAATCCTGATAGTTGGCTCTGTAGACAAGCGCTCAGCACTGTGAAGCCTTTGGTCCTCATCACGCTCGTATGACGATTGCCGTGTGAGTTAACCAAGACGATTGACCGTCCCGTCCAGAACACATGATCTCCATGCAATTCAGTCCAACCTGCAGAGACACTTCAGGAACACCGTGCTTCTCGTGTCCGCTTTGAGCTCGTCAGACCTACTACTTCGAAGTTCCTTCGCTCGCAAGCTAAGAATTGTCGTTCAGAGCTCTGCAGGACCAAGGCTATGCCGCCTTCAAGTCAATACCTGAAGCAGATCTCAAGAAGTAGAAACAGCACTTCTCTACACCAGCAACCCGTCATAGATAACCATGTAATGGGGATTTGATACCATCTTCGCAGCTCTTCCTTGCGGAGTTCAGGCAAAGGTGGGTCTGGTCCAAAGGGTCATGAACTGGTACGTCAAGCGACAACAGGCAAGAGAGACACACCGATAACGAGAGAGACGGCTCCACCCGTTATAGCCACACTTGGAGGAATCGTTGCACCCTGTCGCGAAGGCGGGAATCCATGATTCCCGTGCCGGCTGGGTCCTATCGTTCGTAACCTGTCAGTTCCACGTAGGCGAAGCCGGCGAGGACCTTCTTGTCGAGGAAACGGGTGCCGCCCAGGTCGACCGGAGCCAGGATCTCGGCGTGGACAGTGCACAGGCCCTCCCAATAGTCCGGCGTGATCAGCGATGGCACGTGCTGCTCCTTGAGCGTCGGCCTCACGTATGCGGTCATGAAGAGGGAAGATGCGTCGGCGCTCTCAAAGATCCGTATCTCCCAGTCGATCGGGTATTTGACACCGTGTCGACGGGCACTCGTGTCCGATGCCCGCACCTCGAACCGGTCGACGCGCATCGTCCGCCCGTGTCGGTATATATTCCCGGCTCCATACGTCGTGCCCCACCGGTCAAAGTTGAACAGCATGACGTACAAGTCATCGGCGTCGAATCGAAGCGAGAACCAGTCCCACTTGAGTCCCACAACGTTGAAGTTGCCCCACTGGTGATCGTGCCACGTCAGCCCGGTGACGGGAAGAGTCTCTCCGTGAAGCACGATCGTGCCTTCGGTCTTCAGGTTGGGCATTGTGAAGTAGTACGAGGCGTCGCCCGGACTGTTCTGCATCTCCTGGACACCACCTGGACCCTGTGCCATGATGCCCCGGACAGCACAGGAGAGGTTCACCTGCAGGCCCCTCAGACGCGTGTCGATGACGAGACTGTTGGTGTCCTCGTTGAACCCCACGCGGTTGCCGAACGCTGAAATCACTGTCCGGGCATCGGAATTGAACGCGATGCGCATGGGCAAAATCATGCCGGTGAAGGAGAACTTCCGGCCCTCGACGTCGGTGATGGCTGCGTGGACGATCACGCTGTCGACCAGGGTCCTCACCCGGAAGAAGGTCACTTCGAGTCCCAAAGGGGCCCTCCTCTTTGCTGTCGTCAGGACGCTCGTGAAATACCACCACTCGATGCGCGCACCCCGATGAGGAAAGTGGTCCCTGCTGGTGAAGTCGACAGGCAGCAACGGGCGGCGCGACGCACCCCGCACCATCAGCTCATAGAGCTCGATGGGCACCTGCGTCAACGCACCTTTCAGGATCTTCCTGCCGGTCATCATGGGTCACCTCTACCAGTCACAGTATCACTGAAACAGTCGGTTTGACCAACTGCGACAGGAGATGGATTCCCTGGTGGCTCAAAGGAATGCTTCTTCTCGTCGTCCCCGCGGAGGCGGGGACCCATGCAGTGCCCCACGCAGAATGCTATACTCATATTAACCTCTATGGTATATATGCTATTGCATATTATAGTAGAAACGGATAGACTTGACACATCGTGCTCGGGAAGGAGTGCACAGGTGCATGTCGAGTTTGTGAATGAGTTGCGGACGCTATATGAGACTGGAGAGGCTCCGGGATGTAAGATCTCTCACCACATCGTGGGCAAGTTCGTCAGGGCGATTGGCTCCCTCGAGGCAGCACATACTCTGAAAGACATTTGGGCAAACAAGGGTTTCAACTTCGAGAAGGTCGATGACAATGACATTTACTCAATACGACTCAACGACCAATGGCGACTCGAACTCACCATTGACTGGGCCGACAAGCAACATTCGCGCGAAACAGTCTACCCGCAGCACTTGTCCAAACACTACAAGGAGAGATGGCCATGACTGCATACAAACCGTACAAGAACTTCGCTCCCAGCGATTACATTCGCGATGAGCTTGACGCGCGCGGATGGACCCAGAAGGACCTCGCAGACGTTCTTGGTGTCGCACCCAAGACCATCAGTGCCGTCATGCGCAACAAACAGTCCATCACGGCTGACATGGCACTGCTTCTCAGCAAAGCGTTCGGAGAATCGGCTGAATACTGGATGAACCTTGAAGCAGCGTACAGAAGCAGGCTGCTGGCCGTGGGACATGCCAACACGGACGTCGAGCGACGTGCCCTGATCTATCAGCACATGCCGGTGGGTGAACTCCGCCACCGTGATTGGCTGAGGCAGTCACGGAATATGTCGGACCTGGTGAAAGACGCTGATGAGTTCTGGGGGCCGGGTGGGTTCCAGCCACAACTGCTGGACGTCGCGGCCGCACCTCTCTTCAGGAAATCTACTCGCTGCACGACCTATCGGAAGGCCTTTGCGCTCGCGTGGCTGCACATGGCCCGGCAATGCGCAGCAAAGGTCGCGGTGGGCGCATACGACCGCCATGCCGTCGAGTTGCTGACCAAGAATCTGTCCACACTCACGGTCCGCGCTGATGGCGTGTCGGAGTTCGTGAGACTCCTGGCGCAGGCGGGTGTCAAGTTCGTCATGCTCGCTCCACTCCGCGAGACGCACCTTGATGGAGCTTGCTTCATGGATGGGACAAACCCTGTCGTCGCCTACACCGGAAGGTACGGAACAGTCGATCATTTCTGGTTCACGATAGCACACGAGCTTGCCCATATCCTTGACCATCTGGACGCCGGCGAACCAGTACTGTTCGACTTGGAGGAACCGACCTCAGGAATCGAGGAACACGCCGACAGGGGCGCACTGGCGTCACTGCGCATCCCCGACATTCTCACTCGTTTCGCCAAGTCCGACCGATACATGCGACGCCAGGATGTGCTGGAATGCGCCCGCACACTGAACGTGTCTCCAGCAATCGTGGTCGGTGTCCTGCAGCACTACAAGAAGCTGCCATATCGTAGTCTCGCTGACCTCAAGCCGTCCGTACTGCCTCTCATTCCAGCGTCTGCGGACCTGGAGGCAAGCGCGGCTCCGTTTGGCGAGCAGCGAGGATGCACATGCCGATGACTGTGATATTCGTTGAGCACCGTTCTGCGGAGCCCAGTCTGTTCCCATGAAACCGCAGACGTCGGCTTTCGTGGTCAGTGTTTACCACTCATGACGGACCCACGTTTCTACAGATTGCCACCCCCATCAACGTCTGAGCAGTTCGAGTGGCTGTGTCTTGACCTATGGCGTATTGAATGGAAAGACCCGAATATTCAGCTCGTCGGCCGTCCAGGCCAGGCACAAGACGGCATTGACGTCATTTCCGACTCCGCCTGGGGCGATAACAAGTACCGCGCTATTCAATGCAAGAACTACAAACCAGCGAGCCTCCTCTCCAAGGACATTGAACACATTGCCGAGCAGGTGGTGAGCTCATGCACTTACCCCTTGGTCGAACTCGTGATCGCCACAACGGTGCCACGTGACGCGAAGTTGCAGCAGAAGGCTGCGGAAATCACGCAAGCACACCGTGAACAGGGTCTGTTCGAAGTGCATGTATGTGCGTGGGAAGATATCATGGACCTGCTGTCTCAGCACAAGGAACTGCTCCCCCGGTATTGGCCAGATACTTACACGACCAATACTCACCAGGAGAGCAATCTCGTGGAGCTGCCTCCTTCGCAGGTTCAAGTGGTTGGTCTCGTGTCTCAAATCGATGGTGATGTGCTCATTGAGACGGCCAATAACCTAGCGCAGCAACGGAGATTCGATGAAGCTCTACAGGTAATTGACGCTTTCGAATCCAAGCAGCCCACGATGGACAACAACACTAGGTTCCGCGTCCTTACGAGCCGTGGCGTCATTCAGTCGCGCCTGGGGAAACACAGAGCAGCTGCGGAGAATCTTGTCGCAGCCTACTCGCTCAACAAGCAATCCGACAAAGCCAAGCTTAACGCTGCTCAAGCATACCTGTCTCTGGGCGATCTGCCATCGGCACGACAAATCGCCTACGAAGTGATACAGAGCAATCCCCTCGACTCCTTGGCTTGGAGGGTCACCCTACTAGCAGCAGACCCAGCAATCGCCATCGACGAAGTCCTGAAACCCGTTCCCCCGTCTCTTCAAGGGACTTCTGACGTCCTGTCCGCGTTTGGGCTCCTGGCAGAGCAACGGGGAGACTGGCACGCTGCTGCCAGCTACCTCCGAGAATCGCTGGCAGTTCCAAACACTTTCGACCCAGTCGCCGGCGGTGAGCTGGCTGCAATCTTGTTGCAGGGGATGACGGGGGCGGCACGAGATGATCCAGCTCTCTCACCTAACCCTGCTGTTTCGGCAGAAGGTGACGAGGTTGACAGTCTTCTTTCAAGAGCGATCGCGCATCCGGGAGATGCACCCGTTCCAGTGGTGGCAGGCTGGTATTTGAGCCGGTGTCTGCTGCGACTCTGGAGAACAGACCTCACGGGTGCCGCCGAAGATGCTGCAGCTAGTCTTGCGCTGTCTCCAGGGAATGCTGTAGCGACCAAGTTGACCGCGGCCGTGCAGGTCGAGAAGGGTAATGACGCTGCAGCATTGACAACGCTGATGTCTATCTCCGACTTCTCAGGCGTGCCGGAAGCGCTGCAAATGAAGGCTGCATTGCAGGAACACGCGGAACAGCTGGAACCAGCTCTCATATCATTGAACCAGTTTCTCGATATGTCTGGAGTGCCCGACGTCTTGAGAGCCGTAGCGCAGCAGCAGAAACTGCGTGTTCTCCGCAAATCCGGCAGACCAGATGAGGCAGCCGAGTCAGTAGAAAGGCTCTTGGAGTCGGACTCACAGAATCCCATATGGCTGGTCGAGAAGGTCCGATGTATCGACGGGCTGGCTACTTCCGGCAACCAAGTGCTGCAACTTCTGACACAGGCAGCAGCGCTGGCAGCCGATGCAAAATTGCCTGGGATTATGCGTGACACTGTCGCAGCCGAGCTGTTCGGGCGCTCAATGTTCAACGAAAGCGCGCATATTGATGAGATTGGTGCCTGCGCCGACTTCTATGGGCCACGAACCCAGAGGCTGTTGGCCAGTTACCTCAACATGGACAAGTTCGAGAAAGCGAAACTGCTTTGTGACCGCCTCAGAGAAGCTGGAGTGACTGCTACGACTCTCCTGACGAGCCGGGCCAAGATCTACCTATACGCCGGAGATCTTGAGACCGCTGAGCATGATCTGGAGAAGTGCCACGAGGTTGACCCCGAGGAGCCCACGTGCGTACTGTTGCTTGCGGAGATTGAGCTTCGTCTCTCTCGCATTGAGGAAGCGAAGGCAACTCTCAAACTTCTTCACAACCCAGGCCTGCTGAACGAACTAGGAACTCAGCGCTTGATCCGAGTGCAGATCGCTTTGGAGCAGTATGCAGATGCGCTGGCCGTTGCATATGCAAACCTTGTTGAGCACTACGACACATCGGCTGAGGCCTTCCTCACATTCCTTAGCTGTTTCATGGCTGTGAGCCAACTTGCCCCGACCGAGGTGGACTGGCAGGGTGGGGCTGGCAAATCTGCGGTAGTGGGTGCCGCGACACAAACTGGCAACATCGTCTGGTACGCCCTCACTCCGGAGAAGACTGACTGTCTTGGTGATGCAATATGGGCTGATCCTGCAAAATGGCGTGGCAGAGCTTTGTTAGGACACACTCCCGGAGATGTCATCGACCTGAACCCTGACACTGAAGAGCAACCAAAACCAGTTACCATAAGGGAGGTCCTGAGCAAATACGCGTATGCATGCAGGAATGTCTTCCAGCGATTCCCAAACGCGTTTCCGCAACGTCAGGAGTTGCGTTCAATACCAGTCGCCGATGGTGCTGATCCGGTCACCATATCCCCGGAACTTGAGCAGCAAATCCAACAAATGGGGGAACACACACGGCGAGCTCTGAAGCTCATGGCCATGCATGATCAGGGGCGCTTGCCACTGCCATTTGTCTGCACATGGCTGTCCAGGAACATCGTAGAGACATGGTTTGACATGATGGAATCTCCAGGGTTCTGTCTCAGGGCCAATTCTCCGGGGACGCCACCACGAACGGTCACATTGGGGGAAACTACGATCGTGTTGGAACCAGTTTCCGCTGTCACCTTGTCGGAGTCTCCACTTCTGTCCGGCATAGTGCCTATAGGGGGTAGTGCTATTGCATACGCACAATCTATGCTTGACACCCTCCACGATGCCGAGCTTGGATTGAAGTACAACGTCCGTAACGGCCTTCAAGTAATGGTTTCTGACGGGAGGCACCTTGGAATCCGCCAAACTGGTTCAGAGGTCATTGAGAAGCGACTTGAGCGAGTAAGGGGCATCATTGGGTGGATAGAGAAGAACGCGTCTCGCCAGCCGCACCTCAAGATCCTAGCATACGGGCAACAACAGTACCAGGAGATCTCTTCGGCTATTGGCCAGGCGGCAGTCGACGCATTGTTTCTGGCGAGTGAAGAAAAGCACATACTCTTGTCAGACGATTTGGCGCTGCGCCGACTTGCTGCCTCCCTAAACGTAGCGGCAATCTCGACACAGGAGCTTCTTGCTTCGATGCTGTCTCAGGGCATCATTTCGCACGAGGCATACTCAACAGAGCTGATGAGGCTCTATCACATGCAGATGCGCGGCCTATATGTTGATGCGTCAGTATTCGAGGACATGTGCTCCTCGGTTGGATGGGACGTCACGCACGTACCAGTAGATGCTTTCGGTGTGCTCTCAAACAGGAATCTTGGTAACGCGGGGCCAACCGTAGCGGCTGGCTTCATTCGTGCAATCTTCATGAATATTCAGGACCCTCGCGTCCGTTCGATATCTTGGTGGCCACAGGTGTTTAAGGCACTTGCAGACGGTCGCAATCCCCAACGAGCATTCAAGGAGGCTTTGACCAGCGTATCGTCAGCTATGCCGTTTGTGCTGTTGCTGCATAAAGAGCTCGCCGATTTTGCAGGAAGCTGGTTGCAGATACGAGGACTCTAAGCAGTCCCACACTGGCACAAAGCTACCCTCGCCCGTTGTCTCGGTTACCGAATCTTGCTACAGTATGCAGTGGGCTCTGAAAGGAGCCGTTGAAAGAAATGATCGAAGAAGGGGCAAGGGGGCCGTCAATGGGGAACGGAGATCTCAACTGGATTGCCAACTTCATCTGGGGCATCGCAGATGACGTGTTGCGGGACGTCTACGTGCGAGGCAAGTACCGCGACATCATCCTGCCGATGACCGTCATACGGCGCATCGACGCAGTCCTGGAGCCGACGAAGAAGGCAGTCTTGGACATGAAGAGGCAGATGGACAAGGCTGGCGTCACCAGTCAGGATGGCGCGTTGCGCAAGGCTGCGGGACAGGCCTTCTACAACGCCTCGCCATATACGCTGCGTGACCTTACCGCCAGCGCGCACGTGCAGCAATTGAAAGCGGACTTCGAGACGTATCTCGACGGCTTCTCCTCCAACGTGCAGGAAATCCTGGATAAGTTCGAGTTCCGCAACCAGATCCCGAGAATGGTGCAGGCCAACATCCTGGGCAACGTCATCGAGAAGTTTCTGGACAGCTCGGTGAACCTTGGGCCGGAGCCGGTGCGCAACACAAATGGCACCGTGCGCCTGCCCGGACTGGACAATCACGCGATGGGCACTATCTTCGAGGAGCTGATCCGACGCTTCAATGAAGAGAACAACGAGGAGGCCGGCGAGCACTTCACCCCACGCGACGTCGTGCGCCTCATGGCCGACCTGGTCTTCCTCCCGATTGCCGACCAGCTGGCATCTACGACCTACCTCATCTATGACGGCGCGTGTGGCACGGGCGGCATGCTGACCATTGCCGAAGAGCGCCTCACAGAACTCGCGAACGAGCGCGGCAAGAAGCCTGCCATCCACCTGTATGGCCAGGAGATCAACGCCGAGACATATGCCATCACGTTCGCAGACCTGCTCATCAAGGGCGAGCGCAACGTCGCCAACAACTTCCACCTGGGTTCTACCCTCTCGGAGGACGGGTTCCGTACGCGTCAGTTCGACTTCATGCTGTCCAACCCGCCGTACGGCAAGAGCTGGAAGGGTGACCTGGAACGCATGGGCGGCAAGGACGGCATCACCGACTCACGCTTCATGGTGAGCCACGCCGGCGACCCCGAGTTCAGCCTGCTCACGCGCTCCAGCGACGGGCAACTCATGTTCCTCGCCAACATGCTGTCCAAGATGACCACCGACACGCCCCTCGGCAGCCGCATCGCTGAGGTCCACAACGGTTCGTCGCTGTTCACCGGTGACGCCGGTCAGGGCGAGAGCAATATCCGCCGCTGGATCATCGAGAACGACTGGCTGGAGGCCATCATCGCGCTGCCGCTCAACATGTTTTACAACACCGGTATCGCCACCTACATCTGGCTACTGTCCAACCACAAGGCCGAGAACCGCACAGGCAGGGTCCAACTCATCGACGCCACCCAGTGGTACCAGCCGCTGCGCAAGAACCTGGGCAAGAAGAACTGCGAGCTGACCCCGGATGACATCGCTCGCATCGTCAAGACCTACGAAGCATTCAAGGAAACGGAGCAGTCGAAGATCTTCCCGGGCGAGGCATTCGGCTACACCAAGGTCACAGTGGAGCGCCCGCTGCGCCTCAAGGGTGTCGATCCGGACCGCACCTACACCCCAAAGGAGATCAAGTCGCTGAAAGAAACGAGCGAACGCGACGAGACTGCGCCACCTGTCATCCGCAAGGTACATTCGGGCAACACAACGCCCGACCCGCTTCACGGCCTGTTCGAGGCGACCATCGGTGGCAAGAAGCGTGTCGTGGAGTACGAGCCCGACCCCGACCTGCGCGACACTGAACAGGTGTCCCTTCTGGAGAATGGAGGCGTCGACGCCTTTATCCGTCGCGAGGTCCTGCCCTACGCGCCCGACGCTTGGGTTGACCCAGCGTCCGCCCGCATCGGGTACGAAATCAGTTTCACCCGCTACTTCTACAAACCGCAGCCCATGCGGACACTAGACGAAATCCGCGCCGACATCATCGCGCTGGAGAAAGAAACGGACGGGCTGCTGGACGAGATCACCGGAGGAGGAAAGGCGTGAGCAACCTGCCCCAGAAATCCCAGTTCCTGATCTATCGGGCTGAGGACGGCGCCATCAAGATCGACGTCCGCTTTGAGGGTGAGACGGTGTGGCTGACACAGCCATCTATCGCTGAGCTATTCCAGACCACCGTGCCCAATGTTAGTATGCATTTGCGGAACATCTATGAGGAAGGCGAGTTGAGCTCCGAGGCAACCCTTAAGGATTTCTTAACGGTTCGCCAGGAAGGCACCCGCCAAGTCAGCCGGAACCTCGACTACTACAACCTCGACGCCATCATTTCGGTCGGGTATCGGATCAAGTCCCGCGTGGCCACCCAGTTCCGCATCTGGGCCACCCAGCGCCTGCGGGAATACATCGTCAAGGGCTTTGTGCTGGATGACGAACGGCTGAAGAACCCCGACCGCCCCTTCGACTACTTTGAGGAATTGCTGCGCCGCATCCAGGACATCCGCACGTCAGAGCGGCGTTTCTACCAGAAGATTACGGACATCTACGCCACCAGCATCGACTACGACCCCACAGCCGAGGCCAGCATCACCTTCTTCAAGACCGTACAGAACAAGCTGCACTGGGCCATCACAGGACAGACCGCCGCCGAGATCATTCGAACCCGCGCAAACAGTTCCCAACCCAATATGGGCCTGACCAACTGGCGTGGTGACAGGGTGCGCAAGGAAGACGTCACCATCGCCAAGAACTACCTCACCGAACTCGAACTGGCCGCCCTCAACAACCTCGCGGAGCAGTATCTCGTCTTCGCCGAAGGCCAGGCGATGCGCCGCATCCCCATGCACATGCAAGACTGGATCGCCAAGCTCGACGGCTTTCTTAGCCTCAACGAGCGCGGCATCCTCGACAACGCAGGTTTGATCTCCCACGAACTGGCGACCCAGCACGCCGAACAGGAATACGACAGCTTCCACCAGCAGCTCCTTGCCAAAAACGCCACTAGGCCTGACGACTTCGAGAAGAGCATCAAGGCGTTGCCGACGGTCAAGCCACGCAAGACGAACAAGAGGAACAAGGCGTGATTCAGCGCATCTTTGTCAGTAGTGTCCAGCGAGAATTCGCCGATGAACGCCGGGCTGTTCGCGACTTCGTACGCGGCGACACACTGCTTCGCCGATTTTTCGATGTCTTCCTGTTCGAGGACCTTCCCGCCTCGGATCGCAAGGTTCAAGACGTATACCTCGACGAAGTCGGGCGTTGTGCCCTCTACGTCGGGCTGTTTGGTCGGGACTATGGCTATCAGGATTCTGCCGGCATCTCTCCCACCGAACGAGAATTTGATCGGGCCACAGTTCTCACTAAGAATCGTCTGATCTTCATCGAAGCAATAGATGACGCGGACCGCGATCCCAAGATGAGAGCTCTCATCAGCAAGGCCGGCACAGACCTTGTCTACCACTCGTTCGCGGGCATCACAGACCTCAACGCAGCACTCTACGCCAGTCTGGTGGAGTATCTGGAGGACACGGGCCGTATTCGCACCAAGCCCTTTGATGCCGCTGCCTGCCCCGATGCCAAACTCAGCGATCTCTCCCGCGAGAAGGTCTCCGACTTCCTAGAGCGCGCCCAAGCCGAACGCGACTATTCCCTTGGCCCCAAGACATCGACGCGCAAGGCTCTGGCCCACCTCAACCTGCTTGATGGTGACCAGCCTAGCCACGCCGCCGTGTTGCTCTTTGCCAGTAATCCACAGCACTTTCTCCTCAGTTCCGAAGTCAAGTGCATGCATTTCCATGGTACAGAAGTCCGCAAACCCATCCCTTCCTACCAGATTTACCACGGGACAGTCTTTGAGCTTGTGGATCAAGCGGTGGATTTCGTCATGTCCAAGATTGATCGGACCGTCGGCACGCGCGCCCTGGGCCCACAAGCGCCGGTTGACTACGAACTTCCACGCGAAGCCGTCGCCGAGGCAATCGTCAACGCCGTCGCTCACCGCGACTACACCAGCAATGCCAGCGTACAGATCATGCTGTTCTCGAACCGGCTTGAAGTCTGGAATCCGGGCGAACTGCCACCCCCACTGACTGTTGCAACACTGCGCATCCCCCACGCTTCCATTCCCCGCAACCCGCTCATAGCCGATCCGATGTTCCTGGCACACTACGCGGAGAAGGCCGGCAGTGGTATCCTCGACATGATCAGTCGCTGCCAGCGGGCGGGCCTGACTGCGCCCCAATTCCGACAAGAAGGGGGCCAGTTTATCCAGACAATCTGGAGGCCAAAGCGTACCGTCACCTCACAAGTCGAGGCCCAAGAGGCCCAAGTTGAGGCCCAAGAGGCCCAGGCCAAACTCCCCACCACCGACGTGGTCTTGCTGAAAGCTTGCTTGGAGCGTCCTCAGAGCGGACAGGAACTGCTTCAGGCAGCCGGTTATAGCAAACGCTCTGGCAATTTCAAGCGGAGCATTGGTCGGCTGCTAGCCGCGGGATATGTCGAAATGATACTTCCCGACAGGCCGACCAGCCATCTTCAGAAATACCGCCTCACGATGAAAGGACGTAACTGGCTAGCCACGGCGACGAAGGGAAACGAGCCATGATCAGTAGACTCAAACCCACTTGTGATTGCCGGGTTTCTGGTGTCGCATGGCAGGGCATGATCTTATTTAGGATTGGCCTCCCATGAGATCAGGACAAGGCGGCGAATGCTTCATCACAACGGCGTTTCCTTATTTTAGCGTATGTTCGTCCAGCACGATCAGGAGACGGATGAAAGTGGATGATAATGACTGAGCTGAAACCATATCCTGCATACAAGGACTCCGGTGTGCCATGGCTGGGCCAGGTGCCAGAGCGGTGGGACATACGAAGCCTCGGCTCAATTACCTCGACGATCAGCCATCACGGCCGTCCTGATCTTCCGCTACTCTCAGTCGTGCGGGAGAAGGGTGTGATTCCACGTTCAACTATGAGCGATGAGGAGAACCACAACTTCGTCCCAGACGATCTCAGCAATTACAAGATCGTCCGCGAGGGGAACCTAGTAGTCAACAAGATGAAGGCATGGCAAGGTTCACTTGGAATCGCTCCAATGGACGGAATTGTGAGCCCTGCTTACTTCGTGTTCGACATTCGCATTGGTGACAGGCAGTTCGCACAGACACTTCTGCGGAGCAAGGTCTATATTCCATTCTTTGCCCAAGCGTCTGATGGTGTTCGTATTGGCCAGTGGGAGCTCTCTGTCGTCGGCATGAAGCGCATTCCGATGGTTGTTCCTCCCACCCCGGAACAAGTAGGCATCGTAAGGTACCTGGACCATGCGGACCGGAAGGTGTGGCATGCCATCCGCGCGCGGCAACAGCTGATCAAGCTGCTGACGGAGCAGAAGCAGGCCATCATCCAGCGCGCCGTCACGCGCGGCCTGGACCCCAACGTCCGCCTCAAACCCTCGGGCGTCGCGTGGCTAGGCGACGTGCCAGAGCATTGGGAGATCAGGAAGGTCAAGTATGTGCTTCAACCAGATGGATACCGAGCTGGTCCTTTTGGCAGTGCACTCATTACGTCTCAACTCAACTCGTCCGGAACCATCCGGGTCCTCTCGCCTGAGCATGTTGCTAGAGCAAGCATGAGCCTAGGTATTGATCTATTCCTTCCTGAGGCGAGAGAAAGAGAAATGAGTCAGTTTTTGGTCAAAGGGCGCGATATTGTGTTCCCTATTGTTGGAACCCTTGGGCGTGCCATGGTGGTGCCAAGAAGCGTCGGCAAGACAATAATCAATCAGCGACTTGCTCGCCTTCGTCCGGACGAGACTAGGGTCAACTCCGACTATCTTGCGCTGTTGATGAGCAAAGTCACGTTGTACCAGGAGCTCGACCGAGTCGAATGCAAGGGATCAATCCTCGACCACATTACCAAAGAGAGAATCTTAGAACGGCCGCTTCCACTCCCCCCATTGTTAGAGCAGATGGCGATCTTGAACGAGCTGGAGAGTGCTGGCCTATCAGTCGACAAGGCCATCGACGCCGCCCACCGTGAAATCGACCTCCTGCGCGAGTACCGCACCCGCCTCATCGCCGACGTGGTGACAGGCAAGCTGGACGTGCGTGACGTCCCGGTCCCTGACGACGAGACCGACGTCCTGCCCGAGGAGTTGGAAGGCATCGACGAGCGTGATGCCATGGACCAGAGCGACAATGCCGCCGAGACGGACTCCGAGTCGAGTACCGAGGAGAGTGCATGATCACGTATTCGCATGAACGTTCGCTGGAACTGCTGAGAATCGGGACCGGTATTCCTGACGCGCAGTTCCGCATTGGACAGGAAGAGGCCATCCGCTCCATTGTCGAACAACCTGGCCGGTATCTCGTGGTGCAGAAGACCGGCTGGGGCAAGAGCTTCGTCTACTTCATCGCCACCAGGCTGCTGCGCGAGGCGGGTCAAGGACCTGTCCTGCTCGTTTCGCCGCTGCTCGCCCTGATGCGCAACCAGATAGCCGCAGCCGAGCGCATGGGTGTGCGTGCCAAGACGATCAACTCGGACAACCCGGATTCATGGAGCGGTATCGAAGCTGCCATGCAGCACGACGATATCGATATTCTGCTCATCTCGCCGGAGCGGCTGGCCAACGAGCGCTTTCGCAGTGAAGTCCTTGCCCATATCGCCGCAAAAATCTCACTGCTGGTCGTTGACGAGGCCCACTGCATCTCGGACTGGGGTCATGACTTCAGACCGCACTACCGTCTGCTGCAGCACACTATCGAGGCTCTGCCCACCAACATGCGCCTGCTTGCAACAACGGCAACGGCCAATAACCGCGTGATCCAGGACCTGCAGAATGTGCTGGGGCCCGACCTCAACGTGTCCCGGGGGGAACTGAACAGGCCATCGCTCAAGCTTCAGACTTTGCGTCTGGCCAGCCAAGCTGAACGGCTGGCATGGTTGGCAAAGCAGATACCGGCCATGCCCGGCAGTGGTATCGTCTACACGCTGACGGTACGGGACGCCGTCCAGGTGGCCGAATGGCTCACGTTGTGCGGCGTGCATGCAGTGGCGTACACCGGTGACAGTGGCAGAGACCGGCCTGAACTCGAGCAGGCACTGCTGGACAACCGGGTGAAGACGCTGGTGGCAACTACGGCATTGGGCATGGGTTTTGACAAGCCAGATCTGGGCTTTGTCGTTCACTACCAGACCCCGGGGTCGGTCGTGGCCTACTACCAGCAGGTAGGTCGCGCCGGACGGGCACTGGATGCAGCCTATGGCATTCTGTTGAGTGGCACCGAGGAGAACGATATCAACGAGTACTTTATCAAGACCGCGTTTCCGACACGCGACGAAGTACAGCAGGTCCTGACGGCACTGGAACACAGTCCTCTGGGACTCTCGCTACCCGGCCTCATGGCCACTGTCAACATCGCCAAAGGTCGCATCGAGAAAACCATCGAACTGCTGGCTCTGGAGTCACCCGCACCCATCGTGAAGCAGGGGACCAGGTGGCAGCTGACTGCGACCAACCTGAGCGAGGCGTTCTGGCAGCGGGCGCAGCGCCTGACTGACTTACGGCACGTTGAGCAGGGACAGATGCAGGAATACGTGGACCTGCCCGCAGGACACATGGCCTACCTCATCCACGCCCTCGACGGGGAGCCTGGCGATTGTAGTTCTCCTAACCTGCCAGACCTGCCTGCAACCGTCGACCAGCTCCTGGTGCGGGAAGCCGTTGCGTTTCTTCGCCGGACCAGTCTCTCCATCGACCCCCGCAGACAATGGCCACTGGATACCATGCCCCTGTATGGCCTCAAGGGAAATATTTCCCGCGAACTCCAGGCAGAACAGGGGAAAACACTCTGCACATGGGGTGACGCAGGCTGGGGCGATCTGGTGCGTCAGGGCAAATGCCAGGACCACCATGTTGCGGAGGATCTGGTCGTGGCGTGCACATCGATGGTTCAGGAATGGAACCCACAACCTGCGCCCACCTGGGTCACCTGCATACCGTCCCTGCGCGACCCGGCGCTCGTACAGGATGTTGCTGAACGTCTGGCAGAGCGACTGGGGCTGCCGTTTCGACCCGTGATTTGCAGGAGCATCGATCGGCCCCCACAGGCAACGATGCAGAACAGCATGCAGCAAGCCCACAACCTTGATGGCTCGTTTGAACTCACGGCGACGTTGCCCGAAGGACCCGTACTCTTGATGGATGACACGGTCGATTCGCGCTGGACCATGACCGTCGCAGCGTGGCTGCTGCGTTCCCATGGCAGTGGCGAGGTCTATCCGATGGCGCTCGCGTCCATAGGACCCGGCGGATGAGTACAGCACTGTCGCAAGACAGCCAGGTGATCCTGCTGCTCACGGCACCCTTGATGACTGGGCGCATGGAGCCATCGACGGACCTGTTGACCCCGGGTGAATACGGGCGTCTTGCGGTCTTCCTGCACGAGGTGCAGCGACAACCTGGCGATCTACTCACTGCTAATGCGGATAGCCTGCTCGGACAATGCCAGGGAATCGTGGACGTTGACCGCCTGAAGCGGCTGCTTGGCCGAGGCTTCCTGCTGAGCCAGGCGGTCGAACGCTGGCAGGCCCGGGCTATCTGGGTCGTCACGACCGTGGATGCAGCATACCCGCGGCGGCTCAAGGAACGGTTGAAGGAAAATGCGCCAGCAGTACTGTATGGCTGTGGAGACGCAGCGATCCTGGAGACGGGTGGGTTGGCTGTGGTCGGTAGTCGCAACGCGACTCCGGCACTGCTGAAGTACACAGAACACATCGGACAATTGGCAGCTCATGCAGAGCAGACAACCGTATCAGGTGGAGCACGCGGTATTGACCAGGCGTCCATGTGTGGTGCTCTAGGAGCCGAAGGCAAGGTTGTAGGCATACTTGCCGACAGTCTGGAACGGGCAGCTCTGAACCGCGAGTATCGTGCCCCGCTCATGGAGGGCAAGCTAGTCCTCGTGTCGCCCTACGATCCGCTGGCTGGCTTCAACGTGGGCAACGCCATGCAACGCAACAAGCTCATCTATGCGCTGGCTGATAGAGCACTGGTCATCAGTTCCGACTATCTGAAAGGCGGGACTTGGGCCGGCGCGGTGGAGCAGCTGACCAAACTGAGGTTGGTGCCGGTGTTTGTCCGCTCGCGTGGTGAACTCGGAAAGGGGATCACGGAGTTGCAGATCCTGGGCGCGCGGCCATGGCCAAATCCGACCAATCCCGCGGCACTGGTTCGCACGCTGACTCAGGGGAGCAGCCCGAACGTGACAGTGGACGGCGAGGAAGTGTGGCCGTCTCTCGTACATGAACCGACGTCGGAACCACCAACCATCCCTGCGACCAAACCAGTCCCGGCGAAGCGTCGTGCCAAACCCAAGAAGTCGGCAGCGAACACTGATGAACCGACACTCTTCGGCGCTGTACCGGAGACGAAAGTCCCGTACAAACGTGCAACAATGCCACGCAAGAAAACCAAGAGAGTAACCGATGCAGAAGGGGGGAACAATCATGCCGACGACTGACATAAGCGAGAAAGGGCTGGAGAGCATTATTGTTGCATCGCTGACGGGAGCGAGCGGCGAAGCACCCACTCCGGGAGGCGTTACCGAAGGGCTCACCCCTCCCTACATGGACGGCGGCTACGTCCAGAGTGAGCCTGCGGACTTCGACCGCGCCCACGCCCTCGACCTTGTCAAGCTGCTATCCTTCCTTCAGATGACGCAGCCAGAGACCTTCGAACAACTGCATCTGGCGACCGACGGACCAGAACGGCAGAAGTTCCTGGCCCGTCTGCAGGGCGAGGTCACCAGGCGTGGCGTGGTGGACGTCCTGCGAAACGGCATCCAGCACGGCCCGGCTTCAGTCAGGCTCTTCTTCGCCAGCCCTTCCCCGGGCAATCAACACGCGCGACAGCTATATGACGCCAACATCTTCAGCGTCACACGCCAGTTGCGGTACAGCCTGGACGAGACACAGCTGGCCCTGGATCTGTGCCTGTTCATCAATGGCCTGCCGGTGGCAACGTTTGAGCTCAAGAATGAGCTGACCAACCAGACGGTGGACGATGCGGTCCAGCAGTACCAGCGCGACCGCGACCCGAGGGAGCTGCTGTTCCAGTTTGGGCGGTGTCTGACGCACTTCGCCGTCGATGATCAGCAGGTCAAGTTCTGCACGAAGCTGGCCAGCAAGGACTCCCTGTTCCTGCCGTTCAATAAAGGCTCCAACGACGGTGCGGGCAACCCACCCGACCCCAGCGGCATCAAGACGCGGTACCTATGGCATGACGTGCTCACGCGCCAAGGTCTCACCGACATCATCGAGAACTACGCACAGATCGTCGAGGAACCAAACATCACCGGACATCCAGTCCGCAAGCAGATCTTCCCTCGCTACCACCAGCTGGACGTCGTACACAAACTGCTGGCCGACGCGCACGAGCGTGGTGTCGGCAAGAGATACCTCATCCAGCACTCCGCCGGCAGCGGCAAGTCCAACTCCATTGCCTGGCTGGCACACCAGTTGGTTGGCCTGCGGACCGGTACCACCGCGCTGTTCGACTCGGTCGTCGTGGTCACCGACCGCCGGTTGCTGGACAAGCAGATCAAGGACACCATCAAGCAGTTCGCGCAAGTCGCCTCTGTCGTTGGCCACGCAGACAGCTCGGCCGACCTGCATATATTGCTGCAGGCAGGCAAGAAGATCATCATCACGACGATCCAGAAGTTCCCGTTCGTGCTGGATGTCATGGCAACCGAGGAACGTACGCGCACCTTCGCCATCATCATCGATGAGGCACACTCCAGCCAGGGCGGGCACACGGCGACCGAGATGAACATGGTTCTGTCCGGCGACGTCGAGGAAGAGGACATCATCAACCAGCTCATGGAGTCGCGCAAGATGCTGACCAACGCCAGCTACTTCGCCTTTACGGCCACACCCAAGAACAAGACGCTGGAAATCTTCGGCGATCCACTGCCGCAGGGTGGCAAGGTGCAACACCACCCCTTCCACTCCTACACGATGAAGCAGGCTATTCAGGAGGGATTCATCCTTGACGTCCTGCAGAATTACACACCGGTCAACAGCTACTACCGGCTTGTGAAAGCAGTGCAGGACGACCCGGAGTTCGACGTCAAGAAAGCCGAGAAGAAGCTGCGCGCCTACGTGGAATCCGACGTCCACGTCGTCCGTCAGAAGACTGAGGTCATGGTAGACCACTTTCTGGACCAGGTCATCGCGAAGCGCAAGGTCAATGGACAGGCGCGCGCTATGGTCGTCACAGGTGGCATCGCTCGAGCTATCGACTACTATCATGCGATTACTGCATATCTCATGGAACTCGAGAGCCCGTGGCGTGCCATCGTCGCGTTCTCAGGTGAACACGAGGACGGGGGCAGACAGGTGAGCGAGGCAACGCTCAATGGCTTCCCCAGCGGCATGATCCCGGCGAAGTTCAAGCAGGACCCCTACCGCTTCCTTGTCTGCGCAGACAAGTTCCAGACCGGATACGACGAACCGCTCCTGCACACAATGTATGTGGACAAGGTGCTGTCCGGCATCAAGGCGGTCCAGACCCTGTCGCGGCTCAACAGGTCCTACCCGGGCAAGCGGGACACGTTTGTCCTCGACTTTGCCAACGACGCCGACACCATCCGCATGGCCTTTGAAGACTACTACCGAACGACCATCCTGAGCGACGAAACCAACCCCAACAAGCTGCACGATCTGAAGGCGACACTCGATGGACTCCAGGTCTACACTACCGAGCAGGTGGAACAGCTGGTCGCCAACTACTTGCACGGGGCGGACCGTGAACAGCTGGATCCCGTGCTGGACACCTGTGTCGCCACCTACCAGCAACTGGGTGAAGAAGCCCAGGTCTCGTTCAAGGGTGACGCCAAGGCTTTCGTCCGCACTTATGCGTTCCTCGCGTCCATCCTGCCGTATAACAACGCAGACTGGGAGAAACTGTCTATCTTCCTGAATCTGCTCGTCCCCAAGCTACCGTCACCGATCGACGAGGATGACACCGGAGAACTCCTTAGATCCATCGACCTGGACAGCTACCGCAGTGAGATGGAGGCAACGATCCGCATCGAACTGATGGACGGTGATGCGGAGATTGGGCCCGTACCCGTTGATGGTTCCAGCGGTCGACCTGAAGCAGAGATGCAGCGCCTCAGCGAGATCATCGAGAGTTTCAACGACCTGTTCTCCACCATCCCATGGCAGGACAAGGACAAGATCCGCATGGTCGTCACCGAGGAGATCCCCACCATGGTTGCCGCCGACACGGCGTACCAGAATGCCATGACGGGTTCAGACAAGCAGCACGCACGTATCGAGCATGACAGCGCCATGGAGCGCGTACTGGCCTCCCTCCTGTCTGACAACACGGAGCTGTTCAAGCAGTTCAGTGACAACCCTGCCTTCCGCAAATGGCTGCTCGAAAACAGCTTCAAGCTGACCTATAAGGGAAAAGAAGCACAGGCATAGCCGTGATGCAAGAATGGATTCCTGGCGCTAGCGCTGAAGGACCCGCCCATGTCCAATCACCTTGACGGCTCCGTGTCGCGATATCTGCTGCAGCATGCAGACAACCCCGTCGACTGGTATCCGTGGGGAGATGAAGCGCTGGCACGTGCACGGACCGAGGACAAACCGATCTTTCTCAGCATCGGTTACGCGGCGTGCCACTGGTGCCATGTCATGGCCCACGAGTCTTTCGAAGACCCGGACACAGCCGCCATCATGAACGCCCACTACATTTGCATCAAGGTAGACCGTGAGGAGCGACCTGACCTCGATAGCGTCTACATGACGGCTGTCGTCGCGTTGACTGGCCAGGGCGGCTGGCCGCTGTCGGTCTTCCTGATGCCGGACCTGCAGCCGTTCTATGGTGGCACCTACTTCCCTCCCGAGCCACGTCACGGCATGCCTGGCTTCCCACAGCTCCTGCGCGCACTGGCTGACGCCTGGAGGGACCGACGGGCAGACATCACACGTGCCGGTGCTCAGGTCGTCGCGCAGCTCGTCAGTCAGTCCGCTTCAGGCACGGCCGAAGGGACCTTCGACGTCGGCACACTGACAACTGCAGTACACGACCTGGTCGAACACTACGACTGGAACAGCGGCGGCTGGGGTATGGCACCCAAGTTCCCTCAGCCGATGGCCATCGAGTTCCTTCTGCGACGCCATCTCGCTGGTGACGAAACGGCGCTCGCCCCTGCTGTACATGCCCTGCGGGCGATGGCACGGGGCGGCATGTGGGATGTGATCGGCGGCGGATTTGCCCGCTACTCGACGGACGACACGTGGCACGTCCCGCACTTTGAGAAGATGCTGTACGACAACGCACAGCTGGCGCACGCGTATTTGCACGCTTGGCAGGTGACCGGCGAGACGTCCTTCCGGAACGTGGCCGAGGAGACGCTGGCGTTCGTCACGCGGGAGATGACGACCCCGGAAAGCGCCTTCCTGTCGAGCCTCGACGCCGACTCGGAGGGAGTGGAGGGCCGATACTATGTCTGGAGCCTCGAGGAGGTTCGTGCGGCGCTCGGGAAGGATGCCGATTTGTTCGCCGAGGCCTATGGTGTGACTGATGGGGGCACGTGGGAGGGAACAAACGTCCTGCAGCGCTCCATGGATGACGCGACACTTGCTGCGCGTCATACTATGAGCCCTGGCGACGTCGCCGCGCTGCTGGACAGGTGCCGTGCACGGCTCCTCGAAGTCCGTGGCACGCGGGTACGCCCAGCCGCTGACGACACGGTGCTGACAGCTTGGAACGGCTTGATGCTAGCCTCGTTTGCGGAGGCGGCACGTGCCTTCGGGGACCAGAGGTACCTTGATGTCGCCATTCGCAACGCAGACTTCCTGCTCACAGCGCTGCGACCCGACGGACAACTGCGGCGCACCTGGCGTGAGGGCACAACAGGTCCGAAGGCGTACCTGGACGATTATGCTTCGCTGATTCTCGGACTGCTGGAGCTGTACCAGACGGACTTCAACAACCGCTGGTTCGTGGCCGCGCGGCTTCTCGCCGAAGAGATGCTGGTCCGTTTCACCGACCCCGCCGGAGGGTTTTTCGATACGCCCGACGGGGCGGAGCAGCTCCTTATACGCCCAAAGGACCTGCAGGACAACGCTGTCCCGTCGGGGAATGCGCTCGCCGCAGAGGCCCTGCTGACCCTTGCTACTCTCACTGGCACCACAGAGTGGCGCACGCTGGCCGAGCGGTCGCTCGGCCTTGTGACCGATCTGGCCGTCCACTATCCGACCAGCTTCGGATGCTGGCTTTGTGCGGGTGATTTCGGACTGGCAAAGGAGATGCAGGTCGCCATCGTCGGCGACCCTGCTGACGAGCGAACGATGGGGCTGATCGCCGAGGTCCGCGGGGTGTTGCGACCCAACCTGGTCATGGCAGTCTCGCCGGCGCCCCCGCCCGCGGGAGCCCCTGACCTGCTCGCCAATCGTCCGATGGTGGACGGCCAGCCGACCGCCTACGTCTGCGAGGGGTCTGTCTGCCGCCAGCCAGTGACGCGACCGGAGGATTTGAGGGAACAGTTGAGATGAAGTACGACGGGGGATGGTCATGACGTCAATTGTGAATTCTCTTGGTGTCAGGCACCAAGAGGATTCACAATTCATGAGAGCAGCCGTTGCGCGGCAACCTCCGTCTCGTAGACTGATTGCATGAGCTCACATGTCATCCTTATCACTGGTCCACGTGCGGCCGGCAAGTCGACGTTCGCGGCTGAAGTCCACCGGGCACTGGTGGGCTCAGTCCTCCTGCACGTGGACGACCTGTTCCATGAGGTGCTGGCGCAGGACCGCAACAGATGGATGGGCAACGAGGTTGAGCTATATGCCGTGATCCTGCCCCACCAGCTGGCCCTCGCGCGCGACCTCGCCCTGGCGGGCAGCTGCGTCATCGTCGACGCCACGGTCTTGCCGAACCAGCTTGCCCCACTCGTCGACAACCCGTCCGAACCCCGATTCGACGTCCTGGTGCTGCTTCCGTCACTGGAGGAGTGCCTGGCGAATGAGCATCGGGCAACGCGGACAGTCCCGGTTCGAGAAGAGAAGGTGACCGCCACGTGGCAGGAGATGCAGAAGTGGCGCACGGTAACGGTGGTCTCCGTCCGCTTCGTCGACGGGGATGAAGTCGAGCGCAGGAAAACGTTGTCCCTGATCGTGAAACAGCTGCAGCAGGCGCCCTAGTCCCAGTCCGATCGGCTCCGGCGCAATAGCAGCGCGAAGACGGGCGCACCAACGATCCCGGTCAGGATGCCCAGCGGAATCTCCGCCATCGTCAGGCTGCGTGCCACATCGTCGATGATCATCATGTAGATTGCCCCCAGGGCGATGGAAGCCGGTATGAGTCTGCGGGAATCCGGCCCGACGATGCCGCGCGCCAGGTGCGGCACGACCAGCCCCACCCACCCGATGACACCGGAGAGCGCTACGCTGACAGCGGTGGTCATGGTAGTTAATCCGATGAGGACGACCCTCATCACCCCGGGGTTTTCGCCCAATGACCGCGCCTCGTCGTCGCCCATGGAAAGGATATTGAGCTTCCAACGCAGCACCGTGATGACCACCAGACAGGGCACGACCACGACAACCGCCCTGAGGAGGTCTGACCACTGCACAGACGCGAGCGAACCCATCAGCCAGAAGACGATCTGGGGCAGCTTCGTCGACGGGTCAGCCACATATTGCGCGCCCGCCACCAGCGACGAGAACAGACTGCCGACGACGAAGCCCGCGAGCACCAGCGTCACGTGCGACCGGTCACGCCCGGACCGTGCGATCAACCATGTCAACGACACGGCCACAGCTCCTGTCGCAAAGGCTGAGGCTTGTGTGACCGCAGCGCTTGCGCCCAGCAGGATGGCGACCGCTGCCCCGAACCCTGCACCCGAGGAGACACCCAGAACGTATGGCGAGACCAGCGGGTTATGAAACAGCCCCTGGAAGACTGCTCCGCCAGAAGCAAGCGCCGCGCCGACCAGCGCAGCCGCCAGCGCACGGGGGAGGCGAACCTGCCAGACCACCGTCTCGACGGTCGCATCCCACGTGCGGACAATTGGTACAAACCGGGAGACCAGCACCCGCAGGACTGTTTGCGGGGCGATGGGATAGCGGCCCAAGCAAAGCGATGCAAGGAGCACCACCAGCACACCTGCCCACATGAGGAGCAGGGTCGGCAGGAACCGCCTACGCTTCATGAACCGCTCCCCGCGACAATCACGTGCCGGGTGCCGTCAGTCAGGACCTCGATGGGCATGCCATACAGTCGTCCCAAGTTGTCTGCAGTCAAGACGTCTTTGGGTGCTCCGAGAGCCACCAGCGCTCCGTCGCTCACAAGAGCCACTCGGTCGGCATATTGCATGGCGTCGTTCGGGTCATGGACAGTCATGATGACCGTGAGGCCACGGCGGACGGCAAGATCGCGTATCCTGCCCAGGACCAGGTGACGGTTCCGGAAGTCCAGGTGTGCCGTCGGCTCGTCGAGCAACAGGACCTGTGCCTCCTGCGCCAGCGCACGGGCAAGCAGGACCATTTGAAGCTGTCCACCGGAGATCTGGGTGTAGGGACGGGCGGCGATCGCACGTATGCCGAGTTCGTCCATGGTTTCCTGTGCCACCGCCAGGTCATGTGGACCGGGCTGAGAGGCAGCGCTCAGATGCGGATTGCGTCCCATGAGCACAATGTCCTGGACGGTATACGGGAACGCAGGGGTATGAGACTGTGGAACGGAAGCCACACGCCTGCTCACGTCACGTGCAGACAGTGACTTCAGGTCGCGCCCGTCAATGCGGATCGTCCCGGTTCGGGGGCTCAGGATCCGCTCGACACAGCGAAGGAGTGTCGTCTTGCCGGCCGCGTTCGGTCCCACGATGGCGAAGACCTCCCGGGGAGCCACCGCCATAGTGAGGTCGTGGAGAACCATGGCCTCTCCGTAGGAAAAGCCAAGACCCTGGATGTCAAGGACCGAGGGACGAGGCTGCTCCATGCGCTACTGGGAGAGAGCTGACACGTCGGCCGCTGGGACCGTGAATCCGTAGAACTGCTGGTAGAAGTGCACGATCTCGGCAGACATATCGAACCGGACCTGATCGGGATAGAGTTTGTGGGCCAGCCACATCGTCCCCAGGAACGACTCAGGGACCGGCATGTCCCACGAGACGACATATTTCGGCATCACGTAGACCCTGCGGTCCCGCACGGCCGCCACATTCTGCAGCTTAGGGTTGGCAAGAACATCACTCACGGTGTCCTGAGTATAAGACGTGAGGATGATGACGTCTGGATTCCAGACGAGCACCTGCTCGGGAGAAACGTCAACTTTTCCGCCGGTCAGCTGCTCGGAAACACTCACGCCCCCGGCGTTCCTCACCATAAACGTCTGGAAGAAGTCTCCAGCAAACGTCTTGAAGATCCCCGTCCCCGCGACGTAGACCCTGAGGCGTCTAGCCATTTCAACCGCACCGACTGCGTCCGCAACCACTTTCATCTTCGTGGCCAGGAGGTCGAGCGAGGCAGCTGCTTCCGCCGTGTATCCGGTCAAGACTCCCATCTTCCGGATAGCATCGGTGAGCTGTCCCGGCTGCTCGGCCGAGAACGCATAGGCCGGCAGTCCCACTGCCTTCATCTGATCCAGTGCGGGGCCCTCTTCCGTCAGGACGATGTCCGGACGGGCCGCAAGCAGGGTCTCGATGTTCGCCGCATTCTGGTTGCCGGCTTCGAGGACCTGGGTCAACCGCGGATAGATCGCCCCCATGGCCTTCCCTTTGACAGCGGAACCGAAGCTTGCGACAACGAGCTGGTCCTGTGCTCCGACGGCAAAGACAAGCTGTGTGGCGGTTGCAGAAAGGGTCGCAATGCGTACGACGCGACGCGGCACAGTCACGGTGTGCCCCATCATGTCGGTGACCTGCTCCATCTGTTTGGGCAGGGTGAGTGTAATCGTCCTGTTCTGGACATTCCATACTGCGAGACCCCCGAGCGACTGTGCGGCAAACCGAACGGGGACCATGACATGTCCGAGAACAATGATCGGCACGACCCGGTGGTCTGTGTCGATCCACATGGCGCGCCCGTCGACACGCGCGTTGGCGTTCCCGACCGTCAGTTCCACCACGTGTGACTCCAGCGCCAGATACACCTTCCTGGTGGCGGGGATCCACGTCACGTCACCTCCGGTCAGCTCCACGACGCTGCGAATCGGCACGAGAGCTCTGTCCCAGACTGCTTCGACAACAGGGACCACCTTCGGGTCCGCAGGGTCTATTGGGAAGCGGAAACCATTCACACTCATCGTGGGGCTGCCCACGGTCAGAACGACGGATGACACCGGTCGGTAGGCGGCTCGCGCAGTCGCGGACGGAAAGCCGGCGACAAGCATGGCGATGATGGTCAAGACAAGGCAGATGGAACGATAAACTCTGGTGTGCATAGCACAATCCTCCAAGGCAGGTGACACATAAGGGCGACAACACGCCCCATCTTACCGGAGGCACAGCGCACGACGGCGCAGAACCTGAAGCCACACACACGACGGCGCACGGCCACAGCGACAGCCCACGACGGAACTGAAGCCGGTTCATTCTTGACCGCGAACAGTATAGGCCTTGGAGGCCTGGTGTCAAAAACCCGTGGTACATGAGCACAAACTGCTCTTGCCTGTGGGTTCCCGCCTCCTTGGGGAACGACGGAGTTCCACGACATGCAGAGCGACCCCGTGAACGCTTGCACCACAGCGCCCTTTTGGGTATGCTGGTCTCATCGATTCTGAGGAGGTCGTACGATGGAAAACCTGCCTGTCATCATGAGTGGAACCAAAGTCGTCCTGACGCCTGCCTGCCGCGAAGACGTCCCAGCGTACTTGCGCTGGATCACGGACCCTGAACTGAACGTCTTTCTCCTCGACTACGGCAAGGTGCTGACACTGGAGCAGGAGTATGCCTGGTATGACGATGTCGTCGCAAAGGCCGCCAGCCACCACATGGTCCACATGGACATCCGTTTGGCTGGCGATCAGAAGCTCATCGGCGACTGCAGCCTGTTCGACATCAACCACAAGGAAGGTACCGCCGAGGTAGGCATCCTGGTGGGCGAGAAGGAGTATCACAGCAAGGGATACGGGGGTGAAGCGCTGTATCTGCTGTGCCGGTACGGGTTCGACAAGCTGAACCTGCACAGCATCCTCCTGCGGCATCTGTCCATAAATGCGCGTGGCGACAAGGCCTACCGCAAGATTGGTTTCCGGGAGTTCGGCTGTTTCCGCGAGTCCGTCGTCCGTGACCGTGTGCGCTACGACATGGTCTACATGGACCTGCTCGAGTCTGAGCTGCATAATCCAGCTGCTGGAGAAGGATGACACTCCGCGAAGACCTGCTCCGGGAGTTCTGCCCGCAGAACGCGCTGGAGTTGGAACGCGACCTTGCCCTCCTGCATCGTTCGAAGGGCGGGCAGGGATTTGTCGACGCCATTGCCAGGCTACAGGAATTCGTGGGAGCAAGCACGGTGCGCCACTATTCATGCGGCACCACGTGCCAGGGGTATGTCGTGCCACGCTCCTGGAACCTCAAGGGCGGCTTCCTGCGCCTTTCCACCGGCGAGTGGCTGGTCCCCGACCTGAGGATGGCCCCCATCGGCGGCATTTTCCTGTCCGGGGCAAGTCACGGCATCGAACGTCTCCGCATCGTCGACGTCGGGTCAGGGACAGAGGACACCGAGTATACTCAGCCGGTCGAGGGCTGTGCTGTCCTTGCGACGGGGAAACCTCCCGTTGTCTACCGCGAAGCAGTCGCCAAGCGCGGTGGGCGCTGTGTCATCACCGACTTCATGCCTGCGCAGGACGCCCGCATCGGCCGAACACCCGAGGAGATACCCGATACCGTGAACTATACGTCCTTCGGCTCGGAGGCACAGGGCGAGGGCTTCGGCTTCAACGTCAGCCACCGTACGTTCAAGCACCTGCAGGACATGGTAGGCAAGGAGGTCATCGAAGTCGACGCCTTCTTCGACGCTGACGCCGGCACGGGTGACCTGCAGGTTCTGGAAGCTCACGTGGGTACGCCGGGAGCGCAGAAGCCCATCCTCCTGCTTGCGCACCTGTGTCACCCCCGGCCAGGAGCGAACGACAACGCCAGCGGGGCCGCCCTGCTGGCCGAACTTGTGCGGGTCCTGCATGTTGTGCCCCTGGAGCGCGAGGTCATCGCCCTGTGGATGCCCGAGTTCTATGGCACAATCGCGTGGCTTGCCGACCAAAAGCCCGATTTGGCATGCGCCATCAACATCGACATGGTCGGCGAAGATCAGGCGAAAACCGGCTCCACCTTGGAAATCACTGCGACCCCATGGTCACTGCCGTCGTTCATTTCGGACCTCATGACTGTCAACCTGACCACTCACGACTTCCGCCTGATACTCACCGGGTTCACATGGGGTTCCGACCACGCCATCCTCAACGACGCAAGTGTCCACATCCCTGCTCTGTCGCTGACCCAGTGGCCCGACCGCTTCTATCACTCCAGCGACGACACGCCGGACAAGTCCAGCGTCCAGTCCTTCGAGTGGGTGGGCCGTGGCGTTCTGGATACTCTTACGGACCTTATCTCCGGAATCCCGGACGTGCGTGCCGCCGTCGTCGCAGCCCGCGTACGTGAACAGGGACTGGCAGACAGCGTACGGTACAACGACCCATTGATACGGGACTGGGTGGCTCGGCGTACGCGTGCCGCCCTCCTCGCGTTACAGGAGACCACCGACACCCCGGTCGTCCGCGCTGAACTGGCTGCGGCGGGCACGACCGCTCCCATGCCGGCATTCCAGCCAAGGGTCCCGGTCATTGGCCCCATCGAGGAGGTGTGGATGACCCCGGAGGACCTCCAGTGGAATGACCGTCTGATGCGCGATTTCCCCTGCTGGTACAACCTGAAGGCAGAAGTCGTCAACTTCATCCAGCTGGACATAGGACGCGAAGACGCCCTGAAACTGGCCACCGCGGAATTCGACGCGCCAGCCGCTGCCGTCCACGCAGCACGGCACTATCTCGACCTTCTGACAGCAAGAGGGTACCTTCTTCCATGACCACGCAACTCACAGGACCCAGCATTGCGCAGAGGGCGCTCGTCATCCTTATCGGCCCGTCCGGCTCAGGCAAGTCGACCTTTGCACAGAAACACTTCAAGCCGACCCAGGTCGTGTCATCCGACGCCTGCCGCGCCATGGTCGCAGACGATGAAGCAGACCAGGCCGCGACCATGGCTGCATTTGCGGTCCTGCACTGTATCGTCGAACAGCGTCTGCGCGCCGGCCGCGTCACGGTCGTCGATGCCACAAACGTGCAAGCAAAGGCGCGCCGGCCACTGCTGGAGCTCGCAGCCCGCTATCACCGTCCCTGTATGGCTATCCTGTTCGAGCTTCCACCCCAGGTGTGCAAGGAGCGCAACCGGCAGCGGCTGGACCGCATCGTAGGTGACTTCGTCGTGGACCGCCAGTACGCTCAGGCGCCCATCAGCACTGATACGTTGACCCGTGAGGGATTCGACCCCGTCATCGTCCTGCATTCCGCTGAAGAGGCAGACGCCTTTGGAATGCCCTCTCATCCCTCGCCGACCCTGTGGCGCGACAGAGCCGGCTCCTTTGACGTAATCGGCGACCTCCACGGGTGCTGTGATGAACTCCTCTCACTGCTCAGGA
>Ga0209881_1000022_pt1 | contig 46325 bp, 39 predicted proteins | sample PersoiDNA2013193_FD_185804 | JGI IMG/M metagenome (GOLD analysis project Ga0209881, IMG submission 185804) | Permafrost soil microbial communities from the Arctic, to analyse light accelerated degradation of dissolved organic matter (DOM) -... | ecosystem: Environmental > Terrestrial > Soil >... | reverse complement strand
GGCGTCCTGGGTTCGAGCGTCACCCGTCTCGAGAACAACCTGCTGAACGACCTCTACCGGGGCTTCCTCAACCGTCTCCCCGATACGGCAGGCTTCGCCACCCAGCTGACGGCCATGCGCACCGCCCTGAACTTCCTGGGTGGTCCCGAGTACACCCTCCGTCTCCGTACCAACACCCAGTTCATCGAGGACTGCTACAACGGCATCCTCCTTCGTGGCGCCCTTGCTGCTGAGATTCAGGGCTGGGTGAACCTCCTGACGGCTGGTGCCTTCCGCACAGAAGTCCTCATTGGCTTTGTGAACTCTCCTGAGTTCCAGGCCCGGGTCGCCTAGGTCATCGCCGCAGGACTCTATATGGCCTGGCCCGATCTCCTCTCGTTCTGTCTTCTTCCCCACCCCGGCCAACCCCCGGGGCGAGACCACGTTCCGGGGGTTGGCATTCTGACTCCATGGGGCACGACGTTGTGGCGTGGTTGTGTGGGGTGTTCAGGAGCACCCCTTGACATTGTAGAGATACTGTGAATACTTATTTGTAGAACTATAGGTAGACAGCACCAGACGGATCTCGCATGCTTCGTAAAGGAGGTATGCATGATAAGCACGGATCGAAGGTTTGGTGGAGTGTCCCTCACAGGGACGCGGACGAACCCAGACAGCCTTGGGTTCGTATGATGATGCCTGTGGTGTGCCAGACTGACAGCTCGGACACATCCGAGAGACGGTCCAGTCTAGCGGATATTCCGCGGCACGGTCTCGTGCCAACCGGTCCTATTCCACAACCTTCATTCAACCAATCTCGAAAGGAGATTGCTTAATGAAGAAATTCCTATCTTTCTTTGTACCCTTGCCATGGTGCTCAGCCTGTTCGCAGGCGTCGGCGCCGTTGCGCCAGTACGCACGGCCAAAGCAGTAGTCGCCACCGTGCCGGTGAACAACCTGCAGCCCAGCTGGGATGCGACCGGTGGCGGAGGCCTCTTCTCCGCCTACGCAGGCCCACCTGACTACACTTATGTTTCCCCGGGTACGACGGACGTCTACGACGGCCGTGAGGCCGGCATTATCAAGGATGGTCTCACCGTGGACCAGACTTATGGGGACTACGAGGACGAGAGCCTCTTCGGCTTCAAGCCCACCGCTACGATTGATGTTTTCGCGGCCGGGCCTGTGACCTACGACGTCGAGAACCAGGCAGGCCATGCGCTGATTCCAGGAGGCGCGCATCGTGAGTGTGTTGGTGATTTAGGGATTGACATGGCAACATTACCCGAAACAAATCCTAAAGAGCAGGAATATAATCACTTTGTTTTCACATTACATTGTTTGGCGTATAATCACATTACATTGTTTGACGTATAATAAATAAGAAAGGAGGGATATCAAAAGAAGTGAATCCGTTTGAATTGTTTCATATTGAAAAAGGAGGAACCAGGTAATGACAACAGCATTCCGTAATTTTAAAAGAATAATTGCCGTTTTAGCAATTATTTGCTTGATGTTTTCCCTGATGCCTGCCAACACGTTTGCTTTTCAAGCAACGGACATTTCGGGTCATTGGGCACAAGTCAAGATTCAAAGCTGGATTGACAAGGGCCTGATAAAAGGATATCCAGACGGTACGTTTAAACCTGATCAGGACATAACCAGAGCCGAGTTTATGGCATTAGTCAACCGTGCTTTTGGTTACACAGCAGTTGCTCCAATAACCTATACGGATGTCAAGGCAGGGTCATGGTATGCGCCTGAAGTGGCCAAGGCTCAAGCTGCAGGCTATATTACCGGATATCCGGATGGCACCATGAAACCTGAGAACCCAATCACCCGTGAAGAAGTGGCAACTATTGTAGCGCGTATAAAGAACTTAACCTCCGATGCCAACGCTGCTGACAAGTACACCGATGCATCCAAGATCGGCAGCTGGAGTAAGGGACAGGTCGGTGCAGTAACGTCTGCAAAAATTATGCAGGGATACCCTGATGGCTCATTTATGCCGCAGGGACTCATTACAAGAGCAGAAGTTGTCGAGGCCTTAGACAATGCTCTGCATTATACGGCGCCTGTGGTCGTCACCCCGCCGGTCGTCACCCCGCCGGTCGTCACCCCGCCGGTCGTCACCTACCCTGTGACCTTTACGGTAGCCGATGCAACGTACGCACCTGTTCAAGCAAACATCGTATTCCCCAGTCAAACCATAGCAACAGACGTCTATGGTGTAGCAATTATTAACTTAGCAAATGGAACCCACCCGTACGCCGTAACAGCAACAGGCTATGATACCGTAAATGGTAGTGCAGTAGTAAACAGCGCAGCAGTAGATGTACCAGTAACAATGACAGCAACTCCGACCTACGCAGTGACCTTTACCGTAGCCGATGCAACTTACGCAAAAATTGATGGAGCAAGCATCGCCATCGTCAGTCAAGACACCATAGCAACAGACGTCTATGGTGAGGCAACTATTAACTTAGCAAATGGAACCCACCCGTACGCCGTAACAGCAACAGGCTATGATACCGTAAATGGTAGTGCAGTAGTAAACAGTGAAGCACTACCTGTATCAGTAACAATGACAGCAATCACAGACGTAACATCACTAGCATTCACAACGACAGCTGCGAACAACACCGTCACCGTAACCTTGACCGGTGGAACATTTAAGGCAGGTGCAATAGTCGCAGCTGATTTCACGTTCGCAGGAACAGATGCAGGTCCAATAGCAGCAGGAATATTCACCAGGACCAGTGATACCGTTGTCACCATTACAGATCTAACTTTAGCAGGCGGCGCAAACAACACCGTCCTTGTTAAGGCTGCAACGCAGGCAACACAAGCAACCTCAGTTGCAGCGGTAGCAAGCACGCAATAGACAATTAGCTAGATGAACCCCTGTACGTAAAGTGCAGGGAGAAAGTCAAGGCCCCGTGGGCAGAGTCGAATCAGGCTCGCCTGCGGGGCCTTTGATATAGGGTCAGCTGGTAAGTCCGGCCCAACGTGGTAAGTTCACCGCCTGAGACGGAGACGTGGATTCCTGCCTTCGCCGAGAGCACCCCTCGCCTTGAACAAAAGGGCTCGGGGGAATGACGGAAGCCCAAGGGAAGGACGGACCTGATAGGAGTCAGTTGGACTGGTGCTACGCCTGAGGTCGTTGATCCTTCTAAGGCTACCATTACGATGGATGCCGACAAGACTGTCACCGCCATCTTTCGCCTCGACGCTTGTATCCTGACCCTCATCTCCCCTAACGGTGGCAAACTGGCCTGCGTTCGGATGAGTCTATCCCTGCCGCCCGGAAGGTCACCGGGGTTTTTGTCTGTCACGAGGACGAGACCCTTCATGGAGAACTGGTGTGAGACGTGGACGCAGCATTGCAGGCTCCAAATGGCGTCTTTTCCTTGCGGTGTCCGGTGAAACCGATATACTAATGATGAACTATATTCACAGTCCTTTGACGTGAGTGGGGGTGTGACGTGAAAAAGGTCATAGAGTGTGTTCCCAACATCAGTGAAGGCAAGGACACCGATAAGATCAAGACCATTGCCGGCGTCATCGAACGACCGGGAGCGAGACTGCTGGACCTGTCGTCCGACCCCAATCACAACCGGACCGTCATCACGTTGGCAGGTGAGCCCCAGGCTGTCGCCGAAGCAGCATTCGACGTGGCCAGGGCGGCAATCGCAAGCATCGATCTGACGCACCATCACGGCGAACACCCTCGTATGGGCGCCGTGGACGTCATCCCATTCATTCCAGTCGGCGGCGTGACGATGGCGGAATGCTGCGAGATTGCAGAACAGGTCGGCAAGCGCATTGGTCAGGAGCTGAACCTGCCTGTGTACCTGTATGCCGAGTCTGCGAGGGTCCCACAGCGCCGCATGCTGCCCACCATCCGTGAAGGGGAGTTCGAAGGCTTCGCGGAGAAGATCAAGGACCCAGCATGGCAGCCCGACTTTGGCCCCGCGGAACGTCATCCGACTGCGGGATGTGTCGCCGTGGGCGCGCGCAACTTTCTGATTGCGTACAACATCGACCTGAACACCAGCGATGTCACAATCGCCAACCGTATCGCCAAGAGCATGCGCGAGTCGTCGGGCGGTCTCATGAACGTGCAGGCCAGGGGCATCTTCCTCGAAGACAAGCAGAGGGCGCAGGTGTCGATGAACATTCTCAACTTCGCCACGACACCGCTGTGCCGCGTGTTCGAGCTGGTCAAGATGGAGGCCGCGCGCTACGGCGTCGGCATCGTCGAAAGCGAACTCATCGGCCTGGCTCCGGCACAGGCGTTCATGGACGTGGCATCCTATTACCTTCAGTTGCCGGGGCTGAGCAGGAACGCCCTGGTCGAAACACGAATCTACGAGTAGTGTCGAAAGCACGGGGGGAGAACGTCATGGCACAGCCGATCATTGCAGACCTGGTTATCCGGAATATTGGTGAGCTGCTTACGATGAAGGGGGCGGACGATCCGATCGTTGCGCCTGCCGTGGGGGACCTGGGCATCATTAAGCGTGGCGAGGTCGCCGTCAAGGACAAGAAGATCCTCTACGTGGGTCTCAAGGATGGCGGTTCCTTTATCGTGGGCCCGCAGACGATGATCATCGATGCCGAGAACAAGGTCGTCTGTCCTGGGTTCGTGGACTCCCACACCCACGCCATCTTCGCCGGCACGCGCGAGGATGAGTTCCTCATGCGCCTGCAGGGCAAGACGTATGCCGAGGTTCAGGCCGCGGGCGGCGGCATCGTGAAGACCGTCCGGGCCACGCGCATGGCCAGTGAAGAGAAACTGCGGGATGCGCTCAAGCGCAACATCTTCAAGCTGTCGCGCTATGGGTCGACCACAGCGGAGATCAAGAGCGGCTATGGGCTGAACACCGAGGAGGAAATCAAGCTCCTGCGCGTCATCAAGGAAGTCGCGCTTGAGACCGACATCCTCATCGTTGCCACACTTCTGGGAGCGCATGTCGTCCCCCCCGAATACGTTGTCAGGCGCCACAAATACGTGGAACTCGTCGCGAGGGACATGGTCCCCATGGTGCACGAGAACCATCTGGCGACCTTCGTCGACGTGTTTGTGGACGAGTCAGCATTTACGATCGAAGAGGCTCGCGTCATCCTGACGGCTGCCCGGCAGTATGATATGCCGCGCAAGCTCCATGCCGACGAGATGGCGGATGACCACGGCGCCGAGCTGGCAGCCGAGATGGGATGTGTCAGTGCCGATCACCTCGTCTGGACCAGCGAGAAGGGCATGAAGGCCCTGGCGAAGGAGGGTGTTGTTGCGACACTCATGCCGGGCACCGTGCTTTCGCTGGGACGTACGAAGTTCGCGGACGCGCGTGCGTTCATCGAGCATGGCGTTCCCGTCGCTCTCGCGACGGACTACAATCCGGGGACCTGCATGTGTCCCAACATGCTGCTCATCATGGCGCTGGGATGCCTGCACATGAAGATGACCGCCGAGGAAGTCCTGGTCGCAGCGACCATCAACGGTGCCGCCGCTGTCAATCGTGGCATGCAGACCGGTTCGCTGCGCGAGGGCAAGGACGCGGACCTGCTCGTCCTCGACATCGATACCTACAAGGAGATCCCTTATCGTTTCGGGGAGAACTTCGTCCGGTACGTCGTAGCGGGAGGAGGAGTCATCAAGGCTCCCAAGGTCTTCAAGAAGAAGTATTTCCAGGAGAGTTAGCACGCCATTTGGGGCAGACCCGTCAGAGGGCGCCTGTCCCCCAGCAAATCGAAGCAGAGGAGAAGAACATGGCAAACGTCTTGCGTACGCCGCTGTACGACGAACACGTGAAGCTCGGGGCAACGATGGTCGAGTTTGCGGGCTACGAGATGCCGATTCAGTACACGAGCATCATCGAAGAGCACAAGGCTTGCCGCACGGCCGCGGGACTGTTTGACGTCTCGCACATGGGCGAGATCGAGGTCGAGGGACCGGATGCCGAGAAATTCGTGAGCTACATCTCCACATGGAATGCAGCCCTGCTCGAGCCGTACGAGATCAAGTACGCCGAGTTCCTGTATCCGGAAGGGACGGTCGTCGATGACTTCTTCATCTACAAGTACAGTGCGACGAAGTTCCTGCTGGTCGTCAACGCCGGCAACTACGACAAGGACCTCTCATGGATCCTGGACCACAAACAGGGCGACATCACCATCACCGGAGCGACAGCCAAGTATGCCGAAATAGCTCTGCAGGGACCAAAGGCGGAGGATATCCTGAAAGGCATGACGCCAGCGGACATCGTGAGCCTGAAGTACTTCCAGTTCCTGGAGACCACAGTTGCCGGACGCAAGTGCATCGTGTCGCGCACCGGCTACACGGGCGAGGACGGGTATGAAATCTACTTCGCTCCTGCAGAGGCATCGTACCTGTGGAATGCCATCCTGGACGCCGGCAGGCCGCTCGGTCTCGTTCCCAACGGACTGGGCGCGCGTGATACGTTGCGCTTCGAGGTGTGCTACTGGTTGTATGGCCATGACCTTGACAACACCATAGCGCCGCTCGAATCCGGGCAGAACTTCCTCATCAGCTGGGACCACGATTTTGTGGGCAAGCCCGCACTGCTCGCCATGAAAGAGAAGGGTGTCCCTCGCAAGTGGATCGGCGTGAAGATGAACAGCAGGGCCATCCCGCGCAACGGGTTCGACTGCCTGGCAGGCAACCCGGACATGCCCGTCAAGATCGGCTACGTCACCAGCGGCAACTACTGCCCGACCCTGAGTGGTTCCTACGCCCTGTGCATGGTCGAGAAGGACGCCGTGAAGGTCGGCGATACGGTGTATATCCCTATTCGCGGAAAGGCCGAGGCAGGCATCGTGGTCAAGCGGCCGTTCATGCAGCCCAACGCTGGCCACAAACACGACAGGTAGACAGGCGCACGATCGCGCGTGAGCGCTGAATTATCTGCAAGGAGGTAGAGGACATGCTGAAAGTAACGAAACGCGTGCAGAGGGCCGGCGGCGAGGGGGCTTTCCTTGTCATGGCCAAGGCACAGGAATTGGAACGTCAAGGCAAGAGCATGATCTATATGCAGATCGGCGAACCTGATTTCAACACCCCCGAGAACATCAAACAGGCCGGCATCCGGGCGATCGAGGAGAACTATACCCACTACTCGCCGACGATGGGCCGGATGGATTTCCGCAAGGCCATTGCCGAGTACATCAGCAGGACGCGCGGCATCCCCGTGGCCACCGAGGAGGTCCTCGTGACCCCCGGCGCCAAGGATGTCATCTACTCGTCCTGTATGTCCCTGCTCGAAGATGGCGATGAGGCTATCTACCCCAATCCCTCGTATCCCATCTACGAGTCGTGCATCAACATCTCCGGCGCCAAGGCCGTGCCCCTCCCGATCCTCGAGGAGAAGGACTTCGGTTTTGACCGCGACACCTTCGTCAAGCTGGTCTCAGCACGTACCAAGCTTGTCGTCATCAACTCGCCCGCGAACCCGACCGGCGGCATCATCGCGCGTGAGGACCTGGAGCTGGTCGCCGAGATGGCCAAGAAGTACGACTTCTATGTCCTGTCGGACGAGATCTACTCGCGTCTTGTGTTCGAGGGCGAGCATTTCTCCATCGCGTCGCTCCCCGGCATGAAGGAACGCACGATCATCATGGACGGCATGTCCAAGACCTACGCCATGACCGGGTGGCGCCTCGGGTATGCAGCCGGCCCGCGCGAGCTCATCGACTGGATGTCCAAGGTCATCGCCAACACGGCGTCCTGCACCGCAACGTTTACCCAGATTGCCGGCATCGAAGCGCTGATCGGTCCGCAGGATGATGTGGAGACAATGCGGCAGGAGTTCCTGGCTCGCCGGGAGATCATTGTCGAGGGGCTCAACGCCATCCCCGGCGTCACCTGCCGCAAGCCGCACGGCGCCTTCTATGTCTTCCCCAACGTCAAGAGCTTTAACCGCCCATCCCAGGAGATCGCTGACTACCTGCTCAACAACGCGGGCGTCGCCTGCCTGGCCGGAACCGGCTTCGGCGCGTTCGGCGAAGGCTACCTGCGCTTCTCCTACGCCACGTCGCGCGAGAACATCGCCTTGGCGCTCGGGCGGATCCGCACGGCCCTGTCCGAGCTGAAGTAGGAGGTTCGATCGCTCGTGCGGGGACGCGCGACGCCTGCTCGCAGCAGGCGCTGCACGTTCCCGTTGCTACCTCTGACTATCCGGGACCACTGTCCCAGCAATGAAGGAGCAACCATGGAAACACTGCTGACTATCCAGGAGCTGAAGCATCTTGCGACCGAGATTCGCAAGGACACACTGCGCTCCATCACGGCCGCCGGTTCAGGGCATCCGGGCGGCTCGCTGTCGGCCGCCGACATCATGACGGCCCTCTATTTCCGGACGGCCAACCTGGCGACGCCTGCCGACCCCAACCGTGACCGTATCTTCTGGTCCAAGGGGCATATCGCGCCACTGCTGTACACCTTGCTGGCCTACAAGGGCTTCTTCCCCAAGGAAGAGCTCATGACGCTGCGCAAGTTCGGCTCACGCCTGCAGGGACACCCCAAGAAGGATAGTCCTCCAGGCGTCGAGACATCGGGCGGCTCGCTTGGCCAGGGGCTCTCCATCGCCGTGGGTGCAGCATATGCTGCCCGGTACGACAAGCTGCCGGTCCGTGCCTACTGTCTCACCGGTGACGGAGAGATTCAGGAGGGCCAGATCTGGGAGGCACTGATGGCGGGTGCACACTTCAAGCTGGACAACTTGTGTGCCATCGTCGACAACAACGGCCTGCAGATCGACGGCAAATGTTCCGACATCATGTGCATCGACGACGTTGCCGCCAAACTGCGCGCGTTCAACTGGCACGTTATCAGCATCGACGGCAACGACATGGAGCAGTGTGTGAACGCGCTGGACGAGGCGAAAACAGTCAAGGGACAGCCCACCGCCATCGTTGCGCATACCATCAAGGGCAAGGGCGTCTCGTTCATGGAGAACGTTGTCGGCTGGCATGGCAAGGCGCCGTCGCAGGACGAGCTGGCCCAGGCCATAAGCGAGCTGGATGCACAGGAGGGTGAGTGACATGGCGACTGCACACAAGGACGTTAGCGGCACCCTCGAAGGTAAGGCCACGCGCTTCGGCTACTCGGATGGCCTGTTGATCCTGGGCAAGGAGGACCCGCGCGTGTTCGTGCTCGACGCTGACCTCGCCAAGTCGACCACGAGTGAACGCTTCAAGAAGGAGTTCCCCGACCGGTTCATCGACTGCGGCATCGCCGAGGCGGACATGGTCGGCATCGCAGCTGGGTTGTCGCTGATGGGAAAGGTCCCGTTCACGTCGACCTATGGCACGTTCATGGTCGACCGGGCGCTCGATCAGATACGGGTCACGGTCGCTTATGCCGAGCTGAACGTGAAGATCGTCGGCGCACACGGCGGCATCAGTGTTGGTCCTGACGGGGCGACCCATCAGGCGCTGGAAGACTTGGGCACCATGAGGATGCTGCCCCACATGATCGTCATTAACCCGTGTGACGTGAACGAGGCCCGCAAGGCCACCCTGGCGGTTGCCGCCATGCAGGGTCCGGCATTCATCCGGCTGGGCCGGGAGTCGGTGCCGATTCTCACCGACGATGCTACGCCGTTCGAAATCGGCAAGGGCATCACCTTCGAAGACGGCGACGACGTCACGATCGCCGCGACCGGCTACATGGTGTATGAGGCGCTGCTGGCCCACAAGGAGCTGGCCAGGGAGGGCATCCATGCCCGCGTCCTCAACATCCACACCATCAAGCCCATTGACCGCGACCTCCTGCTGAAGGCTGCCCGCGAGACAGGTGCCGTCGTCACGGCGGAGGAGCACCAGGTCATGGGTGGATTCGGCTCTGCCGTGGCCGAGGTGCTGGTGGAGGAATGCCCCGTGCCCATGGAGTTCGTCGGCATCAAGGACCGCTTCGGCGAGTCCGGAACGCCCGACGAACTGCTGACGGCCTTCGGCTGCCGCCATACGGACATCGAGGCGGCGGTGCACAAAGTCCTGGCAAGGAAGAGATGATCCCGCTCGCCGTGAGTCCCAGCTGAATAGAAAGAAGCACCAAAGTACCGCTGGAAGCAGCCGCCCGGCAACTGGGCGAACCGTGCGGGTCGTCGTCGGCGTGCTGGTGGTTGTAGCCGCGTGGACCGGTGCCGTTGTGCTGGCAAGGAGGACGATGAGCCCTGCAGCAAGTCTCAGGGGGCTGATCCCGGGGGCGATCGTGACCCGTGCAGACGACCTTCCAAGCGCCGTATCGGGCGACCGGCCGTTTGAGGCGTGGGTAGCGTCAACGGAGGAGAGTGGCACATCGGAAATCCTCTATCAGACAACAATTGCCAATCCGCTGGCATCTGGCGGTTTGTCGCGGTTCCTGCTCCAGCCAGGGTCGCTGAGCGTAGGGGTCACCGTCGATCCCAGTATGACGATACAGCAGGTGCGCATCCTGTTTCCACGCAAGCTGGTCGGGGCTGCGAAGTCCACTGCCTCATATCTCGAGGGATGGAAGGACATGTCGTTCTTTCAGGTGCTGACGGCCGCCGAAGGGTTTGAGCCGCCAGGCGGCGGAGCACTGACCGAGCCGATTGGGGCGCTGGTGCGCAACCTCGCTACGTCGGTGTACCTTCGCGATATGGGGCAGGAGGGTTTCGACCGCTTCATGGCCCAGGTGAAATCCCCGGGGCTGCGGGTGGGCTTTCCCTTCCCGTACTTTACAGCTCAGACCTGGAGCGGAGTGCAGTTCAACCTGGGACAGCTCGCCGGCAAGAAGGTGCTGGTGCTGTTTACCCAACCCACTTGTGGTTCCTGCTTCGAAGCAACCATGACCCTGCTCAACACCGTTGCGGCGCGCAAGCTTGACATCACACCGGTCGTCTTCGTTGTTGGCGACCCCCAGCTTGACCCTGTCAAGCGGTTCGCGCAGGAGGCCCCACCGGGCGCCATCCTCATCTCAGATCCCAACTCGGAGTTGGCGCGCTCGGTCCATCAGACGTTGACGCCATATGCCGTCATCCTGGGCGAGGACCATATGGTCCGGTACAGCGGCGGTTCCGATGAGAACAGCGGCGTGTACCAGTCACTGGAACAGCTGGCAGGCGCCCAGTGAGCTGGTCCCGCTTCCTGAAGGTTCTGACAGTCGCGACGCTTGCCGCGCTGGTATGCGGCGTCTGGGCAGCACCCCTCGTGCGCGCTTCTGTGTCGACTGCGCCGGCACACGCGGACAGTACGCCAATCATCTACTACTACACCGAAGGGTGCAGCGAGTGCCGTTCGGTCGAGCAGTATCTGGACGCGCTCTCCAGGACGTATGACTTCTACGTCTACAAGAAGGTGGACGCACTGGACGGCGCCGGGGTTAAGGTACGCTCAGCGCTCGACACCTTCTATGGAGTGCCCGACGCGCAGCGTGGGATCGCACCGACCATTTTCGTTGGCGACACGGTGTTTCTCAGGGAGTCTGCCATCAAGACCGGACTGGAGCAGGCGCTGAAGTCCTCCACTCCTGCACTGCGCCAGCACTTGATGGACGCTGAAGGAGCGGCTGAGAAGAGCGGCGGGAGCGAGCCCACCGATGTCTTCAAGACGTTCAGTGTCCTGACGGTCATCGGAGCGGGGCTCCTGGATGGCATCAACCCCTGCGCGTTCGCGACCCTCATCTTCTTCATCAGCTACCTCATCATGCGGTCCAAGTCCAGGCGAGACATCCTGTTTGTCGGCCTGGCGTTCGCCCTGGGCGTGTTTATTGCATATCTTGCAGCAGGCCTTGGCCTATATCAGCTGGTGTCGCGCGCGACGTGGTTCTTCGCACTCAGCAAGTGGTTCTACCTCGCAATCGGCATCTTCGCCGGGGTGATCGCCGTGCTGTCGGTGCGGGACGCCTGGCATGCGCGGCACGGCGACCTGGGCGACATGACGCTGCAGCTGCCGGAGCGGAACAAGAGCATGATCCACCGGCTCATCCGCGATCAGGCGCGCACAGGGTTCGTTGCTACCAGCGCCTTCCTCGTCGCGTTTCCTGTGTCGCTGTTCGAGTTCATGTGCACTGGGCAAACGTACCTGCCGACCATTGTCCTCATCTTCAGTCAGAGTGTTCTCAAGCAGAGAGCAGCGCTTCTCCTGGTCATCTACAACCTGTTGTTCGTTCTGCCGCTCGTCCTCATCACCGTCATTGCAGAGCTTGGCGTCACCAGCGACCATCTGGTCACGTGGATCAAGAGGAATGCGGCGCCCGTCAAGGCGGCCACGGCCGTGCTTTTTGTCGCCCTCGCGGGGTTCTTCATTGTGCGGGCACTGACGCTGTTTGGGGTGAGACGATGAGAAGAAGCTGCACCTGCGGAATCCTGCGCCTCGTTGCCTTCCTGACTATCTGCTCGATGATTGCAGCCGGCATTGCTGCGCCTATGGCGAGCGCCCAGTCCAGCGCCGGGTTCGTCACGCTCAAGACCTTCCCCGCGGCCGTGACCGCTATCGGCATGCTGGGCGGGGCAACGCCGACGGTCGTCGTGGCGACGCAGAACGCCGGCATCTACAGCATGTCGGGTACGTCGACCGTCTTCCGCAAGCTGCCTGCCCAGCTGGACCTGATGAGAATCACCAGCGTCGCGGTCCTTGAGCCCGACCGGTGGCTTATCGGTACCGACGGCGACGGCCTGTGGCTGGTGAAGGGCGAAGGAACGTCGTTCGACCATGTCACGACGCTGGGTTGCACGCGTGTGGCACGCATCGTGCAGGACCTTCGGGACCCCGACGCGCTGTTCATCGCATCGCTCTGCACGGGCCTGAACTACTCGACCGACCGTGGTGTGACGTGGATGTCGGTGGGTGAGGGCATCGCGTCGTCCCTTGTGACCGATGTCATGCGCATGGATGGCGACCGCATCGCCGTCTCCTCACAGGATGCGGGGGTGTTCGTCTCCGCCAACAACGGGACCCTGTATGCCAGGACACCCTGCCCCCTCATGAATGTTTCTTCGCTTGCATGGGATGCCACTACCAGGACGCTGTTCGCCGCAGGGGGCAACGGAGTGGCGATGACGACGGACGCGGGCGCTCACTGGGTCAACCTGCCCAGCCCCGGCACAGTGACGTCGCTGGTGGTTCTGCCGGCGGGCACTGTTCTGGTCGGTACTGCCGAGCGCGGCGTGCTTCGCTGGAACAGTTCGGCCAAGGCATGGTGGGACGTTGCCCAAGGCGCCGGCGTTACGTCGGCATTGACCATGACCTGTTCGGCAACGACCCTGCTGGTCGGTGGAACCACGGGCGCTCTTGTACGTGTCGACCTCAGTGCGCCCGTCGCAGCAGTAGGGCCGGCAGCCCTGGACCTTGGCAGCATCCCGGTCAACCAGGCACGCTCGGCGACGTTTGCCATCACCAACCTGGGAGCGGGCGCTCTGGAATGGCACCTCGAGAATGTTCCCGGCTACGTCACGGTGACCCCGCAGACCGGCAGGGGCAACGGGGCGGTGACCGTCCGCGTCGAAGGCGACAGCTTGAGCAAAGGACCATACCAGAGCCTGCTCAAGGTCGTGACCAACGGCGGAGACCAGGTGGTCACGCTTCGCTTCAACATTGCCGCCGCTGCCTTGGTGCGTATCGTTCTGACAGTCGGGAAGCTGGTAGCCACGGTGGGTGGGGGAACGGTGATGCTGGATGCTGCACCCTATATCGATAAGGCCAGCGGCCGCACCATGGTGCCCATCCGCGCCATTGTGGAGGCGCTGGGCGGTTCGGTGACCTGGAAGGCTGCCTCCAGGAGCATCATGATACAGCTGGGCACGACCAGTATCGTCCTGCGCATCGGGGCGATGAGCGCGACAGTGGATGGAGTAGCCAAGCCACTAACAGTCCCAGCCACCATCCTTGGTGGAAGGACGATGGTCCCTGTCCGGTTCGTCGCCGAGAACCTTGGCTGCACGGTGGGCTGGAACGCCTTGGCCAGGACGGTGACGATCACACGACAAGGTTGAGCATGCCGCACCCCCGTCATTCCCCCCCGAACCCTTTTGTCCCTCGCATCCTTTTGTCCAAGATGCGAGGGGTTCTTCAAGGCCCCCGAGCACTTTTTTCCAATGCGAGGGGCGCTTCTGAGGGGTGCTTCCCACGAGCATATTGGTACAATGCGAGTGGCGCTCTGCCGCGAAGGCGGGAATCCATTCCCCCACTAGCCAGTCACAGAAAGGCAGACAGGACATCGGTGAAACGGTTGGCACACATTGTGCACCATGTACGGTGGAAGGGGTATTGCGGTGTGCTCAACAACCAGGCTGCTTGTGTGCAGCGAATATTTGGCACTAAGCAGTCCTCGTGACAGCTAACGTTCTGCGGCTCTGCTGCGGCACGATTTCTGTGCCAATTGGTCGTTTGTCACTACCTTCATGCAGCCAGACCCTAAGGAGATTACCTGATGAAGAAATCCCTGTCTGTATTCGTTGCTCTTGCCATGGTGCTCAGCCTGTTCGCAGGCGTCGGCACCCGTTCGGCAAGGGCAGCTGTGACGCTCACCGTGACGCCATCCGGCAACTTTGTCGGCGGTATTGATGCCCGGGGCGCAACGCCCGTTGATGCTGTTGGTACTGTTGCAAGTATCACTGACGGTACCCACGCTGTTGTAGACGTGACCAGGGCAGGCGCCGGCACGTTTGGCGCAACACCCAATGTCAGCATTCTTCGAGCTACTGCGGCGACGTCCACCGATCCACACTGGGCCGTGTCCGGGGACCAGTGGATTACCTTCGGCGGCGGCTACACATTCGTTCCCGGCGATAGCATTACTGTTGCTGCTGCCACGAGGAATGGCGCCGGCACGATCATCTCCTGTAACACCCCGACAACGCGGGCACAGGTCCATGTGACGACTGCTGCTGTCGGCGCCATTGGTCCTGTTGTCAAGAAAACTGTTGGCACTACCTTCTCCACTGATCTGACCTGGGAGATTGCCGGCAGTCACACCATCACATTCACCAGTACTGCAGGGCTGAATGCTCTCGATGTCCTCGATGTCTCCATGGTCCAGGCAGCTCCAGCTGTTCCAGCGGTGGCTTTCTTGATGCTCGGTGGTGCCGTTACTGCCGGGAACGTGGCAAGCGCCACATGGCAGGATACTACGGGAGCATCGCACACTGCATCCTGTACGGCGGTGACGGGCGATACCCTCACAACGGTTACCACTCGGTTGAAAGATGCCATAAACGCAGTGGCTGGCGGCAACATTATCGCAACCAATGCCAGCGCCTCAGCGATTATGCTGACGCAGAGGGTCGCCGGCACTGTGGGCAATGGCAGGAAGCTTACAACCGGCACGACTGCCATCGCCGCCGCTCTCACTATTCGCACGCTTGGTGGACTGACTTCGCCGGTCTTAGTTGAAATGGGCAAGACTGTTCAGCTGGTCGCCGTTGATCCCACTGGCGCTATTGTCACTGCTACATGGACGTCCAGCCTGCCAGCAGTCGCAACCATCGATGCTGGTGGATTGATGACGGCAATGAGGGATTCAGGGGTCTTGCTGGTCACTGCCAGCTATGGTATGTACACCGGTTCGTTGGTGGTCATTCCCATTTCTCCGCAGACGATCACCAGGCTTGCCGTGGGCCTCGTTCCTGCCCGCCTCAAGGTAGCTGGTCAGCAGCAGTTTGGGGCTATTGGTGCGAGTAAGGCGTATGGTAGCCTGGATTATACGACGCAGGCAGCCTGGACCGATACACTTCGTGTTGCTGCTATTTCCAACGCCGCGCCTGCTCAGGGTCTTCTGACGTACGGGGCAGCTGAAACCGGCACTGTTTCTGCGCACGCTGCCGGCCTCACGACGACGGTCACAGTCAAGATCAACGCCGCCGGCGCTGTCACGATTGTGAGGGTCCCTGTTGTGGCAAGGAGGGTTGTCGTCCTGACTATTGGCAGCGACATTGTGATGGTTGATGGTCGCGCCACCATTGTCGACGCTGCACCTGAAATCGTCGCCGGCCGCACCTTTGTTCCGATTCGCTTCATCGCCGAGACCTTTGGTTCCACGGTTACGTGGCTTCCTGAAACCAGGGGCATCACGATCACCCTTGGGAGCACCACCATTATGCTTCAGATTGGCAACGCAACTGCAGTCATCAAGGGCAAGATCATTGCTCTGGACGCTGCTCCGTACATCAAGAACGGCCGCTCGATGGTTCCTCTCCGCGTCATCTCCGAGTCATTTGGCAGTGATGTGGCCTGGAATGCTGCTAAGCACGTCATCACCATCACTTATTTGCTCCCGTAGTCTCCGACTCTATCATTCCCGCCTGTCTCTGTCATTTCCCCCCGAGCATTTCCTTCTAATGCCCCCGAGCACTTTTTTCCCATGCGAGGGGCGCTTCTGAGGGGTGCTCTCGGCGAAGGCGGAAATCCATTCTCCCACTAGTCAGTCACAGAAAGGCAGACAAGACATCGGGGAAACGGTTGGCACACATTGTGCACCATAGATGGTGGAGGGGGTATTGCGGTGTGCTCAACAACCAGGCCGCTTGTGTGCGGCGAGTACCTGGCACCAAGCAGTCCTCGTGATAGCCAGCATTCTGCGGCTCTGCCGCGGCACGGTTGCCGTGCCAATCGGTCGTATTCCACAATTTTCATCCAACCAAAGTTAAAAGGAGATTACTCAATGAAGAAATTCCTATCTATATTTGTCGCTCTTGCCATGGTGCTCAGCCTGTTCGCAGGCGTCGGTGCCCGTTCGGCAAGGGCAGCTACGACGCTCATTGTGACGCCATCTGGCAACTTTGTCGGCGGAGTTGATGGTTCAGGCGTAGCAGGTGTCGATGCTATTGGTACTATTACAAGTGTCACTAACGGCACTGTCGCCGTTGTAGACGTGACCAGGGCAGGCGCCGGCACGTTTGGCGCAGCCCCCAATGTCAGCGTCCTTCGGGCTGTCACCGGTGAGGCTTCCGCCGATCCAGACTGGGCTACGTCAGGGGACCAGTGGATTACATTCACCGGCCCCGCCACGTTCGTTATCGGAGATAACATTACTGTTGCTGCTGCCACTACTAATGGCGTCGGCACTGTCATATCCGCTAACGCCCCAACAACGCTCGCATATGTCCATGTGACGACTGCTGCTGTCGGCACCATTGGTACTGTTGTTATGAAATCTTTCCCCGCTGTCTCCTCCACTGATCCGAACTGGGAGATCGCCGGCAGTCACAATATCACATTCACCGCTACTGCAGGGCTGAATGCTCTCGACGTCCTTGACGTTTCTATGGTCCAAGCCGTTCCAGCCGTTTCTGCGGTAGTTTTCTTGACACTCGGAGGTACCGTTGCCGCCGGGAACGTGGCGACAGTCACGTGGCAGGATACTACTGAAGCATCGCACACTGCATCATATACGGTGGTGACCGGCGATACCCTCACAAGTGTCACCACTGGGTTGAAAAATGCCATTAACGTTGTGGTTGGCGGCAAAGTTATTGCTACCAATCCCACCACGTCTGTGATTACGTTGACTCAGACTGTCGCCGGCACTGTTGGCAATGGCAAGACGCTGACAGCCGGTACCACTGCCATCGCCACTTCTCTCATCATCCATACGCTTGGTGGACTGGTTCAGCCGGTCTATGTAGAAATGGGCAAGACTGTTCAGCTGGTTGCAGTTGACCCCACTGGTGCAATTGTCGCAGCTGGATGGACATCGGACCTGCCAGCAGTCGCGACCATTAATGGTAGTGGACTGGTGATGGCAATAGCGGGCTCAGGTGTCTCATTGATCACCGCCACCTATGGTACGTACAGTGGTCAGTTTGCGGTCATTGCCATTCCTATGCAGACAATCACCAAGCTTGCCGTCAATCTCGTTCCTGCTACTCTGGCCGTATCCGGCCAGCGGCAGTTTGGCGCTGTTGCTGTGAGTGCAGCGTACGCTGCTCTGGATTATACGACGCAGGCAGCCTGGGTAGATACGCTCCCTGTTGCTGTTGTTTCCAACGCTACACCTGCACAGGGTCTTCTGACGTACGGGGCAGCTGAAACCGGCAATGTTTCTGCATACGCTGCCGGCCTCACTACGACAGTTGCAGTCACCATCAACGCCGCCGGCGTTGTCACTATTACAACGGCTCCTGTTGCTGTCAAGAGGGTCATCGTCCTGACTGTTGGTACCGACATTGTGACTGTTGACGGCAAGGCTACCTCCGTCGACGCTCCTCCTGAAATCGTCGCCAGCCGCACCTTTGTTCCGGTTCGCTTCATTGCCGAGACCTTTGGTTCCACGGTTACATGGATCCCTGCGACCAGGAGCATCACGATCGTCCTTGGCACCACCACCATTGGCCTTCAGATCGGCAACAAAACCGCGGTCATCAATGGCAAGATCATTGCTCTCGAGGCTGCTCCCTACATTAAGAACAGTCGCACGATGGTTCCTCTTCGCGTCATCTCCGAGTCATTCGGCGGCGATGTGGCCTGGGATCCTGCTCTTCACACCATCACCATCACGTATTTGCTTCCGTAGTCGCGAGGCTCTGTCATTCCCGCCTGCCTCTGTCATTTCCGCGCAGGCGGGAATCCATTCTCTCACCAGCCAGTCACAGAAAGGCATGCAGAACATCAGGGAAACGGTTGGCACAGATTGTGCATCATAGATGGTGGAAGAAGTATTTGTGGTGTGCTCCTGTTCCTCGCTCTTCTTCCTGCAGTTCCGCTCAGCAACGAAGCCGCTTGTGTGCGGCGAGGAGCTGGCACTGCTGCGATGCGCGTTGAAAACTGAAGGGCAAGAGAGCAGGTAGTACCCGGGTTGGGTAAACGTTACACAACCCGATGCGTCATCGTGTCTCATGCTTCATTGATTTACTGTTTCACCCGCGTTCTCGTATCTCAAGCTTCAGTAGTGTTTCGTTCCTGCTGCATGCTTCAGGATTTGGCAGTCGGGTTGCTTCACTTCTCAGGCAGGGCAAGGATGTGTCACCGCAGGATGCGCATGCACCTCGCGCACAGAACGCGGTCTCCTTGTAGAGTTGCCTTCAGGATCAGCCGTGCTTGCACGGCCCGAAGGAGTCCCCATGACAGCCAATGTTCTGTGGCTCCGTCTCAGCAGGATACGGATCGGTCGAGGGCGTCTCTGCTTGTTGAGCAGAGGTAACTCGGACATCTGAGAGATGGTCCACCTTAGCGGCTCTGCCGCGGCACGGCCTCTGTGCCAATCGGTCGTATTCCACAAGCTTCATCCAACCAAAGTTAAAAGGAGATTACTCAATGAAGAAATTCCTATCTATCTTTATCGCCCTTGCCATGGTGCTCAGCCTGTTCGCAGGCGTCGGTGCCCGTTCGGCAAAGGCAGCAACTTCGACACTCACCGTGACGCCATCCGGCAGCTTTGTCGGCGGCGCTGATGCTGTAGGCGTAACAGCAGTTGATGCTGTTGGTACCATTACAGCATATGTTTACGCTGCTAGCGCTACCGTAAACGTGACTACCGCGGGCACTGGATTCAATTTTGGCGCAACCCCCAATGTCAGCGTTGTGAGTCCGGTAACACCATTCGTCTCGAATTCCACGGATGCAGACTGGAAGGTTTTGGGGACCCAGTATATTACATTCACTGGCACCATGCCTTTGGTCGACGATGAGGTTACTGTTACTGTTGTTACCGGTGTTTATGCCGTCGGCACCGTCTTGATGGTGGGTGGTCAGGTTGCAACGATTGATGTGACGACTCCTGCCGCCCAGAGCATCGCCGATGGTACTGTTGCAGTGATGAGAGCTAGCGATGTCACTGCCAACTCAATCGATGAGGACTGGCGGACTGTTGGTTCTCAGACTATCACATTCACCGCTGATCTCGGTCTGGCTGTTAACGACGTGGTTACTGTTGACATGGTCCAGGAGACCGCAGCCACTAAGGCAACAGCTTTCTTGATGGTCAGCGGTACCGCTCTTACTGGAGACGTGGCGACCGTCACGTGGCAGGATACTGTTGCCGCATCGCACACTGCAACATATACAGTGCTGGCGACGGATACTGGTACGATTCTTATTGCAGCGCACTTGGCTAGTGCCATTAACGCTGTGGTTGGCGGCAACGTTTCGGCTACCTCCAGCGGAGCTGTCATTACAGTGACGCAGAACGTCAAAGGTGCTGCCGGCAATGGCAAGACGCTGACAGCCACCACCACTGCTGGCGTTATCCCCACACTCACCATTCATACGCTTGGTGGACTGACTCAGCCGGGCTATGTGGAAAACGGCAAGACTATTCAGCTGGTTGCAGTTGATGCCACTGGCGCAATTGTCACTGCTACATGGGCGTGTGTTGGGGCAACAGCTCCAGCAGGTCCGAGTGCTATAATTAGCACTACCGGACTCGTGACGGCGAATCTGGCACTCACTGGTGTTTCTCTGGTCACTGCCACATCTGGTACTGCCACTGGTGTGTTTGCAGTAGTTGTCATTCCTGTGCAGACAATCACCAGCATGTCCATCAAGCTCGTTCCGGCTGTGCCCGTATCCACCACCAAGCAGCAGTTTGGCGCTATTGCGTCGAATGCAGCGTACAGCGCGTTGGATTATACGACACAGGCAGTCTGGACAGATGCTCTTCCTGTTGCCAGTATTGCAGCTACAACTGGCCTTCTGACGTACTCAACCGATGAGACCGGCAATGTCAATGCTTACGCCGGCGGCATCACTGCCACGGCCAACGTCAAGATCACCACTGGCGTTGTTACTCTTGTAGTGGTCGTTGGTCCTGTCACGAGGGTCATCGTTCTGACCATTGGTACTGACATTGTAACTGTTGATGGCAAGGCTACCTCCGTCGACTCTCCTCCCGCAATCGTCAACGGTCGTACCTTCGTTCCGATCCGCTTCATCGCTGAGACCTTTGGTTCCACGGTTACGTGGCTTCCTGAGACCAAGGGCGTCACGATCGTCCTTGGCGACACGACCATTGGCCTTCAGATCGGCAACAAGACAGTTGTCATCAATGGCAACATCATCGCTCTGGAAGCTGCACCCTACATCAATCCCGATGCCGACCGTACCATGGTTCCTCTCCGCGTCATCTCCGAGGCATTCGGCGGCGATGTGGCCTGGGATCCTGCTCTTCGCACCGTTACTATCACCTACGTGCTCCCAATTGTGCCCTTAGTTCCATAGTCTTGCAACTACGCAGACTGTAGAAGCACAGTAACACGAAGGCCCCCGGGCAACCGGGGGCCTTTTCCATTTGGGGTCAGCTGGTAATTGGGTACCCAGTGGTACATGCGCTGAGTGTGTCAAGTATGGATCCCCGCCTTCGCTGAATGACGGTGGCGCGGGGATGACGGTCCCTCAGGGGTTGCGCACCGGGGCGTGCTGGATATACTTGCAGCTGTACATATCACAGTCTTCTACAGCGAGGCAATCACATGGAACAGGTTCTGCAGTCTGTCGATATCGTCCTGAACACCGTCTGGGCCCGTCTGGCTTTTGGCGTGGCAGTCGTTGCCATCCTGGTCATCGGGGTCGTTCTCCTCGTGCAGTGGAAGCATCAGCGTACGCGTCTGGCGATGGTTTTTGAACAGGCTGCAGATACATCGTTCTACGTACACATCGACACGCTGACCCATGCTTTTGACCAGCAGACCGCAACGCAGAACGAGCTGCGGGCTGCCTGTGCGGATCTCGAGAAGACCAGCCACGGCTTCTTCGATTCCGAGGACATCGTGCACTATGACGCATTTGCGGGACAAGCGGGGAAGTTCAGTTCCTCGCTGTTCATGTTCAATCGCAATGGAGCAGGGATCATTCTGACGTCGCTCACAAGTACCCAGGGCAGCAAGGTCTATGTGAAACGAATTGAGAATTGGAAGAGTGACGCGGCGCTGAGTCGCGAAGAGGAGGAACTGCTCAAGAAGAACAACCCATTGTGACCCGAGGGTTGTATTTTCTTCTGAGTTCTTATACTATCGTACGTGGGTGTTATGTCCAGGCAATGCTTGCCCAGACGAGACCCCAATTCCTGCAGTATTCTGAAAAAGCGAGGCGACGATGACGAAGAAGGCTTCAGTCGAGAAGAAGAGCAAGCGCACCTGTTACTCGGTCGTGATCGTTCCACAGTACGAAGGTTGCGCACATCAGTTCAAAGTCTCTCGTCTGGCCATCTACAGCGTCATCACTGTATTCATCCTCTTTGTCTCAGGCTTCGCCTACGCTATCGCGCAGAACACGCGGCTCAAGAATACCGTCGCCCAGTACGATGGCATGGGTCTTGATCAGGTCGTGCGCCTGCAGGCGACTCAGCTTGATGCCGCAAACGAGGCCATCAGCAACAGCTACACAGAACTGACGGCACTCAAGAAGTATGTCGACTATCTGGGTACCCTTGATGCCAAGGTCCGCAAGACGCTTGGCGTCGGCGGGAACAGCGTCTCCCTGGCGTCCATCCTCAAATCGACGGCCACGCCGACCCTTTCTGTCAGCCGTGGCCTGGGCGAAGCTGCAACACAGCTGTTGACGTCGACTGCTGTCGTGCAGAAAGAAGCCGAAGCTCGTGAGAAGAACCTTATCATCCTCCAGGACGCCGCATCCAGGTACAACAACATGCTCGCGGAGACCCCTTCCATCTGGCCGCTCTACGGGCTTATTACGTCAACGTATGGCTGGCGCTCCAACCCGTTTGGCGGTAGTGGTGGGGAGTATCACGATGGTGTCGACATTGCAGCTCCGTATGGCACAGCGATCCGCGCGACAGCTGACGGCAGGGTGGAGCTATCCGGCTGGAACGGGAGTTACGGTATCTCCGTGACTCTGTACCATCGCAACGGCATCGAGACCCTGTATGGCCACATGAGCCGTACGGCCGTGCTTGCAGGCCAGACCGTTGAAAAGGGCCAGGTCATCGGCTACGAGGGATCGACCGGTCGAGCTACTGGTGCGCATTGCCATTATCAAATCATCATCAACGGTAACGCGGTCAGCCCTATGACGTACCTTGAATAGGTGCGGAGGAGACAGCCATGGCATTTGGATCATCCAAGACTTCTACAGAGAGCAAGACGGCGTCTTTCTTTGCCCACGACCTCGTCGTGAAGGGTGACGTCGAAAATCAGGGAGACCTGCACATCGAGGGTCAACTGCACGGCAATGTTACCGGTCAGGGGACGATCACCATCGCCGAGCAGGGCGAGGCGCATGGCAACGTCGAAGGGCGTCTGGTTGTCGTGATAGGGCGTGTCGAGGGGAACGTCACGGGCGCGGAGAAGGTGGAGGTCCTGGAGAAGGCGACCATCAAGGGCGACGTCACGAGTGCGCGCATCTCCGTCGAGGAGGGTGCATCAGTGTCTGGCAAGTTCGACACGACTCCCCGAGAGGCTGGGATCCCAAGCGCGAAGAGCTAGTCTTCCACTGCATATGAATGACGCAGCCGGCGCCCGATTCATGGTGCCGGTTTGCCATATGCCGGGACTAACTCTTGCACCGGATGTTCCGGTGCTATACTCTGAACCACAAGATGGTCTAGCTCGAGCGACGGGGACCTGAGAAGAGTCTGCTGGAGGAATACGATGGGCGAAGGCAAACTGGGCGAGTTTCCAGCTCGTACGATCGTCGAATTGCTGTTCACCAAGGATCCGAGCGCACTTCTGTCTGTCACGACGAGGGCCGCCCGGTACGACGTTGTCGTTGGCCGTAGTGGTATTCACTATGCGAGCCGGGGACAACTGGGCGGAGAAACCGCCCTGTTTCTGATGCTTACGGAGACCGAGGGTACGTTCGTGCTGGGCCCCGTCGCCTCAGACTACGTGTCCAACTGCGTCTTCCAGAGCCTGAGTGATGTTGATGCCAGGTTTGCAGAGTGGAAGAAACGCTTGACCGGTACCGATCTCCGATTTCTGGATCCCGGACGCCTCTACTGGTGGCGCAGCAAGCTCCGCAAGGATGTGCAACAGCTGGCCGTGCCGGAATATGAGATTGCGCAACTGACTAGAGATCGTGCGCAGACGATCGATTCGCTGGCGTCTGTACTCGGACAGGACGTGCTCGAGGTTTCCAGGGTGCTGACGCAGATGATGCGTCAGGAGTCCTTTGAGATCGTGCCATTTGTGCGTTCTCCACGTCAAACGACCTATCGCTGTGTCGTTGCCTCGCGCGACGCACTGATGGCCAATGCTTTCTGGCAGAACGTCTGCGGCGGGGAGATGCCGTTGCAGTGGGACAGCCGTGAACTGCTGTACTGGAGGACTGTCTCCCATCCCGCGTTCGATCTGTCGATGGTATTCATCATGCAGGCGCTGGATGTCACGATGAAGGACATGGTGCGGCTTGCTGACGTTCTCATCTTTCTCCTTTCGGACTTGCCCTCCGACGAAGAGAGCTATCTAGCGGACCTGCGTGCTCTCAACCCCGGCATGTCCGTGTTCTTCTGGGGTTCCAGAAGGCGCAAGTGGGCTAATCAGGTTCAGCAGGCCGTCCACTTCACGACTCCGCTGGAGCGCGAATCCGTCCTGCAGTCGCTGGACGCGTTTCTGTAGGTGGAACCGTCGGTTCGTTTGGGGAAGTACGTGAAATGAGCGGAGGATACTGGAATCGCATTCTGGTTGTCGACCTGGAGCAAAGGGCGTCGCACGATGAGGCGCTCGACACGGGCGCGCGGGACCTTCTGCTCGGTGGGTCAGGTCTGGGCGCATGGCTGTGGGAACATCATTCGGTGGCGGGCGCAGGCGCTCTCGAACCGGGGAACGCACTGGTCTTCGCTGCAGGACCGCTGACCGGGACATTCGTCCCGACCTCTGGCAGACACGAGGTGGTCACACGCTCTCCCGAGACTGGTGCCTATGGCGAAGGAGATGCAGGTGGCACGTTTGGAACAGCCATGAAGCGAGCGGGGTACGACGCGTTGGTCATCACGGGTTCGGCGGCGCGCGCGACCGTCCTTGTCGTCGATGGAGACCAGGTTCGGTTCGAGGACGCGGCAGACCTCTGGGGCGAGGATGTCATTGATGCCGACACGGCCCTGCGGGCACGTCTGGGAGGCGGTTTCTCCACTGCGCTTATCGGTCTCGCGGGGGAGAACCTTGTCCCCATGGCGAACATCGTGCACGACGGGGCGGATGCGCGTGTGGCAGGTCGCGGTGGGCTTGGCGCCGTCATGGGGTCGAAACTGCTCAAGGGCGTCGCAGTGCATGGCACGAAGCAGGTCCCCGTGCACGACCCCGACGCGCTGAAGCAGTTGATGCGGGAGACAGTCCCTGTCATGCGTGAGCAAACCATCGGCATGCACCTGTTTGGCACTTCCGGAAATGTGCAGCGTTCGGAGGAAGCTGGCGACCTGCCCATCAGGAATTGGCGCGACGGAAGCTTCCCACAGGCGGCCGCGCTGGGCGGCGAGGCTATCGCCAAGCGCCTTACCGGCCGGTACCACTGTGCCGGCTGTCCGATCGGGTGCGGCCGTACGGTGCGCCTGCATGTCGAGGGCCACGAGGGGCAGGACGGAGCCGGGCTCGAGTACGAGTCGGTTGGGGCACTTGGGTCCCTGCTGATGCTCACGGATCTCGACGTCGTCGAGCAGGCCGCCTCCCTGTGCAATGTCCTCGGCCTGGACACGATCTCGACCGGTGGAACGCTGGCGACCGCCATGGAGGCTCGTGAACTGGGACTCATCACTGCTGCTGATACTGACGGCATCGACCTTGTGTGGGGCAATGGCGAGGCAGTCCTCGCCATGATTCCGCGCATCGCCCGGCGGCAGGGCTTCGGTACACGGCTGGCAGACGGCTCCCGCAGGTTTGCCGCGTCGGTCGGGCACCGCGAGCTGGCCATGGAAGTCAAGGGCATGGAGTTGCCGGCACACGACCCACGCGCCTACGTTTCGCTGGGTCTGGGCTACGCCACCGCGACGCGTGGCGCCTGCCACCTGCAGGGTTTCAGCTATGCGTTCGAGCGAGCGGCGACGATGCCGGAGATTGGGCTGACTGCGCCGATGGACCGTTTTGACCATACCGGCAAGGTTGCCATGGTCAAAGCCACACAGGACTTGATGGGTCTGTTCGACAGTCTCAAGTTCTGCAAGTTTGCCATCTACGGAGGCCTGAACCTTACGCTGATGGGCCAGTTCCTGACCGCCGTGACTGGGCGCCGGCTGGACACGGGCGAACTCATGGAGATCGGTGAGCGCATCTACACCTACAAGCGCCTGCTTGCCACAGGCATGGGCATCTCCAGAGCGGACGATACGCTGCCTGAGCGCTTGCTGAGCACCGACCGGGGCGGAAGTGTCGAAGGGCACCTTGCCTGGCTTGACGTGGACGTATTGAATGAGTACTATGACCTCAGGGGCTGGGACCGCTCGGGCGTTCCGACGGTCGCAACGGTGAAACGGCTGAGCATTGACCAGTTGAGCACCGTTGGCTTGGCGCCTGAAGGATGAGACCTGTGTTGAGACAACGGAAGCGTGGACATACACTGAACATGCAGAAGGTCGTGATGCTGGTAGCCTGCTTCGTTATCGGCTATCTCATCTGGAGCACGGTCGCCGCGCTCGCCTATCTTGGCAAGGCGGACCGGGAGACGACACGCACGTTTGCCGAGTTGCAGCAGGTCAGCGCGCAGACACTCGAACAGCAGAAGGCCATGGAATATCATGCGACTAAAGCCTACATCGAAAAGATCGCGCGCGAGGACATGCTCATGAGCAAGAGGGACGACACCGTCATCCTCTTCCCCGTGGACCGCACGGCCCCAGAGCCGGTTTCTCCTGAGCCGACAGGCATCCCTCGCGTGCTGAGTCAGCTGATTACGTGGGTTAAAGGGTGGTTCTAGGGGTTGCATTTTGGCCTGGGCACTGTATGCTCTTCTGTTGGAGCCTGCCATGTCGGCAGAGCTATCCCCCACAGAGGTGAGTGACTACTTTAATGGCCGAAGAGCACCGCATCAAGCTAACTGAAGGCATCGTCGTCAAGATCGTTCCGTTCGGAGCGTTTGTCAAGACAGACACTAATGAGGTAGGGCTGGTCCATATCTCAGAGATCAGTGACACCTACGTCAAGGACGTCAACCAGTTCCTCAAGGAAGGGGACAAGGTCACCGTTCGCGTCATTGGCCGCAACAAGGATGGCAAGCTCAACCTGTCCATCAAGGCTGCCAAAGCTGCCGGTGGTGCCGAAGGAACGCCTGCCGCTCCCGTTGCGGAAGGTAGCTCCCCCGTTCAGGCTTCTGCGCCAGGCGCGCCATCTGCGCGTCCCTCCTACAGCGCCCGTCCCTTCCGCGAAAAGCCCGTGCTGAGCCCTTTCGACATGATGATGAAACGGTATCTGCAGGACTCACAGGAGTGGCAGGTCGACAAGAAGAAGCGGACAGAGCGCAAGCGCGGATAGCGTCTCGCTTTTCCTGACTTGACAGAGGCTGTCGCCTCTGCTACTATGTTCCAGTTTTCCAGCGCCCTGTGGCGGCGTAGCTCAGTTGGTTAGAGCATTCGGCTCATACCCGGAGTGTCGAGGGTTCGAATCCCCCCGCCGCCACCACTCTCCTCTGTAACTTTCTCGGGACGGTTCCAAACTGTAACACTCTCATAGCAAGACGTACCCTCAGTCACGGCAACATCCGACGTCCCACGCGGTGATGCAAGGATGGATTCCCGCATGCGCCGAGAGCACCCCTCAGAAGCGCCCCTCGTATTGGACTAACATACTCGGGGGCATTGGAAGGAAATGCTCGGGGGGAAATGACGGAGAGGAAGGCACTCTCGCCGCGTTCGATGAACACCCTCTCGACGCCATAATCCAGGTGGCTGTTTTCAGACTTTATCCTAACGTTGTTTCTAGTAGCTAGTCTTTGCATCTCCGTATAACACATTGGTTACTTTTTCTGACTTTGTATCTATAGTCAGGATACATGGTAGAGAAATGTGTACACCGTAGCCACTCACCCCAACATTCATCGTTAGAGTAACTGTCACTTGATAATAGCCATCAGTCCGTCGTATCGGGCTGGAATAGGATACTGTCGCTGTACCATAACCCAATCCAGCTGTAGCCTGTTGAAGCGTTCCATTCAAATCTCCAACATTGTTCTGGTACCACTTTCTAGCAACTTGTGCCGCTATCGCCGAATCGTCAGTATTATCGACAATCACCTGGAAATTTGGTTTAGAACTTCTCGTGAGTTGTGAAGAATCCTCAACTCTGAGATTAACCAGGGCTTGCCTTTTCGTTGTTGTCGGATCATTTATATAGGCTCCTCTACCACGAACCGTTACTACGCTTCCATCTCCGGCAGATTCAAATGAAATTGAATCAGCTACTCCGTTCGTGGTAACCAGATACCAATGATACGGTGGTTGTCCACTTTCCACAGTAAGAGTAGTTTGGAAATCTTCTCCTTCTTTTATATGTATAACGAGCATGCTTCCTTCAGCCAATCCTCCGGTCACACGTAGTGGATGAGTCTGATCATATTGCTTGGTTGGTGGAGGAGCTGCGTTATCGGAAATGCCACGGTCAAGAAGTTCTTCTTTGTTTTGAATAGCAGCCTCATTACTTGATTCACTCTGTAGTGCTTTATTGTAACAACTCATAGCTTCATCATATCTTCGAAGAGACTCCAGGACTTCACCTTCATTTATCCATGCTGGACAAGCTTGAGGATCAATTTGTACAGCCGTTTGGAAACAAGTAAGGGCTTCTGCCCCTCTGCCAAGACTCTCTAAAGCTTCCCCTTTTCCATTCCAAGCATCGGAATAGTTAGAATATGTTTGGATGGCTGTCTCATACGACTCCAGGGCTTTAGAATAACTACTTGAGTTCATGTACTGAATGCCCTGCAAATACGATTGCTTAGCAGCAGAAGGAACTGTTTTAGCAACAGAAGGAACTGTTTTAGCAACAGAAGGAACTGTTTTAGCAACAGAAGGAACTGTTTTAGCAACAGAAGGAACTGTTTTAGCAACAGAAGGAACTGTTTTAGCAACAGAAGGAACTGTTTTAGCAACAGAAGGAACTGAAGGATTACTGCCACTACCAGGGAACGAAATATGGGGAAGAGAAATCCACCCCTCCATGTTTGCAAAAACTAAACCACAGTAGATTATGATGATGTACAGTAAGAAGTAGGACGCAGCCTGCTTCTTAGGGGAGCGTGGTGTCTGAACCTTAGGCTCAACTGTCCGCCTTCCCTCGTTAGGCTCGGTTTTCCATTTCCCATCCTTCTGAAGATTAGGGTTGCGTTCCATCTTCCCGCTCGTCAGCTTCGCCCCACATGCAGGACAGAAGATAGCACCATCAGGGGTTTCCTTTCCACACATTGGACAGTACATTGAATGCCTCCTCCAGGAACCAATCAGCAGTCTTGATCCCGCATGCTCTTGCCCTGTTTCTCTCGATTTGCCATCAAGTCGCACCAGTTTCCGGGCGCACGTGTTGCTTCCCCCTTCGCAATCGCTAGCATACTTAACTATACCTTAGGCCTTGGTAGAGTTCTGTCAACGTTGCTGTGCCGGCTTGTTGCAGGCAGTGTGCCTGAGAATTCCTGTCGGCTCGCACAAACACGCATCTGAACGGGAGTGGTGGCATTCCACGACATGCAGAGCGGCCGCTCTCTTCATTCCTGATGTGCTGGGCTGTGGTCTTCAGTGATTCCTGAAGGCTACCCCATGTAAGCGTTCTTCCAGTCGACAATTCCCAGTGCCGACTGGTAGAAGTTCTTGATGTGCTTGTTCAGGAGCACCGGGCTCGTGCAGTAGTAGATTGGAATAATGGGGAAGTCTGTCATGAGGATCTTCTCTGCGGCATGCAGCGTCGCCATGCGCGCCTTCGGGTCGACCGTCGCTTTGGCCTTTGCGATGAGAGCATCGTAAGACTTGTTGCTCCAGCCAGTGTGGCTGGATCCGCCGCCCGTTACAAACATGTACAGGAACGTGCTGGCGTCCATGTAGTCACCAGTCCATTGCACCAACGCAAGATTGAAGTTCATGTGTATCAGGTCATCCACAAAGACGCCGAGCTCCTCGTTCCTGAGGGTGCAGGTGATCCCCAGGTTCTTTTTCCACATCCCCTGGATCGCCTCGCAAATGGTTTTGGTCAGGTTGGAGGTGTTAAAGAGCAGTGCGAAGGCAGGAAACCCCTTGCCGTTGGGATAACCGGCTTGGGCAAGCAGTGCCTTTGCAGTCGCAATATCGTTGTCCTTGTAGAAGCTCTCCTGGGAAGCCTTGCGGAAATCGCTGCCAGGAAGCGCATCTGGCATACCATAGGGAACAATAGCCAGCGCAGGGATCTGCCCGCCCCTCGTGATGGACTGAGTGATGCTCTTGCGGTCAATCGCCAGGAGCAAGGCCTTACGCACGCGGGCGTCGTTGAATGGCTTCTTGGTGACATTGATCCGATAGAACAAGGTCGCAAGGGACGGAAGGATCCGTGCATCGCCTGAGGCGGCCAGCTTGGGCAACTCCGAGAGGGGCACGATGGAGGAGGCGTCCAGCTGACCGCTCTGGAACATCGAAAGCGCAGTCGACTCATCCTCGACCATCAGGTAGGTGATCTTGGTGAGATTGACGTTGTCCTTGTCCCAGTACGTCGGGTTCTTCTCAAAGACCATCTTCTCGTTGTGTGACCACCCTGTGAGCTTGAACGGTCCGTTGGTGACGTAGTTTGTCAGATCGGCGGCCCACTTGTCATTTGTGCTGACAACAGCCTTGCAGACCGGCATGTACGTAGGGAACGCCGTCAAGCTGAGAAAGTAGGGGGTGGGCGACTCGAGATCAACCTGGAGCGTCTTGGCATCCACTGCCTTGACACCGACGTCCTTGCTGGGGTCGATCTCTTTCGTCATGTCCGGCACGGCGCCGTCCGTGTCTCCCTCTTTCTTCGTAAGAGGCTCGCCTTTGGCGTCGACAGCCTGGACATAGTACTTGCTGTCGACCTTGATGGACGTGTTGAACGCTTCACCGCCCTTCACATAGTAGAGCTGCCAGGCGTACGCGGAAGCCAAGTCCGGACTGAGCGCGCGCTTCCAGGCATACTCGAAGTCATCAGCCGTGACAGGCGTTCCGTCCGTCCACTCCGCATCGCGAAGTGTAAACAGATACGTCTTCCCATCCTTGGAGATCGTCCAGCTCTTTGCGATCGCCGGCTGCGGCACGTTTTTGCTGTCGATACGCGTCAACCCGTCAAAGACCTGCAGGTCGATGTTGACATCCGCAAGGGTAGCTGTAATGCCTGGATCGAGCGTAGCGGGCTCAGTCCCCAGGTTGTACGTTACCTCCTGAATGCCGCCATTGCTGCTCTTGCAGGAGACAGTCCCCAAAAGAGCAACAACAACAAGTACGGCTATCAAGACAAGTGACAGTGCTTTCCTCATTGAATTGCCTCCCCCGTCACGACAGGATTTGTCGCCTGTGTGACTATTTCTCATGCTATCAGTCGGTGGCAAAAATACAATGTGGGGACGGCTCTAAGCTTGCAAAGAATAGTTTTCTCGCTTGCTCACTATTCAATCCCAATTCCTTACCAATACTCCAGGCAATATAGGCAACCCTTTTCTGATGATCTACTATCATCGGGTTTACTGCGTCAATAGCTGCTGATAGACTTAGAGCAAAGTCAAAAAGAGAAAGATGAAAATCATCTATCAGCATATAAGCCTCCCCATATAGTGATACAAATTTCTCGGGACGGCTCCATAACTGTAACACTCTCGCAACAGGGCATACCGCCGGTTGCACTAGTTCCAAAACCAGACCCCCCAATTGTCATTCCTTCCGGGAATAAGAACCTTTGGAACCGTTGTCTGGTGGTCAGGCTGGAAGCACATACAACCCAAGAAAAGCGCTTTCTTTACTACATGAAACAGCACAAAAATTCCTGTTGGAGGAAACTATTTTAGCATATCCATCACAATTGTTGTATGCATTTCAACACCGATAGGAAGTACATCTTCGTCAAAGTCAAAGTAAGCAGAATGATGTGGTTTGTCGAAACCCTTTTCTTTGTTCATCGACCCAAGAAAAAAGAAAACACCAGGAACTCTTTCGAGAAAACAAGCCATATCTTCTCCACCCATTGAAATTGATGGCTCTAGAACGTTTTCACTCCCTACGACATCTGTAGCAATTCTTTTCACTAATTTAGCGGAGTCACTGTCATTAACCAGCGGGGGATATTCAAAATAGTATTCAACCTCCGCTTCTCCTCTAAAAGCCTGCGAAATGTCTTTTGCTATTCTCTCAATTCTTGCAGGCATCGCTCTTCCAATTTCTTTGTTAAGTGTTCTAACGGTCCCAACCAGTTCTGCCACCTCAGGAATTATATTAAATGCATTTCCCGAAGAAATCTTACCGACTGTAACTACAACCGAATCCAAAGGATCAATTTCTCTTGAAACAATACTCTGCAAAGCTACAACGATATGTGAAGCAATAAGAACAGGATCAATAGATTTATGAGGATAAGCCCCATGTCCCCCACTACCTTTTACTCTTATAATAAATCTATCAGCTTCTGCCATAAAAATGCCTTCCTTGATATTTACCGTCCCTTTTTCCAACCAGTTCCAAAGATGCAACCCGAATGCATAGTCAACCTTTGGGTTCTCAAGAACTCCTTCTTCTATCATCTTGATTGCTCCGCCTGCCTTTTCTTCACAGGGTTGGAATACAAATTTCACGTTACCCCTTAAATCATTCCTATGCTTTGAAAGCACTTTTGCAGCTACAAGAAGAATTGCAGTATGCCCATCATGACCACATGCATGCATCACGCCACTGTTCCGAGATTTATAGGGAACATCATTCATTTCCTGAATAGGAAGAGCATCCATATCTGCCCTTAAGAGAATTGTTTTTCCCTCAGTCGCACCTTTTAAAAGCCCAACAACGCCAGTTCCTGCGATTCCAGTATGCACTTCAATACCGAGTTCTTGAAGATACTTTGCAACAAGTGAGGAGGTACGCTTCTCTTCGAAACCAATTTCAGGATGCATATGTATATCTCTTCTTAAGCTAATCACTTCGTCTTTTAAGGCTAGAACTTCCTCTTTGACTTTGTCCATATTTTCCTCCTCTATATTTCCTGATTTGATCACATCCTTAATCTCATAAACACTAAACTTTACAAATTGAAGAATTCTCAATCCAACCAGTAATTTGATAAGTTAGCTGGAGGTTCCCTCTTTCCGAAGCAACCTCCAGCTCTCTATTTACTTTCTTATGCCGCCATAGTCTCCTCAGCCGCTTCTACATCAGCCTTATTGGATGGCTTGAATATCATACTAATTACTATGAAAATCACTAAGTTCACGAGGAGACCCCAAATCCCAGCATTGATGTCCAAAGGATTTATTTTTAGGATTACCTGCAAGTAAGTGTTGACAAAAACCCCTGCTATCAAACCAGCAATGGCCCCCTGCTTAGATGCTTTCTTCCAGTAGAGCCCGCCGTAGACTAGAGGAACAAACTGCACAATGGAGCCGTAAGCTCCAAGGAGTAGTGAGATCAGGCCGGCTGCTCCAAATAGTGCCACATATAGTGCAAGTAGCCCGATAATAACAACTGCCGATCTCATTACGATCACGACTTCCTTGTCGCTGGCCTTAGGCTTGAAGATCCTATATACGTCTTGGGTAAACTCAACTGCTGCACCGTGAGTTATCGCATCTGCTGAAGACATGGCTGCCGCAAGTGCTCCCGCTCCTATCAGTCCAAGCAAGAAGCCGCTCGAACCTAGAACATGGGTTACCAGGTAGGGGAGAATCTGGTCTGCGCTCGTTATTGCCATAGGGTCAACCTTGCCAACTGCTGCAAAACCGATTAGAAGTACTGGGAGCATTATGAGTGCAAAGAGGGGATACATTAGTACAGTCTGCCTTATTTTTCTAGGCTCCGTAACGAAGGACTTGGAGAACAAATGCGGCCACATAATGAAGCCCAGTACTGAAACTATGATAGTCGTGGAATATGCATTCTTTGACATTAGCGCACCTTCCACACCTATCTGAAGAAATCCAGGTTTTGTTGCTGCAATATTTTGGAACATAGGTCCGATACCACCCCATAGTTTCCATGGGAGATATAGTCCGAGACCCCATGCCACGACAATCATAAGGCCGCTCTGTAAAGCATCGCTCCAAGCTGCTGCCCTTAAACCACCAGTCGCCACATAAATGATAACTATGCCGTAGATCAAAATCGCAGCAAAGTTATAGCTAACGTGTCCCTCAGTCATGATATTAAAGATATAGGCGCTACCCTTTATCTGCAGAGCGAGATACTGAATAAAAGCAAATATTGCGACAATCCCGACGATCACTGGAAGAGCACGGGAGTTATATCGATTCCGGGCGAAGTCTCCTAGAGACACCCATTGCTTCTTTTTTCCTAAACGAGCAAGCTTTGGACCAATAATATACCATGGCAGTAGACCCATGGAACAATAGGCCAAGATGTACAAAGCTGGTGCTCCCTTGGAGAATGCCCATCCTGGACCACCCAGAAAAGCAAACGCACTAAAGATGGCCCCTCCCATCATAACCCACATGAGGAATAGAGACATGTTCCGGTGTGTCACAGTGAACTCTTCAACCGAGAAGAACTCTCGCTTATAGCCCGCCAACATCCCGATGACTAACGCAAGCACGAGATACAGTCCTATTATGATTAAGGCAATGAGCCAATTCTCCATGCTCTTACCTCCACTTAAATTCGAGTTCATAGGCAACGATGAGGCCTACGAATTCAATGCAGATCCACAGTACTGTCCAGAATACGCAAAACGCCAGTCCCATCACAAACGGCTCTGCTCTATTAGCAAAGGGATAGAAGAGTACCGTGTGCATCAATAAAACTATAACAGTCAGTATTAGAACAAATCGTGAACCCTTTCTCTCATACTCGAGGTCCTCTTTCTCGATAAGAAAAGCTTGTTCACTCATGATTTAAAGCCTCCTCTAGTCTTGCAATTTGTAGTATTTCCCAAATTTGATGACTACAAGAGTTTTCACTTTCAATTTTCTTGAAACTGAAACTTTTGCCAGGTGTCTTGTACGGGCTACATACATTTGATATTTCAGACAATATTGAGATCGCAAAAACAGCAGTAAAGCAAATTGAGTCCTAGAAATTGCTTTGCACCAGAAGCCCCCCAACAAAACACCTGCTTCACAATTTTCACGTTCCTCGTGCACTTTTTTCTGTCCTTAACTTCTAGCCAAGCTCCAAAAACAACCTCCTGTTAACCTTGTATATGAGAAACAATTCTTGTCAACACTTTCATCGACAAATCCAACATGGAGGTGAACTGGCTCCGTAAACTCATGAGAAGATGGAGGTGAACGATGACAGAATACTGCTGGTGCTTTGGATGAGAACAGAGGAGCGGGAATGGAGCTCAGAATGCCCCCGAGGATGTTAGTCCAATCCGAGGGGCGGTTCCAGGAACGCAAGAAGCCCATGCTGCTGAAGGCATAACTTTCAGCAGCAATATCGAGTGTGTGATCCCGGGGCCGCAGCATCCATTGACCACTTTCTGGCCGGGCATCAGGAGCAGGGGGAAGACTCAGCCGTTACCGGAGACTGTTACACTAACGGAACCGTCCCGAAGTGTAACAGTGTTACAGATCGGGACGGTTCTAAACTGTAACACTCTCGCAACTATTGTAACACCCCGGCGCCATCGCCATCGACGCCGGGGTGTTTGTCGTGTTACTTGCGCTCAGACACGAGCTTTTCGAGCGGTTCGACCCAGCGGGTGCGCATGAAGTCGAAACCCTTCTGCCAGAAGGCCTTGTCGCGCGGGTCGATGCCTGCGAGACCAAGGATCTGGGTGGGGGTCATGGCGCTGCCTGTCTCGAGGATGCGGTAGTAGACGGGCTTGAACTTCTCGCCTTCCTCCAGGTACTTCTGGTACAGCGACAGGACGACGAGTTGCGCGAAGTTGTAGGCGTAGACGTAGAAGGGCCACAGGAACATGTGCTGGACAATAGCCCACTCCATGTCGTAGTGTGCGGGGATGGCGACGGAATCACCAAACATGTTGACCAATTCTTCGTGATAGATGGAGCGGAGCTCATCGGTGGACAGCTGGTGATCGGCGATGAGGCCGTGCGTACGGGTCTCGAAGCGGTGGAACATGTTCTGACGGAATGTCGTGGCGAAGGCCGACTCCAGCTTGGAGCAGTAGAGTGCAATCTTCTCCTCAGGGTCCTTCATGCGGCCAAGCAGGTAGTCGGTGACGAGCATTTCGCCAAAGACCGAGGCCACTTCGGCGAGGGGCAGGATGGCATCGCGGTTGACCGCAGTCTGCTTGGCGGACAGGATACCGTGCATGCCGTGTCCCAGTTCGTGCGCCATGGTCTCCACATCGCGGCCGGTCCCGGTGAAGTTGAGCATGACCCACGGATGTGCGCCGGGGAGATTGAAGGTGCAGAAGGCCCCACCTGTCTTGTTGGGCAGGGTGCGGCCGTCGATCCAGTTCTTGTCGAAGAACTCCTGGATGATGTCGTGTGCGCGCTGATCGAACTTGGCGTACGCGTCCAGAACGATGGTCCTGGAGTCGTTCCACGTGTATTTGTGGGGTTTGGCGCTGATGGGCGCATAAATGTCCGCCAATGTGAGCTTCTTGCTCTTTAGAAGGCGCGCCTTGAGGGCGTAGTAGCGCTCGACGATGTCAGTGTTGTCCCTGGTGACGTCGGAGAGGGTGTTGACGATCTCCGCATCCAGCTCGTTGTCCAGGTTCCGCATGCCCATCGGTTCGTCGACGTGACGCAGCTCGCACTCGATCTGGTGGTCCTTGAGCAAGGTGTCGAAAACGTTGGTAATGACGAGGGTGTTCTCGGCGTACTTGCCAAAGTACTGTTTCATGGCACGTGCGCGCAGACGCGAGTCGGTGCTTTCCCGCAGTGAACGGATCTGCGCGCCGTTCATGACCTTGCGCTCGCCGCCCACGGTGACTGTGAACTTGAACGAACTCGTGAGCTCCTGGTAGATACGCTGTATGGCTAGCTTGCCCGTCAGGTCACGCTTGCTGAGTAGCATCTCTTCTTTCTCGCTGAGGAGATGCTCTCTCTGTTTGCGGAGGAACAGCAGGTAGTGGCGGTAGTTGTCCAGCGCTTTGGCGGTGACCAGGCGCGCAAACACAGCCTCGTCCATCTGACCCAGTTCGATGGGGAAGAAGACGAGTGTGTTGGAGATATCACTGCCCAACTCCTGCATCTTCATCACCAGGCTCTTGGCGCCCTCGTCCAGGTTGTCTGTTGTGAGCATGAGTTCTGCATACTCACCGAGGCGGCCGGTCGCTGAGCTGATGCGTTCTTCTTCGACCATGTATTTCCTGAGCTCGGCGGGGGAAATCTTGCCGGCTGCAACCCTGCCGCGGTACTCTGCAGCGAGAGCGGCGGCGTCCCGTCGTACCGCTTTCATGTCGCGTGCGATGCGCGGATCGCCAAGGCTTGCATACAAGGCGCTCAGGTCCCAGATGATGTTCTCTGACCCCAGTTTTGCTGCTTTCATCGATTCCTCCTCAAGAGCATGGTTGTTCGGATACCTCATGATACCACACAACACCGGGGTCTCAACTGTGTCAATCCGTCATTCCCGCCTTCGCGGGGCTGTCGAGAGTGTTACAGATTTGGGACCGTCCCGAGAGTGTTACACGGTGCATGTACCACTGATGCCGATTTACCAGCTGACCCCATATTGGAACTGCCCCGACCGTGTTACAATGTCATGGTACCACACGCTGGATGCCAGCTCAGATCGAAGGAAGTAGGTATGTCGGAAAATGATGTTGAAGTGACGTCGACAAGGCGTGAAAATACGCCACATCAGGCGGCGTTCTGGAAGGTCTCGGGTTCGTTTCTTTCAAAGCTGCTGGGATTTGTGCGCGATGGCCGGTCTGCTGCTGGCATAGCCCATCGTCCGCATCATCTACCAGCGCGGTGCGTTCAGCGAGGCCAATACGACTGCGGTGGCGCGCGTGCTGCAGGGGTACATGGGTGTGCTGCTGTTCAGTTCGGTTCAATACATCGAAATCAGGCTCTTCTACGCCAGGCGCAATACCATGACCCCCATGTTCATCAGTGTCGCCAGTCTGGGGATGAACGTCGCCCTTAATTACCTGTTTGGCTTCGTGTTGCATCTTGGCGCCTATGGGCTTGCCATCGCCTCGTCGATCGCCGCCTTCGTGAGCATGACGCTCATGTATCTTGTGTACCGGCGCATATACGGAGCAGTCGACTATGTCCTGATTTTCCGGGACGTCCTGAAGATCGGTGGAGGTACGTTGATTATGGTTGCCATTATTGTCGCTGCGCAGGCCCGGGTCCATATCCTGCCACTCATTGCCGTTGGGTTTGTCTCATACCTGCTAGCGACTGCACTCCTCCGAGAAGAGGATGAGGCGGCGGGATACCTGAGGCTTGGCCGAAGGCTTCTGGCACACACCTTCAGAAAGAACTGATGCGTTTGCCGTGACGGGCGAGAGCATGCACGCGCTGGCCGCTGCGGCAGGGATGCCATGGTCGGGTGACCGCAGGCATACCTGCACGTCGGCGTGCTGGCCGCCGTTGTGGTGACCGTGTCAACTCACTTGATAATAAATCTCAGTATGCTATTTTGTTGATGAGCTGTTTTTGAGGCTTGACGAATAGCTACAATCAATACTTGCCTAAAAGGAGGCAAAATTCATTTATGAGAAAGACACTGGTAATCTCATTAGTGGCGATGCTCACAATCATGAGTATGGTGCTGGTTGGATGCAAAAGCAGTGCTGGATTAACTATTCCTATCGGCGTAAATGCTGAGTTGACAGGTGATATTCCCGCAGTGGGTGCTTCTTGTAAAAATGCAGCCCTTATGGCTGTAAAAGAGATCAATGATGCGGGTGGTCTGGATATTGGTGGTAAGAAGTACACAATTAACCTTCTCATTGAAGACGACGGCGGCAAAGCAGATCAGTCTGTCTCAGTAACTCAGAAGTTAATTAGTCAGGACAATGTTGTTGCTGTCATCGGCCCTAATGCCAGCCGCTATGCTCTCCCTGCCGCAGCGATAGCTGAGAGCTCTAAAGTTCTGATGATCAGCCCATGGTCCACTAACGCCCAGCTCACTATAGATCCCAAAACTCGCCAGCCTATGAAATATGTTTTCCGTGCCTGCTTTACTGATTCCTTTCAAGGCCAGGTAGTAGCTAAGTTCGCCATGAACACCCTTGGGGCAAAAAAGGCAGCAGTGTTGTATGACGTAGCTTCCGACTACAACAAGGGCATTGCTGACGTTTTCAAGGCAACTTTTGAGAGCCTCGGAGGTCAAGTTGTAGGTTTTGAAACCTACACCACTGGCGATAAAGATTTTTCTGGGCAGCTTACCAAGATCAAACAATCTAATCCTGATGTGATCTTCCTTCCCAATTATTACAATGAAGTCCCATTACAGATTCAGCAAGCGCACCGCCTGGGCATCACAGTACCTTTCTTAGGCTCTGATTCCTGGGGGAGTCAGGAGCTGATCAAGCTGGGTGGCAAAGAGGTCGAAGGTGATTATTTCAGCACCCATTATGCTCCAGATATCGCTACTCCTGTCGCCAAAAAGTTCGTTGCCGCTTACACGACAGCTTATGGCAGTGTCCCGGATGATATAGCTGCCTTAACTTATGACTCTTTCGGGCTTCTATTTGAAGCACTTAAAACTGCTGGCAAGGTAGACCGTCAGGCCGTACGTGATGCAATGGCCGGCATAGCACATTATGAAGGCGTGACTGGTAACTTGCAGTTTAAGGAAGGTTCTGGGGATCCCATTAAGAGCGCTGTTATTTTGCAGATTAAGAATGGGAAATTTGTATATTTTGCGACGGCCAATCCGTAGACCTTGATCGTTAAGTAAGACAAGGCATATGTATATCATCCAACAGCTTATTAATGTGTTGCAATTGGGTAGTGTTTATGCGCTAATTGCGCTTGGATACACCATGGTTTACGGAATAATCCGGTTAATTAATTTTGCTCATGGTGATTTGTTTATGGTAGGTGCATTCATTTCCTTTATTGTTGCTACATATTTGAAATTACCTTTTATTCCGACACTACTTATTTCCATGACTGCTGTGGCTATGTTGGGTGTCAGCATTGAACGCTTGGCATATAGGCCGTTGCGCCAGGCTCCGCGGATGTCGGCTGTTATCACTGCTTTAGGGGTAGGATTATTTCTGGAAAATCTGATACTCGTCTTTTATCCATATCCTCAATCCGTACCGATACTTCTCCCAACAATTGTCTGGAACCTAGGCGGTATCTCTATCTCATTCCTGCAGGTTCTCATTATTGGACTCTCTCTGTTTCTCATGCTGATACTTGACCTGATCGTGCGTCATACTATGGTTGGAATGGCCATGCGAGCTATCTCCTTGAACAAGACTATCGTTCCGCTAATGGGTGTGTCAGTAGATAAGATTATTTCGATTACCTTTGCTCTGGGCACTGGGTTAGCTGCTGTTGCTGGTGTCATGTACAGCCAAGCTTTTCCAGTCATTGATCCATATATAGGAATTCTCATTGGTTGGCAAGCTTTCATCTGTGCTGTAGTAGGGGGCATCGGCAATATCCGCGGTGCTATGCTCGGTGGTTTTATTCTAGCTGCAGTTCAAATTATGGTGGTAGCTTTCCTGCCCTCTACCTATCGTGACTTTGTAACATTCACGCTGCTTTTGGTGATTTTGAGCTTCCGCCCCTATGGAATTTTAGGTAAACCTTCAATGGAGAAGGTATAATCGATGAAAATAACTAAGGTAAAAACGGAGGAAAAATCAAACGCGCGGGGCGTGGCATGGTATTTGCGTGACCGCTGGGAGGCAATAGCAAATAACAGGCTAATGTTACCGATACTACTGATGGTGGGTTTTGTCCTCTCATTTGGCATCCCACAGTTTAACCTGGTGAATCCTTACGTACAGATCATCATTATGTACATAGGTATTAACATCATTCTTACTACCAGTCTGAATATTGTTAATGGTTACATGGGAGAGTTCTCTATTGGTCATGCTGGCTTTATGGCCGTAGGTGCTTATGTATCTTCACTGCTCATACTATATGTTTTTCCTCGTTCCCTAGTTTTCTTGTTTTTCCCCTTGGGTGTTATTGCCGGTGGGGTTGTAGCAGCTCTTGTTAGCCTGATAGTGGCTATTCCCTCATTTAAGACGCGCGGTGATTACCTGGCAATTATCACTCTGGCTTTCCTTTTTATTGTTAAATCGGTTCTCGAAAACATTAGTGCCATCGGTGGGCCGCGTGGCATCGTTGGCATCGACAAGCTCACTACTATGCCTTGGGTCTTCTTCTTCACAGTACTCTCGTTGTGGGTAATCAGGAACTTCATTCATTCAAACTACGGGCGTGGGGTACTCTCAATTCGCGAGGACGAGGTCGCAAGCAGGTTAATGAGTGTGAACACCCGGCAGGTTAAGTTTCTGGCATTTGCCGTATCATCATTCTTTGCCGGTGTAGCGGGTGCCCTGTTTGCACATCTATTACAGTTTATCTCTCCGCGCGTGTTTGACGTCCTAAAATCCACCGACATTCTGATTATGGTGTATCTGGGTGGGATCGGTTCTATTGCTGGCTCGATACTTGGTGCAACCATTTATACCGTTCTTCTTGAAGTCCTCAGGCCACTGGGAATGTTCCGTATGGTATTAATGCCGTTACTCTTAGTGTTTTTGATGCTCTACCGTCCGCGTGGTATTATGGGGCTACGCGAACTCCGGTGGTTCGTCCCCATTCAAGATCTGAAATTTGTTAAGCGGTGGCGGCGTAAGAAGGTGGTCAATGATGCCAATTCTGCAAGCTAAGAATGTAACTCATTACTTCGGCGGACTGTGCGCGGTCTCCGATTTTAACCTGTCCTTAGAAAAAGGGGAACTGGTAGGCATTATTGGACCAAACGGTGCTGGCAAAACTACTATCTTTAATCTGATAACCGGCGTTTACAGAGCTTCACAAGGTACCATTAAATTCAACGATGTTGAGCTGGTGAGGAAAGGACCTAACCAGATAACTGCTTTAGGTGTTGCACGTACCTTTCAGAATATTCGCCTTTTCAAAGATCTAACGGTACTAGACAATGTACGTATTGCCTGCTATTCTCGGGCGGGTTACGGTCCATGGGAAGCGCTTTTTCACATCGGTCGTTACTCTCGCGAGGAGGAACGTATCGCAAACTTGGCCATGGATCTCTTAGCAATGTTTAATTTAGACGGGGTGGCTGAAGAGATTTCGAAAAACTTGCCTTATGGCTTGCAACGCCGCTTGGAAATTGCTCGAGCAATTGCCACCTCCCCGAAATTGCTCTTATTGGATGAACCTGCTGCCGGGATGGACCCAGCTGAGATCGATCAACTTATGGAATTCATTCGCTGGATCCGTGAAAAGTTTGACTTGACGATCATTCTCGTCGAACACCAGATGCGCCTGGTGATGAAGATCTGCGAGCGTCTCCAGGTGCTCGATTTTGGCGTTACCATTGCTGAGGGGTTACCAGTCCAGATTCAGAACAATCCCAAAGTGCTGGAAGCTTATCTTGGTAAAGGAAGTCAGGAATGAGCGCTAAGGATGTTTTGCTCTCTGTGCAGGACTTAACCGTATCTTATGGAATGATAAGGGCTGTCAAGGGCATCTCTTTCGATGTACAAGAAGGTGAGATTGTTACTTTGATTGGCGCAAATGGAGCTGGTAAATCTTCCACGATAAATGCTATCTCTGGACTTGTCCCATACGGTGGCAACATACTATATAATGGCTTTAACTTGCATCGAGTGAGAGCTGATAGGATTGTTGGATTGGGTATTGTCCAAGTACCTGAAGGGCGAGGCATTTTCGGCGACCTAACCGTTATGGAAAACCTTAAACTGGCTACATGGCAGCGCAAAGATAAGGCCGAAGTAAAAAAAGACTATGAGCGAGTCTTTAGTATCTTCCCTCGCTTACGTGAGCGTGCTGAACAGCCTGGCGGCACTTTATCGGGCGGTGAGCAGCAGATGCTTGCTGTGGGTCGTGCTATTATGAGTCGCGGTCAGCTCATGTTATTGGACGAGCCTTCTATGGGCCTTGCTCCAGTGTTAGTGCAAGAGATATTCAATGTACTGAAGGAAATTAACCAGGCTGGCACTACTATTTTATTGGTAGAACAGAATGCCAATATGGCCTTGCACTTGGCCCGCCACGGCTATGTCCTTGAAACAGGAAAGATAGTCATAACCGGAACTGGCCGCGAGTTACTAGAAAACACGCAGGTAAAGGCGACTTATCTTGGTGGCTGACTCTCTAGAAACCACGACTTTGTAGGCAAGTCCGCACTGCTCGCCATGAAAGCAAAGGGCGCTCCGCGCAAGTGGATCGGCGTGAAGATGAACAGCAGGGCCATCCCGCGCAACGGGTTCGACTGCCTGGCAGGCGATCCGGCAGCGCCCGTCAAGATCGGCTACGTGACCAGCGGCAACTACTGCCCGACGCTGGGTGACTCCTATGCCCTGTGCATGATCGCAAAGGACGCGGTGAAGGTTGGCGATACGGTCGTAGCACCTTCGTCATGTTCAGGCATCAGTGGCAATAATTTCACCCCTGATCCCTTTGAAATATACTTGCGGTCTAACTCAACATATTCTTATGCATTTGGACCAGGAGGAGTAACTTTTATGTTTGGTATTCTTAACAGTTTTTCCTCCAAACTTTTCTATATCTTGTACCACGCAAAAGTGGGAGTTGCTCTGCTATAAATGGCTTTGGCTTTTCCGTCGTTGTGATATGCCCACAATTGATCTCCAAAATCGTAATGCCACCACTCATCAGTGTAATTTGTGAAGCCTACCTTTATCATTATGTGGTAAAGAAGTCTCCTGTTTTTGGAGATTCCTATTTCTCTCTCCGATAAATGGTCTCCCGACTCAAGTTTTTCTTCATAGTAGCGAGTTACCGTTCTATCTGTCATCTCATCAAAAAAGGTTCCCATATCAAGCCAAATCCCATTCTCATCAGCAATAGTCAAGTCAACTGCCCCGCCTGTATTATGAGGCGAAGGCTTCTTATCATCCACGGATGGTAAGGCAACAAACTGTGTAGTCATTTCTGTTATTTTATCCTCGTCTCTAATTTCAGGATGTCTTTCTCTAACGATAATCCTGAATTCATCGAATAACGATTGCTGAACTTCAATAGGTCTCCAGGCATCAAGTACAACAAATTTGTAACCTTTGGGCAACGATTCTGCTGCTTCAAGTATCTTTGCAAAAACACCCAATCTTGCGTAGCAAACGGGCAACGATCCCTTAAGTCCTTGAATATAGTATTCGGGATGGTTTATGAGAACTTCTGGCATTGTATTCATAGGCACTAATGGCTCTCCGCATTCCTTTATTGTCATACTCCTAATTGCAGTCCAATCTTGTTTCTTTAATTGTGAGATTGGACTTTCGTAGAGATGATACAGACTTAATTCCTTTGATTCATCTTCTATCTTTTCGTTCATATTATCAATCTCCTCTTGAAAAGCCTTTAGAAGACTGCGGGGACTCAGTAATTAGAGCCCCCCAGTCAGAAATTAAAGCACTAATGGAACATGCTTAGAGCTACTAAACCAACAAAAATCCCAACATAGTTGCCTATAGCGTATCCCCAAACTCCTACAAGTATCGCTGGAGTTACAAGCTTTGTCCACCCTTTTGCGATTGCCATACCCGCAGCAGTTGATGGCCCACCGAGGTTAGCGTTTGTCGCAATAACACATTCCTCAACGCTAAAGTGGAAGACTTTGCCAAGAATTAGGGTAAGAAGAATGTTTATAGCTGCGATAGTGGCACAAAATGCAAGAAGAATAGGAGCTTTTGTAATGATCGTATATATGCTTGCAGGAATACCGATAACTACAAAGAAGAGATAGACCCCGAACATGCCTATTTCGTATGCGCCTGGAATTTTCGGAAGCCATTTTGGAAATAAACTCGCTAATCCTATAGTTACAATCGGAATAACAAGATACAGTTGCCCAAATACTATCCTAACAATAGACATGAATCCAGTTGCATCATCAGGAATTGCTGATTTCACCCATCCTGAAAACTTGCCGGCAACAAACACGATAAAGAATGCTATAGCAATTATAGAAGCGATGTCTAGGAGCGAAATTTCTTTTCTCTTCCAATATGCAGCTGCCCTGGTTTCTTGTTCAGCCTCCACTGATGCCTTTGCCAACTCCTGAATTTCATCTTCATACGGGTGCTTAAAAATCCTCTTGATGAATCTAAAGTTAGGTATAGCAAGTAGAAGTAAGAATGCTAAAGCCATGTTAAGATTATCCGCAACTGTTAAGGTGCTTACAAGTGTTCCAGAAGCCTCAAAAGCCTTTGAAAGAGCGACAAAGTTAACTCCTCCGCCTATATACGACCCGGTCATCATTCCAGCAGCCTTATTGAACTCTGGTATAAAGTTGTGATAAAGAATTACTGCAACAAATGCTCCGATCACCGTGGTTACTGCCGAAATGTTGAAGATACCGAACATCCTCCCAGATTCCTTCAGTATCCTTCTTAGGTCAGCATTGAAAAGCAACATAGTTACTGACAAGGGAAGGATAAAATTCCATACAGCATCCCATACAGGGGCATCGATAGGAATAATTCTAAGGTTTGCAGCGACAAGTCCAATTATTAAAGCAAGAACAGCCCCACTAATTTGCGAGGCCCATTTATACTTGTGCTCAAGCAAAATACATACATATGCTGCAACAATCAAGAAAGTCCACAATGCCCACGTATCATCTGGTTTAAAAAAGGAAAAGGGAACTACATCCATCACTACCTCCTTGTTCTCAATTTCTTGCTTCGTGTATTACGCATTTCTGCAATCTTGTTATTGGACCACCCCCTTCTTTGTCTTGGCTTCAAGATGTGTTTACAGATTGGTATGTCAGAACCTTCATATCACTGCATTTTACTGTATCACGTTCTTTGAAGTTTACGAAATTTCTAGATAAATGCGCTTGACTGGGTATCTTATAGCCACTTTCCTTTAGTGTATCCGTGTCAACTCACGTAAGATACTACGATCCGTGTCAAGAGGTCAAACATGGATTGGCGTCATGTTCAAGAGTCCGGTACTTGGATTTTGTGATAGTGAGGTGATGAGCGATGAGAAGAAGCTTTCTCATGCAAGCGACCAAGGCGACTTTGGGCTTCTTGTGGTTATCGCTCACGAGATGCTTGTAGAACGCTTGTATACACTCATTGTGTTGGATACTGTTCATACAAGCCAGGTACAGGACCTTCCTGAGCATTGGGTCTCCTGCCCTGCTGATCTTCCTTCCTCCATTCAGCGAAGACCCTGATTGTCTTCGTACTGGGTCCAGTCCCGCAAGTGCAGTGATC
>Ga0209881_1000020_pt1 | contig 47650 bp, 43 predicted proteins | sample PersoiDNA2013193_FD_185804 | JGI IMG/M metagenome (GOLD analysis project Ga0209881, IMG submission 185804) | Permafrost soil microbial communities from the Arctic, to analyse light accelerated degradation of dissolved organic matter (DOM) -... | ecosystem: Environmental > Terrestrial > Soil >... | reverse complement strand
TTGCGGCGTGGCACAAGCGCCTCCAGGCGGAGACGGGCATTCGAGTACTCGCAAATCAGAATGTCGTACTGCATCGGCATGGTGGCCGCATGTGGCTTGTTGGCACGGACGACCCGTACTTTGGGCACGCTGATCTGGATGCCAGTTTCAAGGGAGTCCCCGACACCGCATTCGCGCTGGTGCTGACACATGCTCCCGAGGCGTTCGAGGAGCTGGCGCAGCGTCCCGCCGCAAGGCTGGTGCTTGCCGGCCACACCCATGGAGGTCAGGTCCGTCTCCCATTTATCGGTGCTGTGCGTGTCCCTTCGCGATACGGCACGCGTTTCGCCCGTGGGTTGTTCAAGCTGGGCGACACGCTCTTCTATGTCAACGCCGGGATGGGTATGAGCCATCTTCCCATACGGTTCCTGTGCCGGCCAGAACTGACGTTCATCACTCTCAAGTCATGCGTGCTGGACGAATCGACCGCTGGGTGACCGCCCGCAGACACAGACATCTGTTCTGGGTGCTGGCTCTGGCTACTGTCCTGTTCCTGGAGGCTGCAGTCGTCGAGCCACGCATTCTTCTCATACGCCGTATCGAGGTAACGGTTGCCGGGCTGCCCGAAGAGTGGAACGGAGGAACTGTCATGCAGCTGAGCGACCCCCATCTGGGCTATCCTTCTCCGGCCGCGTGGCGTGCAATCGATACCGTCCGTGCGGAGGGTCCTGACCTCGTTGTCGTTACTGGAGACGTCGCCGACAGGCGTTCCAGTATTCCTGTCGTTCTGGCGTGGGCGAAGCAGCTCTGTGAGGCGGCGGGTGTTCCGGTCGTCTACGTCCCTGGGAATCATGAACACTGGCGCTTCGGTGATGGGGAGGGCATGGAGCAGTTTCTGGAGCAGTTGCGGCAAGCAGGCTTCGTTGTCCTGGAGAACGAGTTGACGCGGATCAGCCGTCGCTCGGGCGGGACCGGCCTCGCTGTTGTGGGGCTGGACGATTCCTATAGCTACAACATGAATGTCGAAGAGGGGTTCTCCGGTCTGGCAGCGGGTGAGCAGGCGATCGTGCTGGAACACTGTCCAGACGACGTGACCAGCATTGTGGCATCGGGGCATGCCTCACTGGTACTGACCGGCCATACGCATGGGGGTCAGGTGAGGTTTCCTGTGTGGGGTGACCGCCTGACCGCTGCCCTGGAGGGGTCTCCGTTCGTGCACGGCCTGTACCAGGTCGGCGGCGTTCCTCTCTACGTCAGCCAGGGACTTGGCATGAGCGTCCTGCCCGTTCGGTTCTTCTGTCCTCCCGAGATCACTGTCTTCACACTCAAGACGCAGTAGGAGAGCCAGCGTCGCATCACAGCCACCATTTTCTCAGTATAGGAACTTCGTTGAATTGTGCTCTCGATGAATTCTCGTGGCACGGAGAAAGCCAAACCCCGGTCAGGATCACTGACCGGGGGTTTCGTATCACTTCCTGCTACGGTGTGTACGTTATCGTTATTGTCTGAGTGGTCGCATCCCATTGGACATCCAGTGCAAGTGACTCCGCGACAAACCGGAGGGGAAGGAGTGTCCTTCCACTCCTGATGATGGGTACGACCCTGGAATCGCTGTCGATGTTGACCGACTTACCATTCAGCGTCGCCATGTTCTTGCCGATCCACAACTCAAGCGTTGTGTTGCCTCGTGTGATGGTAACTTTTTGTGTCGACGCTTCCCATACGATGGTACCTCCGGTTGCTTCGACGACTGCCCGTATGGGGAGAAGGGTGCGCGAATTCAGAATGATGGGAGCCGCCTCCAGAGTGGTGGGTTTTCCGTCCACGTACATCGTCGTCCTGCCGATCGTCAGCTGAATGATACTCTTCGAAGAAGAGACAGCACCATACCGGAAGACACCACCACTGGTACCTGCATACAGGATACTTGGAGTCAGGGGGTCGATGACAAGAGAGGTGACACTCTGACTGGTGAGACCACTGTTCACCGCTGTCCAAGTGGCGCCACTGTCAGTGGAACGGAAAACACCACTGTTTGTACCCGCATACAGGGTGGTAGGGGTCTTGGGATTGATGACAAGAGAGGTGACGCTCTGACTGGTGAGACCACTGTTCACTGCCGTCCAAGTGGTGCCACTGTTGACAGAGCGAAAGACACCGCCGACTGTGCCGGCGTACAGAATGGTAGGCAAGGTAGAACTGATGGCAAGAGTATGAACACCCTTGTTGATAAGTCCAGCGTTCGCCGTTGTCCAAGTGGTGCCGGCGTTGGTGGAACGGAAGACACCACTGTCGGTACCCGCATACAGGGTGGCAGCGGTCTTGGGGTTGATGGCAAGAGAGGTAACGCTCTGACTGGTGAGACCAGTGTTCACCGCTGTCCAGGTGGTACCACTGTCCCTAGAGCGCAAGACGCCGGCATAGGAGCCACCATACAGGATGGAAGGGTTAGCAGGGTCAATGACAATAGACCAGATCGCCGCAGTGTGGAAATCATGGTTGTTCACCATGGTCCAGGTAGTGCCGCTGTCGGTGGAACGCAAGACATCACCACTGGTGCCGACATACAAAGTGGCAGGCGTGACAGGATTGACGGCAAGAGAGAAGACATATCGATCTCCCCAGTTAGCAAGGCCAGTGTTTAGAGCTGCCCAAGCGGTACCACTGTTCGTGGAACGGAACACGCCACCACCCTGGGTGCCAGCATATAGTGTAGTGGGGAACTTGGGGTTGATGGCGAGAGAGAGGATGTTCTCATCGGTGAGACCATAGTTCACCACTGTCCAATGCATGCCACTGTCCGTGGAACGCAGGACGCCATCCTGGCCCCCGACATACAGGGTGGTTGGGGTAAGGGAGTTGACGGCAAGACAAGAGCCGATTGTATTGGCAAAACCAGCTTTTACGACAATCCAGGTGGCGCCGCTGTTGACGGAACGGAAGACGCCATACTGAGTACCGACATACAGCGTGGAAGGAGCAGCAGGGTCGATGACAAGAGAGGTAAAATTCTTGTTGGAGACACCATTCGGATCCTTGTCGCCAAGACCAGTGTTCACTGCCGTCCACGAGGCGCCGCTGTTGATGGAACGGAACACGCCGCCGCCCTGGGTGCCCGCATACAGGATGGAGGGGGTGATGGGATCGATAGCAAGACTCTCGACACCATAGGTGATGCCAGTGTTTATCATGGCCCAATGGTTACCGCTGTCCCTGGAGTTCCAGACGTGCCAACCGTTAACTATATACAGCGTGGTTGGCGTGCGGGGGTTAATGGCAAGGAAGGTGATTACTCCAGTGGTGATGCCGTAGTTCACTGCCGTCCAGGTGTCGCCGCTGTCCGTGGAGCGGAAGACACCGGCGCCCTCGGTACCGGCATATAGGATGGAAGGAGTGAGAGGGTCGATGGCAAGAGAGGAGACCACCCGATGATTTTCCCCATAGGTAAGACCAGCGTTCTCAGCCATCCAGGTAATGCCGCTGTCCGTGGAGCGGAAGACACCGTCACCGGTGCCCGCATACAGGGTGGAAGGGGTGAGAGGGTTGATGGCAAGACAGACGTTGTGCTCATAGTTGGGAGTGAAACCGGTGTTCACTGCCATCCAGGTATCGCCGCTGTTCGTGGAGCGAACGACGCTACCGGTGCGGGTGCTAGCATATAACGTGGAAGGGGTGAGAGGGTCGATGGCAAGACACCCAATGTTGGCCCCGTATAGTGGAAGCCGCGTCCAGGTATCCGTGTTGTCTGTCGCATGTGCAGCGGGAACGCCGATCAGCGCGCCCGAAAGGCTCAAGGTCAGACACAAGATCAGGATCATCGTAACGGCAGTACACAAACTGGTTCGCGCCTTCGTCGTCTTCATGCCATGCTCCTCCTGGTGGTCCTCTTTCCACAATCGGTGGATCAAAACCTGGTCACCGCAGCCGTCATCGTGTCATATCGGCATGGTGCAAAAACGCAGAATACACTTCCTGCAACAAAGTGTAACGGGGGGGGGGCGCTTGTCAACTTGTGGACAGAGTAATGCCTAGACACTTCCTGAACGAACTTGCTGCGACATTGCGGCAAACGTTGATATCATCTACTGCGCTGAAATGACTGGACTCTGATACATCTGACTGCGAACACCGCGTGTTCTCAGTCAACTCTTGACATCTGGACATATTGTACTATCGTAATAGTACAATAAGGGGTGATGATGGAATTCTATGTGAATCCGTATGATGGTGTGCCCGTGTACCTCCAGATCATCCAGTTGGTCAGGAATGGGGTGGCTCTCGGCACTTTGCACCCGGGCGACCAGTTGCCGACAGTACGCGAACTTGCCGTCAAGCTGGCTGTCAACCCGAACACGGTCGCCAAGGCATACAGGGACCTGGAGCGCGAGGGTATGGTTGAGACCGTCAGCGGCAAAGGGACGTTTGTGCGGGAAGGCAGGATTGGCGTCGAGACAGAACGTTTGGAACACATGGTGGAAATGCTGGTCATCGAGGCTCACAACGCCGGCCTCACGATTGACGACCTCATTGAACGACTTGAGAAACGTAAACGACATTCTGCGAAAGACCATGACCAGGGAGGAAGTTCATGAATGTGATAGAAATGATTGGCGTCAGCAAGTCGTATGGACAGGTACGGGCGCTGGAAGACATGTGCCTGACTGTCCCGACGGGCAGCATCTTCGGCCTGATGGGGCCAAATGGCTCGGGCAAGACGACCAGCATTAAGCTGATGCTTGGCCTGATGGAGCCTACGGCTGGGTCACTCACGGTTCTTGGTGCCATCCCGTCAGGAGATGGAATGGTCCTCCGACGACGCATCGGATTCGTACCCGAGGACTTCTCGCTCTATCCACACATGACGGGCCTCGAGATTCTGGAGTTCAACGCGCAGCTGTACGGCTGCTCTGTGCAGGAGAATGTGCGGAGGCTGCAAACCGTCTTCGAACTGCCGCTCGCGCGCAAAATTGCTACATATTCCAAGGGCATGCGCAAGTTGCTCGGGCTCTACATTGCTCTCTCGACGGAACCGGAATTGCTCATCCTCGACGAGCCCACCGATGGTCTGGACCCCGTGGTTCGGTCGCATTTCCTCGGCGTACTGGCAGACGAGACATCCCGGCGCAATCTGACGGTCTTCTTTTCATCGCACATACTGAGTGAGGTCGAGAAGATCTGTGATACAGTTGCGTTCATGCGCTCTGGGCACACGGTCCTTCAGGACGAAGTGGAATCCATCAAGTCACGGTATCGAGTCTACACGGTCCGGTTTGAGGCGGGGCACAGCCCGCGCGACGTGAAGAGCATGGCTTTTCAACGTGAGCGGGTTCTCGGCCAGGATACCTGGGATATCGAGGTACTCGCCGACCAGGAACAAGCCCGCACAGCGTTTGTCGATGCTGGGGGCACTGTGCTCAACGTGCAATCCTTGCCATTTGATGAGATCTTTATGCGGTTTGTGGAGGCGTGACGTGAAAGCACTGATGTGGAAAGAGTTGCGGGAAAACCGCATGAAGATCATCATAGGGTGCATATTGCTGTCTGTGATAGGAGCGGCTGTCTCTATTGCGTATCGTTTCCTCGAGGGGGGCATTCCCGGCATGGGACAGATCCCACCGGAGTATGCAGATCTCATCAAGAAATTCTTGCCGGACTTCAGTAATGTGAATGCATATCTGTATTCCCAGTGGTTCAGCAAAAACCTGCAACAGGTGGGTGCCATCCTCGCAGTCGTGTTGCTGGGTAGTGCGGTCGCCGGCGAGCGGGAGCTGCACACTGCCATCTTCCTGTTCTCGCGGCCTGTCAGCCGAGGCATGATCCTGGCATCCAAGGTCATCGTCCTGTTTGGAGGACTTGTGCTGGCAGTGTTGGTTTCTACGGGAGGTGCAGTGCTGGGTGCTCTCATCGTCGGCAAAGCGCCCCAGTCTGCATTTGTGCTGGCTGCGACACTGCACAGCGTTGTTGCGCTTCTCACGTTTGCGTCGCTTGCGACATTGCTCTCAGTGCTCGTGCCGGACCGCGTGAAAGCGATGCTCTTCTCAGGGGGAATCCTTATCGTTCTTTCAGTCGCGGGCCAGTTCAAGCCTCTCCGTTGGTTGAACCCGCTGGCGTTGTTCGGAAGCCCAAACCTCATCGTACGCCCCGTACCACAGCTCGTGCCCATAGTGGTCGGCGTGGTTCTGAGTGGCTGCATGCTGGGAATTTCGTACTACGTACTGCAGCGGCAGGAGTTCTAGCTCGACTCTCATTCGTGTCCAGGAGGCCCCGGCGCTGCATGCCGGGGCTTTTTCGGTATCCGCTATACCTGGACTTCGTTTTGCCTACAATGGACATGGAACCACGGGGCTGGAACGGGTGCGCATGCTCCCGCCACTGACACGAAAACGAAGGAGGAACTCATGACACGACCAAAGCAATCACTGCGTTCCATTACAGCACAGGATCTCTATGCGTTTCAGCTTCTCACGGACGTCCGCCTCTCGCCGGATGGCGGGAAAGTCGTCTACGGTGTTCAACGAGTGGACAAGAAGACACAGAAGAAGTACGCGAATCTGTGGATGGCACCGACAGATGGTTCTGGCGAACGTCAGTTCACGCAGGGAGACCAGACAGATGCATCGCCAAGGTGGTCGCCCGACGGACGGAGCCTTGCATTCCTGTCGTCGCGCAAGGAAGGGGAGAGCGCGCAGGTTTATGTCATCAATGCTGATGGCGGGGAGGCGCGCCGCCTTACGGATCTTAAAGGCGACATCTCCAGCCTGACATGGTCACCTGATGGCAGGAGGCTCCTGCTTGAGTTCACACAGAAGGATCAGGAAGTCATAGATCGCGAGGCGGACGAGAAGAAAAAGAAGCTGGGCGTCGTATCGCGTCACTACACGCGTCTGTTCTACCGCGGAGACGGCCAGGGCTGGCTCGGTCATGAACGGACTCACCTGTGGGTCGTCGATGTTGCCAGAGGTGGGATGAAACAACTTACCTCGGGCAATGTGTATGACGAATACAACGCATCCTGGTCTCCGGACGGCAGGTCGATAGTTTTCTGCAGCAATCGCAGGGAAGATCCCGACCTCGAGCCCGACCTGATCGATCTCTACGTCATGCCGGCCGCAGGAGGAGCAATGAAGCTGATTAAGGCTCCTCGAGGCCCCAAGGGAACGCTAGTCTTCTCTCCTGACGGGAGCCGGATTTGCTACGTTGGGGCAAGAGATCCCAACGAATGGTGGCAGAACGTCGAACTGTGGGTCGTTTCCGCCGACGGGAAGGGAATCGCACGTAGCGTGACTCGACCGTATGACATCTCACTCACATGTTCGACCCTGAACGATGTAGGGGGAGGGTTCCAGATGCCGCCCGTGTGGTCCGCAGATGGCAAAGTCCTGTACTTTCAGATTTCCGAACACGGTAGCACCAAGGTGATGGGGATTGCAATCGACGAGGGGACCCTCTACACCGTCATCGACACTCCTGGCAGCGTTGGCACGTTCACCGTGGACGACCGGCAGAGGATGATGGCCTATTTCCTGGGCACCATGACTGACCCCGGGCAGATCTGGGTGCGCGACATGGACACGGGCGACGTCCGGCAGCTGACGCATCTCAACCGGGTGCTCCTCAGTCGGCTCGATCTTGGCAAGATTGAAGAGGTGTGGTTCAAAGCACGCGATGGACACGATCTGCAGGGATGGATCATGACGCCTCCAGGGTTCGACCCGAAGAAGAAGTACCCATCCATTCTCGAGATCCATGGCGGCCCGCAGGACCAGTACGGCAATTTGTTCATGCACGAGTTCTACTTCCTGGCAGCTGGCGGCTATGTCGTCTACTTCAGCAATCCACGGGGCGGGACCGGGTATGGCGAAGAGCACGAGAAGGCTATCTGGGGCCGGTGGGGCACGGTCGATTTCGACGACCTCATGGACTGGACTGATCTTGTCGAGAAGAAGCCATATATCGACCGCAGGCGCATGGGTGTCACTGGTGGTAGTTATGGCGGCTACATGACCAACTGGATCATCGGCCATACGCACCGTTTCGCAGCTGCAGCGACGCAAAGAAGCGTCAGCAATCTCATCAGCATGTGGGGGACCAGTGACCTCAATTGGGTCTTCCAACTGCCTTTCGGCGGGAAATCTCCACAGGAGAGCATCGACGTGCTCTGGGACAGGTCTCCGGTGAAATATCTAGGCAATGCAACGACGCCAACGATGGTCCTCCACAACGAAATGGACTTCCGATGCGCCATCGAGCAGGGCCAGCAGGTGTTCACGGCACTCAAGGTGAATCGTGTACCCAGTGAGTTCGTGGTCTTCCCGGAGGAACCGCACGGGTTGTCGCGCGTCGGACGCACGGACCGGCGCATCGATCGCCTGAACAGCATCCGTCGGTGGATGGACACCTACCTCAAACCTGTCTCCACCAAGCCGGCGAAAGGTGCTGAGACTCGTAAAGCATTGAAGTAGTCCACGCTGATATGTTTCCAAACGCCCCGGATCCCGCCGGGGCGTTTCCATGTCATGTGCAGTTCATGCTTGGCAAGCCGGTGCGTCTGCTATACTGTCCCTATCATGAAGATCAAAGCGATTTCCATATTTCCTCTACTGTACGAACCATTCACGCAGGTCGGCGTCATGAAGATGGCCATCGACAAGGGCATTCTGGACTTCGAGGCTGTCGACCTTCGTGACTATACGCATGACCGTCACCACACGACGGACGACATCCCATTCGGTGGAGGGGCGGGGATGATGTTCCTGCCCAGGCCACTCATCGAGGCGCTGGAGACAATTGACAATCCAGCAGGTTCCTGGGTCAAGATCGGGGTTGCCCCTCAGGGCGACCGGTTTACTCAGAGGATGGCCGAGGACCTGGCGCACGAGGAACGTTTGCTGTTCGTGGCAGGGCGCTACGAAGGTATCGATGAGCGTGTCATGGAACGGCTCGACATGGCCATTTCGATCGGAGACATCGTCCTGTCGGGCGGTGAAGTGGCGACCATCGAGATCATCGACGCCATTGCCCGTCTGCTGCCAGGGGCAACCGGGAATGCCGCTTCCACGGGCGAAGAAAGCTTCTCATCCGGGCTCCTGGAGTATCCCCAGTATACACGTCCGCGAGAACTGGATGGAGAGGCCGTGCCTGAAGTTCTTGTTTCGGGGCATCACGCGAATATCGCCAGGTGGCGTCGAGAGGAAGCGCTCAGAAGAACTCTCATTCGAAGGCCCGACCTGCTGCGCGATTTCGACCTGACTGATCAGGATCGCAAGTATCTCAGCAAAGTACTGGCAGATATGAAGGGAATCCTTGACTGACTTCAGGTTATATCTGGCAGTTGTACACCACCCGGTCTACAACAAGCACCACGAGATTGTCACGACGTCCATCGTTATCCACGACATCCACGACATCGCGCGAGCCGGCAAGACGTACGGAGCCAGGGCCATGTACGAAGTCGAGCCCCTTCCCCAGGAACAACAGATCGCCCTGCGCATCGCTCATTTCTGGAACGAGGGGTTCGGCCATGAGTACAACCCAAATCGCGCCGAGTCCTTGTCACTGCTGCGGGTCGTGTCGCATTTCGAAGAAGCTGTTGCCGATATCCAGCACGTGGAAGGTGAGAAACCAGTTCTGATAGCCACAAGCGCGCGGACGTTCGCCAACTCTATCGGCTATCCGGCAATGGGTGAGAAGATTCGTTCAGGAGATCATCCATACTTGCTGGTGTTCGGAACAGGTTTTGGTCTGGCAGACGAGATCATGGCACAGATGGATGAGGTTCTTGACCCGATATGGGGCCCAACGGACTTCAACCACCTGTCGGTACGCAGCGCAGCCGCAATCATCCTCGACCGTCTGCTGGGACGCTCCTGATATGAGTGTAAGAACAGCCGTCAAACGTGTCAGGCACGAAGTCCGTGTGTGGTCTCTTGTACTGAAGGACCCGCGGACCCCACGAGTATCAAAATGGCTTCTCGGGGCAGCCCTCGTCTATCTGGCTTCTCCAGTGGACCTTATCCCCGATTTCATACCGGTATTGGGGCAGCTCGACGATCTTGTCGTTGTGCGCGGCCTCGTCCGGCTTGCCATGCGTTTTATCCCGCGTGAGGTCGTGGCGGAGTGCAGGGAAGAGGCTTCCCGCCAGGAGAACGGTCTACCAGTGACTGGTATGCACCCGTGAAGGATCAAATTGCTCGGCGAGTGGTGCCTCTTTCAGCATCTGAGATGGCGAGTGTACCTCGGTGATGGCTTGCAGCACTTTTTGGCCTTGTGATTCCTCGTATTCGCGACCTTGCGGTCGTCCGGTAAACGTGTAAACTTTTTGTGGGTGGCCTCTGTCGCCTTGCCAGCATGTCGTGTGACGATACCTTGGCAAATGTGCTGGACGTATAGTCTCTTCTCGCCTTGATAAACGTCGGCGTTCTGCTAAACTACGTGTTTGTGTGAATGTCAGCCCAGTGAAAGGAGTTCTGAAATGAATGCTATTGACCTTGTAGAGAGCAGATATGTGAAGCCTGACATGCCCGTCCTTCTGGTCGGTGATACTGTCAAGGTTCACATCAACATTGTGGAGGGTGGCAAGAAGAGAATCCAGGTTTTTGAGGGTCTCGTCATTGCCAAGAAAGGCGGCGGTAGCCGTGAAACGTTTACGGTTCGTAAGATCTCCTCTGGTATTGGCGTAGAGAAGGTGTTCCCACTCTACTCTCCCATGATTGCCAGACTTGAGGTCGTGCGCCATGGCGATGTTCGTCGTGCGAAGCTGTACTATCTCAGAGACAGAGTCGGCACGGCTCGCAATGTCAAGGAGAAGAGAGAAGCGAAGTAGTCCTTGAATAAAGCCATTCGCGAAGTACTTGACTGGGTTATCATCATCGCGATCGCGTTTGGCGCGTCGTATGCACTGCGTCACTGGGTGGTGCAGCCATACCGGATCCAGATGTCGTCGATGGAGACGACCGTTTTTCCGAACGATCTCGTTATGGTAGACAAGCTTTCATACCACTTTCACCAACCGCGGCGGGGTGACGTCATTATATTCTGGCCACCCGGCGTTACCACCGGTGATCCATATATCAAGCGTGTCATTGGCCTTCCTGGCGAAACCGTGGAGGCAAAGGACGGCAAGATATATGTGAATGGTAAGACAGCCGATGAAGCCTATTTGCATGGGTACGTTATGCCGGATTTCTCGCCAACTCCAGTTCCCCAGGGGCAGGTGTTCCTGATGGGAGACAACCGGGCGGTGAGTCTCGACTCGCGTTCCTTCGGCACTGTTTCGACGAGTTCCATCATTGGGCGCGCAATGTTTGCCTATTGGCCCCTCAAGCACTTTGTCGTGCTTCGAGCCCAGACAGGCCTCGCGCAATAGCAGCAGCGACCATCAGCCCTCCTCGTTTCGACGGGGAGGGTTTTTTCTATCGGCGGACGGGGAGAACGACATGCGACATGAAGCTCTAGCGCTCTTTGAGCAAGGAATCAAGTCCCGGTATGAACTGGATGTCATCATCGGGATCGATGAGGCGGGCAGGGGGGCGCTGGCGGGGCCAGTCTATGCGGGCGCCTGCGCCATCACGGATCCGCGGGGCACTATGTTTATCAACGATTCGAAGCTGCTGAGTCAGCACCAGCGGGAGCAGGCGTTCGAGCTCCTGCCTGCGCACGCACTGTTTGCGACAGGAAGTTCCACGGCAGCTGAGATCGATGCTGATGGGATTCTTCCGGCAACCTTCCGGGCCATGGAAAAGGCTCTCATTCTTCTCTTGCCGGCGGTCAGACAGCACTGGGGCATCGGTTCACGCATTGGTGTTGTCATCGACGGTCCGCTGCTTCCACCTTTTCTCGAGCGTGAAGAGCATCTGATCTCTATGGCGATCATCGATGCAGATGCGACCCTGCTATCAGTTGCGGGTGCCAGCATCGCTGCCAAGGTTTCACGAGATGCAGCCATGCGCGTCATGGCTCGACATGTTCACGGATATGGATTCGAAGGCAACGTCGGCTATGGCACGCGTGAGCACATCCAGGCTCTTCGGACGAGGGGCCCCTCTGGCGAACACCGGCGGACGTTTGTTGTCAAACAACTTGTAGAGACTGAGGAGTTGCCACTTGGGCGGACAGCACAACCGGGCACTGGGAAACGCAGGTGAGGAACTTGCGGTTCGATGGTTGACTGACCACGGCTTCCATGTCGTGGCCAGAAACCTTCGCACCAGCTACGGAGAGCTGGATGTCATCGCCGAGAAGAACGGCCACGTTCATGTGGTTGAAGTCAAGACGAGGAGGGGGATAGCATATGGAAGCCCTCTTGAGGCCATAGATCGTCGCAAGCAGGAACATCTGAGACGGTCGACCATGGCAGCTCTTGCGGCAGGTATTCCCGGTCTGACGCGGCCCATACGGGGTACTCACATTGATGCGATGAGCATCCTGATGAGTGATACAGCTGCGCCGCGTATCGAGTTCCTGGAGGATATTCTGGCATAAGTTGTTGCGGTTAGGGTTAGTGAGGAGGTTATAACATGGAACAGGCACTCGTCGTAGAGAACCTCAAGAAGAGTTATGGCAAGTTCGAGGCGCTCCATGGCATCAGCTTCGAGGTGGCGCCAGGGGAGATCTTTGCGCTCATCGGACCCAACGGCGCCGGCAAAACCACGGCGCTACGTATCGTGGCGACCATCCTGCAACCGACGTCGGGCACGGCTCACGTCTACGGGATGAATGTCCAGAAGGATGCAGCCCGGATACGCGAGATCATCAGCTATTTGCCCGAAGAGGCCGGCGCCTACAAGAACCTGACGGGTCTTGGATACCTGAGCTTCATGGCAGAATTGTTCGCTTCCGATGCTGCGGTACAGCGCGAGTATATCCAGAGAGCCTCGGACATCACGGGGCTGGGCGAGCGGCTGCGTGACAAGATTGGCACGTACAGCAAAGGCATGACGCGCAAGCTGCTTCTGTCACGAGCCGTCATGACGCACCCAAAACTGGCCATCATTGACGAGCCGACAAGCGGTCTCGACGTGGTTGCTGCCATCGATATTCGTGAGTCGATTCGCAGGACAGCGGCCGAAGGCATGGCGGTGCTGCTGTCCAGTCACAACATGCTTGAGATAGAGTACCTGTCAGACCGAGTGGCCATCATCGACAAGGGCACGATCCATGACGTGGGAACACCCCAGGGGCTCAAGGACAAATATGGCAAGGCAAACCTCGAAGAGGTCTTTGTCCAGGTGGTGAGGCAATGAGGAGATTTTTCGTCGTTCTGAGAAAAGAACTGAAAGAGATGCTCACGTGGCACACGCTGGTTCCTATCCTGGTGATCATGGTGATCTACAGCTTCCTGGGCAAGACCATCAAGGAGGAGCAGAAGAAGCAGACCGCCCCCCAGCCCGTGACCGTTGTGGACCTCGACCACAGCCAGACGTCACAGACGCTTGCCGATATCCTCACGAAGGTGAACTTCAAGGTCACGGCGGTCACTGAGGGTGTCGTCGACGACATCGTCCGCAAGGTCGTGGCAGAGAAGGGAACCGCCGTCCTGGTCATCCCTCAGGGATTCGAGGCCGGCATCCAGGCACAGCATCCTCAGAAGGTGCAGACGTATACGATCATGCGCAATTTCTCGATGATGGGAATACAGGGGACGTTCAGGTTCGACGCGGCGCTGAGCGCCATGAACGAGTATATCGGCGACATGTACATCAAGGCTGGAGCTCCCGGACTGGACCCCGCCATCGTCAAGCACGCCATCAGTGCGCAGTCATTTATCACGGTGGGGACGACATCAGCAGAAGCGAACCCTCAGGAGATTGTCAGTGTCGTCATGCAGCAGACCATGGTCATTCCGATCGTCCTCTTCTTGGTGATTATCATGGCTGCCCAGATGATTGCCGCCTCTATTGCAGGCGAGAAGGAGAACAAGACTCTCGAGACGCTTCTTTCCACGCCCGTTGCACGTGGCGCCCTGGTCACGGCCAAGATGATGGCCTCGGGCATCGTTGCGCTGGTGTCCGCCGCAGCGTACATGGTCGGCATGAAAAGCTATATGGGCAGCCTCCTGGGAAGCGGCAGTGGGACCTCGGCAACTGCTGGCCAGGCAATCCAGCAGCTGGGCCTGGTTCTCGATCTGCGCGGTTACATCCTCCTAGGCCTGAGCGTGTTCGCCGGCATCATGGTGGCGCTCTCCATCGCCGTCATCCTGGGGGCGTTCGCCGAAGACCTCAAGAGTGTGCAGATCATCATTATGCCGCTCATGATGGTGGTTTTGCTGCCCTACCTCATTACCATGTTCATCGATATCAACACGGCATCGCCTGTCCTGAAATGGCTTATCTATGCAATCCCATTTTCGCATCCGTTCATGGCGGCCCAGTACATCTTTGCCCACGACTTCACGATGGTCATCGCAGGCATTGTCTACCAGTTTGCCCTGTTCTTCGTGCTGGCCACGGTCGCGGCTCGCATCTTCTCGACCGACCGCATCCTGACCATGAAGCTCAATACGGCGAGGCGCGGGTCAGGTCTGGGTGGCTGGACTCTGCAGCGGGAAGGCATCAGCTTCCGCATACGGCGCAAGTAGGAGTTGCGTTCTGCTCTGTCAAAACCCCCCGACTGTAAGGCCGGGGGGTTTGTGGTTCCGGTTGGAGTGAGGAGAACGATGCTCAGACGTGCTGTTTTCGTACCAGCGTGATGAATTGTTCGATGCCGACAGCAATTCTCTCGCGGTCATAGTCGATCGTGGCGCAGTGGTAGGAACGCTCCAGTGTGATGACGCTCTTGATGCGACTGTTGACGTGGTCCAGGATGTACTCCGCGTTACGCGGTGGGACGACGTGGTCCTGCAGCGAGCGGAAGGAAAGGAGCGGCTGGGTGACCATGCCGAGATCTCTACAGACGCCCTGCATGAGGCGTTCGAACTGATAGACGGCTTCCAGAGAGTTGAATCCGAGATCTGGGAGCATAGCGTCCTGATCGGCGACGTCCGGAGGCCCTTTGGGTTGATTCTTCCGGAAGTGTCGCAATATCGGGATCAGTCTCATCTTGGGGTCGTCCACATAGACGGGCGCGTTGATAGTGATAAGGCCTGCAATCTCGGGATGGTGTTCTCCCAGGTGCAGGGTGAGCGTTCCACCCATCGACAATCCAGCAACGAAGACCGTTTTGCCCATCGCGCGTGCTTCATCGAGCCCCGCGAGGGCGTCATTCTGCCAGGACTCCGATGTCGCAAACTCCAGTTCCTTCCACGTCTTGCCATGGCCCGTGAGAAGCGGGGCGACGACGGAAATACCGCGTGCAGAGAGATAATCCGCGAGGAACCACAGGTCGCGAGCAGGTGCTCCGGTCAGGCCGTGCAGCAGGAGGCAGGCGGTGTCTGAGCCTGCCTGACGGCGAATCGGGGCTGCCGAGACCTTGTCAAAGCGCAGGGCCATTGGCAAGAATAGTCTGGTCGGAAGAGGTCGCCGGTTTGTCTTCAGCGTGTACAAAGAGCAAACAGGCCGCTGAGAGCACGAAGAAGATAGCTGCATATGGGAACATGACTGACATCGTCCCGCCTGCGAGGTCGGCGATACGTCCGACAAGAGGCGGGCTGACGATGCTGGCGGCCTGAGAGAAGAAGTAATAGACACCGGTCAGCGCTCCGACCATCTCCAGGGAGCCCATGTCAAGTACCATTGGCAGCGAATTGATGTTGACCAGTGCCCAGGACACGCCTCCCATGACGAAGATGGCCAGTCCAGCGGTAGTGGCGATACCGAACGCCAGCAGGAGGACCATGATGATGGTGCCTCCAAGCCCGATGAGAATCGTCGTCTTGCGACTCAGCCGCTTACCGATAAATCCTGCAGGAATCGCAAGGAGCATGAACGCGAGAGAGAACACGCCCAAATTGAACTTGGCGCTTGCCTCGGACGCCTGACGGGCTTTGTCCAGCTCCGCAATCTGAGCTGTGTTGGTAGGCGTCGCCGTGCCGAACCTGGTGATGAGGTCGCGGACAGCAGGGCTCTCGGCATGCATATATGTCGGGTAGTACGTCTCGATAGCGTTGAATGCAATGAACCAGAAGAAAATGGCCAGGCAGATGAGCAGGAGACTGCGGTATTTCGGCGTCCATATCTTACGAAGCAGGGAAAAGTCAGCATGCTCCGACTGTGGAGCCTGGCGGTCAAGCGAGTCACGCGTCTCATGGATCGAGAGAAGCATGATAACGGCGGCCACCAGAACTGACGCTCCTGCGATGGCAAACCCCAGCGGTCTGTTGGTCGTCGAGATCTTGCCGATAACAAAGTACACCAGCAGGGATCCGAATCCTCCCATGAAGTTGATGACACCGTTGGCTGGTGAGCGCTCTTCCGGCGGAACGAGGTCCGGCATCAGAGCAATGATGGGCGAACGTGAAATCCCCAAACAGACGTTCATCAAGAACAGAACAAGAATGAACACAACAAGAGATGTTGCGCTGGAGCCAAACCACAGTGGAATCCAGGGAACCAGCGCAAACAAAACAGCTCCTGCGGGCAATGTTGAAATGATAAACGGCATACGACGCCCAATACGCGTCCAAACATGGTCTGACCAGAAACCTACAAGCGGGATGAGTGTTATCGCCAGAATGTTGTCGAGATTCATCACCCATCCTGACGCCGTGTAGGACAAATTGTAGAGACTCTTCAACATGATAGGAATATCTGAGTTGTACAGCGACCAGAGGATCGAGATACCGAAGAACCCGAATCCAAGCAGGAAGATCTTGAAATAGGATGCCTTTCTTTTCACGTCTGTTCCCCCTTGTCATGACATACCCCGGAACTCCGGGGTATTATGCCAAGTTCATTCTATGCGTACCGGTCGATTTGCAATGCTCTGGGAGCGAGTCTAGTCCAGATCCTCGACTTTGATGAGATTGGTGCTGCCGGCGACACCTGCATGCGAACCTGCGGTAATGATGATCTTGTCGCCTCGCCGTGCCAGGTGAGATGTATGCGCCATTGCGACTGCGGTGCGAAGGATGTGGTCGACACTCTCGAACTGCTCGGCGACCATCGAGATGATGCCGAAGTACAGTGCAAGGCGGCGCTGGACCAGGTCGCTTGGCGTGAGAGCAAGGACGGGAGTGCGAGGGCGGCAGCGCGAGATCAGGATCGCCGTCCGGCCCGACTCTGTCGCGCAGACGATGAGCTTGGCTCCGACAGCCTGAGCCGTGCGGACAGCAGCGTGAGCGATCGCATCCGGCGTGTCCGATGCAGACACGGCATCGTGGGCTTCCATAGTGGCCCAGTACATCTTGCTTCGCTCGGTCGCCTCGATGATACGACCCATCATCTCGACAGTCTCCACGGGAAACTTGCCGACTGCCGTCTCGTTGCTGAGCATGACAGCGTCTGTGCCGTCGAAGATGGCGTTGGCCACATCTGTCACTTCTGCCCACGTTGGAGACGGGTTTTCGACCATGGAGTTGAGCATCTGAGTCGCCGTGATGACTGGCTTGCCCATTTGATTGCACAGGGCGATGAGTCTCTTCTGAATGATGGGGACTTCCTCGATAGGCATCTCGACACCGAGGTCTCCCCGAGCGACCATGATGCCGTTTGCTACGGCAAGGATGCTCTCGATGTTCTGGACAGCCTGCCACTTTTCCACCTTGACGATGATCGGTACGTGTGCTCCGTGGGTCTCCATGAGCGTGCGGAGCTCGCGGACATCGTCTGACGTGCGCACGAACGAAAGAGCCACATAGTCGACGCCCGCTCGCAGGCCCGTGACAAGATCATGCCTGTCCTTTTCCGTGATTGACGGGACATGGAGGTCCGATTGAGGGAAGTTGACCCCCTTGTGGTCCGACAGGACTCCTCCCTTGAGAACATCCGTTACAATGGTTTCACCCCGGATTTCACGTGCCTTGAGACGAATCAGGCCGTCGTTGATAAAGATGAGCTCCCCGGGCCGAACCTCGGTGGTAAGAGGAGGGCAGTCCACGCTGGCTTGTTCGGCGTTTCCATCCATCATATGGGTCGTAAGACAGAAGGTGCCTCCGGTCGCGATCTCACATGGCCCCTGACTGAACACTCCCAGACGGATCTTCGGTCCCTGCAAGTCCTGGAGGATGGCGAGTGGCAGGTCGAGTTCGCCACGAACCTTCTTCACGGCAGCAATTACGGCAAGGCGTTCTTCTTCTGTACCGTGCGAGAAATTGATCCGAAAGATACCCACTCCGCGTTCGGCGAGGGTCCGGATCATCTCCTCGGAATTCGTCGCTGGTCCAAGTGTGGCAACAACCTTGGTACGTTTCACGTTCATGTTGTCAGGCATATATTCCTCCATCGTCAGGGCACAGATGGCCTATCTTTAATACATGATACTCCAGTGTTGTCTGGCACAAATGAAAAAGAGCCCCACACCTCTGTCCGGGGCCCGAATCTGGCGTGACTGGAACTTACTTGATCGCGATCTCCTTGCTGGAGGCTTCGGGCAGGTCTACCCATGTCCAACCGCTGGCAGGAACGAGAAGACAGAGGACGACCGCGTGACTGTGTAGATTCCGGCGATGTGCGGTGGCATTGGTCGTTTGCTGGCTGCCAAGTGGCGCCGACCACACGCTGGGTTGTCGCCCATCCTGACACGCCCATAATGCCTTCACAATCAGATTCCAATGTGCGCTATGGTAAAAGTGTCTCCATGAAGGTGCGACCGGAAGGACACGAGTCAGATCTGCTTGACGCTTTCGTATTCCGGTGCATGCGAGGTAAGGTGACGGGTGACACATTGAAGGTGCCCCGGATCTTGACTTGGCAGGCTATTCATCGATGAGATGACCTGCCCCATCATTCAAGGAGGCTCCGATGAGCAAGGCGTATGTTAACGAAGTGGATCCAGTTTGCGGTATGGTACTCAAAGACTCCAAAGTTATAGAGACCGAGGAGTTCGGAGGTAAGACCTACGGGTTCTGCGGCGCCAAGTGCAAGGACTTGTTCCACGGGAACCCCAAGAAGTACATCGAAAACCCCGCATCGGGTAAAGACATGCCGGGGTCCAGTTTCCGTTCCTGAGAAGCACTAGCACAGTCTCCTCTATTAACCGAAACGGCCGAGCGGCTCGGAGAAATCCGAGCCGCTCTTGCTATTCGCATCTATCTCCTTTCGGCTACGTTGAGTATGTTTGTCTTCGTCATAGACTGGTATTCACAAGCCAGTCCAGCGGAGGCTGCCGATGACAGATCGCGAGCACATGCGTCACGACATGACCGATGACACTCAGGCGATGCCTCAGAAAGGGCATGACCACACCATGCAAGCAGAGATGGCGCATGTTGGACATGACATGTCGAACGGCCCCGAAAACCACCATGAACACCAGGGGCACGATCATCACGCTCACATGGTCCGTGACTTCAGCAGCCGATTCCTCGTCTGTCTCGTCTTGACCGTCCCGATCCTGCTCCTGTCGGAGCCCGTACAGATGCTGCTGCACCTGGGCACGAAGCTGCAGTTTGCCGGCTCGACGTGGGCCCTGTTCGTGTTATCAGCGTTCATCTACGTATACGGTGGCATGCCTTTCTTGAAAGGACTGTTCGAAGAGCTCAAGACGAAGACCCCGGGCATGATGACACTTATCGCGATGGCAATCACGGTGGCCTTTGTCTACAGCGCCGCAGTCTCGCTGGGCCTTCAAGGAATGGACTTCTACTGGGAGCTGGCGACACTGATCGATATTATGCTCCTTGGCCACTGGCTGGAGATGAAGTCCGTGATGGGCGCCTCCCGCGCGCTAGAGAGCTTGGCGCGACTCATGCCCTCTGATGCACATGTCATTATGCCCGATGGCACCGTGATGGACCATCCGGTTGCTCACCTCGCGACCGGGGACCGAGTACTGGTCAAGCCCGGGGAGAAGGTCCCGGTCGACGGGCGCGTCGAGGGCGGAGCATCGAGCGTGAACGAAGCCATGCTGACCGGGGAGTCGCGCCCAGTAGACAAGAAGCCAGGTGATGCTGTCATCGGCGGTGCGATCAACGGCGAAGGTGCTCTGACGGTCGTCATCGAGAAGGTTGGGAGTGACACCTATCTGGTACAGGTCATCGACCTGGTCCGCCATGCCCAGGAATCGCGGTCCAAAACACAGGCGCTGGCCGACAGGGCAGCCTTCTGGGTGACCATCATCGCTCTCAGCGCCGGCACCCTGACGCTGGTCGTCTGGCTGCTTCTCGGCAAGGGTCTCGCGTTCGCGCTGGAACGCATGGTTACGGTCATGGTGACAACATGCCCGCACGCTCTTGGCCTTGCCATTCCGCTGGTCGTCTCCGTTTCGACTGCTCTGCTGGCTCAGAACGGTCTGCTGCTCCGCAACAGGACAGCTTTCGAGCAGGCTCGCAACCTGCAGGCGGTCGTGTTCGACAAGACTGGCACACTGACGATGGGGTCGTTTGGCGTCACAGACATCGTTCCTCTGAGCGAGACACGTACGTCGGAGGAGATTCTGAGACTGGCCGGCACCGTCGAGGCTCAGTCCGAGCATCCTATCGCACTTGGCATCGTGCGAAGCGCACAGGAACGCTCCATCGCCCTGCCGCAGATCACGGAGTTCCTAGCACTCCCCGGGGTCGGCGCACAGGCAGAAGTGAACGGTCACAAGGTCTTGGTTGTTCGGCCCAGCTACGTCATCGATCACGAGTTGGCTGTTTCCTCGACTCAGATCGACACGCTGACCTCGCAAGCGAAGACGGTCGTCTACGTCCTGGTCGACGGCGTCGTTCAGGGAGCAGTCGCACTGGCAGATACCATACGTCCTGAGTCTCGCGACGCTGTTGCGGCGCTGCACCAGATGGGCATCAAGAGCATCATGCTGACTGGTGACTCGCGCGCTGCCGCCGAGTGGGTGGCAAAGGACCTGGGACTCGATGACTTCTTTGCCGAAGTGCTTCCGCACGAGAAGGCAGCCAAGATCCAGGAAGTGCAGAAGAGGGGCTTGACGGTTGCCATGGTCGGCGATGGCGTGAATGACGCCCCGGCTCTTGCGCAGGCCGATGTCGGGATTGCGATTGGCGCCGGCACCGACGTTGCCATCGAGACCGCGGATGTCATCCTGGTCCGTGACGATCCCCGCGACGTTGTCGCAGTCGTACAGCTGTCACGTGCCACGTATCGCAAGATGCTGCAGAATCTCGCTTGGGCGACGGGCTACAATGTCGTCGCTATCCCACTGGCGGCAGGTGTGCTCGCCGGGGCCGGCTTCGTCATGAGTCCAGCCCTGGGCGCAGTCTTCATGTCCCTATCCACCATTATCGTTGCCATCAACGCTCGCCTGCTCAAAGCACCACGAACGTAGATGCTGTATCCAACAGCGTTGAGGGCGGGCGAGTCGACAGGATGGGCAACCTTGACATGGCTGCTGTTGAGGGCTATCTTGCCTGTGTGACGCGATATGCGTTATGCACTATGCGTCATTCTAGATGCGTAACCGTGTGATGTGGGCAACCATGAGGGTTGGAGGCGAACGGTGGCGAGGAATCCATTCGTACTGGGACTAGTTGGCGGGGACGACCTGTGTGACCGGCGACGTGAGCTGGACGAGCTGGCTGGTCACGCCCGGAACCACCACAACGTCATCCTGGTGTCGCCGCGGCAATACGGCAAATCGTCGCTGGTCCTTGCGATGCAGGAACAGCTCCGAGCATCCGGGTTTGTGGGCGTGTATGTCGATCTGCTGACCGTGGCCTCCGACGACGATGTTGCGCGTAAGCTGGCAGCCGCCGTCGTGGCAAGCGTCGGCAGAGGAGCGGACCCCGTTGGACTGGGGGAACGCATCAGCGGACTCTTCGCACGTATTGTGCCGACTATCGAGTTTGGGCCCGACGGCCCTACCGTCGCCATCACCATCGCGCAGGGATCGGACCCGGCGCTGTTGCTGGCGGACGTGCTGGACAGCCTGCAGAAGTATGTGAAACGGCATGACCTATCCGCTTGTGTGGTCCTGGACGAGGTTCAGGAGATCGGCCGGCTGCCCGGCGCGCGTACCATCGAAGCGATCCTGCGCACGCACCTTCAGGAGCACCGTGACATCCCCTTCTTCTTCGTCGGCAGCAGGCGCCAGGCTTTGACTGAGATGTTCGCACATGCGCGCCCACTATATCAGGCTGGATATCTCTATCCGCTGGATCGTATCCCCCGTGTGGATTTCGTGCCGTACATCACTGGGCGTTTTGCCGTCAGTGGCAAGAAGTGCTCGGACGAGACGGCTGGTCACATCTACGACCGTGTGGAAGGATACCCGGCTTATGTTCAGCGGCTGGCGTCGTCGGCGTGGGACCTGACAAGCGTGTTGTGCACGAAAGAGAAAGTGGATGAGGCTTACCGACGTTTGCTTGTGTTGGCAGGCGTCGAACACGGGGCGACATGGATGGGCCTGCCGCTGGGGCAGCGCGCCTTGTTGCTGGCGCTGGCCGCCGAGCCGACCGTACAGTTGACGTCTGCCGACTACCTGCGTCGGCACGGGCTGGTCGCCAGTTCGGTCCAGCGGGCCATCAAGCCGTTGCTGGAAATGGATCTGGTCGAGCACGCATCTGAAACTGGACGCTTTTTCGTCGTCGACCCGTTGCTGGCCGCATGGGTGCGGTGGTCACCGGTCGTGCAGTTGCAGAAGACAGGAGGAGGGAAGGCATGAACACGCTTTACTTTGGCGACAACCTTGAAGTCTTGCGGGAGAGCATCGCGGACCGGTCTGTCGACCTTGTGTACCTCGACCCGCCGTTCAACAGCGGCGCCAACTACAACATTATCTTTCAGCCCGAGAAGAAGTCGGCTGCCAAGGCCACGGCGCAGATCCAGGCCTTTGAAGATACCTGGACGTGGAGTGCCGAGGCGGACGAGACCTACCGCCGCTTCGTCATCGACCGCGACCTGACGCGCCAGCCACCGGGGGAACGTCTCATCAAGCTGATGACGTCTATGCGGGAGTACCTGGGCGAGACGCCCATGATGGCGTACCTGACCATGATGGCGCCGCGCCTGCTGGAACTGCGCCGCGTGCTCAAGGACACGGGCAGCATCTACCTGCACTGCGGCCCGACGGCAAGTCACTATCTCAAGATGTTAATGGACGCCGTCTTTGGACCGGAGCACTTCATCAATGAACTCGTGTGGCAGCGGACCAACGCGAAGGGGCTTGCGTTCAGCAGGTTTGCGTCCAACCACGATATCATCCTCATGTATGCGAAAACGGATTCACGCACATGGAATCCTCGGTACACACCACATGACCCTGAATACGTGAGGAAGTTCTATCGCTTTGTCGAACCGGGCACTGGAAGGCGGTACTCTCTTGACAATCTGACAAACCCAAATCACGATAGACCGAATCTCACGTACGAATTCCTTGGCGTCACTCGCGTGTGGCGGTGGACCAGGGAGCGCATGGAACAAGCAAACGCGTCGGGCATCATTGTGCAATCACACCCCGGATCAGTGCCGCGCCTGAAGCGGTACCTGGACGAACAGGAAGGGAACGCGGTAAGTGACATATGGGTTGACATTTCGCCAATCGGTGCACAAGCCGCCGAGCGCATGGGCTACCCTACGCAGAAACCACAGGCGCTGCTGGAGCGCATCATCCAAGCGTCGTCCAATGAGGGTGACGTGGTACTGGACCCCTTCTGTGGCTGTGGCACGGCAGTCGCCGCGGCGCAGAAGCTGAACCGGCAGTGGGTGGGCATCGACATCACCTACCTGTCCATCGACCTTATCGCAGGACGCCTGCGCAAGACGGGCCTCACGGAGGGCAAGGACTTTGTCATCAAGGGTGCGCCTGCAGACGTGCTGGGCGCCGATCAACTTGCCGCGCGGGCGCCGTTCCAGTTTCAGTACTGGGCGCTCAGCCGTATCCCCGGCGCCATGCCCAGCGACCGCAAGACGGGCGACCACGGGGTGGACGGCGTGCTGCACTTCTGGGACCCGGCCAAGGCCAGCAAGGCGGGCAAGGGCGTCATCTCGGTCAAGGGGACCATCGCGGTCAACCCCGGCATGGTGCGTGACCTGGCCGGCACGGTGGACCATCAGGACGCTGATTTTGGCATCCTCGTCACGCTGCAGGAGCCGACTGAGGGCATGCGCACCGAGGCGCGCAAGGCGGGCGTCTACAAGTATAACAACCAGCGCGAGATCCCGCGCCTGCAGTTGGTCTCGGCTGCGGACCTGTTCAAGGAGTTCCTGCCCCTGCAACTGCCACCCGAAGAGATGCGCAACGGACGCAAAATGACCGTCATCGCCGAGCCGGGAGCCGACGAGGCGAAGGGTGGACTGTTCGGCGAATAGGCGGAGATCCTACCTTGCTTTGAGGCGGTCCTTGAGGTAGTTCAGCAGGACGAGCGCGCTGTTGTGTTCGGTGTCCTTAGCTGCGTACAGCAGCGTGAGTGGACCACGGCGGGCTATCTGCAGCAGTGACTCGACCGGGTCGGGTTGCGTGTCGACCTGGGCGGTGTACCGCGTCACAAACTCCGGCCACTTCGCAAGGTCGTGCGCATACCATGTGCGCAGTTCTGCTGTCGGCGCGATCTCACGCAGCCACGAGTCGGCGTGCAACCGCTCACGGGTAAAGCCACGAGGCCACAGTCGCTCTACCAGGACACGCGTCCCGTCATCGGGACTGTATTCTTCGTATACACGCTTTTCCTGGATCGGTTCGGGCATGGGTTCCTCCTGTCGCCGTGAATATGACCAGATACGCTAGTTGAACGAAATGATGATGGCGAGGACTCCTGCTGCAAACGTCAGCAGGCTGAGCACCCACCAAATCGTACCGGCACGACTCATGCGGCTTCGGACCTGCTGTTCACTCTTCCACGTCAGGACGCTGTATTCCTTGTCCTGGCCGGCGCGCGCGACCCAGAACCCGTTGACGGCCTCGACAGGGCCGACAAAGAATGCCTGGCTGCCGGGGGCGAACGATGTCTCGATGGCGTGAAAGTTCGGCCTGCTCAGCCGACCGAGTAGGCCACGGCTGATGACGTAGGGTGCAATAATGGGGTTCGCAGCGTCGTGGATGTGCTGGTCAAACGTCGAAGGCGCGTCCAAGTTGGGTATGCCGCCGCGCTCGTCGAACCACAACTCGCCTGCGCCGTTCAGCCGGAACGGCGTCGTGGCAGACTGTGACCACACGGTCTGCCACTTGGTCGTGGTGCCGTCCTCGTCCCGTTTCTCGGTCCCTCTCTCCAGGTGCGCGCTCCAGGCGACCGCCGGGCGAGCCGAATACGGCGTCGTGAGTGCCTGGTCGGCGACGATGGAGCCCTGAACCTTGCCGTAGAAACGACCCTGCGCAGCCTGATGAAGGTCCAGTGTCTGTGCCTGGTTGAGCTGGCCGGCGTGTGCCTTGCGCGACCTGGACGCGAAATAGAGTCCTGCTGACAGAACGATAAGCAACAAACCGGAGATGAACTGGGCTACATTCATGGGTCACTCCTCTCTGGCATCACGACATAGCGATACTATACCAGAAGAGTGAGGATTCGTGCAAGAGGCGGGAGTCGTGGTGCGGCCCCGCCTCGTCCTGATGATAGTGCTGTGTCTGCGCTAGAACAGCGGTTTGATGCCTGCGATGAGCAGGGCAGCCATGCCGATCAGCTTCATGAAGATCAGCAGGGCAGGTCCTGCAACGTCTTTGAGTGGGTCGCCGACGGTGTCCGCAGCGACGGCCGCCTGATGTTCGAAGGAGCCCTTGCGTCCAGTGTCTTCGATGAGTTTCTTTGCGTTGTCGAATGCTGTGCCTGTGTTGTTGAAGAATGGCCCCAGCAGGGCCGAGCTGAGTACTGCTCCGATGAGGAGTGCACCAAGCGCCCAGTGACCGAACACCCATCCCACAAAAATCGGCACAGCGATGCTGATGACGCCCGGGAGGATCATCTCTTTGAGGGCGTTACGCGTCGAGATGTCGATGCAGGTCGCATAGTCGGGTATGGCCTCGCCCTTCAGGATGCCAGGGATCGTCCTGAACTGGCGACGGACTTCGTCGACCATGAGCATGGCAGTCTTGGCTGCCGAGCCGATGGTCAGTGAACTGATGAGGTATGGAAGGCAGATGCCGAGGAGGATGAATGCAATGGAGTAGGGTTCCATCACGTTCATCGTCTTGAGGCCGACAATGGAGAAGTACGTCGAGAACAGAACGAATGACGTGACCGTGCCAGATGACATGGCATACGCCTTGGTCGTCGCCTTCATGGTGTTGCCGACCGAGTCCAGTTGTGACAGCGAGTGCACGACCTGCTCGTGAGCCCCAGACATCTCTGCAATACCCGATGCATTGTCGATAATCGGACCGAAGGCGTCGGCAGTCATGATGTAGCCGATGAGCAAATCGGTACCGATGTTGACCGCGACGATCGCCAGCAGCGAGCCGCCGGAGATGAAGTATGCTGCCACGACAGCGATGACAATCATCACGATAGATCCCAGCGGGCTCTGCAGACCAGCGGAGAGCCCTGTGATGACATTGAGCGCCACACCGCGCTTGGACGCGTCGGCAATGTCATGGACTGTTTTTCCCGAGGAACCGGCGTAGTACCGGGTGATGATCGAAGACACGAGAGTAGTTGCCACTCCCAGACAGGTGCCGATGAAGAGGGCCATGTCGTGAACCAGAAAATGGCTGACGAGGAAGGAGCCGAGCACCGCAAAGACGGTGGTCACAGCCATGCCCCAATAGAAGGCGGTCTCGGGCTTGCTTCGGTCGAAGAACCGTATGGAGAGGACGCCAAGCATCGAAGCAGCAAGGCCGGCCGACTGGAGGAGCATGGGGAAGAAGAGTACTGCGCCTCCGTACTTGGGGACCAGTGTGAGGGCAACGACCATTCCGGTTACGATATCATCTGAGAACGTCTGGAACAGGTCTGCGCCTCTGCCGGCACAGTCGCCTACGTTGTCGCCCACCAAGTCGGCGACAACAGCCGGGTTGCGCGGGTCGTCCTCGGGAATATTCGCCTCGATCTTGCCGACCAGATCGGCTCCGATGTCGGCTGCCTTGGTATAGATGCCTCCACCGATTTGGGCAAAGAGGGCGGCGAGGCTGGCGCCAAATCCAAATCCGACGAGGGGGTTTGGATCCTTGAACAACAGATAGAGCACGGACAGCACGACGAGACTGAATCCCGTGATCGAGAAACCCATGATGGATCCACCGAAGACAGCCGTGTGGAACGCGGTGTTCACCGATCGGGTCGCGTCGTCGGCTGTCTTGACGTTTGCACGAGTGGACGCGCTCATACCCATATATGCCGTGATCAGCGAGGTGAAGACGCCAAGCACGAATGTCACTGCGATCCAGATATCCAGCGTGAAGCCCAGAACGATTGCTACGACAGGAGTGACGAGCAGAATCGCCCGGAGTTGGCGAGAAAGGTATGCTCGTACTCCAATTGATATGTAACTGGCGATTTCGCCCATTTTCGGCGAGGAGATCTTGGCTGCCTTCAGCCTGAGGAACAGATAGAGTGCGGCTCCAATGCAGGTAAGGCCAGCCACGACAGGAATGATGAGTAGTTTCATTTCGTGCCTCCGAAGGCTGGCTTGCGGGGAGAGCAAATATTCGACAAGCAACCTTGGAGACCCCGACCGACCACACCAATACCTTGTCATTATACAAATGTGCGCGTTCTGTCAACCCGGGATTCGGGCTCATGAGGGAGTCGGGACTGTGAGGGGCTGCAAGCGGCTCGTCCTACTGGAGCGACACCTCGTCCGAGTCCTCGTCGAATGCCAGCAGATTGCCAAACCGGGCCCAGTTGATGAAGGTTGCAAAGGTGAACTCCGGGTTTTCATTGGGCAACAGCTGTGCCAGGCGGTCCTGGACCTCGTCGTCGAGCATGGTACCATTCCGGGATGCCTGGACGTCCGCATGAATGGTCTTGAAGATGCTAAGCGTCAGGATCTGCTGTTTCCAGACGACTTTCTGGTCCTCGGTGTCCATGTTGGCGAAACGGTGCCCGAGGGGGGTCAGCACGGTGCGCTGCTTTGGCGTGTCGATGAAATCCAGCATCTCGGCAGCCTTGACGATGTTGATAAGGTCACTGAATTCCTTGCCGAATTCGTGAGCCAGAACGAAGACGTCGCCCTGGCCGCCATGTGAGTCGAGGTATTCAACGAAGCTGACGACGTCACTTGACGAGACGGGCGGAAGTGGCTCATAGACAGGTTGGGAGGGAGTGCTCACGGCTGCAGGAGGTACGTCGGGCAGCTCGTTCGTCGTAATGATGTCGTGGAGGTAGTCGACCATTGCCAGGAAATCCGGAGCCCGGTAGTCGCGAGGTCGTGCCAGCTTGTTCTGGACGATTGTACGGATGCGCCCCGGGTTCGCCGAGAAGACAACGATACGATCGGCCATATAGACGACTTCCTTGATGTCGTGGCTGACCATGACGATGGATGCCGGTTGACCTTCGGCTTCATCCCAGATGTCGACCAGATCTGTGCGGAGCGACTCTGCCGTCAAGGCGTCCACCGCACTGAACGGTTCGTCCATGAACAGCAGCTCAGGCTGTACGGCAAGACCGCGCGCGATACCCACACGCTGCTTCATGCCGCCCGAGATCTCACGTGGATATGCCTCTTCGAAGCCCTCGAGACCGACCATCTTGATCACGGTGCCGACGCGGTGCTGCACTTCCTCGCGTGGGAGTTGCAGAGGGACGAGGACAGACTGGATGTTCTCGCTCACAGTCATCCACGGGAAGAGGGCGAACATCTGGAAAACCATGCCGACACCCGGGGTCAGGCCCGTCATTTCCTTGCCACGGGCGAACACCTTGCCGCTCGTGGGCCGCATGAGGCCCGCCAGGACGCGCAGAAATGTCGACTTGCCACAGCCCGAAGGGCCGATGAGGCAGATAATTTCTGCCTTCCGGATATCCATGCTGATATTGTCCAGAACGGTCACCATGTTTCCGTTGGGCATCGGGAAACGCTGAGTGACGTTCTCACTGGAAAGCAGGACGGGCTGTTGCACAGAGTCTTCCATGGGACCTCCTCTACTTGCTGAGGTTATATTGCGTGCTGGCGACGGTGTACAGCCTGCGCCACACGAAGCGGTTGATGAGCACGACGGTCAGCGACATGATGAGGATTGCAGCAGCCAGTTCGGCGAATTTGGCGCCGAACGCGGCCTCACTGATGACAGATCCGATCCCCTGCGCCCTGAGAGTCTGACCACGGAACGTCACAATCTCGGCGACGATGCTGGCGTTCCAGGCCCCACCTGTCGCGGTCACCCAGCCTGTCACGAGGTAGGGGAATATAGCCGGCAGGTACAGCGACCAGAAGCGCTGCCTGCCCGTAACATGGTAGCTGGCAGCCGCCTCTTTGAGGTCGGAGGGAATGGCCTGTGCACCGGCAATGACATTGAACAGGATGTACCATTGGGTGCCGAGCAGCATGAGCACGACACTGCCGAAGCCTATATTGACTCTGAGCAGAGCCAGCAGGAGGATCACGGCCGGGAACAGCATTGGAGCCGGGAACGATGCCGCGACCTGAACGATTGGCTGCATGATCCTCGACAGTTTTGGTGACAGTCCGATGCGCAAGCCCACGGGCAAGGCCCATAGGGTCCCCAGGGCAATGGCCGCGGTTACGCGTGCCAGGGTCAGGAAATCGCTCCTGAGCAGGCGCAACCATTCACCAATGCGAACGGATACGAGGAGGCGGACGACCTGGGCAAGCGCGAAAGCCAGCCCGGCTGCCAGCAGGAAGAACAGTACTCGAGAGAAGACGACGGAGAAAGAAGGACGGTTCGGCACTCCATGCCCAGTGGGTGCAGAGGCAACTGGAGAGCTGCCCGGCATGTTGCGCGCGGTGTGTCTGAAAAGCTGCCAAGTCAGTCTGTCGAACGCATGGCCGACGGAGGAGTTTGCAGCGCCGATCCAGCGCAGGATATGCGAGTGATGGAGGAGGTCCAGGAACCATGAATCCATCGACTCTTCCTGGCTCGTGTCTTCGATACGAAACTTCTGTGCCCAGACAACAGCTGGTCGCCACACCAACTGGTCCAGGGCAACGATCATCAATACCATGGCGACAACCGCTGCGGCCATCGCTGGTACGTTGCCTTTTTCGACGGCGACCGACATGTAGGACCCGATGCCGGGCAGCCTGAAATCCCTGTTGCCCAGTTGAAATGCTTCGGTGACCATGAGAAAGAACCATCCACCAGCCATGCTCATCATACTGTTCCAGATGAGGCCGACAGCGCTGTAGGGCATCTCGATCTGAGTAAGACGTTGCCACCAGTTGAAGTGATAGATGGTACCGGCCTCCTGGAGGTATTCTGGTACAGACTTGAGAGAGTTGTAGAAACTGAAGGTCATGTTCCATGCCTGCCCCGTGAAGATCATGAATACTGCAGCAAGTTCCAGTCCAGTGTTGCTGTTGGGGAAGACGGACACCAGTGCCAGCACGACACCTGGCATGAATCCCAGGACGGGGATGCTCTGCAGGATGTCCAGAATGGGGACAAGCAGTCTCTCGGCCAGTCGGTCCTTGGCCGCCCAGTATCCATATACAATAGTGAAGAGGAAGGAGATACAGTAAGCAGCCAATCCTCGGACCAGTGAGAAGAGTGTGTATCGCGGCAGCGCACGGAACGAGAGGTCGATCACCACCGTGGGCCTCAGAACTCCTGCCCACTCGCGACCGACCTGAGTAATGCCGTAGAAAACACCGAGGATCCCCAGAATAATCACGATGTCAGCCAACACTCCGCTGTGGTAGAGTGCCATGACGGCGCCTGACTGACCCCACGCCATCGGGGATGCCGCTCGCCTGAGGCGCGGATGACTTCCTCCCGGGCTCGCCTTGATGAGTTGGTTTTCGAGCGGTTCCTGCATGGTCTCTCCTCATGGCGGCAAATGTGCGCGGCTCATGCTAGCACGGTTGCACTGGGCCTGCAACAATGCGGGAGCTGGCGGATGGGTTTCCTCTGGCAATGCGAAGAAACCCCCAACTATGGAGTTTGGGCACCTTGACGTCCGCCAGAGGCTGCCTATACTCAAACTTTTGTGATGAGTCCGTTCTAAGGGCTCGCAAGGAGATGTGTCATGTATATCATTATAGTTGGCTGTGGGCGCCTTGGCGCTCAGCTTGCCACGAAGCTCTCGGAAGAAGGCCATGACGTGGCCGTGGTAGACCGTAATCCGGGAAACTTCAGTCGGCTCAGCGACGAGTTCAATGGAGCTACAATTACCGGAGTTGAATTCGATATGGAGGTGCTCAAGTCCGCGGGGATTGAGCATGCAGATGGTTTCGCCGCAGTGACTAATGGGGACAACATGAACATCATGGCCGCGCAGGTCGCCAAGACCATTTTCAAGGTTCCCATGGTGGTTGCCCGCGTGTTCGATCCTGTCAAGGGGGAGACCTACAGGGCTCTCGGTCTCGAGACGGTTTGTCCAACGACGTCAGCTGCCAACATTATCTACAGCAAGTTCATGATCCGTAACGAGGAAAGTCACTTCATCCTGCCCGGTGGCGGTATTGAGCTGGTCGAAGTCCCCTTCCACACCAGGATTCCGGCAACAACGATAGCTGAAATCGAGGCTCTGGACGACTTCAAGGTCATCTCGCTCACGCGTGATGGAACCACGACTTTCCCTAAAGGAACCGACGTTCTCGCCGACAATGATCAATTGCTGGTGGCACTGCACGTATCGGACCTTCCAAGAGTCAGCGCGATCTTCCATCTGAATGAGAGGTAGAACCATGTATATTATTATTGCAGGCGGAGGAAAGGTCGGGTCCTATCTTGCTCATTTGCTTGTTGGCAAGGGGCATGACGTTGCTGTTATCGAGCAGAGTGCGGAAGCCTGTGAGGCGTTGTCGGATTGGGGAAAGGCGCTTGTCATCAACGGCGACTGCTGTGACTTGGGCGCCCTCATCGACGCTGGTATCGAGAAGACCGACCGGTTTGCCGCGGTGACGGGAGACGATGCCGACAACCTGGTGGCGTGTCAGCTTGCCAAGGTGCGGTTCAACGTTCCGCTCACGACAGCTCGCATCAACGACCCTCGCAACGAGGACATCTTCCACAAGTTCGGCGTAGACTTTGCCCTCAACTCGACAAACATCCTTGCGACAGTCATCGAAGAAGGCATCATTGTCAATGACATGATCCCCCTCGTGTCACTGGGCAAGGGCAAAGCAACTCTTGTCGAATTGAAGATTTCCGCTGAATCTCTCGTGACAGGGAAGACCATCAGGGAGCTGACATGGCCCACCGGGTGCGTCGTGGCGTCCATCATGCGTGAGGGTGAAGTGATCTTCCCGCGGGGAGCCACTGTGCTGAATGCGGGCGACATCGTCGTTGGCCTGGTATCTCCTGAGGCGGAAGAGCAGTTCAGACGAGTATTCCGGAAGGGGTGACCGGCATGGAGGAAAGGACTCGAACGAAGCGTACTACATCTTTCCGTCGTGACCTCCTGGGGATGCTCACAGAGGTTGCGTTTGTGGGTAGCCTCATCGGGCTTGGGTTTCTCATTTCCTGGCTGTTCTTCATGGGGCGCTAGACTATGATTCGCAGGGTCTGGAGAGAGGACTTTCGTATCATAGGATACTATACTGGTCTCGTTACCATCGGCGTCGGTCTGTTGATGCTCGTTCCGATGGTGACCAGTCTTGTTTTTCGTGAATGGGCCTCCGCTCTGGATTTTGCCATCTCCGCTGCACTCACACTGCTCGTCGGATACGTCCTCGTGCTCATCTCTCGCACAAAGAGCACCCCGGGACTTACCCATGCAATGGTCATCGCCGCGGGATCATGGCTCGTTGCTATGGTGCTCTCCGGCGTTCCCTACATGCTGAGCGGACACTCTGAGTCGTTCCTCGATGCATGTTTCGACACGATGAGCGGGTACACGACGACGGGCATTTTTCTCCTGCAGGATCTGGATCATATCTCCCAGGGACTGAATATGTGGCGTCATCTCCTGACGTACGTGGGTGGTCAGGGGATCGTCGTGCTGGCGCTGACGTTCCTGATCGGTTCCACGGGCGGTGCGTTCAAGATCATGGTCGGTGAAGGCAAGGAAGAGAAGCTCGAACCCAACGTCCGGCACATTGCGGTTCTCATCTGGCGCATTTCGCTCATCTACCTGGGAGTCGGCACTGTTGCCCTTGGACTCATCGCCATCGCGAATGGCATCAAACCGTCTCTTGCATTCTTTCATGGCGCGTACGTTTTCATGTCCGCCTGGAGCACCGGCGGCTTTGCCCCCTATAGTCAGAACATGCTGTATTACCACAGCAGTGCTATGGAAATCGCCAGCATGGTTTTTTTCATCCTGGGTTCATTTAACTTCGCTCTGCACTACGCCATCTGGAGCGGCAACCGCAGGGAGATTCTTCGCAACGTTGAGATTGTCTCGTTTACTATCACTGTGTTGACGACGTTTTCTCTCGTATGTCTGGCACTCATGCAGCGAGGTGTCTATCCAGATGCCGTGGCATTGTTCCGGCGCGGATTCTTTCAGCTGGTATCGGGGCATACGACAACCGGCCAGTCCAATATCTACGCGCGGACGTTTGTGCGCGAATGGGGTCCTCTGGGCATGCTTGCGACGACCATCGCCATGGCTATCGGCGCGAGCGCCGCTTCGACTGGTGGAGGGTTCAAGGGGCTGCGCATGGGCATCATCGTCAAGGGCATAGCAACCGATATCAGGAAGCTCCTGTCCCCCGAGCGTGCTGTCGTTACGGGTCATTATCATCATTTGCATGACAACACGCTCACCGACAGCGTGGTCAAGGGCGCGGCAGTCATCGTCGTCCTGTATGTCCTCATCTATGTTGTTGGCGCCGTTGTTGGCATGGCCTACGGATATCCCATGGTAGATGCGTTCTTCGAGTCCGTGTCGGCCGGCAGCAACACTGGATTATCGTGCGGAGTGACACAGGCCAGCATGCCCACGTTGCTGAAAATCGTGTACATGCTAGAAATGTGGATGGGACGTCTGGAGTTCCTGTCCGTGTTCACCCTGTTCGGTTTCATTGCCACGAGCTTCCGGAGTATGAGAGTCAGGAAGGCGGCCGTATGAAGAAACTCTGTGCTGTTCTGATAATCGTGGCGCTCGCGGTTCTGATCGTCGCCCCTGTTTCGGCAAGCGCCGTGCAGCCGCCCCTGCTGTCGACGAATGAACTTGTGGAAAACTCCTACAAGTGGGACGGGCAGACTGTATCGTTCAAGGGAGAGATATTGCAGGATCTGATGGTGCGCGAGGACGGCACATGGATGAACCTGTCGGATGGCAACAACACCGCCATGGGCGTGTTTGTGCCAAAGGGCGTGGCCATGCCTGTTATCTCGCGTACGGAGGACTACCGTACGGTCGGAGACGTCGTGCTCATCACCGGTGTCTTCCACCGTGTATGTGCCCAGCACGAGGGTGAGACCGATATCCACGCCGTGAGCGTGACGGTTCTGACGCCTGGTTCGGCCAAGGCAAACCCTATTCGTCTCGGCAGGGCCGTGTGGTTTGTTGTTCTTGCCGGGTTACTGGGTCTGGTCATGTGGCTCTACTATCGCAAACCGGGGCGTGGAACCGAGCACTGAGTATCGCAATCGGAATGTTCGTGCAAAATAACGAGGCCCCGCGTGAGCGGGGCCTTCTGCTATGCAAGCTCTCCTGTGTTCAGGCTTTGAATGCGAGGTCTCCTGCCACGATCGTGGCGAGGACTTGAGTCGACCGGAGAGCCAACGGTTCGTTGTCTCCCAGGATATCTCTCGACAGGACGACGATATCTGCGTCTTGCCCTTCTACGAGATTGCCCCGCTGTCCGAAAAGGCCTACGGAGCTCTGAGGTGCTACGGTGTATGCGGTAAGTGCGTCCTGCACGCTGATGCACTGCTCACTCTGATATGGAAGTTCGCCTGCTCGTGTCCGGAATGCGGCGAACGCGATGCCCTTGAGTGCGTCCGGGTCTTCCACGGGTGCGTCGGATCCAAAGTCCAGCTCTACGCCACAGTCGAGCAATGACCTGAAGGCATATGAACGAGGATGCGGCGTGGGGAAGACGGTCTTCAGCTTGCCGATATCGAGGTCGAGGTGCGAGGGCTGAACGGACGCTGCGATCCCGAGGTTGGCAAAGCGTTCCACGTCCTCGGGGTGCAGGAACTGGGCGTGTTCTATGCGGTGGTGGGCATGCCCCTTGGAGGCGGCGACGCCGGCTTGTTCGAACGCATCCAGTATCTCCCTGTTCGCTCTGTCGCCTATGGCGTGGACCCATACCCACAAGCCGTTCTCATCCGCCTTGCGGAATCGATCGGCAAGCCAGTTCACTGATTCATAGGTGTGATAGCCATAGTTACCAGGTGCTCCTGGCCACGACTCTTCCATGTACGCAGTCCGGGAACCCAGTGAGCCGTCGGCGAAGGCCTTGATGCCACCGACCCGGAGGAAGTCTGAGCCGAAACCGGACCGGAGCCCGAGCGAGACAGCTGCGTCGAGGTTGTCGAGGCCGACGGCCTGCCAGATCCGGATGCGAGGCTCGTTGCTCATGGCAGGGATCAGCGCCTGGAATTCCGGGAGAATGTCATAGTCCATGCTGCAGCACGAGGCAAATCCCATCGAGAGCAGTTTGCTGATGGCGCTGTGAAGTGCCGCGAACCGTTCGTCGAGCTGGGGGGCGGGAATGCGGGAAAAGGCCCAGTCCTGAGCGGCGTCGTGGACGATGCCGGTGGGGCCATCTATGTCACATGGAACGAGGTCAGAGCCGAACGGGCGGGAATTCCACAGGTCAACCGCCTTAAGAGCGGCCGTGTTGAGCCAGAGCGAGTGGTAGTCCTTGCGGTTGAGAACTACTGGCGAGTTCGGGTAGAGATCGTCCAGCTGGCGCCGATGTGGGCTGTCGGACCAGAGTTCGTCGTCCCAGCAATCGCCGCAGATCCAGGCACCGTTGTCCGGTCTCCCGGCCAGACGTATGCGCTCCAGGGCGCCGTCAAGTGAGGTCTCACCATTGAGGTTCACGTGCAGGAGCGAGAACCCGTACAGGTCAAGGTGCAGGTGAGAGTCCATGAATGCCGGATAGCATGTCGCTCCAGGTGTACCGGCGAAATCGAAGACCTGTGCGTTCCTGCTCGAGGCCATTGCCTGAACGTCGGCAGTACTTCCGATACGGTCGATGATTCCATTTCTCAAGTACAGGGCGTCGCCTGTCTGTTCCCACCATCCGCCCAGCGACGACATCACCCTGACATGGAGCAATGCTGTGTCTTCATGCCGCATAATCGTATTCCTCCCGCCCGCATGTGGACGCTCATTGTGGCAAAAACCCCGGAGTCCCGGGGTGATATGTTGCAGAACTGATAGGATTATTGTAGTTCGGCAGGCGCAATCTTCAATTGGCTGAGTCTGCCAGCAGCAGAAGCCCAGGCCAGGTTTCGATAAGGTAGGTGGGATTGAGCTCAAGCAGTGCATCGCGTCCGATGTAGCCGAATGTGCAACCGCACGAAGCCACACCGGCGTTGCGAGCTACAAGGATGTCGTTCCGGGAGTCCCCGACCATGAGTGTTCTCTCCTTGCTGGTGCCGATGTCACGTACCAGGGACGCGAGATTGGACGGATTTGGCTTACGTAGGTCTGCGTCGCTGGGGCCGACGACACGGTCAAAAAACTGGAGGATCCCGAGGTGTCGCAGGATCTCCAGCGAGAGATCCTGCGGTTTGTTGGTCAGTACTGACAGGTGGGCTCCCCGTTCCTGGAGCGATGTGAGTGTCTCAGAGCAACCTTCATAGACGTACGAGAAGTCAGTGCAGTGGTCCTTGTAGTAGGAGCGGAATTCGTCCACCAGTTCATTGACGAATTCCGCTTCGTCAGTTTTGAAGGCTCGTGCCATCATGTCATCCAGCCCATCTCCTACCCACGAGATAACCGTGGCGATGTCGGCGACAGGCCGGGAGTGCAGCTGAAGAACATGGTTGACGGCTTTCGCAATGTCGCGGCGTGTGTCCACAAGTGTTCCATCGAGGTCAAATAAGTAGAGGTCGAACACAGGTTTTCTCCCTTGCAGTGGTGTGGCGCGGATGATTCTCATGTATACTGTACTGATGCGTAGGCGCGAGTCTACCCTGGTAACTGTGAACCCGCACTGTGTCTGGTGGCACAGCGACCGCTGCTCCGAGGATGACATGCCAGGACTGAGAGGAAGGACTTCCGTGGAAACGAGGCTCATCGAAGACAGCTCTGCGTTTGCCCTGCTAGAACCGTTCTGGAACCGGATAGTTGTGCAGAGTGACGCTAATACGTGTCATTCGACGTTCGAATGGCTGTTCACATGGTGGCAGCACTTTGGTACAGACAGACGCCTTCTGCTGCTGGTGGCATACGAGCACGACATGCCGGTCGGTCTGGCGCCGCTGTATGTTGGCAATGGGACCACGGAACCCAGGGACCTGCGTTTCCTGGGACAGGGGCTGTCGGACTACGCGGACTTCATCTCTCCACGCGAGCGTCCGGATATCCTCAAGGAGCTCATCACCGCAGTACTTATGCACCGTCAGCTGTGGGACAGCATCGATCTTGAAGAGATCCGTGCGGAGTCCCCGAGCAGAGGCTTTCTGGACGGGGTCTGCGAGGCCGGCAGTGTCCCTGCGGTGTGGCAGACGACCGTGCAATGCCCATACCTGCCAATTGAGGGCGACTGGGAGGCATTCTATGCCGCCATGGGCAAAGGATTCCGGCATGAGGTTCGGAACAAGCTGAACAGATGGAACAGTCGTAGCAGTGGGCGAATAGAGGGATTGGAACTGCGATACGTCGATCGCAGAGAGGTCGACAGCGTGTTTGTGGACGAGGTTGTCGCATTGTCTGGTGAGCGCCAGTCGGCCGATGGCCATCGAAGCCCGTTTCTCAACCATCCGGACCAGGAGTTCCTTCGAGAAGTGCTTCCACTCATGGGCCGACGAAACCAGCTGCACGTAGGGGAGCTCAGGAGCGGGAACGCACTGCTCGCATTCATGCTCGGGTACCAGTGGCAGGGAGTTGTGTATACCTGGAATACTCAGTACGACCCCACGTACGCAGACTACTCGCTTGGGCGCATCGTGCTGGTATCGTTTGCAGAGCAGTCGTTTCGCGAGGGTTGCCACGAGCTGGATTTCATGCGAGGCGAAGAACCGTACAAGTTCCAGTGGACGACACTCTGCAGGACCAACCTGGCCCTCCGCTCGGAGCTGTCGGCCCAGCCTGCCGGGGACATCTCGGCGCCTCCAGGGCCTGGAGCGGTCCAGGTCGTCCAGGGCGAAACGAGTAGCTGACATGCGACAGAGGGTCATTGTAACCGGGCACAAGAATCCGGATACGGATTCCATCTGCTCTGCCCTTGGCTACGCGTTCTACAAGAATCGGACGGACCCTTCCCGCGTCTATACCGCTGTTCGTGGAGGAGACCTCAACGATGAGACCCGCTTTGTTCTGGAGCGCTTCGGGTTCCGTGTGCCGCCGCTGTTGAGGTCGCTGATGCCACAGGTTCAGGATGTTCCCCGGAAGCGCCTCGTGACAGTCACTCCCTCCACTCGCGTTGGGAAGGCCGCCATTCTCATGAAGGGGAACCATATTCATTCGCTCCCGGTTGTCGACGATGCGCTGGTTGTACGAGGCGTTGTGGACGCCGTCGACATCGCCACCGCCTACGCCGACCAGCTTGAGCATGCCGACATCCTCCCCTATGCCGTGGAGCTCGACACCCTCGTGCGACAGCTGTCGGCCAGAATCGTCGTACATACCGGGGAATCCACGGAGCTGAAGGGGCGATTGCTTGTTGTCACCGGTTCGGTGGGCCGTCTTGCACCGGGGTCCGAGGATGTCACGATTATCATCTCTGATGGGATACCCTCCGAGGGCGTCCTGGCGGCGTGTTCGGCCGCTTCCACCCTGATTGTCACTGGCACGGCCGCCACGGCGCAAACCGAGGCGCCGTGGCCGTCCCATCTGAGCCTTGTTCTCGAGACGGACATGACTGTGACACAGGCGCTGCGCGCTCTCTGGTCGTCGATTCCGGTATCTGCATTCATGGAAGGCACGGTGCCCTTGCTTGGCATGACAGACACGCTGGAAAGAGCGAAGAAGGCGGTGCTCGACTCGTCTGCTCGCTGTGCCGTGGTTCTTGATGCACTGCATCATCCGGTGAACATAGTGACCCGTTCCGACCTCATCCGGTTTTCGCGCAAAAAGGTTGTTCTCGTGGACCACAATGAGACACTGCAGGCTGTCGATGGCGTAGAGGAGGCCGATATCCTCGAGATCATCGATCATCACCGTGTTGGAGATATCTCCACCTTCCGCCCCATCTACTTCCACAACGAGCCGGTCGGGAGCACGTGCACGATCGTTGCCGAACTGTGTACCGAGAACGGAGTATTCCTGCCCAAATCAGTAGCTGGCATTCTGCTTTCGGGCATTCTCTCGGACACGATGAACCTCAACCTCTCGACAACCACGCCAAAGGACGTCCGCGCCGTGCGGCGACTGGCGGCGACCATTGGCATCGACGCGGAAGCATATGGCCTCGAGCTGCTTCAGAACGGTTCCGTGATGTTCAAGGATCTTCCCGCGACAGAGGTTCTGATGAGGGACTTCAAGGAAGTTGACCTCTTCGACACGCGCATCGGCGTCTCTCAGGCTGTCGTGTTTTCCTTTGACCATATTCGGGAACGGGAGTCGGAATTCAAGCAGGCGATGCGGGATGTGCGGTCACGCATGGGGCTCGCCATGGTGGCATTTCTGGCCACGGATCCTCTGAGCAGAAGATCATATCTGATCGTCGCCGGGCCTGTCGAGGCGTTTGAAGAAGCGTTTGACGTGCGTATGGAAGATGGACATGCCGTCCTGGATGGAGTGCTCTCTCGCAAGAAGGACTTCATTCCGCCCGTGGCCGAGGTTCTGTCGCGGTACGCATAGTTCGCATAGTGGCTCCGGGTCCGCCGGCCCGGTTGGAAGGGAGGATTGCGATGGGAGACCGTCTCGTTTTGGCGATCGATTGTGGCACGCAGAGCGTTCGAGGTCTGTTGTTCGATGATGAGGGACACCTGGTGGCTAAACACAAGGTGGAATTCGAGCCCTACTTGTCGCCGGCCCCCGGATATGCTGAACACAAGGCCGAAGACTACTGGCGCGATACGTGCCTGGCAGTGCAGGGACTGCGGGAAGACGCGCCTGAACTGTGGAGCCGTATTGGAGCTGTCGCGCTGACCACTCAGCGTGACACCGTCGTTGCCGTGGACGCCGACGGCATCCCCGTGCGGCCCGCTATCACGTGGCTGGATCAGCGCATGGCTCGTTGCGACGACCCGATGCCTCTCGTGGACCGACTGCAGTTCAAAGTGACAGGTATGACACTTGCTGCAGAGATCACGCGACGTCAGGGCAAAGACAACTGGATGGTCGAGAACGAGCCCGAGGTATGGGCCCGAACGAGCAAGTGGTTACTCCTTTCGGGGTATCTTTGCTATAGACTGACAGGACGGTACGTCGACTCGGTGGCATCGCAGATAGGTCACATCCCGTTCGACTATCCCGCACGCAACTGGCCCCGCAGTGACAACAGCTGGCGGTGGCACATGTTCAGGGCACGTCGGGACCAGCTGCCCGAGCTTGTGGATGCCGGCGGGCAGATGGGTACAGTGTCAGCGGACGCGGCGCATGACTCCGGCATCCCCGAGGGGACACCGATCATTGCGGCCGGTTCCGACAAAGGATGCGAGACGCTGGGCGTGGGCTGTGTCGACGAGACGAGCATCAGTCTGAGCTTTGGCACGACCGCGACTGCCCAAACGACGTCGCGCAGGTACTACGAGACGATCCCGTTCATGCCGCCGTATCCGGCCAGCGTCAAGGGCAGCTACAATCCTGAGATCGCGGTGTTTCGCGGCTACTGGATGGTGTCCTGGTTCAAGAAGGAGTTCGCGGAGCGTGAGGCCCTCGAAGCAAAGGAACGTGGCGTTCCTCCCGAAGTAGTACTTGACGAGCATCTTGAGGACATACCCCCCGGATCTCAGGGACTCATGCTTCAACCGTACTGGGGTCCCGGCCTGAAGATGCCCGAGGCCAAGGGATCCATGATCGGGTTTGGCGATGTGCACACTAGATCGCACATCTATCGAGCAATCATTGAAGGCATAGGCTATGCCTTGCTCGAAGGAGTCGAAAGCATCGAGCGCAAGAGCGGGCGGAAGGTGAACCGGGTCATGGTGTCAGGAGGGGGTTCGCAGAGCGACGCCATCTGCCAGATCACCGCAGACTTGTTTGATCGACCGGTAGTGCGAAGCGAGACCTATGAGACGTCGGGTCTGGGCGCTGCCATCAACGGTTTCGTCGGGATCGGTGTCTATGCTACACATGAAGAGGCGGCAAAGCAGATGGTTCACTGGGACAGTACCTTTCTTCCACGTCCTGAAGCGGTCCGTGTTTACCACGAACTGTACACGCGCGTCTACAAGCGCATCTATCCCTCGCTGCAGCCGCTCTATCGCGAAATTCAACGAATAACCGGGTATCCCGACATCTGAAGAGGCGATATGACGGTCAAGTAGACTGTGGTGCGATTGTTGCCCCCCGGTTCTACTCCCACTCGATCGTGGAGGGGGGTTTCGACGTGATATCGTAGACCACCCGGTTGACTTCAGGCAGTTCGCTGGTGATTGCGTGAGATATCTCCTCGAGCACGTCCACAGGAAGCCGTACCCAGTCGGCGGTCATACCGTCGCTGCTCTCCACGACGCGCAGGGCAACTGTATGGACATACGTCCGTTCGTCACCCTTGACACCGACGGTTCGAATGCCGGGAAGTACTGCGAACGACTGCCACACCTTCGTATACCATCCAGATGCTCTCATCACTCGTTCGACGACGGCGTCCGCACGCTGCAGGATGTCGACGTTCTCTGGTGTCACCTCTCCAAGGATGCGGACGCCCAGGCCAGGACCGGGGAACGGTTGTCTGTCCACAAGTTCTTCCGGTAGTCCCAGAGCGCGGCCAAGGTCGCGCACTTCATCTTTGAACAGCAGTCGGAGTGGTTCGATGAGCGAAAATGAGAGATCTGCAGGCAGGCCGCCGACGTTGTGGTGACTCTTGATGGTGCTGGCGACTGAGTTTCCGGATTCGATGACGTCCGGGTACAGTGTCCCCTGGACGAGAAACGGGATGCCCTGCATGGCGCGCGCCTGCTCGGCAAAGCAGTCGATGAATGCCGCGCCTATGACTTTGCGCTTCTTCTCGGGCTCCGTGACATTCTTGAGCGACGCGAAGAACCGTGCTGAGACATCAATGCGCACAAGAGGCATATCAAAGCGGCGATGGAACAGCGATTCGACACGGTCGCCCTCGCCCGTCCTGAGCAGCCCGGTATCTACGAACACGCACGTGAGGCGATTGCCGATGGCACGGTGCACGAGCGTCGCTGCGACCGAGCTGTCGACACCGCCCGAGAGAGCGCACAGCGCTCTCTCATGGCCTATTCTCGAGCGAATGTCCTGGATGGCATCGTCCACGAAACCGGACATCGTCCAGTCGCCTGAGCAGCCTGCCACCTCGAAAAGGAAGTGGCGCAGGACGTCGCGGCCGACGGGGGTGTGAACCACCTCGGGGTGGAACTGTATGCCGAATTGTCGTCGGTCGGGATTCTCCATGGCAGCAACCGGACATGCCGGGGTGGAGGCGATGGTCCGGAAGCCCGGGGGGATGGTCCCGATGCGGTCGGTGTGGCTCATCCAGCAGGATGTCTCGGCCGGAAGGCCGCGAAACAGGGAAGAGGACTTGTCCAGTTGGACAGTTGTCTTTCCATACTCTCCTGCTGGAGCGTGTTCCACGGATCCGCCAAGCAGTGTGGCCATCAACTGGGCTCCATAACAGATACCAAGGATCGGAACCCCGACTTCGAAAACGGCTGTGTCGCAGACAGGGGCAGAGGCGGCGTATACACTGGCGGGACCACCGGACAGGATGATTGCCTTCGGGTTCCTCCCGGTCAACGTCTCGAGTGCTGTGTCGAACGGGATGATCTCGCAAAAAACGTGAAGTTCGCGGACTCGACGTGCGATGAGTCGGGTGTACTGACCGCCGAAGTCCAGGATGAGAACAAGTTCGTGCTTTGCAGTGGAGTTCATTCTGGGCGGTAGTTGGGACCTTCGTTCGTTATATCGACGTCATGGGGATGAGACTCGCGAAGTCCTGCTCCTGTGATTCGCACGAAGCGGGATTCACTTCGCAGAAGGTCGAGTGTTGGTGTACCGCAATAGCCCATGCCCGCTCGCAGACCGCCCAGCAATTGATATAGGACGTCGTGGACCGAACCCCTCAAGGGAACGCGGCCCTCGATACCCTCAGGTACCAGCTTGAACTGAGTATCCTGAAAGTATCGGTCGCTGCTTCCCTGCTCCATTGCGCCAAGCGATCCCATGCCGCGATAGGTCTTATACTGTCTGTTCCCTGCCGTGACGACGTCGCCCGGACTTTCGACTGTGGCGGCGAGAAGACCGCCGAGCATGACCGTGTTGCTTCCAACTGCAAGAGCTTTTGTGATGTCGCCGGAGTACCGGATGCCTCCATCGGCGACGATGGGAACGTCATGGCGCTGGGCCTCCTGGGCGCACTCGTAGATGGCGGTCATCTGGGGCATGCCGACTCCCGCTATGATGCGGGTCGTACAAATCGAGCCCGGACCAATGCCGACCTTCACCGCATCAGCTCCGGCGATGACCAGGTCGCGGACAGCTTCCGGAGTCGCCACGTTGCCCGCCAGGATGGGGACGACGGGAAATGCCTGTTTGAGGAGCGCTACGGCTCTGACGATGCCAAGAGAATGGCCGTGAGCACTGTCCAGCACAAGCAAGTCTGCCCCTGCTTCGACGAGCGAGCGGGTTCGTGCGAGGAGGTCGGGTGCCACACCGACTGCAGCTCCCACAAGCAGTCTGCCCCGGTCGTCTGTCACAGCTTCGGGAGATGCCAGCGTTCGCGTAATCTCGTCGATTGTCGCAAAACCGGCCAATTGCCCATCTGCATCGGCCAAAGCAAGTTCCCGTATTCTCCACTTTGCAAGATGTGTGGAGAGGCCGGGCGCGTCCAAGCCTGGCGGGATTGCGATCTTCGAGTCCACGTGGAGAAGCTGCGAGAGAAGGGTCCCCGGTTCTTCAAAAGCAAGATCTGAGGGAGTGACGAGGCCGACCAGGCGACGTCCTTCCATGAGTGGCAGTGCAAAAACGTTAAACCGCTCCAGCAGATCGTGTGCTTCGAGAACAGTCTGCCGCGGATCGAGGTGAGCTATGGAGGAAGGTGTGTGTATGCAGGTCGACTTGACCGTGGCGACTTCTGCAGCCTGACGTTCGATGGACATGTTCTTGTGGATGAAGCCAATACCGCCTTCCAGTGCCATCGCCACTGCCATCGTGGATTCGGTGACGGTGTCCATAGCAGCGCTGACGATTGGGATGTTCAAGTGGATCGACCGAGTAAGCTGCGTTCCAAGATCGACGTCGTGCGGCAAGACATCCGATTTTCCGGGAATCAACAGGACATCATCGAAGGTCAGACCCTCTCGTGCGAACTTGTCATCCATCGTTCCTCCCAGTGGTAGACGGTTTTGCTGGCTCGGCTTCCGCAGCACCTATATCTATAAGTATAAGTATAGCCTAGCTGGGGCTGGGTCAGTTGTCAACGAGGGACTGTGAGACAATCTCGTTGCTGATGGAGGCGAATTTCGGCGCAACAGCCTCCAATTTCGGTTCGCATGCATGTAGTGTTTTCTTGTTGACAGGGAGATGTGCGAATCTATACTTCAAGCGTGTGCTCAAGCAGGGACACACGTCAGAGAGGATCAGACGAGGACAGTCGGGCAGTCACTGCAGCGGCAATGCCGCGGGACCTTCACACCGATACGATGCGAGAGGACATATGCCAATGACAGGGCTGAGTGATACTGAGCGTGCCCAGACAGGGGCGAGGATAACGTGGAGGGTGGCAGGGGCAAATCTGGGCCTGTCGCTTCTGAAGGTTCTGGCAGGCTACTTCGGCCACAGCCAAGCCATTCTGGCAGACGGAGTACATTCGGCGTCAGACTTTGTAACCGACATCCTTCTCCTTGTCAGCCTGCGTATCGCCGCCAAACCGCCGGACGCAGACCATCAATATGGTCACAAGCGCGTCGAGACGCTTATGGCTGCAGCTTTTGGACTGATATTGGTGGGAGTCGGCGCGAGTTTCATCCGATCAGGGGTCATCCGGATCGACCAAATCGTCAACTATGGCCTGAGATATGAAATCGGCTGGATTGCGACGGCTGGAGCTCTTGTCACTGCAATATGCAAGGAGTATCTCTATCACTACAACCTCAGATGGGGACAGAGGCTGAACAACCAGGGTATTGTCGCGAACGCCTGGGAAAACCGTTCCGACGCGATGTCCTCGTTTGGCAGCGGTGGACGGTGCTCGACCCCATCATCACGGTCATCGTTGCTGTGCTGATCATCAGGTTCGCTCTCGGTATCCTGCTGCCGAACATCAACATCCTCATTGGTCGAAGTGCGGACCAGGGCGTGGTGGAGAGTATCAGGGCTGCGGCAGAGTCGATCCCGGGAGTCCAGGATGCACATAACATCCGCACACGGTTCGAGGGCAGCGATTTCGCCGTCGACCTTCATCTCGACGTTCTGCCGACCATCTCCGTCGCGTCAGGACACGAGCTTGCCGAGCAAGTCGAGAAGCGCATCAAGGCGTCTGTCCCGACTGTCGAGGAGGTTATCGTTCACGTGGAACCCGGTACAGGCGACAAGGCGTAGCGCCGGGACCTTCTAGCGGCTTCCGGGCAGTAGACTGCGGAGCCAGCTTCCCAGCGCTTGGACATCGATAGGAGGGAGTCTGACAAACAGGGGTGCCATCAGGGGGTAGATGCGGCTCTTGCTCACGAGACCGGCCGAGAAGGAAACGGGCAAAAGATGCGTCACCAGTCCCAACAGAAGTCCTGCGATGGCGATCTTGATGATCGATGAGAGGATGACGGCGGGAACGGCAATCAAGACATATAAGAGCAGGTAGGTTACGATGTAATAGGCGACAGTAGCAAGGCCTTGATTCGGGAGCCTGATGAAACTGACGTAGTACGGCGTAAGCGAGGCCGTCAGGAGTGCAGACAGGCCGATTGCCAGAAGGGATATACCAATCTTGCCCTGCTTGGCAAACAGGTTCCGGGCGATAATGATCGCCGCTGATATGACGAAGATCGTGTCGAATAGCACCTGGCACCTCCAATGCGCCTGCCCGTCCCTTTTTTAGTATGAGCCCAGCTTGCGGCGCGTCAACAAGGTGTGACGACCGGCAGCAGCGGTCACCGTTGGTTGGGGCCGGTTCCTCGGTATACTGAACCACGCCCTCCGTGACAGGCACGTAGATGTCTGCCGAGCGTACTTTTTGATCGTCGCTGCATATGAAAAGGAGATAGACGTGGGATATTTCATCGATCTGCTGTTCCTGTTTGTGAGACGCCCCGCCGAGGGCATGCGCCGGATTCGTGAGCATCCGTCAGTACTCGCGGCCCTGATTGCCTTGCTGCTGACAGGTGTCATCGATGCGATGAGTTTCCGCCTCATGGATATCGTCGGCCTCCTGAAGTCCATTGGACTCACAAGCCAGATGACAGACGCTGTTACCCAGGCACAACAAGCTCCGGGGACGTTCTGGACGTTTGTGACCGAGCCCTTCGTTCTGGTGATGTTGTCGGTCGTTGTCATCGACGCCGTGGCGCAACTTGTATGGAAGCGCACTGCGGCTCCGCACATGTATGTTGCCCTTAGCTTTTCCGGGCTGGTGGGAGCGGTTCTGCGTGTGGTCGGGATACTCATGGCTGGTGTCGCGAGCGGTATCGTTCTTGATGTCTTCGCCTATGGAGCTGTCCTGTATGTGCTCGTCATGGGAGTCCTGGCGGTCCGGTTCTTCTATGAGAAGAGCACAGTGAAGGCATTTGTTCTCTATCTCCTCCCGACGCTGCTCGGGGTTGGTGTTCTGGTGCTTTTGACGATGACTGTCGGCGGAGCCACCTGATGCCTGTGGATTTCCAGGGAGACCTCAACCCACGGCAGCTCAGGGCTGTCGAGGAATGCAAGGGTCCCTGCCTCGTTCTTGCGGGAGCGGGCTCGGGCAAGACCAGAGTCATCACCTATAAGCTCGCATATCTCATTACCAAACGTGGTATTGCCCCATCGCACATCATGGCTGTCACGTTCACCAACAAGGCAGCAGGCGAGATGCGATCGCGCGTCGACGCGCTCATTGGGACCGACCTCTCCCGCAAGGGACTGTGGATCGGCACGTTTCACTCACTGTGCGGCCGTATCCTGAGAGAGCAGATTGAGAAACTTGGGCTGGGCTACACGAACAGGTTCGTCATCATCGACGAAGATGACCGCACACGTCTTGTACGACAGGTCCTCAAAGAGCTGAACATGGACCCGAAGACGTACGAGCCACAAAAGATCGTTTATCGCATTTCCGAGGCGAAGTCGAATCTAGTTGGTCCCGAAGAACTCTCTGACTATGGCTACACCTACATCGAGAAGGCGACGGCGACTGTCTATAAGCTCTATCAGAAGCGTCTCCAGCAAGGGAATCTGCTGGATTTCGACGATCTCATTGCGCTGGTCATCCGGTTGTTTGACAAGTGTCCGGAGGTT
>Ga0209881_1000019_pt1 | contig 48440 bp, 45 predicted proteins | sample PersoiDNA2013193_FD_185804 | JGI IMG/M metagenome (GOLD analysis project Ga0209881, IMG submission 185804) | Permafrost soil microbial communities from the Arctic, to analyse light accelerated degradation of dissolved organic matter (DOM) -... | ecosystem: Environmental > Terrestrial > Soil >... | reverse complement strand
CCTGGAACCCGTTCTGGGCCAGGATTCTCTGCGCAACGTACCCACGCAGACCTGCCTTGCAGTAGGTAAGGATGATCTTCTTTCCCACGGGCAACTCGCCGATACGGTCGCGCAGTTTGGGAAGAGGGATGGTCAGCGCGCCGGGGATGATGCCACAGGACGTCTCTTCCGGTTCACGCACGTCCAGGAGGATCGCACCTTTTGCGAGCTCTTCGGCCAGATGGTCGGGCGTGACGATGGGTGCCAGGTTTTCGAGGTCGTTCTGAGCTACAAAGCCCGCCATGTTGACCGGGTCCTTGGCACTGCCATAGGGTGGGGCATAGGCAAGCTCGAGGTCAGTGAGGTCGTCGACGGAAGCGCCCAGACGCATGGCTGTGGCCAGGACGTCGATGCGTTTGTCCACACCGTCGTAGCCGGCGGCCTGAGCACCGAGTAACTTGCCCTCGGGGCTGTAGAGCAGTTTGATATGGACTGGCGTGCTCCCTGGGTAATATCCGGCATGTGAACCCGGGTGGATGGTGACGGACCGGAAGGGGATGCCCAGTTTCGTCAACAGAGCCGCGCTGGCGCCGGTAGCTCCTGCGGCAAGATCGAAGACTTTGACGATGGATGTCCCCTGCGTTCCCCTGTAGACGTCATCATGTCCCACGATGTTGTTGGCAGCGATGCGTGCCTGCCGGTTAGCCGGGCCTGCCAGCGGGATGAGTGCCTTGCTCTTCGTGATGAAGTGTTCGACCTCGATGACGTCACCGATGGCGTAGATATCCGGGTCGCTGGTGCGCAGGTGTTCGTCCACCAGGACGCCGTGGGAGGTGCCAATTGTGAGTCCAGCATGTTTGGCTATCTGCGTGTTTGGTCGTACGCCGATAGCGAGGATAACCATGTCTGCTGCAAGCTGTGTCCCGCCGGTCAGGGTTACCGTCAGCGTACCGTCCACGTTCTTCGCAAACGATTTGACTCCGTCACCCAGGTGCAGGTCGACACCATGGATCTGCAATTCCTGATGAGCGTAGGCAGCGATGTCGGGGTCGAGGAACGCCAGCACCTGCGGCAGCATCTCGACCAGTGCGACGTCGACCTTCCGCTCCCTCAGGTTCTCTGCGACTTCGACGCCGATGAAGCCCCCTCCGACAACGACAGCCTTCCTGACACCAGCATGGACGGCCTGGATGATACAGTCCATATCGGGGATGGTCCAGAGCGAATAGATGCCCTCACTGTCGATGCCCGGGATGGGTGGGCGCAGGGGAGAACCGCCGGGAGACAGGACCAGTTTGTCATACCGGTCGGTCGTCTCGGTGCCGGTGGCGAGCTCCTTCACAGTGACTGTGTGTGCTTGCCGATCAATACTGGTTACCTCACGCCCCGTCAGAAAGTTGATATTGAACCGCTCCTTCATCGACGCAGGTGTCTGGACAAGCAGCTGGCCGCGATCTGTAATGACATTGCCTATGTGATAGGGAAGCCCGCAATTGGCGAAGCTGATGTAGTCTCCCTTTTCGTAAACGACGATCTCCGCTTTCTCGTCGAGGCGGCGCAGGCGCGCTGCAGCCGAAGCTCCCCCAGCGTTTCCACCAACAATGATGACTCTCACGTATTCCTCCTGTTTCCTTGTGTTTTTCGTCTCACAACCTCAATACCGTCACGCACATTCCAGGATTCCATGAAACAGTGCTCAATAAGTTTGTGACCATATGTTAGAAAGTCAACGCCACAAATTGACAACAACGTGTAGGCGCACAATAGGCTCTTGTATGAGGGGGTCGCCTTCGCCATACTGAAATCATGACAGAGAACAGCACGGGTAAGGCGTTCATCGACTCAGGCCGCGAGGAATTCTTCGCATGACACACGCTGGCATCGTCTGGCATCCTGAGATGTTCCACGGGCGTGGATGGCGCTCCAGCGGATTCGACGGGTGGTACTTCAAGGTCGTCGACCCCTCCGAGCGGCACGTGTGGGCAATCATACCGGGTATCTGGATGGACCGCGACCCAGCCAAACAGTATTGCTTCATCCAGTTCCTCGATGGACGGACGGGTCGCACGACGATGCACCACTATCCCACCCAGCAGTTCTGGTCGTCGCGCGACCGCTTCGACATCGCGGTCGGCCAAAGCCGCTTCAGCCTGACGTCCCTGCACTTGGACATCGACGACCCGGACCTGCACCTGAAAGGAGACCTGCAATTCTCACAATCGCAAGGGTGGCCGATTCGTCCGTGGGCGCCAGGAGCTATGGGGCCTTTTGCCTTCCTGCCGTTTCTCGAGGGCTATCACGCCATTACGAACGTCGACCCCCGCATCGTCGGTTCTCTCTCCGAGGGCGGCGATGAGATGGACTTCACGGGAGGGCGAGGCTACATGGAGCGGGACTGGGGCAGCGCGTTCCCGCGTGCTTGGGTGTGGACGCAGTCCAACCACTTCGACGAGGACCATGTCTGCCTGACTGCTTCGATCGCGGATATTCCGCTGGCTGGCCGAGTCCTTCGCGGATTCATCGTCGGGTTCCTGTTCGAAGGCGTGTTCTACCGGTGGGCGACATGGAACGGGTCACGACTGGTGCGCTTCGCGTACGACGACGAGCATGCCGAGTTCACGGTCATCAATGGGAAACACATTCTTGAAGTCTGGAGCGGCGGACGGAGCGGGATGGGCCAGGTGTTCGCACCGCGGGCAGGGGCCATGACGAAGATGCTGGTCGAAGAACTGAACGCCGTCCTCCAGGTCCGCCTGATCGAGCGACACGTTCATGGAGACGTCCTGTTGTTCGAGGGCCGTGGGCGTAATGGGGGACTTGAGATCAGCGGCGATATGGCTGCTGCAGTGGGGACACCCGAGGTACGCACCGTTCAGGGACTGGCACGCCCGTAGGGATGTGGCAGGACTAGCAGCCCTCGACTACCTGGGAGTCTGACCCCGGCATGCTGCTGATCGTGTAACTTTTGGTTCCTGCTGACCGTACGCAAGGTGAGAGCAGGACGTGGGGACGAACAAGAGCCCGCCTGCCGCAAGCGGTTGTTCCGCTTTCCTGTGGGAGGTAGTACATGAGAGGACTTGCCATTTTTCTGGTGATCGTGCTCCTGATCGTCGGTGCGTTGTACGCAACAGGCGCCCTGACCGGCAACGCCTGGTGGGAACCGAGGACATGGAACAAACCGACTGCCGGCGATGCCATGACTGACACGAAGGTCGTCGATGTGCAGGGTGCGACCACAGCACGGGTCGAACTGCAGATGGGCGCTGGCCGGGTGACGCTGAGTGGTGGAGCTTCTGACCTGATGGATGCGACGTTCACCTACAATGTCACAGCCTGGAAACCCATCGTCGACTACGTCGTCAACGGAGGCGAGGGGCGGCTTCTGGTGCGGCAGCCCAGCGGCACGTACCAGGCCTTCAGTGGCAGCTATCACAATGATTGGGGCATTCGCCTGAGCAGTACGATACCCGTGGACCTGGACCTCAAGAACGGCGCCGGCAACATGGACATGGACCTGAGCGATACGATGGTGCGTACGCTCACCGTCGACTCAGGAGCGTCCAGCACGACGATCAAGGCCTCTCCAAAAGCCATGACCAGCCTGAATATCAAAGCGGGCGTGGGGTCGGTCAACATCGACCTCACTGGTGACTGGAAGAACAGCGCAGACGTGCAGGTCAACGGTGGAGTCGGCAGTATCAAGCTGGTGGTTCCCGAGAACGTCGGCGTCACCATCAACGCGCAGCGAGGTCTTGGTTCCATCAACGTGAGTGGCTTCACCAGGGATGGCAACACCTATCACAACGCCGCCTGGGGCACCACGGCCATCACGTTGAATCTCGACCTGAATATCGGTGTGGGATCGGTGACCATCACCCAGAAGTAGCAAGTTTTCCTCGCACGAGACTGGGGCGGGACGCGGGAGACATTTCCCACGTCCCGCTTTTCCTTTGCCTTGCAGACCATGGCATCTGCTTGTTGACACTCTCAGCGATTTCGTGAAGCAGCAGGAGGTGGGGGTATGGCAATCCGGCGATGCTCTGCTATGATGACAGAGTTTTCAGTGTCTGGTGTAAGAAAGGTGCACACCCTCTTCCTGCCGGGATTACAGTCCCGGTCCCCTGGGAGTCGCCACTGAGCCCGGCACAAGGGAGGTTTTCGATGGGAAACGGAACGCCCAGAGTAGCCTACTTCTGCATGGAATTTGGGCTGCACGAGAAGCTGCACATCTACGCCGGGGGGCTGGGCATCCTGGCGGGTGACATCCTGAAGGCGGCACACGACACCGGCCAGCCGATGGTCGGGGTCGGCATCCTGTGGCGCCAGGACTACACGGAGCAATTCATCGATGAGTACGACCGGCCGTACGACAGCTACCACGAGTATCGGTACGACTTCCTGGAGGACACGGGCGTCATTGTCACTGTGCCTATCCGCGACGAACAGGTGCGCGTGAAGGTGTGGAAGTGCACCGCCTTCGGCAACGCGCCGCTGTACCTCCTCGATACGTACCTTCCGGACAACCTGGCCTGGAATCTGACGGGACAGCTGTACGGCTGGTTCGAAGAAGAACGCATCGCACAGGAGATGATCCTCGGCATCGGCGGCGTCCGCGCGCTGCAGGCACTGGGTATCGATGTAGACGTCTACCACTTCAACGACAGTCACGCCGTGTTTGCGGGCATTGAACTGATCCGCCAGCAGATGACGAAGGACGTGCCCTTTACGGACGCTCTCTTGTCCGTGAAGCAGCACATCGTGTTCACGACGCACACGCCGGTTCCTGCCGGCAACGAGGCGCACAGCTATCGAATCCTGGAGTACATGAACTCGTACGACGGACTCTCCTGTGAGCAGATCGTCCAGCTGGGTGGTGACCCGTTCAGCATGACTGCCGCGGGGTTGCGCCTGTCCAAAAGGGCGAATGCAGTCTCACAGCTGCATGGCCACACGGCGCGTGAGATGTGGAAGCTCATCCCCGGAGGCATCGACATTCTGACCATCACGAACGGCGTCCACAACGGTACGTGGCAGGACGACAGCATCCGACAGGCCCATTCCTCGGAAGGGGACGTGTGGGCGGCCCACAGCGCACTGAAGCGTGCGATGATCGATGACATCGAGCGGCGGAACGGGGTCAGGCTCGACGAGAACGTTCTGACCATCGGGTTTGCTCGCCGCGCTACGCCGTACAAGCGCAGCGACCTCATCTTCTCGAACAGGGAGATCATCGGGGACCTGCTGCGCAACCACAGGATTCAGATCGTGCTGTCCGGCAAGGCGCACCCCAATGACTTGGTAGGAAAGGCGACCATTACGAACCTCGTACGCATCGCCAGGGAGTATCCCGGCAGCGTTGTGTTCGTGCAGGGCTATGACATGGCCATCGGCAAGATGCTGACACGCGGGTGCGACGTCTGGCTCAACAACCCGGTGCGGCCGATGGAAGCGAGCGGCACGTCAGGCATGAAGGCTGCGATGAATGGTGTCCTCAACCTGAGTACGCTCGACGGGTGGTGGCCCGAGGCCTGTGACCACGGCGTCAACGGCTGGCAGTTCAGCGGGGGATACGAGGGGGGCGACTGCGATAGCGTGGACGTGGCCTCGCTGTATCAGGTGCTGACGGGCGATGTCATCCCCACCTATGAGAACCGGCGAGACGTATGGGTCGGCATGATGCATGCCAGCATCGAAATGGCACAGTGGCGGTTCTCGGCTGCGCGCATGTTGCAGGACTACTACCAGAGGATGTACGCCTGACACCGTCGCTCACCGTGGATGCCTGTCGACGACGGGTGCTGCAGTGATTCTGCGGGGGACCAGCTCACACTGCCTCCCATGTCCATCGTGGTGCTGAAATGAAACAGTTCCTCGAGGGAACCGCAGACATCAGGCTCGTGCTCGACGTCCTCCACAGCAGGAAGGATGCATGCGGAGCTGACTGGTTTGTCCCGGAACGCTGGAACCACGCCGCATACGCTGGTGGTACGACAGAAGCCGGCAGACCCGGAGAACTGCGCGTGGACCCGTGCGACTTCTTCGCCGCGTGCATCGAGAAGGCACTCCGGGAAGGCGGCGCTGCACAGGAGCCTGGAGGACACAAACGTCTTACCGAGAGCGTCATCTATGGCATGCTGGTACGTTCGTTCACGGCCTGGCCGCATCATGATGGCGGCGAGGTCTGCTCCGGCACATTCCTGAAGACGATGGCACTGCTCCCACTTCTCAGGCGGTACGGAGTCGACATCGTCTACCTCCTGCCGATGTTCAGCTGCAGCGACCGATACAGGAAGGGTCGGCTGGGCAGTCCCTATGCCATCAAGGATATCTACAAGGTCGACGCCGGACTGCATGACCCCTTGCTGGGCGAGGACACGGGCGGACTCCTGGAGATGGAGTTCAGGGCATTTGTCGAACTGTGCCACTGGCTGGGCATGAAGGTAGTTCTGGATTTCGCGTTCCGGACGACCGCACGCGACAGCGTCCTCATCGCCGACCACCCGGACTGGTTCTGCTGGATCAGGAAAGAGTGCGCAGCGGGATTCCGGGCTCCCTCGGTGGGTGACGGCACGACCATGCGATGGCTCGACGATGAAATGCTGAGAGAGCTGTACACGTCGCCGCAGACACCCGCGTACCTGGCTCAGTTCACATGGTCACCTGATCGTATCGACCCGGACCGCTGGGCAGCGGTGCGGGCGAACGCCGGTGGCGACCTCCTCGGCGCCATCGAGGACCATTTCGGCATCACGACGACGCCTGGTTTCTCGGATGTCACCAACGACCAGCAGCCGCCGTGGACCGATGCCACCTATCTGCGGTTCTACGGTGACAACGCCGCTCAGGTGGGCACGTACGTCACAGACGACCAGCCTCCATTTGTCATGCAGGACAGCGCTTCACTCAGCAAATACCCGGGAGGAAAACCCAACGAGGTGCTGTGGCGCTACGTTGAGGGCGTGATGCCTCACTACAGGACGCACTTTGGCATCGACGGGGCGCGCATCGACATGGCGAACGCCATGCCGGTCGAACTCAACGTATCGATGGTCCGGCGCATCCGGGAGGTCGACCCCATGTTCCTCCTCTGGTCCGAGGAACTTCACTGCGGTAGGGGTACGAAGGCGCAAGAAGAGGGGTTCGATCTCATCAGCGGAGGTACCTACTATAACTACAAGAGGGTCCACGACGTTGACTTTGACCGCTCGATCCTGGACGATGCGTTCCTTGCCTCACCGATTCCCGTGGCCGCCTCCGTGGAGACGCCCGATACTCCCCGGTCGGCGCTTGTCCACCCGGACGAGGCCTCCCGTCAGCTGGTGCTGACCCTCAACAGCTTCATGCCCAACGCTGTCCCGTTCATCAACAGTGGACAGGAACTGCTGGAGGTACAGCCCATGAACCTTGGACTGGACAACAGTGAGGACGGCCGTTTCGTTCTGCCGCCCGGTGACCCGATGGCCGGCCGGCTTGCCTTCTTCGACCCATATTGCCTTCACTGGACGAGCGACGACACATCGGTGGAAGCTGTCCTTCAGGAGACACTTCGTCTGCGGCGGCACTACCTGTCCCTTCTCAGCGACCCGGGGAACTTCGTGAAGCAGGAGGAGTCTTCACATCACAGGATCTTGACGATGCTCTGCTATTACGACAGTGCTCATGGCACCGGTCTCATCGTGGCTGCGAATCGCTCGCTGACGACGGACCTGTCGTTCTGCCCTGCACTGGAGCACCCTGTAGCCATGCCGGTCGGAGACAGAGTCGAGGTTGTGTATGACACGCACGGTCTGTGCAGGCGCTCGGTGGCGTCTGGCGACAGCGTTCTGTTGAGACCGTGTGAAGTCCTCGTTATGGAGACCGGGACGTAGCAGACAACAGCTCGCTCTTCTTGTCGTTCCCCCGAGCACTTTCTTTCCATGCGAGGGGCGCTTTCGGCGAAGGCGGGAACCCATATTCTTTTCTGTCGTTCACAATTCGCACATAGTGGAACAGCGGTTCCTGCTATCCTCTACGAAATAACCTCGCATCCGGCAGTAGCGCTGGCGGCGAGGCAATGGGAGACGCACATGAAAATGGAGACGGAGACAGCTCAGACATACATCAGTGGCAGCCTTTGCCTGCCGGAAGGGTACACGCCGGCACTGTCGCTCCGGGAGACCGAACAGGCCATCAAGTTTATCAAGGATACGTTTCAGAGTGGCCTTGCGGCCGCGCTCAACCTTGCGCGTGTTTCGGCGCCGCTGTGCGTGACTGCAGCCTCGGGTCTCAACGATCACCTCAACGGCGTCGAGATCCCGGTCCGGTTTGGCATCCGCAGTATCGGGGAGGATGTCGAGATCGTGCAGTCTCTGGCCAAGTGGAAACGTGCTGCTTTGGCCGACTACGGCTTCGGCCATGGCGAAGGCCTCTACACCGACATGAATGCCATCCGACCCGACGAGATACTGGACAACCTGCATTCCGTGTACGTTGACCAGTGGGACTGGGAGCGCGTCATCGACATCGGCGAACGCACTGTCCCGTTCCTCGAGGGAGTCGTGCGAGACATCTATGGTGTCCTGCTCCGCACGAGCCGGCTCGTGTGCGAACGCTACCCTTCAGTACCAGCCCTGGAATTGCCTGACGAGCTGATCTTCGTGCGGAGCGAGGATCTGGAGTCCGACGACCCCGACCACACCCCGCAAGAGCGGGTGGACCGCATCTGCCGTGAATCGGGCGCGGTATTCGTCATTGGCATCGGCGCGCCGCTGCTCAGCGGTGTCCCCCAAGACGGGCGTGCGGCTGACTACGATGACTGGTCGACGCTCACGGACGAGAAACATCGTGGCCTCAACGGAGACTTGTTTATCTGGAACCCCGTCCTGGGTTGTGCGTTCGAACTCTCGTCGATGGGCATCCGTGTAGACCCGTCTGCTCTGCTGCGTCAGCTCGAAACACGCGGCGAACTCGCCAGCCGGGACTTCCCATATCATCGCCGCCTGCTCGCGGGTGACCTGCCTCTGACTATCGGCGGTGGTATCGGACAGTCACGGTTGTGCATGCTGCTCCTGCGTACTGCGCACATCGGCGAGGTCCAGTCCGGCATCTGGTCCGATGTCATGCGGTCTGCCTGTTTCGCTGCAGGGATACCGCTGCTCTAGAACGGATGCGTAGAGCGCTACCCGGCGAGCACGCTCCGCGCAAACTCTTCTGCCCCTGTCAGGTCCTGGGCGTTGGGGTGGCGGAAGCTGAAGAACAGGAACTTGCCCAGACAGAAATAGTGCTTGCTCATCACTGGGATTCTCCGTTGTGCCAGCAGGTCCTTCATGATCCCCACTGCCATCTCCTTGTTCCCCTCGAAGCCCGTGCCGAACACTGTCACGTGTTTGACGAGGGCGGGGTCGAGCCCTTCGATGAATTTCTTGACTGATGGGTCGATGTCCTTGGCATGGATCGATGCTCCCAGGAACAGCATGTCCACGGACTCGCTCACCGTTGCTGCGCTCACTGGCTCCGCGACGCAGCCCGATGCGCGCGCAATCGCCTCGGCGACCCTCCTCGTGTTTCCTGTCATAGACTGGTACACCACTTTGACACGCATGATACCTCCGTTGACTATGTTCACATCTGGCTCCTCAGCCGCATCGATGGCAAGCGCTCACGGTCGGGTTCGAATACTGTCTCGTTCCCCTCAAGCGCCATACCGAATAATTTAGGAATATCTTCGCCAGACGCAAGAGTCAGGAGAGGTTGGGACGCGCTTAGGTGGAGTGTGACAACGGTCCGCTGCTTGGCGCGACGCGAGACTTGGGCAGCCGCCTAAAGAGACAGCTGCCCCTTGTCTGTCACTGAATCGTGCTTGGAGTCGGGCTCTTTCTCTTCCGAGATGCCACGAACAGTCCCAGCACCAGCCCGGCAACCAGTCCCGCGAGGCCGGCAAGAATAACCCAGATTGAACGGCCGGTTTCACCGGCGTGCTCGGTGGTGACACTCTTTGCGACGGTACCATCTGTAGCGTAGGTGACCGTCGTTACCGTTGGAGTCTTGCCGCGGGTCTGCTGGATGAGGTTGAGGTTACGCTGAAGAGTCTTGCCGATCTCATACTCTCCAGCCCAGGGCAGGTCGTCGAACATGGCGATGATGCGGTTCATCTCGGCTTCGGCCATGTCGCACAGGGCGTCCGACATCGGCCTATTCCAGTCCAGTGTGACAGTGACACCGCGGTCCATATCGAACTGCAGGGTCGGCTTGATCGCCTGCAGCCACCCGACGGCAGCAAACTGCAGGGGATACCTGGCCGCCGTATCTGCCGGGTAGGCGTATGCTGGATAGGGAGCTGTCAGAGTCGGTCTTCTGTTGTACAACAGGTCTCTCGAGGCGTAGTTTGTCAGGCTCGTGAGCGTCTTCCAAAACTCGTCGGCATTCCGAACCTCGGGCAGGCTGAGGATGACGAGATAGTCGTCGGGGTCCACATCCGAGAAGCCCCGCATGACGCTCGCAAACTCGTTGGACTGCCCTGTCATATTGTCGACCTCAGGCATCTTGTCCCAAATGGGCTGGGACGCAAGAGCGTTGCCGACGACAAACGCGACGTCAGCAGCCGGCAACGTCTGGTGCAAAGTGATGCGGATACGCCAGGCAGGTCCACCGACGATCGCATCCATCCGTTGCTGCTGGACCTCGATGCGCGGTACACTCGACGTGCCGACCGGTAGGCGGGGGTTGTCCCATGGACTCAGATATGCCCAGACTCCCTGGAACAGCGACTGGTAGACATTGTTGTCTGCCATGCCTGCGCCACGGGCGAGGGCCTGTGCCTGCTCGAGCTCGTGAATCGCGTTCAACGTGTAGCCTCCGGTCATGGACTCCCCAGCCATGTTGACCGTCAGCAAGGTCAATAGACGTGTTTCCTCGGGCGTGGCGCTGTCAATCGTAAGTCCAGAGGTCGTCAGCCTTTCATAAATGGTATGTGCCCGCGTCGAGGGAATTATCGTCCACACCTCGACTCCGTTCAGGAAATCGCCGGCGACCTGATAGGACGAGAACCGCGCCTGGTACGCAGCATCAAGGATACGCGCATTGGCGCTGCCGTGCGTGCAATGGTTGAGCGCCGTCAACAGAGTGCGCTGGACGTAGTCTGCGTAGGTGCTAGTCTGCAGGCCGCGGATGAACCCCTGAGGGTCCGACGGGACGTCACCCTCTCCCTGCGATCCTGCGGGATACCTGCCGACGATGTTGTCGGGCAACAGTGCCAACGCATAACGATACCAGTCTGCTTCCGCGCCGGTGCGCTCTGCTGCCTCCTTCAGTGGACGCACGGTCTGCCAGAATGCCGGTGTCATACTCTCGATCTCGATGTCCTGCTGCGGCTCATAGTCCGTGAAATGCCACAGGATGTGATTGCCCTGAACACGGTACCCCACCGGCTGGACCGACAGAAGGTCGGGGAAGACAGGCTGCCGGCCGAAGTTGACGTCGACCGTCAAGTCACCGATAGTTCCCTTCCAGAGGCGTCCCGTCTGCAGGACATAGAGGAAGTAACCACCACGTGGGCGGATCCTGTACGTGACGTCGATGACCCGTGTTTGCCCGGTCGCAAACAAGACCTCATAGGCACTCCACATGTCGTAGGTCAGCTCGCTGCCGGCAGTAGCCTTCTGTCCCTCCAACATGTGCGCTGTGACGGCAGTGCCGTCCACGGTGACGGTGAACCCCGTTTCGAACATGCCAAATCCGCTGAGTTCCTCCCGCCCGAGGGGAAACCCCATTTTCTGCGTCACAGCCCTGCCTTCGTTCCTGAACCAGAAGCGCGCATGGACATCCACAGCGCCTAGCTGGGAGTCGGACTTGCGAGCGATCTGGTTGCTGTAGTCGATGGTCAGCACCTCACGCGTCAGCCGGATGTCGTTGCTCGTGGTCGGCACTAAAACGCCCGCCGAGAAGTAGATGGGACCGCTGTTGGCCATCGCAGCTGCCGGCAACCCCGCACACAAGAGCACTGAAATAATAAGTATAGACAGCACAAGCCTGTTCTTTCTCATGCTTCCCTCCAACACGTACTTTCGACGAGAACGGTGGACAAGGACCCGTTCACCAGAGCCATCAGCGCGCAGCTTCTTCTCATAGACCTGTCCGGTATGCCCTTCTTACCTTTTGTATCACCCACAGGATCAGCAATGTGATCAGGAGGAGACTTCCCCAAACCAAGGCGAGATCAAGATAGTAGTTGGGCCAGATCATGTGGGTGACGAACTCCTGAGGAGCAAGAAACCGTGTCTGAGCGGGCAATCTGTCTTCAAAGCCATAATAGTACCATTGGTCCTGCCACAGGAAGGGAAACGGCAATCCCATGAGAATGTGCGAGGCCGCATCTGGCGCTGTTAACGTCTGTTCTTGAAACAGTGACCAGAACAGCAGCACATGTGTCGCTATCCATGGTACAAGGACAATTAACCAAAGGGTACCTCGCCTTGAAGGCCCCCTGGTTGATTTCTCTTCAGGGGATTTCGTTGTCGTCACAATGTATGCCTCCTGCGCCTAGTTCCACAGTTGGACCTTACCATCCGATGCGAGGACAAGGAACCCTTTGTCCACCAGCTGCAGCACAAAGAAACCACTGGTAGCATGCTGTCCCCACTGAATGTTCGAGATACGCTTGCTCCAAAGCTCTTTGCCGGTTGCAGGATCAAGAACCGCCACGAGTCCTCCGCCATCTTGGACAAACAAGACGTTTCTTGTTGTCGTCAACGTCATGCTCGGGAATGTGTCATGGAGTTTCCCCACATCTGGACCGTCTGTTATGGGACCCTTGGTTGGCGCAAACTGATAGTCCCATGCTTCCCTGCCACTGGTAAGCGCTAGGGCCCTCAATGTCGCCTTACTGCCCTGAAGGTAGACAAACCCATTGTCGACGGCGAAAGAGATGATGCGCCCCTCGCCTGGGGTTGTGTCAGTATGTCGTGTCCAGAGCCGCTTAACTGAAGTTATCGCGGCACCGATCTGCCATACGTCGATCCAGTCATCAACAAACGCAGCACTGCGGATGAAAACCAGCATATTCCCTTGCTTGACAAGGTTGCTGCCCTCTCCGTCGACACTCCCTTTCCACAGCATCTTGTTGGTCGTGAGGTCAAAGGCTACAAGGGAAGACTTCTGGGCGGGATATTCAGCTTTGGTGGATTCGGGGATGCTGGCATACAGCGTCGCGCCATCGCACAATAGCTCTCCACTACCATTAGACAATGTGAGTGCAGGCCAATCAATGCGGCCCAGCAGCTTTCCGTTGGCTCCATCAAGGATGTAGATGCCAGGATTGCGCTGCTCTCTTCCTGTATCAAGGTTCTTCATCTCTGCACCAAGAACGTAGAGACGGTCAGCCACATTGCTCTGTTTGTTGATATGCAGGACAATCTTTCTACCCAAATCAAACACGAAAGGCGAACCAGCCGTTGGAGTGTTTTTCCAGACAGTCGCCCCAGTTTTCTTGTCCAGGCAACAGAAGGTGTTAGCCGTATGTAGGAACAGATGTGTTCCGTCGGATACAAACGACCAAATCCAACGTAGACCCGTGTCTACCAACCAAAGCTTCTTCCCCGTTGTCTGATCCCATGCAGTCATCCGCGCATTTTCGTTACCGGCGCCATACGAGTAGGTGTAGATCGTACCATCGAAAAACTGCGGAACGCCAGCGTCGAAATTATTGCTCATATTCAACTCTTCGGTTGGGGGCGACGCGGCGACTCTTGTTGGTTCCGCGAGGAGACCATCTACATCGACAAACGTACTATTGACCGTGCCGGACGTTGTCTGGTTTGTCCACTCAACAGTTGCGGATGTTCGGCATCCTGTCATGGCGGTACTGAGCAGTGCCAGTACGAGAAGTCCTGCGATGATCCATGGACGCTTCTGTGATTGTCTGTTCGTGTTCATTTCTTGCCCCCTCTTCTTCCATCTTAATCCCACAGTGGACTGGTACCCGGTCACAAACGCCGTCAGCGCGCCGTATCGTTGCGGCGTCGCAGCGGAGATCATGCTCTCCAATGCAAGTATAAGGCGGTGGTGATGTTTTTGCTAATCGGCAGGACAGAGACTCCACAATACCAGAGCTTTTGCTCGAACAGGCGGGAGATCTCCCGCCCGGCTCCATACCTTTTACAGAAACACCTCAAAGAATCCGCGAAAGTGGGCTATAGTTGACGTATGGACTTGGCGAAGCTTCAAACCACGTTAGAAGAGCTGGGACAACCTGCGTATCGTTTCAAGCAGATCAAGTTGGCCATGTACCGAGACCTGAAGGAAGGTTTTGATGCCATAGAGAATATACCCTTGGCATTGAGGCAGGATTTGAATCGGCTCTTGCCCTTCAACGAGCTCATCCTCAAGACGGAGCAGAAGTCGCTTGATGGTTCAGGTAAGAACTTGTTCTTCACGCGTGACGACCTCGCCATAGAGAGTGTTCTTATCAAGCACGGAGACGGCAGTCGCACGGTGTGCGTTTCCACCGAGGCCGGCTGCCAGATTGACTGTTCTTTCTGCGCTACTGGACACCTGGGTTTCAAGAGAGTCCTCTCTCCGTCTGAGATCGCTGAACAGGTGCTGTCCTTTTCCCGCGAGTTGAAAGCCAAAGGAGAGAAGGTCACCAATGTGGTCTTTATGGGCATGGGGGAACCTTTTCTCAACTACGACAACGTCAAGAAGGCCATTCTGCTGTTGAACGACAAAGATGGCTTCAATCTGGGACAACGACGCATCTCGGTTTCTACGAGCGGTATTGTTCCGGGTATTGAACGTTTTGGTGCTGAAGACTGGCAGATCAACCTGGCGATTTCCCTGCACGCTCCCGACAATGCCTTGCGTTCCCGGTTGATGCCCATCAACAAGACGTATCCTTTGGAGAAGTTGATGCCCGCTCTCGATGCGTATGTCGCGAAAAACAACAGACGACTCATGATCGAGTACCTGCTTCTCGGGGGGATAAACGACAATCATCGACAGGCTGACGCCTTGGCCGATCTCATCCATGCTTATGGGGAGATTCTTCGCCTGAGCGTGGTGAACCTGATCATCTACAATCCCACCAAAGACAGTGATGGCCACTGGGACAGATTCCGATCCCCAAGCCTGGCGGCTTTGAGAGCATTCGAAGAGATCCTGACCAAAAGGGAGATTGCCTGGACCCGCAGAGCCAGCTTTGGAAGTGATATCAGCGGAGCTTGTGGGCAATTAGCTGGTGAAGTGAACTCTACGCATTAGTGCGGTGTCACAGTCTAGCCATAGAGCTTCTCTATGGTCTCAACCATTGTCTTGTTTCTTCTTCCAGAGGTACTATTTCTTTTGCAGAGATCCTTCAGCCAGAACAAACTCTATTTGGTAACCAAATTTATCGGCGGTTTCTGTTGCAAAGTCTTTTACTTCATTCCAATTGAAGCTATAGGTATAGTTCTTTCCAAACAAAACAGATTGTTCTTCTATTGTTCCTCTTCTGGTGCCATTTATGGTGTTGTATTTCTCTACCTTGAACCCAAATCCTGGAGTTGAAAATGTTTCATCATCTCCACTTCCCAAAGTTATGCCAGAACCTCTTTCATCCAGGATCTCAAAGAAATAGACCTTCTTTTCACTATCATTCACTTTCACTCTGCACCTATAGGTTAGAACCTTTTTTGATAGGAAGACCTTTCTTTCTGCTATTATGCTCGTCAGCAAGAGACTTCTGTCTCTTTGTTCCAAAAAACTGCCAGGAAAACTGAACTTCTTGCTAAGAAACTCTTCTTTCATTCCCATAGAACGCCCCCATTACTATTATTTTGTCTCTGTCGTGCCGTCTTTTGCCTTTCCATGTGCCAAGCTACCCTCTTCAGCACCAGCTAGCAGAGCGTCAACGCTGCTGCCGATTTCAAGCACTAGTGTAGCCTCATCAACGAATTGTAGTCACTGGAGGAGGCAAAACAAGAGAGACAGGGGGCGGGGCGTCGTCTGAGAGTATTTCTGATCGAGTGTGCGCCGTCAACGCACCGTAGTCGTACGGTGTCGCAGCGGAGATCACACCACCCACCATCTTAGTTCCCAGGCGAAGCCTGCTTGACCTGACTCGGGGTGGGAATGTAGACAAAAGGATAATCTTGCCAACCAGGTTGGAGAACTCCGGTCACATCATAAAGCCTTCCAACGATGATCTGCAGATATCCGTCGCCCTTGTACGCTATCGTGCCGTCGGAAAGCTTGTCTGCCTTCTCTGACAAAGGAGTGCAGAGATAGAGGTATATTATGTTCCCGGGCTGCAGCTCCTCAAATGGAATAGGAGGCATAATCTCTCCTCTGACAGATCTCGTATCGAGAACTTCCAGAACCTTCATCGTGACATAGAAGTCCGAAGGATACTTCCCTTCTCCCTTGAGAATAGATAGAGCAACAGTGTCTCCATAAGGTGACAAAACCGTTCCTTCCACAACCGTGGTTGCTAAGTCATCTCCGACTGGAACATCAATCGTTCCAGTGACTCTTGGTGCGCAACCAGCTACCAGAAGTACTGCAAGTAGGATGCTCAGGAATGTGATAATCTTTGAAGAGGATCGTGATTTCGTTGTCTCCATGCTATGCGCCTCCAACACGTTCCTTCGACGAGAGCGGTGGACTGAAACCCGGTCACCAGAGCCGTCAGCGCGTGGTATCCATACGACGTCGCAGCGGAGATCATACCCTCCACCACAAGTGTAACGCGGTGGAGATGTTTTGACTAACTTGGGCGACAGGGCGATGTGCGGACGTTGACTGAGCCAACATATTGCCATCACAGAAAACGCTGACGATCTGGATGGGTTGATGACAAACGGAGGGAGGTCTGTGGCTGAAAGTGACAGAAACGTCAGTTCAGAAGCCATGTCACCACAAATCCGGAAAGATGGCCGCGAATCGGGAAATTGGAGATCGAACCCGGTTTTCGGGGAACGAACCAGGAACGTGAAGGACGAAGTTGCGTTCCCTGGAGAGACACAGAGATAGTGTCACAAACAGGCGTGGCAACAGATATCAAGGGTGAGTTGTGCATTGATACTTACAAGTCCGGACTTCAGCCGGATTGCATGTCCGAATGTGTCCAGATCATTGTTCATGCACTGGGAAAGGCTAGGTCATCGCGCCCAGTCGGTGCATTTCTGACTCGAGTTTTCCCAATCCTTCCATGATCACGTCAAACGAGGGTTTGTTCCCAAAAAGCACGTCCTGCATTCTGTGGTAATCTTCTGCAAGTCTTGCTCTTGTTTCAGCCATGGGCACGAGCGTTATCTTTTCCAACGTCGCCTCATCGTATTGCGCCCACGACGAATGGTAGAATTTCTGGTTGAAGGAAGCTACTGTGTTGAGTAATTCCACGTCTGCAAGAGCCTCATCCATGGTGGGTGTTTGCGAGAGCATGTACAGGTCGTAGTAATGTCGCGCATACCTCTCTGGAACCTTCCCGTTAACTCGGTGCGCTTCTTTGTGAAGGATGACAGCTTTCTCCCAGAACGTTCTCTTGACTTGTACTGTCCGGATAACTGTACCGGCTTGCTTGAACTGGCGAGGGTAACGCTCAGCAGCGTATGGCTGAATCGTTGTGTCCGTAAATGGAGTCCATGCAGCCAAAGCCCCGATTTCCAGTCGTATTTCGGGGATGACGTAAGAATCACGGAACAGGCGCGGATACACAATGCAAATCGTCTGTCTGTCATTCTCTTCAATGTAAAATCGAACGGGTTCTCCGACATATTTCTCTGTCAGGCTTTTAAGATTTGGCATAAGAGATATGGCCAGGTACTCCTCAGTTTTCCCGTTAACCACATCATTGAATGCTTCTTGCTGCGTGTTCGTTCTCTTATCATAGGGTCCATCCCTGGAATACCCCAGCAACCGCCAATCAAGGATCAAATCTATGTCCTCAGAAAAGCGTCTTATAGCGTGATATCCCTTGGATAGACTTGTCCCCCCTTTGAAACAGAAATGTGTCGCATCTTGGCTCTGGTGGAAAAGGACATCCAGGAAAAAACATACCCAGAAGTCCTTCTCCATAATTGCATCGCTAATGCCCATGTTGAAAGCTGCATTTCCAAAGAGCATTCGCCTATTTGTGGCGCTCTCATTTGCTATCTGGTACATGCTACCGCCAGGATCTTTCTGATTTCTTCAGCGATCCACACTCTGCTTGTCCTAGATTCACGGGCCAGCCTCTTCTTCTCGGTGTCAGACAGCAAGCTGCCAATCTTTGCTCTCGCAGAATCATTCATTCCGCTTTTGTCGAGAGCCTTAATGGCTTCTATGATCAATGTGCTCTTGGAGGAAATACCCGTTATCTCCTTTGACGAGATGCGCTTGAAGTAGAGCTTGATTCCTTTATCTAGCTCTATTTCCTTGCTTGGGCCGCTGCTCACAAAGTGATATTCTGCCGGGACCTGCGTCGAAAGCCCCAGCGCGTTCAAGGCGGTGTTTCCGCTTGGCGCGATCGTCCACCGGTTCTTCCTTGCAATTTTCTTGGCAACATCGAGAGGAGATGGTTCCACCTCTTCCTGCAAAAAGAAACTGTAATATGGACTCTTATAGATGCCCCTTTTCACTCGAAACAGTTTGCCTTCTGCGGTCAATTTTGAGGCGGCTTCTTTCACGCCTGAGTAGTTCCCAAGGTCACGAAAGTCCGCCAACATGTAGATGCTGTTCTTGTGACCGTTTTTTATGTGGTCTTCAATTCTTTGCTTGATAGTATCTGGTTTCATCTCATCACCTCGTGACCATTATTATATCAAAATGGTCACTGAATAGCAAGTTCCCAAGATCACGAAAGTCCGCTGACATGTAGATGCTGTTTTTGTGACCGTTTTTTATGTGGTCTTCAATTCTTTGCTTGATAGTATCTGGTTTCATCTCATCACCTCGTGACCATTATTATATCAAAATGGTCACGAGGTAGCAGGCGTATTTCCGTCAGAAACGGCACAAACGTCAGTCGGATAGTGGCGTCAGCGCGAATCCGGCAAATCGGCGGCGAATCGGGAGATTTGGAAATGAACCCGGTCTTCTGGGAATTGGCCGGAAAATTCCACAGTTCCTACGTCACTGGCAAATGGACGCCACCTCATCAGACATGACGACCAGAAATCCGTTGTCTATCGCGCGGAAAAGCCACAAATTGTCAGGGTTTGTCAGAGGGGTAACCACCTTTGTAATATTCGTCGTCCATAGCTCCTTGCCCGTTGCTGGATCAGTGCCAAAAACAAGTCCGCCAGTGGCATATGCATACAAGACATCTCTTGTGGCAACAAGCCTCGGCGAAGGAAAGTAGTACTGTTTCGTACCATCGTCTTTTGCAAACTGACGCTTCCATACCACAGTGAGCGACGGGAGTCTCAGAGCCACAAGCGTACCTGTATCATTTGCAGCATAGACACGATTGTTGTCGACGGCGATTGAGTTCCAGTACGTGCCGTCGCTATATGCTGTAGAAACCAGCTTGCTCTGTTGAAGATTGTGGTCTTGTTGCGCATCAAGAGGTAGGACAACAATGGACTTCTTCAGTTCAGTATTGGCGTTGCCGGAAGACACGAGCAGGATTAACCGGTCGTCCTGTTCGATGAGCTTCTCTGGCGATCCGACCAGACTCCTTATGGGATTCACTTCCAGTGTCTTTGTGTCGATGGCGACAACGTCGGTATATACGGCATCTGCTCCATCGCTTGCTGTGACGATGGATTTGTCCTGGGGTGTGCTGACACATAGGTCTGCGTATATTGTTCCTTCGTCGTAGAGCAGCGATGCCAGCGGCAAATGGGCAGATAGCGTTGGATACTTGATGTAGTCAATGAGCTTCCCGTTCGAGGCGTCCCACACGTAGATTCCGGAATAGTCTTCCACATTGGGAACACGAATCTGGCGTCCATATTGATCGACATTCTCTATGTTCTGTCCGGCAGCCTCAACAGTATAGAGTCTGTTGGCGATAGGATTGCTCTTCGACGTATCGGGCAAGACCACACTGCACATATTGCGGAAGACGGTCTTGCTGTCCGGGAACACGCTTCTCCACTTTACTGAACCTGTTGCGCGATCAAGGCACACATCGCCCGTGTATATGCTATCAGCATCATATGCCGACCATTGATCGTCCACGCCATATCCAACGATCGACCAAATCTTCTTTCCGGTCGTCTGATCCCATGCCGTGGTTCTCACTTCGTAGTTGTCTCCAGCTTCTTGAGACATCGCATAAAGTATCCCGTCCAGGGAGCTCGGCACGTTGGCATATTGCAGGCCATTGTAGCCTGCCTTCTGTGTTGGATAAGACAAAGTGACCTTTGATGGCGCTTGTTTCAGACCGTTCACGTCCACAAACGTATCGTTTACGGTGTGAGGTCCAACCGATAAAGGCAGGTCGGCGGAACGACATCCCGACAAGGTGGTGGCAGCAAGAACAACGATCATCAGAACAACAACTGTCGAGACTTGTCGCGAGCTTGCCTTTCTCATTTCATGCCCTCCGTGTGGTACACTCATTCCCCTATCCATGGCCTACTGCAGCAATTAGCCAGCTTGAATCTTCGGTTTCCTTAACCATGAGAATAGATTTGTTGGTATCTTTATCAGGCCACCACTTTTCTTTGCGCTTTATTACCTCCTCAACCCGGAAACGAACAAGCCCAGCCGGCTTTGACTTCAGATAATATACCGCACAGCGCTTGTAAGCATCGCCTTCGTTTGCGGGGAACGGAACACTGATACTGAGTAGTTTTGCCCACTGAATGTTCTCATTCGGCCACAATCCGCTAAATGCCCACTGAGGGTCGTCAGGTCCTCTAATGGACAGCCTTTCAAAGGCTTTGACATCGCAAGTGTCAAGAGCCTCATAGTATGCCCGGATCACATCCTGCTGCACTGCGGACGGTCCATGACTTCCTGCGGCCAATTCCTTCGATGCAATCCATGCATAAGGACTCGACCCTATCAGGAGGATTATCACAACAAGAACAACTGGAACGATCACAAGAAGAAACCGTTTGTTCATTGCCTCATCCCGAAGAACTTGAACTGGTATGAATCAGAATTGTAACCGCTGGCGATCGTATGAAGCGGATAGAACGACATCACTGACAGATCAGAGTATGGAGGTTGGTCAACGAATGCCTGCACTGTAGTGTAGCCAATCGTGAGATTGCCGAGTATCAGTGAGATTGTTGGTGCGATATGTTTCATGATGCGCCTCCAGCGCGTGCCGTCTTCCGTCACACTGGTATCCATCGTTACTGGCCCTTCAACTGGGTACAGAGCTTAGCTACCCGCGCCGCCATGTCAGTGCGAACAGAGGGATCCTTCTCTATGATATAGTCTCCGATATAGGAGGATGCGCTCTCAAGATTGATGGCGAGACTCTTCAGGTATGCAGAATCCTGTGCCGTCAGGGTCCCATCCTTGGCAACGCGTGCAGCAATGTCCTTGACGCTGGCAACCGGTCCGTGAGGTCTCTCCGCGCAGGCCAGGCACACGTCAGTCATGAGTCGGGCCGCCTCGATCTGCTTGGAATCAACAGTATCGAATATTGGGTCCTTTTCGTTCAGCGGCATCACGACTGTGCCAATATCTGTCAGCGCTTCAAACCGCCCTGCAATGGACCCCGCCAACTGACTCCTTGTGAGAGGCGTCAGGTGTTGTCCGGTTGAGCCTGTCAACACGAATGTGTCCCACGAGAACCAGCGAATTTCGCGCCGGACAATCTGGACGCTATTGCTGTTGGTGGACATGACTCTACCCAGGAGTTGATCTTGCGTTGGCTTCTGATCTCGAGTAGGTGCACAACCTGTTGCTACCAAGACTACCGCAAGCAGGATGCCTGTGAACATTGTAACAATTGAATAGGATCGTGCTTTCGCTGTCTTCATGCTATGCGCCTCCATCAGGTGCTTTCAACAAGACTGGTGGATTGGAACCCGGTCACCAGCGCCGTCAGCGCACCCTATCTATACGGCATCGCAGCGGAGATCATACCCTCTATTACAAGTGTAGTGCGATAGACATGTTATGACTAACCTGCGGGAAAGGAGTGCGGCCAAGAGTATCGGAGCAGGGCAAGGCGCTGTCCCGTGGTCATCCGCGCGGGATTTTGTATCATACCCCGTCAGGCACCTTCTTGTCCATCAAGCTGCGGTAGTCGATGATTTCACCGTCCACGGAGAAACTGCCGTTTCCGATGGCATGGCAGACTCTCTTCTCCGTTTTTCCTTCGTTGTACCAGATGCGGGTTGCTTCCAGTATGACAAGACCGTGTTTTTTCACATAGTCTACGACCTTACATTCCAGAGCGGCAAGGCATTCGCCGATCAGCGGTGCCTTCACATCTTTTGCCGGAAGCGCGGTCAGATGGAACTTTTCAAACTTGTCCACTTCTGTACCCGAAACCATGCCGATGCGTACCACAGTCTCCAGCATTTCAACCGTAGGAACATTGATGACGCATTCTTTTGTTTCCAGCATGGTATGAAAAGAGTGGTTCCACGGGCCGGTGGAAATGGCAATGTGCGGGGTGAAGTCCATCACCATGTGCCAGGAAATCGTCATCACGTTGTTTTTGCCATGGTCGTTGGTGGAAACCAGCACGACCGGGCCGGATTCCAGAAAGGTAAATCCTTTCCGTTTGTCAATTTCCTTCAATGGCATACTGAGCCTCCACTTGTTTAGTCCTGCTCATAGGCACCGAGAGTTCGTTTGTGAGATACAACTTTCCGCACTTGGGACAGACGATCTTGTGCGTGACGGTGCATTTTGGACATGCATCATCAACAGCATTGTCGTACAGTTCATGGCAGTTCGGGCATTCAACAAGCATGTATTCCTTTCATGCATCTAGCAAGCAAGCGCGTTGTAACATCTCCACACAGGAGAGTATAGCTAGCGATCGTGAACACTGAAAATGGTTAGAAAGGAGAGGACTGTCCGGGCTCTTTTCATAGACAATTCTCTTCTTGTGGTTTCTGCAACTAGAGTCCCGTAATTCCGGGTCCGCAAACCCGCATGGTTGCGTGGGGCACTCAGAATTACACAACATCCCTGCCAAGACCGGCATTTCGGGATTCTTCAGTCTTGTCTCTCGAAACTGTACGATACTGCACATATTTGCCTCATTCATATGCATAAACGCATGGCCATCTGCACATAATGTGCTAACATGTGTGCAGATAGCGAGACAGAGGTGCAGATATGAGGAGATTCGACTATACGTTCCTTGGACAGGGCATGGTGCCAGTAAGCATCGCCAACCTGGCGGGAGCGATCAGGGAGATAAAGGCAATGGAATCAGGGCACATGGACCTATTCCCGGACATGTTCAGCAGCCTTGAGCAGATCGCCAGAGTAGAGTCCGTGAAGGGATCCAACGCCATCGAGGGGATCGTCACGACCGACCAGCGGATCAGGGAGATCGTCAACGGGAACACTGCTCCGCTGAACCACAACGAGATGGAGATCGTGGGATACCGCGACGCTCTCGACCTTGTCCACAGCAATTACCCGACGATGGAGATCAACAGCCCGACCATCATGGGACTGCACAGGACCATGCTCTCGTATACCCCGCAGGGCGGAGGCGCCTACAAGGGGGCCGACAACGTTATCATGGCAATAGATACGTTTGGCGCGAGGCACATCCGCTTCACGCCGGTTACTGCAGCGCAGACGCCGGCAGCAATGGAACAGCTGTTCCTGGCATACATGTCCGCTCGCAGCGACAGTTCCATCAATAGCCTTCTGCTCACTCCATGCTTTGTTCTGGATTTCCTCTGCATCCACCCGTTCACGGACGGCAACGGACGCATGTCGCGCCTGCTGTCCCTGCTCATGCTGTACAAGAGCGGATTCGACGCGGGAAAATACGTGTCGTTCGAGGAGCAGATCAACAGCGCGAAATCTCAATACTACGAAGCGTCGAAGATGTCTTCGGAAGGCTGGCACACGAATGAGAACTCCTATTTCCCGTTCATGGAAAACTTCCTGACGACGCTGCTAATCTGTTACAGGAAATTGAATGAACGTTTCGATATCGTTCAGGGAAAGCACGCGACCAAGGCGGAAAGGATAGAAGCCGCAGTTCTGCGCAGCATAAAGCCCATCTCCAAAAAGGAGATCTCAGACCTTTACCCGGACATCAGCCCGACGACCATTGAAGCGGCCCTGGGAAGGATGGTTAGAAACGGCGAGATCACCAAGACCGGCGGAGCGCGGAGCACGAAGTACATCAAAAAGATAGGACAATAGAAACGCTATGGGAATAGCTGAGAAGATTTCTCTTCGATAACACAGATGCGAACTGCGAACAATTCCGCGACATGAGTATGCCATGGACGCATTCCGACAAATCTGCATATTCTGTTCCCCACAATATGCAGAAACGAAATCAATGGTGCAGATAATCTGAGCCAGAAAAGCGGGATCGCGGAGCTTGGACAGGAGACTAACAGAGACAGGTCTTCGAGGTGGCTCCGGGAGCGAAATAGCGGCGAGCCATGCAGGGCCGCTCTGGTACAAAATCCCGCAAGAGCAATTTGTCGCGCCATCGTCATCAATTCCAGGACATATTTACCGATTCCAGGACTCTAATGGACCGATACAAAATACCTCTGGTACTTCATGTCTCGAAAACCGCATCATCTTGTAGGGGTTTCAAATACCAGCACTTTCCGTCCTGCGATTCGCTACCCTCCCCAGTTGTCTGCGATCTTGGAGGCGTGCAAGGTCAGAACGGCGGCGTAGCCAGTTGGCGAGCGGTGTCATCGCCTGTTTGACCCAGTTGCTAAGATGGGGGTTGAGTTCTGGAAATCGTGGGTCAATTGCCGAAAAGAGGATTCAATCTCGGATCGGTGTCCTCATCCTCTTTGGTCGGGTTATGACGCTGAGTTGTGTAGCCATTGCTGAGGACTCGGTCCCCAGACTACGGCATCTGCTGTCCAGTCAGGAGGCGGCGCCGTGAATGATATTTCTGCATTTGGCCACAGATCGTGAGCGACTTTGATCTGAGATTCAGCGTTGGACAGTTTGTTGACAAGCAAAACCGTATCCAGGTCAGCCCCGCAGGACCGCATTAGGGTCAAGACGTCCTGGTCATATGGATTGAAAGCAAAACCGAAGACAATCATTCGTTTCGACTTGCGGAGGATATCCTCACCCACACGCCGAGCATGCATCAGGGACTCGGGCAACTCCTTCTCGTGTGTCGGAGGAACAATCAAGACGTTTCCAGTTATGCCGCCTCTACCTTCTGTGTATTTCCGGTGCGCATCCCATGATACGCTGCCGTGGATCTTTGCTAGAGGAATGCTGCCACTCAGTACGATGTGGCGAGACACGGGATACGGTCCTCTCCCTCCCAGTTCCTCGTTTGGAATACCATAATTGAACTGTTTTGTCCCAAGGGCGTATTCAACAAGCATATCGTAGTTTGTAGTGAGAATTCCGGCAAGAGCTGGAGAGTAGTACCGCAGCAGGAATTCCTGCGCCTTCTCAACCTCCCGCAGGCAAAATCTGCGGTTCTCATCAATCATCAGAGAGTGACGGCGCCACCTCCCTGCGTGCCACTCCTTCCAGATAAATTGTTCAGAGAGTCTTCGCACGATGTACCACTGAACCAACGAGCCGACGCGCTTGTTGGAGTGAAGTGTGTCAGCCACGAACTGCTCAGCCCTGCCGTCAGGATGTGACAAATCCCAGACTCTCTTGAGTTCTCTTACATCATTGAGGTACTGACTCTCGCGTGGTCCCCATAGTTCAATATTGAAATCGAATAGCTCGCTCGCCAGGGGCAAGCCTGCTGCCCATTTCGAGAAGCCTGCACCGAGAAACAAGGAAATCATAACATGCCATCCAGTAGACGTTTCTTCCCAAGTGCCATGTTGCCCCTTTGGCGCTAGCTATCAATGCCACTCTTGGCGCCAACGTCGACCACTGGAGCCACAGTGAGAATGTACTGCGGCCCTTGTTTGTCGGTCTAGATGCTTAATGACTTCCAATCGGTCCAATCGCCCTGTAGACACTTTTCCCAGTCATATGTACCCGGAGTATTGATCAACCACGCGTTGTTCTTCTCCATGACAATGCCGCCAAACAAACGTTTGGCGCTGTTCTCGCCGATATACTTCTGAAGTTGCCTAAATATCGCTTTTCCGGCGGTTACATTCCAAACAGAGCATATAACAGTTTTCAGAGCTTGTTTTGCCGCCTTTGCTCCAGGGCGTGATATGGTCGGCTTCCATTTCCTCTAATTCGAAATGTTTGCCGCATTTCTTGCAGATACCTTTCTGCTTTTCATATGCCGCCCTTTTCTGGCTTTCGGTAAAGGCGCGGATACTCAAATATTTTTCATTGCGGGTTAGCGCATACAAATAAGCGCCTTTCTTGTTCGTAACATCATCGTCCATCATAAGGGCTTGTATTTCCTTCTCTAATTTTGCGGTGTCAAACATCTCACCTTTGAATTTATCGTACAGGCCGCCCCAGTAAATGCCTTTCATTTCTCTGCGGTATGTAGTAAATGTAAGTTGTACCCATTCAATAACATTCCTGAAATATGTCCACAGTTCATTAGCGTTCGGGGAATGCTGATGAACCGACATGTATTTTTCAATTTCACCGCCGCTGATCCACTTGATAGCCGTTTCTAAGATTTCCTGACGGATAGGCGAGCCGTCTACATAGTCTTTTGATAACAGATAAGCAGCGCAGCCGCTTTTGCTGAACTTTAGTTTTGCGTCTGATAGCCAAGACCCGGTATATACGGCGTTCCTTAATTCCTGATCGGTGAGTTTTTCGCCTGCAATATTAATTATCTTGAACCAGTCCAATTTTTCCTTGTCGTTACCCTCACAGAAATAGACCATAAGGTTATAGTTTAATATCTGCTCTTTCTCCGTGACTGTAAGGTTATGAAAAGCGCGGTTGTCTAAAGAGAAGTCGCCCTTGACGTATTGGCAAAAGCTGATTGTTCGTTGCTGTCCGTCCAACACTTCAAAAGTCCCGTCCTCATTTTTAACCCAGTACATGACATTGAGCGGAAATTCCTTGCGGATAGTATCAATTACGGCGTTGCGCTTCTTTTCGTCATAGACAAATTCCCGCTGATACTTCGGGCGAATATTCAGTTTACCGCCATACCCTACAACGCCTTCTTCGGCGTTATCGACATAGTTTTCCACAGCTTCACGGACAGTTATTTCGTGCAATTCGATTTTCATTGCGCCGCTCCTTTCCGCTTAATAATTATCCGAGCGTATAGCTGGATAAAATACTCACCGTCAACAATATAGTAAGTTTTCCCTTGTGGCGGAGCGTTTAACTTTAATGTTGCCCCATCATTTAGCTTAGATACAATGCTTTTACTTCCATTTTCATTTACTTGCGTTTGGTTAGGATATATCTTATTTGCCCCACCGAACCACGTTTTTGTTATTCCGATAATATCAAATTGTTCCGGGTTATACTTATCGAGGAAGGTAATCGGAACGCCCATTGCCCCATCGTAGTCGTAGGGAATATCGGCGGTTTTCGATACTTCGATTGCGTCGTAATTGTCGTAGCGCGGGTATTCTTCAGGTGTATAGTGCTTGTATAGGGTTATAAAATCGTGGTGCTTTTGTACGTCTAAATTCGTATACCAACAGGACGTAGAAACCCTCACAAGTTTTCGCCCGTTTTCAATTTTGTGATATTCTTCCCAGTCATCGGGAACAAAGAAATACATACCGACATTGAAGTTAGTGTATCCCGTCTGCAATTTGTTTTCCTTTATCAGCTTAAACATTTCTTTGTAAGTCAAAGCGTTTGTGTTTCCTATAATTATAAACTTCTTGTCATATTTCATTAACTGCGCGACGTACTCACGGAACAGCGAAAAGGGCGGGTTAGTTATTACTATGTCCGCTTCTTTCAGCAATTCTATACATTCAGGCGAGCGGAAATCACCGTCGCCTTTCAGCAACGTTAGAACGTTTTTCCTGTTTTTGAGCAGATATTCCACGTCTGCCAGATCAACCGCACCGTCTGCATTCTCGTCATTGACTTCGGTAATTTCAATTTTGTATGAGTGTCTGGTATCGGTAGTTTCTTCTTCTAAGCTCACCACATCAAACAACGACAATTGCCCACCCGCGACAGGAGAGCCAGTATAGCAGGTTGCAATCAGCTTTTTTAATCCTAAAAAGTTGAAATTCATCGCAAAATACTTGAAAAAATTGCTCTCATACGGGTCGTCGCAGTTGCAGAAAATGACCTTGCTCTTGAATTGTTCTTTATAATGACGCATTTCCTTTTCTATGTCGGGAAGTTGCGTATAGAATTCGTCGGCTTTCGCCTTTTTCGCTTCATCAAGCGTTGTATTACCCATCTCTCCGTCCTGTTGGTTACCGTGATCTCACGAAGAACAGATGCAGTACTTCAGTTTCAGTGTTTGCGCATACCATAATGTCCCTCTCGATTGAAGCGGTACTGCCATTGTGTCGGCCAGAATATCTTCTTCCCGCGCCTTGTCTGCATAGACGAGTTCATACTCTTTCTTGGTTTCAAAGAGGGTAGCCTTGTAGTCCTCCGGAAGCGGCTTCCCTTCTCTAAGTAATGATGCGAACCGTTCAATCTGCTCATCCGACAGTCTGTACATAATGTAGCGCCTCCTTCGGCACTAGCTATCAAAGCGATAACGCCGTTGCTCTTAATCACTAGTGTAGCATCATCAACGAATTGTAGCTATTGGATGAGGCGGGACAAGAGACGCGAGGAGTTAACAGGTAGAGGCGTGGCATTTCGAGCCCGCAAACCTGCATAGTTACGTATGAGAGTTGAGATGTTGCGACATACACCCCCGAAAGAGCGTTACTGTTCGAACGTATTGCCGATACCCTGCCACTCACCAGTGCTGTCAGCGTCGTCCCATCCCAAGTATTTGAACAACGACACGAGTAGGAGGTTTTCGGACTGTCTCGTACGAACATCTAGTCGAACGTTGTCCTGCTTGGCGTGTACTGATCGCGACAACGAATGGGCGAACTTTCCCCTGAGACGAGCTGTTTCTTTCGCGTACTTGTCACGGCGCGTGTCATCAAGCCCAAAGAAAGCGCGATTCTCATCACAAAGCTGCGCCAACCGCGTAATCAAATTTGGCTCGTTATGGCTATTCAGTAGATTGCGTGCCCAAACTTGATTTTCCGGAGATGCAGTTGGGTTGATAATCGAGTCGATCTTGTTCTTCCACTCACCCGTGGAACAAGGCGGCGTATTGTGACTGAGTCTATGCAGTCCTTCGAGAGCGAAGACGGCCGCAAGGAAGCGTTCACGCCGGGGAAGGGAAGGATGTTGAAATGAGTTCAACAACGTGTCAGCAATGGGCTCCAGATGGTCATATTCTGAGTACCATCTAGCCAGCATCCTGACCAATAGGCTTGTTTGGTTCTCGACACTCAAGAGGCGTGTTACGGCATCACCATTTCCTTGCATAATGCATCCTCTGATGGGCCAAAGGATCGGTATATCAAGATACAAACGTCTTCCCGGCTTGAATTCTACGAACTGATCCTCGGAATTGGCTATGACCGACGGGAAGTCCATGAGTCGTCGAAAAGCGATAGCAACAAATGTGCAGATCATGTCAAGCAATTGTATGTAGTACTCGGTTGGGTGCTTGGTTCCGCTTGTCATGCGTAGGTACGTATCTCTCGTAGTATCCACTGGCCGTGGCCCACTCTGAGAGTGGCTGATAATGGACTCGCATACTAGATCAAGAGAAGTATCGCCCCATGTACCAAGGTTTACTGGAGTCGGAGTAAGCTGTGTTTGTGTGACCGTAGTCCCATTTCTCTGCGCATCCAATCCTGGTGCAATCCACCAATCGGCGAGCATAGGTGATCGGAGTTGTACTTCTGAAGGTATTAAGTCATTGATGGATGACGAGACTTGAATTGCAGCCGCGACATGCTCGGATCGCAACACAAGTGCAGAGGATGTCTGTTTGCCAGTGGTCACGGTCCATCTGCTTAGTCTACACTCAAACAGGGAGTAGTAGAGACTACGGTTGTCAATTCCGACAAGAACTGGATACTCTCGGCTTGGGTGTGGTAGTAACGTTGAGCTTTGCTCAAGGAATCCGGAGAGCTCAAGAGTAGCATGTCCCGTCTCATCGAATGATAGAAGCCCAGAGACCTTGTTGGATTCCACTCCAGGAATCCACCATGTTCCAAGATGATTTCCGGCAAACGGTTCTGACATTATGCCCTCCTTGACCCTGACAAGAATACTGCACTTAGAGCGTAGTGCGTGCCGTGGTTGTGCGTACCTAACCCAGAATTCCTCGCCCCAACCAGTGTGTCTGCTTCACTCCGTGAGTTGTCGTCACAAATATGGGATGCACCTATTCGAATTTCTTATGGAGCTTGTACTCGGTGCCATCTGTGAAGTGGATGTAGCTGTATCGGACAGTGAACATCCCGCCCTTTGCAGCCAGGGATTCATACTCTTTCTTCTGATCAGCATCGTACAGGTTGAATGTCAAGTCTGAAGTGGAAGTGACGGACGATTTCGGCTTGATCGTCTGGGTTCCGCTCAAGTCTACGTCGGTGGTCTTTGATCCAGAAGGGTTAGAGAATGCTAACGTGATCCCGTACTTGTCGACAGTCTTGTTCACAAGGTTCTTGATGCTCGCGGTCATGGTCATGTTCACATAGGTCGTCCACGCGTTGGGTGTGTTCCATGTAAAATGGGCAGTGCCAATTTCGATCGTGTTCTCCATGTTCGTCTTCTCTTGCTGATTGCGAAGGTCGACTAGTGCCTGTTCAGCTTTATTGATGCTATTCAGCCACTCGGCGAAGTTGGCCATTCTTACAACTTGCAGATGTCTCCCCGTGTCTCTAAGGAGAAGGTCAATCTTGAGGTTCTGGCTGTAGCGGGAATCATAAGCCGTGAACGTGAGTGTGGTCACCTTCCCGGACTTGACTGCTGCAATGGGAGTCTCGTTGATGAAGCATTTTGGGTTTGCCAGGCTGACGATGTCGTTCTTCAACGAGAAGGTAGAACTGGCGAACGTCGCGTCTGTGTCTTCTACCGAGTTCAGCAGGTTCTTCTTCATGTCCGCGACCATTTGCGGCTTCATCGTTTGAATCATGGATTGGGCGATGGTCTTGCCCAATTCTGACCAAAGATCCGTCGCGGTGCCGGCAAGGTCGTTCTGGTCAACCCAGGTCAGGTAGTCGTCAACTGTCTGCTGGCAGAAAGCATCTGAATCAACATATTGATTGAACAACTCGACGTCGTGCGTGTCGTATGCCTTCTTTATCTGCTTGAAGGCGTAGTCTGGCGTCTTCACGAAGACAAACATATACCAGCCTCCACTCGCGGCGACGAGAAGAGCTAGCGCGATGGCAAGGGGTTTCCAGATATTCCGTCGCGGCTTCTGTGGGAGAAAAGTGGGAGGATCGTCCGCCCAGGGATTGCGTTGAGGCGGCTTGTCGTGAGGGATCTCCTCACTGTCGAGAAGAGGTTCTGAAGAGGTCATCTCTTCTGTACCACCGGTATCGCTTCTGATAGCATCTGTCGATTCGTCGATATCGCCCATGTTGCCCCCTTCGGCGTTAGTTATCGAGACAACCGCGCCGTACTTTCCTTTAGTAGTGTAGCATCATCAACGAATTGTAGCTACGGAAAAAGGGCAAACAAGAGAGACGGCAAACGGTGTGATCCTTGGGATGCTTCAGAGCAGCAGCGCCGCTATTACCGCAGACGCTGTCGAAGTCAATCGCGGAGGCATCAGAGCAGCTGACCTCACGTGCGCCGCCGTCACCAATTACGCGACTCTATTTACCGATTACAGGACATATTTGCAAATTACAGGACTCTAATTGTTGCGCCCAAGCTATTTGCATGCCCCTCTTGACGTCGTGTAACGGTTGGTATACTGTAACGACAGTTACATGTATCACAGGAGAGGTGCTTTATGGAAAACGCAGGTGAGGTGAACGCGCCGGTGGAGACGGGACAGGAGAGGCCGCAGCGCAAGTTCTTCGGTCTCAGCCAGAACGTCTTCGTCTTTGGCTTCGTGTCGATGCTGACGGACTTCAGCAGTGAGGTGACGGTCAAGATACTGCCACTGTTCCTGGCCAATGCGCTGGGCGTCAAGCCAGCGATTATCGGGTTCATCGAGGGACTGGCGGAGTCGACGGCCACGCTTCTGAAGTGGGTCTTCGGCTGGCTGTCCGACAGGATGAAGAAGCGCAAGTGGCTGGCATTCAGCGGCTACGCCATCTCCAATGTCACGAAGCCCCTGCTGTATTTCGTCAGCTCGTGGCCCTTTGCCGCATTCCTGCGCTTTGCCGACCGTACCGGCAAGGGAGTCCGTTCGTCCCCCAAGGATGCCCTGCTGGCCGACTCGTCCGAGAAGAAGAAACTGGGCCGGTCCTTCGGGTATGGTCGCTCCATGGACACGCTCGGGTCCGTCTTCGGCATGCTGGCTGCGGCTGGCATGGTTGCCGCCAGCGGCTCTGCGGCGGCGATGACGCTGACACGCTCGGTCTATCAGAAGTTGATCATCATGGTAAGCATCCCCGCCGTTCTGGCTCTTCCCCTGATCGCTGCCTTCGTTCGTGAGAATGCGCCACGAACGGGAAACCCCAGGACGCTGAACCTTTCGCTTTCTGGATTCGACTGGCGTTTCAAGACGTTTCTGATCATCATCGTCATCTTCACGCTGGGCAACAGCAGCGACGCGTTCCTTATGCTCAAGGCGCAGAAGGCCGGTCTGGATATCGTGCAGATCTTCCTCATGCTGGCCATGTGGAAGGGCGTGACGTCGGCATTGTCCATCCCTGCCGGCATCCTGTCGGATCGTATCGGACGCAACCGCGTGATCCGCGCCGGCTGGCTGGTGTACGCCCTCGTATATCTGGGCTTCGGGTTGGCTACGCAGGGATGGCAGGTATGGGCGCTGTATGCCCTGTACGGTGTCTACTACGCCATGACGGACGGTGTTGCGAGCGCACTGGTCGCCGACCTCGTCCCGCAATCTGAGAAGCGTGGCACCGCCTTCGGCCTGTACAACGCCGCCGTGGGCGTCAGTGCGCTGCCTGCCAGCGTCATTGCAGGCATCCTGTGGCAACGCATCAACCCGAGTGCCCCGTTCATCTTCGGATCTATCCTCGCGTTCGTGGCCATGATTGCCCTCACGGTCCTGATGCGAGCTTCAGCTGGCACGAACCCGACGGCCGTGACATGAAGATCTGGCTGACTATCACCTATAAGATCCCCACAGAGCCCTCGCGCACGCGTGTATACCTGTGGAGGAAGCTGAAGGAGCTGGGCGCGGTCTACGTCCAGCAGGGGGCCGCCGTGCTGCCAATGACGGAGACCCTGCTCGCGCAGGTGCTCGCTCTCAAAGCCGAGGTGGTATCCAGCGGGGGAGAGGTTCTCGTCGGGAGGATGGAGTTCGTCGAGGAAGAAGACGATGCTCGTGTGATTGCTGCGTTTCAACTGCAGCGCGATGGAGATTACGATGAGATCGTGGAGCAGTGCGAACGCCTGGTGTATGAGCTGGACCGCGAGACCGAGAAGGAGAAGTTCACGTACGCCGAGATCGAGGAAAACGAGACCGAACTGGCTCGGATTCACAAGTGGATGGAGCGCATCGTTGCGCGGGACTGGTTTGCAGCTGCCGGCCATGCGCGCGCGCAACAGGCAATCGAAGATGCCGAGAAACGCTCAGGCACCTACACCGAAGAAGTCGAGCGCCGCCTAGGTCATGCCATCGACGTCAACCTGCCACGAGGGGCACACTCCTGAACGGCAGACGGCATGAAATGCAGAAGCCCCGGCTACTTGTAGCCGGGGCTGTTGTCGTCTATGGGGATCAGGGTTGCTTTTCGGTGTAGCCGTCGTTCGCCACCCATGCGTCATACCCGCCCACCAGGCGATTGATAACGGTGAAGGAGCTTTTCAGCATGATGTCGGCCGCCTTCTTGCTGGATTCCTCATCGTGTGAATACACGACGTAGTGCTTGCTGGCATTGAGCGTGAAGTTGCTGTTGATGATTCCCTGAAGCTTGTCCAGCGGCGTGTCGAGTGCACCCACGATATGCCCCTCGGCCCATTTGCCAGATACGTCGATGATGAAGAGGTCACGGTCCGTCTGGATAAGATCTTCGACCGTTTTGGCATCGACCTCGACAATTGTCCTGTTGGTGTCTCTCGAGGTATCCACGCCTGGATCGGTGGTCGCAGGCTGCTTTGGCGCTCCGCACCCCGCCAGACCGACGACAAGCACCAAGAGTGTCGCTACAACAAGTACCTTCTTCATTCGCATCTCCTTCTCTCCCAAACTCTATGTGTCGAGACCAGACTACTGCCTATCGGCCGAGGCCACGGCGAGTGCTCTGCTCTCGTATTCTAGCTGAAGAATAGAGTATGGCGAGATTTCTACAAGGGCAAATGCGAACAAACGCCGAACTGCATTGCCACGCTACAGCGTCGGGGAGCGGTTTGCGGAGGGATTGGACCGGAAACCACAGCTACTTGCGCGAGAACCCCATGGGGCCGATGAGATCCCCCAGCTTCCAGTATTGCCCACTCGCGTAGCAGACTGGGTCCAGGGTATGTCCGCCTTTCTGGACGCGCTCGTCCATGTGGACGGCGACGATCTCGCCGATAAACAGGTCGTGGGTGCCGAGGTGCAGGGTCTGGCGCACGACGCACTCGATGTTGACGGGGCACTCCGCCACCAGAGGTACGGCTGTGGCCGTTCCCTGTTCGCGGGTAAGAGCGCTCAGCTTCCACTTGTCGGTATCCTTGCCGGATACCATGCCACAGAGGTCGAGTTCCCGGGCGTGTGCAACATCCGCCACATTGACGACGAAGGCTCCTCCCTCGACGATGAAGTGATGCAGCCAGCGTTCCGGACGGACGCCGATGCCGATCATCGGGGGTTCCGAGCAGAGTGTGCCGACCCAGGCGAGGGTCGTGACGTCAGACGATTCCATTGTGCCCGCAGTCACGAGGACTGCCGGCGCCATACTCAGTGCTGTCGATGGTGCTTTGACAAGTTTGGCCATGTTGTCTCCTGAGCGGTCTGGCGGAGGTACACCGGACTCGCGTTTCCAGTATAGTGCAACATGGTTGCGTTGGAGTGCCCACTGCGTAGAATAAGGACAGAAACAGCGTTGCCGTGCAGCAACACCAATGCTCCGGCAACAGGAGGTCGACGATGGCTGACATGCGAGGCCTGGTGGAGCAGGCATTGAGCGATGATCACGGCGGTCACGAAGAGGGAGAGGACTGATATGGCTCTGGGAAGCTTGGCGATGGACGCCGGTGCCTGCCTCGTCAGCGAGGAGATGGCGCAATACTTCCTGACCGTGGACGGCCAGCCGGGAACGTACATCCTGGGGGACGCGTCCGCTTCTTCTGTGCGGGCGCCGCAAGTCGACCGCAATCGGATCTTCAGGGCTCGTCTTGGTGCGGACACCGCCGATCAGGGCATCGAGCAGCTCCTGCTGCCGTTTCGCCGTGCTGCCGTGCCGGTCACCTGGTACGTCGACGGCTGTTCCAGACCCAACGACCTCGCGACACGGCTGGTGAGCCATGGGCTTGAGCTGCGCCACTTCTGGACGGGCATGACCTACGCGCTTGACGGCTCAGCGGAGGCGGAAGAGGCACTGTCGGATATCACGGTTGTAGAATCAGTCTCCACGGATGAACGGGAGCAGTGGATGCGCGTCGTGCTCGAAGGGTTTGGCTTGACACAGTTTCATGACATGGAGTCGGTGCTTACGGAGACCGGTGTCCTGTCCGGTCGCTGGCATCGTTTGACGGCATTGCGAGACGGGACCGCGGTGGGTGGCGCACTGTTGTTTGCAGGTGACGGCGTGGCGGGACTGCACTGGCTTGGTGTGCCTCAGATGTTCCGAAAACGTGGGACGGGCATCCTGCTCACCCGACAGGCTCTGGCCCAGGCAGCTCGCATGGGCTACTCGCACCTCGTGTTGCAGGCGAACCCCGAGGTGGTGCAGTTATATGTCCGGCTTGGCTTCGACAGCGTTGGAGATATCGCTGTGTTTGACTGGCGTCCCGGGATCGGTGCGTTGACAGTGGAACCGGACTAGCCACGGCGAGCACTGCGGCGAAAAGGTACTATGCTGATACCGTCTTTCCAGGGTGTCGTGCTGTGGACGGTAAGGAGAAAGGGACATGAAAAAGACAGGGGAACGCATCATCGGGAAAGGGAACTGGCTGGTGCTGCGTGAGGACATCTTCGTGAACGATAGTGGCGAAGAGGTGCATTGGGAGTGCATCGCCCACGCGACGGATACATACGTCGTCGTGGTTGTGGCGCGGCTGATGCCCAGCGGACGGTACGTGCTGCTGCGGCAGTATCGCCAAGCCATCGAGAATACCGTCATCGGGTTCTGCGCGGGTGTTGCGCCGGCGGGCAGCAAACCCGAGGTTGAGGCTCTGCGCGAATTGCGTGAAGAGACGGGATTCGTCGGCCACATCGTCGCATCGAGTGGCCCCTTGAAGGTGAACGTCGGGATGTCCAACGACGACCAGTATATTCTCAGCGCGGAGATCGACGAGACGGACCCGCTCAATCAGCACCCTCAGCAGGAGCTGGAGCCGAGCGAGGAAATTGAGGTCGTCCTGTTGATGAAGGATGAGATTCCAGCCTTCCTCCTGAGCGAGCAGGCGGCTGGTCGAACCGTGGGACCGGGTGTCTGGTACATGTTTGGAGCACTGGCCCCCTTGGCGCGGCATGCTTGAACGTGTCAGTCACAGGTGCTAGTCTGAAAGGACGCGCCGGACCGGCGCGAAAGAGGTGACGTATGCACAGTTTCGAGTTTTGCAATCCGACGCGGGTGATCTTCGGTCGCGGGACCGTGCAGCAGGTAGGCCTGGCCGTGGCTCGCGAAGGCGCTCACAAGGTGCTGTTGATAGCCGGTGGCGGTTCCATCCGCGAAAACGGTGTCTATCAGGCTGTCACCCAGTCCCTGAGCGTGTCGGGTATCAATGTGGTAGAAGCCTGGGGTGTTCGGCCCAATCCTGAGCTGGCGCTTGCCCAGCAGCTGGTGCAGATCGCCCGTGAGCAGCAGGTGGACGGCGTGCTGGCTGTGGGCGGCGGCAGCGTCATCGACACGGCCAAATGCGTTGCGGCGGGTGTGTATGTCGACAACCTCTGGAGCTGTTTCGAGAAACGGTGTCCGATCGACAAGGCGCTCCCGGTCTTCGTCGTTCTGACGATCTCGGCTTCCGGCAGTGAGATGGACTCGTGGGCCGTCCTGACTGAGAGCGAGCAGCGCAGGAAGTGGAGTATTTCCTCTCCTGTCTTGTATCCCCGGTTTGCGATCGTGGATCCGAGCGTGCAGACCAGCCTGCCGTGGCGTCAGACCGTGAACGGCGCCATTGGCGTCCTCAGCCACATCATGGCCACATACCTGGTGGGGTCGTTCGAGGAGACGACGCTTGTGCTCGACGAGGGGCTGATGCGCACGGTCATCAAGATGGTAGACCAACTGCAGGCGGACCACGCCGACTATGGCGCGCGCGCGAACCTTGCCTGGGCTGCGACGCTGGCCATGAACGGCCTGAGCGCTGCCGGCATCGAGGACAGCGACTGGTCGGCCAGCAGCATCGAATCCGCGATGAGTGCCCTGCACCCTGAAGTAGCTCATGGGGCCGGCATGGCGGTCATCCTTCCTGCCTGGATGACCTACCAGCGGGAGAATAACCCTGGCCAGTTCCAGCGGTGGGCGAGAACCGTCTGGGGCGCAGGCACAGTCGAAGAAGGTATCACGGCCATGAAGACGGCGTTTCAGCGTTGGGGCGCTCCGTCGACGCTTGGGGACCTTGGCATTGCAGCCGGTGAACTCCGTGACATCGCGTTCAATGCGCTTTCCGAGGGCCCACTCGGGAAACTGCGCATCCTGACGGCACGCGATGTGGTCGAGCTGCTCAAGCCTGTGCTCTAGGTGCGCCGGCAGTGCAGCGTGACCCGCCCATGAAACAATCACTGCGGGTGACGTTTCTGGAACTGGTCGCGGGCGTTCTCCTGGGAGGCTGTATGCTGCTGCTGGGCAGCTGGGTGGGAGCGAAGCTGGGCAGCGGTGCCAGCAGTGGCTGGGGAGACATCATCGGGGCTCTGTTTGGAAGTGTTCTCGCCTTCCCCGTGGGATTTGTGGCTGGCATGTGGCTGGTGGCGTGGCGACTGCATTTTCCTCACAGCCTGTGGCGAGGCATCTTCGGCGCGGCCCTGGGACTTGTGCTGGTTCTCCTGCTGGCAGAGCCGTTGCGCCTCAATCGGGATTCGCGTGTGATGGTGACGCTCCTGTATCTTGTCCCGAGCGTGGCTGCCCTGTTCGGTTTCAACCAGCCGCGGCACATCTTGCCGCCGCCGGGCCCTCAGAAGATAGTCTAGCCACAGACAATCTGTATACTGAAGACCAGATTTGCTGACGGGCACAAGGAGTAGAAAGTGGTACAGAAGCGCACTCTGCACACAGTCCTTGTACTACTGGCGATAACGGCGCTGCTTGCTGGAATCGTCGCCGTGTCACGTGCTGTGCCCATAGACTACGACGCTGCGAACCCATCGGTACCGGGGACTGCCGACCACCCCGTTCCTGCGCAGCGTGTGGTGCCCCCGATACCTCTTCAGCCTGAGCCCGACCTCAACAAACCCATCAACGTCCTGTTGCTTGGGGCCGACTCCCGCGAGACGAGCGACCCCGGTCGCGCAGACACGATCATGCTGGTGCGGCTGGACCCGGTGACGAAGCATGTACGCCTGCTGTCTCTCCCACGTGACACGCGCGTCACGATCCCCGGCCACGGGGTCAACAAGTTGAACCAGGCTTCCAGCGGATACTACCGGGACGGGGGGACCAGCCTGCTGGTTGATACCATCACAACAGATCTGCTGCCGGGGCTCCGCATTGACTACACTGTCAAAACCGATTTCGCAGGGTTCGCCGCTATCATCGACGCCCTGGGCGGCGTGACCATCGACGTCGAGGAGAGGATGTTTTACAAGGCGGTCGACGTGCTCATCGACCTGCAGCCGGGCGTCCAGCATCTCGACGGCGAGCGGGCGCTGGAGTATGCGCGGTTCAGGATGGATGCCGTGGGGGACTTCGGTACGTGGTCCGGCGAGGACCATGGGCGTGTGGCGCGTCAGAAGAAGCTCCTGGCGGCCGTCATCGACCAGACGAAAGACGTGCGGACACTGCTGCGTTTGCGTGCGGTCATCCGCGCTGTGCAGGCGGCCGTGACAACCGACATGTCCTTCAGCGTCATGGCGCGCATCGCATCGACCTACAGGGACGTTGCGTACGAAGATGTGGAATCGGTCCCCTTCCCCGGGAGGCCAGAGTATGTGGACGGCGTGTCGTACGTCATCCCTACGATCGATGTACTCCGGACGACGACGGGGCCGCTCTTTGGCGTTGCGGTCCCCTCAGACCCGTCTGCGGACTGAACCCAGTGCCGACTCGCTCCTGGATATAAAGGAACCCCGCGGCGCGGGGCTCCGATGAGGCATGCCTGGTCCTTCCGGGGGATCTTACAATTCCATTAGCTCCCTGTCGAGCCTTTCACGCTGCAGAAGGTCATACCGGAGCTGGCGGCCACTCACGAGGATGCCAGAGAGTCCACCGTGAGCCAGGTAGCCCTCAGGATCGCTGACAGCGTCCACCTCGGTAACTGTCATGCCGAGCTTCTCGCCGACATAGGCGCCGGTCTGGCTGAGGATACGGTACTGGAATGGACACGAGAGAGGACCGAGCAGCACCGTGACGCGAGCCAGGTCGTCAGGCAGTGACGTCGGTGTCACGACTGCGCGGGAGGCTGGGGTCCAGACGATATCCGACTGGAAGGGCTTGAACATGAGGTCTGGGTCGCCATCCACGTGGACAAACCCGTGGTGCACATAGAACGATTCGGCGGACTGCTGACCCTCGGCTTCGCCATGAAAGGCCATGGCGGCAATACCGTCGGCAGGCTTGCCGTCGAACCAGCGATGCTGGCGTTGCATCGTCGTCTCAACCTCTGCCAGAAGCTTGCTGCCGATGCCCCGTCCCCACCGGGACTTCTTGGGAACCCAGATACAGTCGATGACGGCCACATCCATGGGATCGCGGTCGGGATGACACTGGATCATGCCGATAGGGTCAGCACCGTTGTAGGCGACCCAGGCAAACGTGCCCAGCTCGGCCAGACGATCGCGGACCCACTGTCTCTTGGCCTTGGTTGCCCGTTCCCACAATGGATCGGATTTCGCGCCCTCTCCTGCACATATCGTGGCGAGGTCGCCTGCGTTGCGTATTGCTACCGGAAGAATCCTTGTTGCGCTCATGATGGCCTCACCATTCGTTGAGTACCTTCTCGGCGAAACCGAGAAAGTGGTCGAGGTGCACCCGGGTCCCGTCGTCGAGGACGACATCACCGGTGAAGCGCCCAAAGACCTGATGCTGAACGGTCTTGATGACGCCGATGTCAGTCTTGGCATGGCGGTCCAGGATGGGCTCGAAGTCCATGTCGAAGCGACCGTCACTGCTCACGAACTTCCACGGCTTGACGAAGGAGTCCGGCGGGATCTGGAACTCGATGCGGTCGAACTTGTGAACCCTGCTGTCCCAGAAGATGACGTTCTCACTGGCGGCGCTGGTGTCACCAAATCCGTAGCCGATGTTGAACCCGAAGGAATGCCCGTCTACAATGCCGGATCCGGAACCCCAGTACCACGTGTTGCGGTACGGCCAGACGCCCCGACCCCAGTCGAGGACGCCGGCCGAGGTCTGTGGGTCGAAGACATGGTCCACGCCGCCGACGGTGATGGTTCCCGTCGCAGGCATGCAGTTGACCTTCTGGTTGTAGTAGAAGGCCTTCGGCGCATGTTCGAACGGGGTCAGGATAACCATGCTTTCCAATGTCGGGTCCTGGTCCAGTCTCAGGCTGCCCTTGATCCCCTTGCCATGATCGAAACCCGGGAAATCCAGGGTCAGCACGCGTGACGCAGGGTTGCGGGTGAAACGCATGTCGATGCGGCTGTCCTTGTACGCGATGTCACCTGTCTCGGACGTGCGCGGCAGGTTCAGTGACCCGCGCGTGAACGGCTTCATGATGGCTTCCGTGACCTGAGTCCGGTTCACGAAGTCCAGCCAGGTCACCGAGATGTTGGCCAGGTAGCCGATGTCTGAGATGGTCATGGCGACGCCATATTTCGGGGTCAGGACACAGTAGTAGTCCCACTCCTTGATGCGCAGCCAGCTTGCGGCGATGCGTTCGCGGTTGTAGGTGGCCACCAGCCGGCGTGCCCATCCCTTCTCATTCAGTTCGCCCCTGTCGTTCAACAGGTCCACGTGCGTGGTCAGCTCATGCTGCATCGACATCCCCCTTTTCGGTGTGGCTCACCATTACTGGCAGCCGGTGCGCGTCAATCCGAATGGTTCTTTCCGTTCTATCCAGTCCTTGCGTGCCCAGTCCTTGGACTTCCAATATATATTCTGCGGCGTTACCATCGGCAGGATGTCGCGGAAGAACGCCAGACGCTCGACGCTGGTCATCGGGACGAAGTTCTCGGCGAGGTCGATGTTGCCGTCCAGCTGTTCGATCGTGGAGCAGCCGGTAATGACGGTGGTGAGCGGCAGACCCATGGTGTACCGCAGTGCCCGTTGCCAGTCGGCAGCCAAGGCCTTGCAACCCAGAACCTTCATGCCAACGACGCCCATGCATTTCTGGAGCGCAAATGGCAGAAACTCCTCTGCGAAGCTGTAGATGAAATGGTCCAGCGCCGAAACGGCGCACAGGGCTGTGTCGAAAGGAAATCGCCGGATGGCCTCGAGAAGCACCTGGGGATTTGCATGTCCCGAGATACTGATGAACCGGACCAGACCCTCCTCCCGCGCTTCGATCAAAGCCTGGAGCGCCCCGTCCTTGCCAGTCATGGCATCCAGCCGGTCAAAGCTGAAAACGTTGTGCAACCGCACTTCTTCCACGTGGTCGGTCTGCAGTCGGTCGAGGCTCGCCTCGAGCTGCCGACGGGCACCGTCCCGCGTGGTCTCATTAACCTTGGTCGCTATCCACATGTCCGTGCGCCGCTTGGTTGCCACCAGCCCGATACGCCGTTCGCTTTCGCCCTCCGAGTAGGCAGGCGCCGTGTCGAAGTACCACACGCCGCGTTTCAGGGCCTGTTTGAGGATGGCAACGGCCTGGTCCTGGCTGCAACCTTCCTCATCCACCAGTCGCTGGCATCCGAGGCTCAGGATCGGGAGTTCGACACCCGTCTTGCCAAATGGTCGTTTCTCCATGAGGTTCCTCCCTTCCGCGGTGGGGCCGCGTCCATAAGTAGTATAGCCTCACGGGGCAGCCGTACCAGCGCCCATGTAACCTGGGCTCCTTCACCTGCGTAGACATGGTGACGGCAGGACAGGCGCAGTGCAGTGATCCTGCGAATCTGCAACAACATCAGAGGAGACGAGATATGAGCAATCGAACGGAAGAGTTCAAGGTCAGCGGCGAGAAGCTGCTGCAGCAGGTTAAGGACCTGGTCCATCAGGGCAACGTCCGGCGTATCACGATCAAGAATAAGGATGGCATCGCACTGTTTGAAGTCCCGCTCACCGCAGGTGTCGTGGGCGCGGTTCTGCTTCCCGTGTGGGTGGCCATCGGGGCAGTCGCCGCCCTCGCGGCGTCCTATACCATCGCTGTAGAGCTTGTCGATGCGCCGGCGAAATCGACCGTTGAAGGCTCGTCCGTCGACAAGAGTGAGGCTTAGGCACAGTAATCCGCCCTCGCTGGGGCACTGCAGACGGCCGGGTTCTTGCCCGGCCGTCTGGCATTTCTGCGCCAGAGGCTTGCAACGTGGGACGTTTTCTCTATAGTGCCGGCATCACACCCACATGTTTGTATGGGAGGCAGTCATGGATGACGAGAGAGTACGACTCGAGGGAATCGTCAGTACGCTCGAACTGAAGATTAGCGAGCTGGACGAGGACAACGTTGCAGTGGAAGAGGCAGCACGCTTGCGTGCAGAGCTTGATGAAGCATATGAACAGATCGATGCGTCCGACCTGCCGGATGATGATATCGATGATCTGATGGACCGGCTGGACGACCTCCAGGACATCCTCGAGGACCTTGCCGACGCTGACACCGACTGGGACGACGAGGAAAAGGAAGAGGAAGAAGTGGACGAAGCCGAGGACGACGAAGACGATTAGTTGCTTGCCCAAGTTTCCTGAATGAAGAGCGCCCCGGAGCAATCCGTGGCGTCTGTAACTAGAATCGTCTGAGCTTTAGTTTCTCGAGCCCCATCTTTGAAAACATGAGAGAAGCATTTATTTCAGCGCCCATCAAAATGATGATGCTACTCACATAGAGCCACATGAGCAACGCAATGATACCGCCAAGGCTTCCGTATACCTTCGAGTAATTGCCGAAGTTGTCGATGTAATAGGAAAAGGCAATAGAAATAATGACCCAGCCGAGGGAAGCAACTACTGCACCAGGTATGACCTCTCTGAACTTTGATCGACGGTTTGGGGTATTGTAATAGAGGGATATAAAGACAAGGATGGTTGTAATGAGGGCGATGATGTATCCGACATAATTCCAAACCTGCAGGGATGCATCCGAGAAACCCAAAAAGTGAAAAAGCTGCGTTCCCAGAACTTTACCAAAAACGATAAGGATCAAGGAGAAGATAATCGCGATGGCAAGTTCGAGCGTAAAATATAGTGAAACAGCCGTTATCTTCCAGGAGCGACGCGTTTCTTCCTGATCATAGGCCCTGTTTATGCCCCGAATAAGAGAAGTAACGCCACTGGCAGACGACCACAATGCGGACAACACGCCAAAGGATAACAGGGTAACGCTCCTATTGGCTAGTGTCTGATTGACGATATCCCGCAGAATCAGATAGGCATTTGCAGGTATAAGCGCGGTAAGGACTTGAATACTGTCCTGAAGGTTGACCATAGGCATATAGGTAATAAGCGCAATCAAGAATATGAGAAAAGGGAAAAGGGAAAAAAGCAGAAAGAAAGTTGCCTGGGCTCCTATTGATAGTAGATCATCATTCATGAATCTGGCATATACATCTTTGAGGAATTCCCAGGACTTCATCTTTCTCATGACATCTCCTCCAGGATAATGACAGTCGCAGCGCGCCGTATCAATTTCTGGTACGCCCCTGAATGGAGGGTCAGGGTTTCAGGGCAAGCAGGCGACTCAGGAGAACGCATGCCTGGGCACGTGTGCAATGACCCTGGGGACTCAGCTTTCCCCCGGATTCGATACCGGGGTCGGGATTCTTGATGATGCCCCTGGTGAAGCAGGCCTCGATGAATGCGTGGGCCCAGTAGCCAGGTTGGACGTCCGTATAGGGAAGTGTTGCTGTGTCGTTCCAGCCCTGTGAACGCGTGACGACCACAAGTGCCTGAGCCATAGTCACGGGTTCGTCAGGCTTGAACAGGCCTCCGGGGTACCCAGTCAGCCAGCCCTTGCCGACAGCAGCGGCGATGTAGCCGGCCGCCCAGTGAGTGACCATGACGTCCTTGAAGGGATCGGACGTCACGGCGTCCGGTGCGACGCCCAGAGCACTGCAGACAAGCCTGGCATACTCGGCTCGCGTCACCGCGTTGTCCGGATGGAACTTGCCGTCCTCATACCCGGCGACGAGACCGCGGGCGCTCAGATCGGTGACTGCGGCGAAGGCCCACGATGTGGCGGGGACATCCTTGAAGCGGAGCCCGGCGGCAATGGCCTGGGGCACCAGCTGGCGCACGCGCATAATGACGTAGGCGGCCTTGGCCAGGTCGTACTTCATGGAGAGGACCCCTGCGAGGTTCAGCTTGTGGTCGATCCATGGCGTGAACCCGTAGGTACCGGGGCAGGAGGCGATGAGGAGGGTTCCAATGCCAGGGTCGGTTTCCTCCCGCCACATGCCCAGCCCGGGACGGGCACCGCTGGTCGAGGGGAGAAGCGACGCGACTGCGGTATAGGGAGTCGCAATGATAGTGGATGCCGGAGCCTGGTCCTGCTCGATCTGGGCGACGGCCTGCTCCGAGAGGATGTGTTTGCCGGACCAGACGCCGCGCTGTAGGAGCATAGTCAGGAAGCGAACGTAGTCCTCGGCTGTCGAACGTGCGCCGCCGGCCACATTTGGATTCCGGTTGAAACCCATCAGGTTGAAAGACGTGCTGTCCATCCCGAGAGGTTCGGCGATATGGACACGGAAAAACTCCTGCCACGTTATTCCACTGATGACCTCGCAGACACGGGCTCCGACCTGGATGGAAACGGACCCGTCGCTCACCGAGGTGCCGGGCAGAGAGGGCAAGGGTCCGGTGGCAATGCGTTTGGCACACTCCTCCAGCGTCAGTGTCCGATCGGTGATCGAGGCGTCTGTTGCCGGCAGTCCGGAATCATAGGACCAAAGCTGTCGTATCGTGATGCCGGCCTTCTCGCCGGTGAACTCGGGCAAGTACTTGGAGATGGGGTCGCCCAGCGCAAGTGTGCCCTGGTCCACCAGGGTCATCATCGCTGCCGCGGCCAGCCAGCGTGAAGCGGAACCAATGTCCACGACTGTACCGGGGCCGAATTTGGCGTAGCCGGCGCTCTCGATGACCTTCCCATCCTTCACAACGACGAGGGCCATGCCTCCTGCAGCGGGCGCAGCCGAGCTCAGGAAATGGTCGACCTCGGTCATGTCGTAGGAGCCGATGGCGACGACCTGGCGTCCTGGAGCCACGCACCCGCTTGCACTCGTCAGTAGTGCCAGAACGAGTATGCCGGCGACCAGACGCAATACTGAGCTGCTCAAGCGGCAGGGAGGGGAGTGATGCGTCACGACCGCGTCTGACTGGCGAACCGATGCAGGTTCGCGACACTCCCCAGGATGATGAGGCGATCGCCGGACTCGAGGATGTCGTTGGAGTGAAGCGTAATCAAGATCTCTCCTCCACGCCGAATGCCGACCACGTTGATCTCGAAGCGGGCGCGGTAGTCGAGGTCGCGGAGCGTCTTGCCCGCAGCGGTGCGAGGAATTGGGACCTCCAGGATGTCGTAGTCAGGGGAGGATTCAAGGAAGTCGTAGATGCTGGAAAGACTGAGCCGGTTGGCCAGGCGGATCGCCATATCATGTTCGGGGAAGACCACATCGTCGGCTCCAATACGCATCAGGAGTCTGCCGTGCAGTTCGGACGATGCCCTTGCCACCAGGTGGCGTATGCCCATCTCCTTGAGGACTGCGGCGGTAAGGACGCTGCGCTCAATTTCTGCTCCGATGGTCAGGACCACGGTGTCGCAGTTTTTGATGCCCGCGGCCTCGAGTTCGGCCGGGTCCGTTGTGTCTGCGACGACGGCGAGGGCGACGTCGTCTTTGATGCTGTCGACGTTGGCCTGCGTTTCGTCGATCGCCAGGACGTCGAATCCCAGCTCGGCCAGACGGATCGCGCATGACCTTCCAAACTTTCCAAGACCGATGACACCTATCTGTGGTTTCATGGTACCTGCCTCCTATCCTATGGCGACGTCGTCTTCAGCGAAGTGAACCCGACGTTCGAACTTGCGTACGGGTGCAAGCAGTGTCAGCATTGCCGTGAGAACCCCGACACGTCCTGCCAGCATTGTCGCGATGAGCACGATCTTGGCTCCTGCCGACAGGTCCGGCGTGATGCCGGTGCTGAGCCCGACAGTCCCGAACGCCGATGTGACCTCGAACAGGAGAGCGAGCGTCGAAAACCTGTGTCCGTCCATCACGGCAAGCAGGAACGTCCCGCCAAAGACGACAACCAGGCTGAGGGCGAACACGACGACAGCTTTCTTGACACTTTCCGTATGGACGCCCCTGTTGCCGAGGTGTGTCTGGTCCGAGCCGATGATGAAACTCCAGACGAACGCAGCGACGACAGCAAACGTGGTCGTTTTCACTCCGCCTCCGGTGCCGCCGGGAGAAGCACCAATGAACATGAGGATGATGATGAGCATCAGCGAACTGGAATGCATGTCACCAAGCCGCAGGGTGTTGAAGCCAGCCGTTCTTGCCGTTATCGACTGAAACCAGGACGTCAGGACACGCTCCTTCAGAGACAGGGATGCGAACACCCCGGGGTTCATGCTTTCCAGTATAAAAATCAGAGCAGCTCCACCCACGACGAGGGCCGCCGACATGGCCAGAACCGTCCTGGTATGGGTCGACAGTCTCTTGTGCCTTATGCGTGACAAATGGTGCCTGAGCTCATCGATGACAAGAAAGCCTAAGCCGCCCAGGATGATGAGCACCGGCACGACCAGGTTGACCGTGATGTCACCCGCGTAGGTCTCGAAACTCGTCATCCCTCGGCCCAGAACGTCGAAGCCGGCATTGCAGAAGGCGCTTACACTAGTGAAAATCCCGTTCCAGACGGCCTTGCCCACCGGCATGTCGTGAAGGAAGCGGAGGGAGAGGAACAGGGCTCCCAGTCCTTCGCAGATGATCACAGTGGATGCGATGAGGCGGGCGAAACTGCGGGGATCGCGGTGCGATGGTGCGGAAACGCTCTCGCGGAAGTCACCGGTCTGGCGCACGCGGAGCCTCGAGTTCCGAAAGGCGGCCATGAGCGTCGTCGTCAGGACCATGTAGCCGAGTCCACCAATCTGGATGAGCAGGAGGATCACCACCTGACCGGACGTCGACCAGAAGGAACCGGTATCGAAGACGACCAGGCCCGTCACGCAGGTGGCACTGGTAGCTGTGAAGAGGGCCCTGAGAAAACCGGGGTGGACGCCGGTGTTCGACTGTGGCAGAAGAAGGAAGAAGGTTCCGACAAGAATGACGGCCGTGAAGCTCAGCAGAATGCGCTCAGCAGGACCCGTCGGCATGAGTCGTTGGGAAAAAGAGGATCTCCGTTGCTTCGGAGCGGACACCACTGTCAGGTTCTCCCTTGGCTTTTCACAAGCAGAAGTATACCGCCTCGGGAACCACATGCAACGCTTGCCTTGTCCGTGAGGTGAAATGCTATAGTGAGAGCATCTTCTCCGTCGTTCCCGCGAAGGCGGGAACCCATCGACAAGGACAGTACTGGATTCCCGCACGTGCGGGGATGGCTGAGCAGGTTGACCCACCAAGGCAAGGAATATCTTGTATCATTTTCGTCATTGGATAGGATACTGTTGATATACCGCAATAGAGTTTCCGCAGTTGAAAGACCTCGACCCAATTGAAGCTCATAGATTCACAAGAACAGTGATTAGAAAGGAGGAAGAAAAGAGTAAGTTTCTTGATTAGGCAATGAGAACGTTTGTAAAATTCATTTTTTCTGTTATAAAACTGTGAAAGATAAGAAAAAGAGGAGATAGGTCTATGAGAATTGTCGTGCTTGTCAAGCAAGTTCCGTCAACAGACAAGGTGAAGATGGACGTAGAAACGGGGATCATGGTACGGAGTGCCACGGAAGCCGAGCTGAACCCACTGGATACGTATGCAGTGG